>WNFY01004206.1_pt1 | contig 13333 bp, 13 predicted proteins | sample 5400091 | NCBI WGS metagenome assembly WNFY01 (sample SAMN13153364, study PRJNA577476) | soil metagenome | isolation source: 60 cm soil or saprolite under grassland replicate 1 | place: USA:California | collected 2016-06-15 | reverse complement strand
CACTTTGACGGGGCGCAGTGATGGTTGGCTGGCCGGATGCTGCTGAAGATCGTCTACTTGCTGATGCGCTCGGTACTCGGCCTGGCTGTGCTGGTGCTCCGTGGCGACCGGGCGAAGGATGCTGAACTGCTTGTGCTCCGGCACGAGAACGCAGTGCTGCGCCGCCATGCCAGCCGAGTGCGGTACGAGCCCGCTGACCGGGCCTGGCTCGCTGCGCTGGCTCGGCTCATACCGCGCAGCCGCTGGGCTGGGGGTCTTTCTTGTCACGCCAGCGACGCTGCTGGCCTGGCAGCGCAAGCTGGCCGCGAAGAAGTACGACACGAGCAAGCGGCGTCAGCCCGGCCGCCCGCCAACATTTCCGAGCATCGGCCGCCTTGTCGTTCGCCTGGCGAAGGAGAATCCGCTGTGGGGTTACCGCCGGATACATGGCGAGCTGACGAAGCTCGGCGTGACTGTCGCACCGTCTACGGTGTGGGAGATCCTGCGTGCTGCGGGCATCGATCCGGCGCCGCGCCGCTCGGATCCGACCTGGCGCCAGTTCCTGCATGCCCAGGCCGCCGGGATCCTCGCGGTCGACTTCCTGCACGTCGATACCGTGCTGCTGCGAAGGCTGTACGTCCTGGTGTTCACCGAGCACGGCACCCGCCGGATGCACCTCGGCGGCGTCACCACGAACCCGACCGGTCAGTGGACCGTGCAGCAAGCCCGCAACCTCGCCCTCAGCCTCGACGACCGGTTCGAGGACATCAAGTTCCTGATCCGCGACCGCGGATCGAACTTCACCGCCTCGTTCGACGCCGTCTTCCAGGCCACCGGCGCCACGATCCTGCGCACCGCGTCCAGGCGCCGCGCATGAACGCGACCTGCGAACGGCTCGTCGGCACCCTTCGCCGAGAGCTCCTCGACCGCGTGATGATCCTCGGCGAGACACACCTGCACGCCGTCCTGGCCAAGTACCAGGCGCACTACAACACGGCCCGGCCGCACCAGGGCATCGCCCAGCACGTCCCCGACGGCGAACGCGATCGCCGCATCGCCCCAACAGACCTCGACAGCGAACGGATCCGCCGAAAGTCCGTCCTCTACGGCTTGATCAACGAATACACGCGAGCCGCCTGACGCACCGAAGACCTGCAGGTCACCAGCCGAATCCTATTTTCGAGCGGGACAGCCAACCACTGGCCGCGATGGCAAGTAATCGAGTATGCGCCTCCCCAATGGTGCCTCAGGTCTTGAAGCTCCTCGTGCCCGCACATGGTGAAGACTCTAACAGACTATGAAGTTACCGAAGAGTGCGAAGAGTGTTCCTGTCTCTGCAGACTGGGGATCATGGAACCATGCCACGGTCTCCCGAGCTTCCGAGCGAGCGGATAGCGGCCGACCTACGGCGCAAGATCGAGACTGGCGAGCTTCTGCCGGGTGACCAACTACCTCCCGTGTCGGCTCTTGCCACCGAGCATCACGTCTCTACCGCGACCGTGGCCAAGGCGATCAAGGTCCTAAAGGATCAAGGTTTCGTGGTCAGTCGCCACGGTTGGGGCACGTTCGTAGTCGAGAGGTCCTAGAGGGCGCCTTTACCTGCGCCACCATGACCCCAGGGCGCGCATGATCGCCGGAATGTCCTCCATCTGCCACAGATCAAGCCAGCTCATTCGCGAACGGCCGGGTGCTGATGCCATCTTCCTCGGAACCACAACTTTGCAGCCACAGGCACACATCTGGCCACGAGCCAGGGGATCGTCTCCCACGAAGAAGGACGGCGCGAGCCCTGGAAGTTCCTTAACTCAGCGCGGCGCACACGTCCACCAGAACGTGGCCGTGCAGGGATACCGAGGTGAGATTCCCGTTCGCATCGACATTTGCCGTCAGCGCGCCCGCAGACACGAAGAAGATAGGCAGCCCGAAGCGCGCCGCATCAGCTGGATCGAGGACGGTTAGCTGGTGTCCCGTCTCCAGCGCAGTGACGGAGCCGTCAGGATGCAGGACGAATTTCGCGGGCCCCGACTTGTTGACGGTGATGCTCTTGCCGTTTGCCGGGTTCGTCAAGGTGGCCTTGAAGGCGCCGTTGGACAGGATGATCACGGACCCGTCCGCGGTCTTGAGCTCCTTCTGGAACATCTTGTTGACCAGCTGCGTTCCCTGGACCTCGAACCCGCAGAATTCGGCGGGCACGGTGAAAGTCTTGGGCAAGTCGAGGAACTCCCAGCCGTCCCCCCGCCCCCCGGCGAGCGCCGGGGCGGCCGTCGCCACCCCTCCGAACATGCCCAGCAGCGCGCCGAGCGCCACGATTACTCCAAATCGCCTCATGGCGATCCCGCCCTTCACCTCGTGACCACCCCGCGTGGCCGGTGCCGAGCATTATTCTCCGACGCCCCAAACCCGGTCAATGCCGATGAGGTAGTAACAAATGGCGTTCGGGTATCGGTCACGCGCCGGGGCTTGACCAGGACCCGGCCCCCGGCGACATGACCGAGGAAGGTGCAACGGCCCCCCACCAGACTGCCGCCGGATTGTGATACGCCTCCAGTACGGTATCAAGGGCGCTGCGACCGCAGGGCAACGAGCACAGGTGAAAATGCCTGGTTAACGTACACGCGAAGCCACCCTTGACACCTTCCCTCCGGCGAATGGATCGGCAGCAGTCCGATGGGGACGGAGCGGCGGACAAGGACCACAGTCGGCGGGGAAGGTGGCCAGGCGCCGACGCGGCGCGCGGATGACAACAACGATGACAGCAACGGCCAACGGCTACCCGCAGCGACCGGCGACAGCGCATAACGCTCGCACGATCCGTGTCAACTTGGCATATGCCCGGCCTGAAAAGCAGACGGTCGGCACCATCCAGGACTCGCGATCCACCGGGTCGGAAGCAGCAACGCCGCCATACAGACTCGGACCGCCGCCGACCAGCTCGGGGATATGCGCTCTGTTGAGCCCAAAGACCGGACGGCTCAGAATTCGACCCGTTGGGGGGGCCACCGGGCTGGGATGACGACGACATCTAGCCTTCCCCGCGTCGGAGGCAGGGGGTAGCGAGGCTCAGCAGGCCCCAGACGGCCCATCTAGGCCACGTTCTGAGCCTTGCCCTTGCCCGCGTAGTCACTCTCAAGCAGTGCCAGCGCGCGGTCTGTCTGGCCAGGCATCAAGTGCGCGTAGATACTGGCCACGGTGCGCACCTCGTCTCCCATCCACCGCGCCACGTCCGTCATCGCGATCCCACCAGCGAGGAGAGTGCTGGCGAAGCCGTGGCGCAACTGGTGCGGCGTGTAGCCGGGAGGGAGACCGGCCTTGCGCGCCGCACGGGTGAAGCGTGCCAGGAACAGGCGGTAGGTGATCTCGAAGAGTTCACCTTGAGGCCTGGCACTGACGAGCCTGGCCAGCGATGGCGACACTGGCACGTCGCGACCGGTGAAGTCGTGACGATGCTTGAGTGGAACTGGCTTGCCATGCTGGATCTGGCGCTGCACCTTGACCTGGACGCCGCCGTTGATGTTGGTGATGAAGTCCTCCCGGCGCAGAGCCAGGCACTCCGAGACCCTGACACCGGTACCCCGCATGATCCGGACCGCTAGGCCGTCGGCACCCATGGCGTCGGCAAGCTGGTCGATCTGGGCTGGCGTGGCGAGGATGAGGTCACGCTTGCCCGGGGTCCTGCTGGCCTTGAGACCGGCGAGGCGGTGTCCGGTCAGACGGCCAGCGTTGACAGCCTCGGTGACCGTGTTCCTGATGACGGAGAGCATGCGCTTGCCCTGGGGGTGGTTGACGCACAGTGCCCTGATCCCGTCTCTGTCGTTGGCCACAGCGCGTAGGGGACGGTTCAGGATGGCGTCCAGGTGCTTGAGGGTGCCAGCGTAGGCCTCGCGGGTGTTCAGGTTGGTCTGGGCGTTGATCATGCGCTCCGCAGCCTTGTCGAACGTCTCAGCACCTGCACGGGGGTCGATGAAGGTGTGCTCTCGCCGGTCATGCTCAAACTTCGCGATGAAGTCGGCAGCCTCACGTTTCGTCGCGAAGCTCTTCTCCCGCTGCCTGCCCTCGAACTGGTAACGGACAGTCCACGGTCTGGCCGTGCCGCTGCCCGCTGTGCCTGCTCGCTGTCTTGACTTGACGATGGTAGCCATGACTTTCTCCTGAGTCTCCCGCTGGCGGACCGCCAAGGAACACCCTCTGACCTGCTGGTATTCCCGGATCTGCCTGAGACTTCAGTGAACCGCCGATATGGGTGGCTGCTGGATCGGGTCCAGGCAGACCGGCGACGGTGCAAATCGATCGTTCGGACATGGTCGCGAGTGCTGCCAGACTCACACAAGAAATGCCGGGGCCTTCTGTGCTGGTGATCGCTGGGCAGCGATCACTATTCTGGTAGATCAGCAACACGTATTCACGGGACCGTTCCTTGTCGTCGGCGGCGCCCGGACAGGGCTGGTTGCGGCGGGACACCCGGCCGCAGGCCGCGTCCGGTTGAGGTACCAGTTGAGGCTAGTGGAGTGGTACCTGAGGAGCGGCTCCGCGCCACGAGCCTCCCGCTGCCGCGGCGCGGTCAGGAGAACCACGGCGGAAGCCCGCGCGCATCCTTTGCCAGGTGCTGGCCTTCGGCAGCGATGGCTGTATCCCCGTGAGCAGTGCGCGTGAGCCATGCCTAACGTTGTGCACGCCGGGCTGGGCCGGGTCTGGGGTGGCGGGCGATTCCGGCTAGCTGGCAACTGGCCAGGTGTGGACGGGCAGCCCGGTTTCTGCGCACTGGAGGTAGCGGTTGAGCATGACGGCTAGCGCGCGCTCTGGGTCATGGCGTCGCCTGGCGGCGGCCAGCGTGGCGCGCTGCCAGACGGCGCCGGTCTGGCCCGAGGCCGCCCGGGCGGAAATGACTTCGAGCAGCCCGTCCGCCTCTGCCGCTGCCACGCCGGCCCGGAGCAGCCCGTGCCGTGCCGCCGGCACCAGCTCGGCCACGAGCTTGGCGGCGGCAAGTGTCCGTGTCTGGTCTCGGTGCCCGGCTGGCCAGCTCAGCCGGGCGGACAGGCCGTGCTGGGCGGCGCGGTAGAAGCCGTGATCGGCGCGCTCGAACGGCAGTGCGTAGGTCCACTGCTGGTCCTGCCCGGCCAGCCACAGGGACAGCCCGATCAGGAAGGCGGCGTTGGCCAGCATGTCGATCACGGTGGGGCCAGCGGGCAGGGCCCGCATCTCGATCCGCAGATGCCCGCCCGACGTTGGGTCGTAGATGGCGCGGTTCCAGCGCCACACGGTGCCCTGGTGCAGCCTGAGCTCATCCAGCGGCGGCGCCTGCCATTCGGCGCCCTCGGCACCGCAGGCCGACAGGCGCCGGTCGCCGAGCACCGGCAGCAGCGGCTGGTGCAGGCGGACGCTCTCGGTGAACAGCTCCAGCGCCCCGCCCCGCAGCCATCCCGTTCCCAGTGCGGTGCGGGCCAGCCGGCGGCGTGGCTCATGGCCCTGGCGGTCGTCGACCGACTGCTTGAACACAGCGATCCGTGTCTCGTCCCACAGCCGGTGGCCCAAGAAGGTGGGCGAGTTGCCGGACACGGCCAGCACCGGTGCCGTGGCCAGCTGGACCGCGTTGTAGGTGCGCGTGAAGTCGGCCGGGTCGACGCGCAGATGCACCTGGAACGAGCTGTTCACCCCTTCCAGCGCGACATCCTCGGTGGCCAGCTCAAGCGGGTCCTCGCCCGCGATCCGGATGCGGAACGGGTCCTGGCGCAGCCGCCGCAGGCCGCTGTTCAGCGCCCGGTAACGCGGCACATCCGTCATGACGCCGGGACCGAGGTCAGCCTCGCTGAGGGTAGGCAGGATGCCAATCAGCGCGAGCCGGCCTGCGTGATCTTTGGCGGCGTCGGCCACGCGGTCCAGCAGCACGTTCAGCTCGCCGCCGAGCGCGGCAAACGGCCGGCCCGCTAGCTGGACCGGTGAGGCGTTGAGCTCCAGGTTGAAGCGGTCCAGCTCCACGGTGACCCGCGGGTCGGCCATGGCGGCACGGATGGCCTGGTTGTGCGGCAGCGGCCGCGCCGCGCCGTCGACCAGGAACAGTTCGAGCTCGGCGCCCAGTGTGGCGGGACCGGCCCCGAAGCCAGGCCGTTCCAGCAGCTGCCCGAGCGCGGACAGGCATTCCCCGAGCCGTTCGGCGAAGCGCCAGTAATCGCGTTCGCCGAACTGTTCTTGGTCTATGTCCGTTCCCATGGCCAGACCTCACCGCCTTGGGCGGCCTGTGGCCCGGGCTGAGGTTCGCCGCCCCGATTCGAAAGGGCCGCCCGGTGCGGAGATCCGCCGGCCTGTCAGCGCCGCGGGCAGGATGCGCACGTAGTGGGTTTTGGCGCCCGGTGCCCACGGGCGCAGCGGCAGCTTGCGCAGGCGTGCCAGCTCTGCCGGGTTGGTGACCTCGACGGCCTCACCGCGGATCAGCACGCTCCAGCCGGTGTGAGCCGCGGCGTCGGTCCCATCGATCTCGAACGCGACCCGGCGGCCACGGCACGCAGCGTCTAGCTTGGTTCCCGCATCGGCACGGAACACCACCATGTGGCGGTCGAGGACGAAGTTGACGGGAAAAACGACCGGCCCACGGTCGTCCACGACAGCCACCCGGCCCAGATGCTGTTGAGCCAGCAGCTCGAAGCACTCGGACTTGGTCAGCTCCTGCCAGCGGACCTGGCGTCCCGGTCTTTCATTCATGGCTGATGCCCAGATGTTCGCTGCCGCTGGCGAACAGGACGCTGGCGGGCGGGCGCCGGACGCTGACCGCGGTCTGCACAGAGGTCCCCAGCCGGAGCACCAGCTGCGGGTAGCTGCCGTCAGCCAGCTGGGCGCGGATGAATTCGCGCAGCCTGGCACGCTCGAGCGGCTGGCTGTGCAGCGCCGCCGCCACACCGCAGGTGGCGCTGGTCAGCAGCACGCGCTGCAGTGCCTGCCCCGCGTTCACCCAGTCCGCCGGGCGGTCACCGGCGGTCGTCAGCAGGCACACGACACCGGCGGACCGGGGCGCCGCCGAGGGGGCGGGCATGGCGGTACCCCAGTGGTGGCCGTGGGCGAAGTCCCGGCGGGCGAAGTGCGGGAGGGTGCGCTCGGGCCGCGCCGGGTAGGCGGTGGGCGGCACCCCGTCGCGCCGGCTGCTGCCCGGCGGGGGCGCCCACCTGGCCAGTTCCCGGACGTACACGCTGTCCAGATGCAGCGCACACTCGGCTGTCTCCACAGCGGCGGCGAGCACCGCCCGGCTCGCCTCGCCGTCGATGACGCGCAGCATGGCCCCATCCCGCTCGGCGCCCGCTTGCAGCACCGCAACGAGGTCCGCCGACAGCGGCAGGGGGTCGAAACCGCCGCGGTGCGTTCGCCGCAGCGGCACCTGGCTGAACAGCCGCTGCTCGAACTCGGCCGCCGCCGCCCGCCGCCGCCAGCTCATCCGGGCCACCAGCAACGGCCGGCCCGGATCGGGCAAAACGGAAGTCTCCGGAACGTAGCCGAGTGACCGCAGGGTGAGCCTGGCAGTAAACAACGCGGCGCCGCAGCTGATCATCATCTCGCGGCCGCGGGGGTCAGCTACCATCAGCTGCCGCCCGGCGTCGGCATACAGGCTGATCTCCTGCCCGTCGGCGCTGAACCACCATGGCTGGGTGTTGTGTACCGAAGGAGCCCACACCGCGGCTGCTACCACGTAACCCGCAATCTCCTCGTCGGTGAGCGGCCCCGGCCCAGCCAGCCGCTGAACGGGGAACGGGAGAATATCCATGGCTCCTCCCAGACCGCGGCGTGCAGAAAGTGCCTGTGCCACCAGCCGACCTCCCCCCGAGGCCACAGCGCAGATGCGGAGGTCCGTATTCAGGGGGACCTTCGTCCGCGATCAGTAACAAGCGGTGACGCCTGGCCGGGACACACGCAGCCACGGCTGGGGTACCTGAGCAGTTCTCAGGTGAGCGTCGACGCGGGAACGTTGTCGCCTACGAGCCCGACGATCGCTCGGGTGCGCGCCTATGCCCAGCCGCGCTTGCTGACGTCGATGAGCCGGTGCCCGCCCGTGAGTCACCGCGGGTACCTGTGATGCCCGCTCGCTCGGGGCGCTCGTCAGGCCTGAGGAGGGACCTTCGCCCCTGGCCGGCCGCCGCCGCCGACCACAACCATGTGGTTAACAGCGTTTAGAAGACTAAGCAGTGTAAACAAACTGGAGGGAACGATGAGGGTTCTGATTGTCGGGGCGGGCGTGATCGGCACGGTCTACGGCACGCACCTCGCCAGCGCAGGGCATGCGGTTTCGATCCTGAGCCACCCGCCCAGGACACAGGATGTGGTGCGGAACGGCCTGATCGCGCGTGACGTGCTCGAAGGCAGCCGGACCGACGCCAGGGTCAGTGTCGTTCCTGACGCGGCAGGCACGGCGTTCGATCTTGTCCTGGTCGCGGTCCGCAGCGATCAGCTGGCCGCCGCATGCTCTCAGCTCACCGGCCTCGCCGGGTCACCGGCGGTGGTCTTCTTCGGGAACAACCCCGAGGGGCGGCCGGCGGTCAGCGGTCAGGTCCGCGGTGATGTCATGCTCGGATTCCCCGGCGTGGGCGGCGCCATGCGCGACGGCACAGCCGAGTATGTCCGCATCCGGCAGCAGCCCACCACCATGCAAGCCGGCACCGACGCCCGCCTGGATCAGCTGGCCCGGGCGCTCGGCACCCGCGGGTTCGCGGTCCAGCGGGTAGCCGACATGGACGGGTGGCTCGCCTACCACGCAGCCTTCGTGGCCTGCGTCGCCGCTGCCCTGTACCGGTGTGACACCGATCCCGGCCGTCTAGCAGCCGACCGCCCAGCCCTGCGGCTCATGTGCGCAGCCATGACCGAGGCATTCGCTGCCCTGCGCCACATGGGTGTCACCGGGCTCCCCTGCAACCTGGCAGTACTGCACAACCCGCTGCTGAAAGCGGTGGCTGTCCGCTACTGGGCGCACACCATGCGCTCGCCTATGGGCGAACTGTGCTTCGCCGCCCACGCCCGGCACGCCGAGGCCGAGATGCGGGCCCTCGGTGACCAGCTGGCCAGCCGGATAGGCACTGCACCCGCAGCCAGGCACCTGCGCCAGCTCCTGAAGCCGGCGCCCGCCGAGGCCGCCAGCGAGCGGACTGTCCCGATCCCAGCCGATCAGGCCGACTATCTGATCGCCGCGGCGGCACGTGCGCCGTCAGTGCACAACACGCAGCCGTGGCGCTTCCGGGTCGGCCACTATGTGATCGAACTGTAACGTGACTTCGACTTGGGCCGCGGCCTCGGTCTGCTGGCCACCGGCGGCCCCTGATCCGGGACCGCCTGGCCCTTCCGGGGGCCCCGCAGATGCTGCTGCAACTGGGTCCCGCGCATGCCACTCATGCCACCGCCCGCCGCCCGCCGGACGACCTGATCGAGCCCTGAGATCGGCGTTGCGCCCACCGGGGCAGGTGACCCTTCATCGGTGCGCTGCGGCGGGACCTCTAGCTGGCCAGCGCTTACTTTGGTCACTTCAGGTAAGGCGCTGCTGGCCAGTTCACTGGGGACCATGGCCGCCTCGGTGTTTGTCTCAGACGAACACGCGCTTGACACCAGCATCGGTGTTGCCGAGCTGCGGCTGGCGGACCTTGTCCGGGGTGGCCGACTGGCCGGTGCTTCGCAGGTGGCCTATCAGGGCGGCATTGATCAGCTGGTGCGGGTCGGGCCTTTTGGTGACATGCCGGGCGCGTCCCGTCTGGTGCGGGTTCGGTTCGTGGATCCGGTATACCGCGATGACGCGATGACCGTGGGCGTGCGCTGGGAGGCGGCCGGTGCGGCGGGCGGGTTGTTTCCTGTGCTTGATGCGAACATCAGGCTCAGTGGCGACGGCGGGCAGGGCAGCCGGGTGGTGCTGACCGCCTGCTACCGGCTTCCGCTTGGGGCCATCGGTGCCGAGCTGGACCGGCTGGTCTTGCATAAGGTGGCCACCGCCACCATCAAGACATTTCTGACCCGTGTGGCGGGCGTCCTGGAGGGTACCCGCGAGGCGGCCGGGGAGACGGCCACCTCATCGTGGTGGGAGCCGGGACCGGAACCGGCCCCCAACTGAAGCACGGTCACCACCCGTGACGCCAAGCGCCGTTTAAGGATGACCTGGCCGGGCGGCTTCGGCGCTGACTCGCCGCCGGCCGTCTGCAAGCTGGTGTTGTGCGGCTGGTCGCGCCCGGTGACCGGCCTGCTGGCCTCTACAACCGGGCGTGGTCCTGGATGTCTTGCTCTAATTCGGCAACTATCTCCTGGGTCATGGTGGGGCGCGTTTCAGCGATCCCCTGCATCACGTCCGCCGTGGTAGTGCGTTCCTCACCGTGCTCGAACATGACCCGCTCGAACACCAGCTGGGCGGTCCGGCGGGCGGCGAACTCGATGTCGGCCGGGGTGAACAGCCGGGACTGCCCGACGATTGCCTCCATATCGAGTTCCGCGTGCGGCATCGCCCCCAGGTACCGGTCCCAGATCGCCTGCCTCGCCTGTTCGTCGGGCGGGCCGACCGGGATGAGGTAGTCGAACCGGCCGTGGCGCAAGAACGCGGTGTCCAGGTCGCGGACCGAGTTGGTCGCGCAGATGAGCAGCCGCTCATCGCGTTCGCGGAACGGCGGGATCAGCTTGAGCATCTCGTTGGTGACGCCCTGGGCGACCGAGACCGTCCGCGGCTGGCGCAGCCCGGCGATCTCCTCCACCTCGTCGATGAATACCACCACCTTGTCCAGCTCGGCCACCAGCGCGAACGCCTCCCGCAAGGCGGAGGCCAGGCCGGTCGGCGAATCACCGGCCAGCCGGGACGGGAACAGCTCGACGAACGGCCAGCCGAGCCGGGAGGCAACCCCCTTGGCGAAGGTCGTCTTGCCCGTTCCCGGCGGGCCGAACAAGATGACCGCGCGGGGCGGGACAAGACCAAGCCGCTCAGCCAGCTGAGGGTGGGCCAGGGGCAGGATGACCCGCCGTTCGATCAGCTCCTTCTCCCTGGCCATCCCGCCGAGCTGGTCCCAGGTGTCCGCCCGGATCATGCGACCGCCCAGCCGCTCCAGGATGCCAACATCGGCGGGCCCGACCGGCTCAAGCCGTTCATAAAAGATCATTTCCCGGCGGACCGCGTAACCGCAGTGCTCCAGGGCCAGCGCGCCCATCTCTGCCTCGTCCGCCAGCAGGCAGGTGATCCGGTGCACCCCCACGGCCACCAGCCGCCGTTCGAGCTCGGTCAGCATGGCGCTGCCGATGCCCCGCTTGCGCCAGGCCGGCGCGAGGCTGATCCGCATCAGCCACGCCTGGGCACCACTGACCGTCGCGACCGCGCAACCGGCTAGGTCCTCGCCGGCCACCGCCACCACCGCCGGCGCACCCGCGCGGACAGCGGCGATCAGGTCGGACAGCCCGAACACCGGCGCCGCGGCGCCGGCCGCGCGGTCCTCCCACAGCCGGATCGCCGCGTCGAGGTCGTCATCGTGAAAGTCACGAATCCGCCAGGCGCCATCAACCAAGTGTGGCAGGCGCGCACCGCCGGGTGGGCATGCGCAGCGGCGCTTGCCTAGGTTCGCTTCCCGCTGCCCGGCCACCCAGGGCCAAAGGGCCCCTATGGCCCCGGCAGGCCCGGAACCCCGGGGCCGGGCACGGGGGCAAGCCCGGCCCCGGGATCATTCGGGGGTGGAACGGACGTTACGCTCGGCTGCCCGGCCACACAGGCCCTTTGCCGAGTTCCGCTAAGCCGTCCTAGCAGGGGTGCTGCGGAATGTGGCCTCGTAATTTGCTGCCAGCCAGCCGGTGGAGGCGCTGGTGGTGGATGACACCGGGTTCCCGAAGGACGGGGCGGCGTCGCCGTGCGTGGCCCGGCAGTACTCCGGCATTCAAGAGCGGCTTCGGGCTAACACCACAGGAACGCGCCGAGCTCGCCGTCTGTCATCCTCACCGGCGGATCAGCGTCCGGATTGACACCGGTCTGGGCCGAGCGCGGCCATGACTGCACCCCACATCGCGCAAGCCGGACCTGGCCAGCGGCCCGCCGGCCAGGAAGGCGGCGTGGGCCTGCGCGACCTGGCGAGCCCGTCCCGCCGGATCCGCGCTAACGCCAGCCAGCCATCGGTCGTTCAACCCTTCCGCCACTGGTAGTGAGGCCATCGGAGCTCGGCGATGCAGGCCGCGCAACGGCGGCGCCTCCGCAGCGGGCTGGAAGGGGAATGAGGTGCCCGGCCCCACCGCTAGGCCGGACACGCCCATGTTCGTAACGCAGGAGGCCGAGGGGTCGCATGTCTGCGGGGTGAACCTTGCAGGCCGCGCCGCCGGGCGCCGATAGCTCCCCCGGCGCCCGGCCGTGCCGCATCCAGCAGACGAAGAGACGGCGGGCGGCGGGTGAGTCAGCACCGAAGCCGGCCGGCCAAGCTCACGCTCAAGGGTGCTTCGCGTCACTGGTGATGACCGTGCTTCAGTCAGCGGCCGGTTCCGGTCCGGGGTCCCACCACGACGAGGCGGCCGCTTCTCCGGCTGCCTCGCGGGTACCCTCCAAGGCGCCTGCCACGCGGGTCATAAACGTCTTGATGGTCGCGGCGGCCACCCTATGCAAGAGCAGCCGGTCCAGCCCTGCGCCCGCCGCCCCGAGCGGAGGCCGGTATGAGGCGGTCAACACCGCCCGGCTGCCCTGGCCGCCCTCGCCGCTGAGCCTGATGTTGCCATCAAGCACGGGGAACAATCCGCCCGTCACACCGACCGCCTCCCAGCGCACACCGAGGGTCATGGCGCCATCCCGGTACACCGGATCCACGACCTGGACCCGCACCAGCCGCGACGCGCCCGGCAGGTCACCAAACGGCCCGGCCCGCACCAGGTGATCAATGCCGCCCTGATAGGCCTCATGCGAAGCTCCGCTCAGCCAGTCACCCTGGACAAGGTTCGCCAGCCGCACCTGCGCAACACCAATGCTGACGTTAAGCACCCTCTCGTCTGAGACGAACACCGATGCGGCCATGGCCCCCAGTGAAGTGACCAGCAGCTCGTTACCAGAAGTGACCAAAGCCGGCGCTGGCCAGCTATAGGTCCCTCACTAACGCGGCAGCACAGAGCAGCCGCCCTGCTTCCGCCGGGCACATCGCCGGCCTCATGGCTCGATCAAGTCAGCCGACGGCCGGCGGGCGGTGGCATGAGCGGTATGGGCGAGCCCCAGCTGCAGCAGCATCTGCGGGGCTCCCGGGAGCGCCAGGCGCTCCCGGATCAGGGCCCGGATCGCGGCGGCCTCCAGCGGCTGGGTGTACAGGCTGGCGAACACCCACCTGCTCGCGGCGTGCGCCAGCAGCCGGTGCAGCGCCTGGCCAGCGCGCAGCCAGTCGCCCCGGCCATCACCGGGCGTGAGCAG
>WNFY01012611.1_pt1 | contig 13347 bp, 5 predicted proteins | sample 5400091 | NCBI WGS metagenome assembly WNFY01 (sample SAMN13153364, study PRJNA577476) | soil metagenome | isolation source: 60 cm soil or saprolite under grassland replicate 1 | place: USA:California | collected 2016-06-15 | reverse complement strand
CCTTCTGGCGTGGCAAGTAGTCCCGGCTTCCTAAACCAATGGGCCACAGATGGAGGCAACCGCAGAATTCGATTTGGCGCACGCCTCGTATTCTGAGAGATAACTTTTGTTCCTTCTCCTCAGAATTAATTCTAATTAACCTTCAACATGATTAAGAAAGTTTCTTGCGGTATCTCAACGCATTCGCGCGGTTACAAATTTTGCGCAGCCACGCAATCCCATTTGCGCCCGAAGGCTCATGGCAGGTCTGCAACGTACACAAGGAAATTTGTGTGCACATTGAAGTGGGTGTTTAGAGTGAGTTGAGGAAATTGGTAGCGCGTGCGGATTTGAACCGCAGACCCCTACCGTGTCAAGGTAGTGCTCTACCACTGTGTCTACAACAATGGATGCGAGGTGCTGATTTGCTCGAAGAATGGTGCTCCCGGCTGGACTTCAACCAGCGCCCTTCCTTTGGAGTCCGATACACGAGCCTTTTGTTGTCAATAGTTTGATGACACCCTTATGTTGTCGATGAAATGAGTGCAAGCGTTCCTTTTCCAACTTCCTCTGAAGTACATCTCTGGGCTATCTGGTTGGCGGCCCCGGAGAGAATAGCCCGCGCTTACCGTGAACTTCTGCTGCCCGATGAAACCGCGCGGGCGGACAAATTCGCATTCGAGCACCTGAGGCGGCGACACGAAGTTTCTCAGGGAGGCCTCCGGCTACTTCTCTCGCGTTATTTAGCATGTCACCCGCACGAATTGACATTCACATTCGGTCCCAGGGGAAAACCGGCCCTACGTGATTCCGAACTCGAGTTCAACCTGTCGAACTCGGGTGATTTGTCAGTCTATGCCTTCACGGTTGGCAGTGAAGTTGGCGTGGACGTGGAACAAGTGAAACCACTGGCTGACCTTGAGAATCTTGCATCGCGGTATTTTTGCAGTGCTGAGGCCGCGGAGCTGTTGTCGATTGGCAGTAAGCTCGCGATACAAGAAGCTTTCTTCCGGTGTTGGACAAGAAAAGAGGCTTACATAAAAGCCGTTGGGACGGGTCTATATCTCCCATTAGATCAATTCCAAGTAACGCTATTGGCCGATGACCCTCCGCGCTTCGTACATATTGGCGAGAGCCCAAGGGTGGCGGACGAATGGACTCTCCATCACTTGGATCCTGCCCCTGGTTACGCGGGCGCGCTCGCTTACCATGCCCGCCCTCGCGAACTAGTATTTCAAGAACCCCTGGCACCCGGCGAGCTATTGGAACAAGCTGCGAACTAGGCGCAAAGCGGGCCGTCTGTGGTGATGTTGTCGAGTTGGGCTGTTATAGCGGAAGTTCAGCAGTACTTCTTGCCAAGACCCTTAGACTTTGGATCAGACAAGCGATTGCATCTCTATGACTCTTTCGAGGGACTGACAGATTTCAGCCAGATTGATCTCTTGAGGGAAGACATAGTAGATGAACACGTGTTTAGCCTCACCCGAATTCAGTCACCCGCCGGAAGATTAAGAATATTTTCCGGCAAAGGTAATCTAACCCCACGTTCAAGAAACTTCTTCTACCGTAGGCGTGTCGAACTTGCTCAAACGTCTAAATCTCTGTGCGTTTTGTTACTTTTCCTATTTGACGTGATGGGTTACGCAGGTTTTTGTCGCATCTTAGTATAGGACAGAAATATGTCGGACACAGTCAAAAGCTTCAAAGAACTGACGCCTGAGTTTCGAATATTGGCAGGCGGCAAAGGCAGTGTACTCGCCAAAATGTTTCAGGAAGGCTACCCGGTACCGGACGGCGTCATAGTTTTACCCGCCGCTTTTCGAGGGGGCCAACTGAATAACGAAGCCTGGAATGAGATACAAGCGCGTCTGAAAGCGATGCGACAGAATCACGAGGGGGCGTTGTTTGCAGTCAGGTCGTCGGCGTTAAGTGAAGACTCGGTGCGGGCATCCTTCGCAGGAGAGTTTGAGACCGTTCTGAATGTGAAAACTGACAGGGAGATTTGGGAAGCCGTCCAGACAGTTCACAGTTCGAGATTGTCAGAGAGAGTGAAAGTTTATAGCGCTGCTCATGGCATAGACCAGTCTCACCGGATAGCGGTCGTAATTCAGTTGATGGTGCCGTCTGAGATATCGGGAGTCTTGTTTACCGCTGATCCGATCACGGGCAGTTTTGTGCGCATGATCGGAAACTTCGTTTATGGATTGGGTGAGCAACTGGTCAGCGGCGAAGCAAACGCACATTCCTTCGCATTCAAACGACCCAGAGGAACTTATGACGGTCCTGAATGATTCTCTAGTGGGAGATTATCTCTGGACAAATACCAATATTGGAGAGGCGATGTCCGATCCGTTTACGCCGCTGAGCTGGTCGGTCATGCGGATGCTGGACAAAGAACAGGAGCGACTCCCCGGTCACTACATGCTTTCCGGAAATATTTGCGGAAGGGCATATTCAAATATCAGCCTCATAACATCTTTGGCTCCGGCATTCGGCCGGGATACAACCGCACTACATAAGCTCATGTCGAGTGCCTTCGGGGAATTGCCTGAAGGGGTCGAGATCCCCATCTATCCGTTTCAGAAATGGTCCTTAGTAAAAGCTATGGTGCCGAGAGTGCTCCATCGCCTGAAGTGTCTCGCGAGGGCGTTTCTCACCTTGGCCCAATATCTGAAAGAGACGCCGGATTGGTGCCGAAGTATGACGGCGCGCATTGAAACAACGGAGACCAGAGAAGATTTGTTGTCGACTTGGAAGAGAGAACTTTGGCCCTATAACTGTCGCGCGTTGTGGGCTCTTCTTGCTGGCGGCGGCAAACTTGTACTTGCCTTCAGAGTCCATGACCAGCTGATCAAACTTATCGGCACCGAAGATACGAATGCCTTGCTGTCGAATCTTAGAGGAGACTCCGGACTTGAAAGCCTCGGGTTGGTGATCGGCGTATCGAAGATCATCAAGGGAGAGATGACTCGCGAACAATACCTGATGAGGTACGGTCATCGAGGACCACATGAGTTTGAGTTATCCATACCGCATCCTGCGGAAGATGAAGAGTGGCTTGATAGACAGATTGAGGGGTTCAAGAGGTCGAATGTGGATGTGGAAGGGCTTCTGAAGAAGCAGCGCACTCAATCTGAAACCGCGTGGAAGAGATTCCGTCAGCGCTTTCCCAAAAGGGCAAAACGGATCGGCAAGAAGCTGGGTAAAGTGGCTGAGTATGCCCGCCTGCGAGAAGCGGCGCGCTCGGAATGGACCAGGGTATTCAGAGTCAATCGAGCCTTTGCGCTCAAAGCGGGTCAGCTTACCGGTATACGGGACGAAGTCTTTTTTCTCTACTTTGATGAAATCCTGAATTTACTTTCTGGAGATGATTCAGCGCGGAAGTTTATTAACAGCAGAATTGAAACCTACAATAAATACAAGTCACTGCCACCTTTTCCGTCGACTATTCGCGGACGGTTTGATCCTTTCAAATGGGCCAGGGATCCGAATAGAAGAGTAGATTACTACGATCCTGCCGCGCCGCTCATTGCCATTGATTCCGAAACACTGAAAGGCTTTGCCGGAGCTGCGGGCCGGATAGAAGGACGTGTGCGCATTCTCCTGAATCCAGACGAAGGAGAAATTCTGCGGCCGGGTGAAATTCTAGTTGCTTCAACTACCAATGTCGGATGGACCATTCTTTTCCCGAAGGCCGCGGCGATCATTACTGACATCGGAGAGCCGCTATCTCATGCTGCCATAGTAGCCAGAGAGCTCGGTATTCCTGCGGTTGTGGGATGCGGCAACGCCACTACCAGACTTAAGACTGGAGACAAGGTAATTGTTGACGGCGGGCAGGGGGTTGTAAAAGTTTTGGGCGTCTGACAACGCCATGCTGCGACGTATCTCTGTTTCCTCAGCGTTACGAGTCCCCCTAACTTTTGGAACGCAGAGGAGACAGAGACGCAGAGAGATGAGGAACTTCTAAACTAGCGTTCGGCTTAGTTCGGGTTTGAGGTTTGATGATGACCATACGCGACGGTCGATTCAGTAAGGCATCGCCCATTTTCTCAGCTTCTAACCTGGTCGACATTCTTGGCGTGCAAGCGATAGTGCGACCAAGTGAGATCGCGTACACATTTCTTGGCGATGGAGAAAGAGAGGAACGTCATCTAACTTACAGTGAGCTCGACCGACAGGCTAAGTCGCTTGGAGCGCTGCTGCAAAATATTGGCGCGCAAGGTCAACGGGCATTACTACTTTACCCGTTCGGATCGGAATTGGAGTTCATAGCAGCTTTCTTCGCTTGCTTATACAGTGCGGTTACAGCCGTTCCTGTTTACCCGCCAGCTCTTGGCAGACTCAACCGCAGTCTTCCCAGGTTGATGTCCGTCTTAGAGGACGCTCAACCAACAATTGTCTTCACAACATCGTCCCTCATATCAATGGGCGAGTGTCTGTTATCTGAGGATCCCAGATTTCGATCAATTCGCTGGATCGCTACCGACAAAATCGATGATCTCTCGCATCAATGGAAGCAATCAAACATTAGTAGCGATACCTTAGCCTTCCTTCAGTACACCTCAGGTTCTACGTCCACTCCAAAGGGAGTGATGCTTACTCACGAGAACCTTTTGTGCAACGAGAGAATGATCCAAAAAGCATTTGGTCTGACGGTAGATTCCATCGGCGTGGGATGGTTGCCTCTCTATCACGACATGGGACTGATTGGAAACGTGATTCAGCCTCTATTTGGAGGCTTTCGTTGTTTCCTAATGTCGCCAATGGCCTTCTTGAAGAAACCGGTTCGCTGGTTACAAGCGATCTCTCGTTACAAAGCAACTCACAGTGGTGGTCCAAACTTCGCCTATGAATTATGTGTCGGCAAAGTTACGGACAAAGAGAAAGAGGAGCTTGATCTGAGCAATTGGAGGTTAGCCTTTAGCGGGGCTGAACCTGTTCGTCATGAATCGCTACAGAGGTTTGCAACAGCGTTTGAGGCTTGTGGTTTTCGAAAGGAGTCATTCTATCCATGCTATGGATTGGCTGAAGCTACTTTGATAGTCACAGGTGGTCTGAACGGAACTTCCCCAGTAATAGAAAGCTTTCAAGACTCGGCACTTGGGCAGAACCAGGTGGTGAAAGCTTCTTTTGAGGCTGAAGGCAGTAGAACGCTGGTGGGTTGTGGTCAACCCCTGATGGAAGAAAAGGTTGTTATCGTCGATATTGAGACGCTCACTCAATGTTCACCTAACAGAGTAGGAGAGATCTGGGTATCAGGACCCAATGTTGCACATGGCTATTGGAATAAACCTGAAGAGACCAGACACACTTTTAAGGCATTCCTGGCCGATACGGGTGATGGTCCATTCTTACGCACCGGAGATCTAGGGTTCTTTAATAATGGAGAGCTGTTCATTACAGGTCGTCTCAAAGATCTAATTATCATTCACGGACGCAATCATTACCCCCAGGACATCGAATTAACAGTAGAACTGAGCCATCCATCACTGCGTCGTCGTTGCGTCGCTGCCTTCTCAATCGAGGTAGATAACCAGGAGCGCTTGGCCGTAGTAGCAGAGGTTGAGCGTAAACCGGCGGTAGATCCTGAAGCAGTAATTGAAACCATTCGGCAAGCAGTAACACAACATCATCAATTGCAGGCTTATGCTGTTGTGCTAATCAGAGCTGGAAGTATTTCCAAGACTTCGAGCGGGAAGATTCAGCGTCATGCCTGCCGCAGAGACTTCCTGGCAGGGAGTCTTGCTACAGTCGGGCTTAGCATCCGCAAGGACTCGGATGCTGATGAAGAGCAGGATGAACTTAGCCGCGAAATGTTGCTTCAGCTGGCACCAGAGGAACGAGAGTCGGTCCTGGAAAGATATCTTCAGATTCAGATCGCCAGGGCATTAAGAGTAGCTCCATCCGAATTGGAGCCAGAGCAATCCATAAGCAATCTAGGTTTGGATTCTCTGATGGCTGTGGAGTTGAAATACCGGATTGAAGTGGATTGGCAAGTAATGGTGAGCGCTGTGAGTTTCCTGGAAGATCTCACTATCAGAGAACTCACAAGGCAGATATTGGACCATCTGGGATTGTCTCTCACGCCGTTGCTGCCTGCTCGGTTCACCGAAGGGGAAAATAGTGAGCACGCTCTTTCTTACAATCAGCAAGGGCTCTGGTTTCTTCACAAGTTAGCCCCGGAGAGCGCTGCTTATAACCTGTCCTTTGCTACAAGAATTCTGTCAGAACTAGACATCCCGAGTCTGCAACGCTCATTTCAAACTCTCATCAATCGCCATCCTGTCGCCCCTTCGATCTGGAGCATGGACCAATACTAAGACTGAGTCTGTTCCTTCGTGCGACTCAAGAGCATGTTCTCTTATTAAGTATTCACCATATAGCAACAGACCTCTGGTCGTTGATAGTGCTCATGGATGAGCTATGGAAACTGTACGAGGCGGAAAAGGCTGGTGCAGTTGGAGTACTGGCGCCCGTTCTTTTGCGCTACACGGATTACGTAGATTGGCAAGCGGAAATGTTATCAAGGGCCGAAGGTGAGAAGTTATCAGCCTATTGGTCCAGACAGTTGGCAGGAGAGTTGCCGTTACTAAATCTTCCTACGGATCGACCTCGTCCATTGATCCAAACCTACCAGGGAAGATCACACGCCTTTAAGCTGAACGAGAGATTGACCAAACAACTCAAGGCATTTTCTAAAGCTGAGGGAGCAACGCTCTATATGGTGTTGTTAGCAGCTTACCAGGCGTTGCTTCATCGTTATACCGGCCAGCAAGACATCCTCGTAGGTTCACCGACAGCTGGGCGCACTCGAAGTGAGTTTGAGGAGATGGTTGGCTATTTAGTCAACCCGATTGTTTTGCGCGCTGACTTTGCTGGAGACCTCTCATTCAAAGAATTTCTTGGCCAGGTACGAAAGACAGTACTGGCAGCACTGGCCCATCAGGACTATCCATTTTTGCAGCTGGTCGAAAAGCTTCAAATCACGCGAGATGCAAGCCGATCCCCAGTATTCCAGACCATGTTTGTTTTGGAGAAGCCTCACCGTCTTGAGGACACCGGAATAGCCTCATTTGTGTTAGGCGCAACTGGTGCTCGAATGAAAATAGGTGGGCTTGAACTGGAGTCCTTAGCTATCGAAGAGCGGATAGCCCAATTCGATCTGTCACTGACGATGGTTGAAGCAGATGGACTACTTTCCGCTTCTTTACAATACAACAACGACCTATTTGAAGCTTCCACGATCAGCCGGATGGCAGGTCATCTGGAGATATTGCTGGAAGCCATAGCCACAGATCCGACTCACCAGATATCACAATTGCCGTTGCTGACTCCCCGCAGAGCACCATCGACTCATAACAGAATGGAATGACACCGCAGCAGAGTATCCAATAGATAACTGCATACATCAGCTATTTGAGGAACAAGTAGAACGCACTCCTGATGCTATTGCCCTGGTCCATGAGGATCGATCACTCACTTACAAAGAGTTGAACCGTAGAGCCAATCAACTAGCTCAATACTTGATAAAGCAGGGAGTAGGAGTTGAATCGCTTGTAGGCATCTGTGTCGAACGTTCCATAGAAATGGTAGTAGGAGTGCTTGGTGTGTTGAAGGCAGGCGGAGCTTATGTGCCTCTCGATCCGGCATATCCTAAAGAACGATTAGCATTCATGCTCGAGGATGCTCAGACAAAAATCCTTCTGAGGGAACAGAACATTCTCGACAGTGTCGATAGCAGCGTTTTTTCTCTCTTGCTGGATCGGGATTGGGAAATTATCTCGAGAGAGAGTGAAGAGAGCCCTGCCGTAGAAGTGCGACCGGAAAATCTCGTTTACGTCATCTACACTTCCGGCTCTTCGGGAAGACCAAAAGGGGTGATGATTGAGCACAGGTCGCTGGTGAGTTACACGAAAGCTGCCGGCGTTGAATATGAGATCGGACCAAAAGATCGCATTCTGCAATTTGCATCTATTGGTTTTGATACTAGCGCTGAAGAGATCTTTCCCTGCCTGACGCACGGTGCCACTCTTGTTCTGAGCAACGACCCGATGCTCGGTTCCATTTCTGGTTTCTTAGAGAGATGCAGTGATTGGGGAATCACACTGCTCGATCTGCCGACTGCCTACTGGCACGAAATAACAGCCAGGCTCGCACTTGAACCAATAGAGATCCCGTCTTCACTGCGGTTGGTGATTATCGGCGGCGAGAAGGCTCTGCAGGAGCGAGTATCAATATGGCAAGCGAACGTAAGCCCAGATGTGCGCCTCGGAAATACGTATGGACCAACCGAAGCGACAATAGTAGCCACAAGGTTTGAATTATCAAGATTGGCCCAAGTTGGACTGCAGGAATTACCAATCGGTCACGCAATAGAAAACACGCAGGTCCACTTGCTCGATAAGCAACTGCAATTAGTTCCCATTGGAGTGCCTGGGGAATTGCATATCGGCGGTCAAGGTCTGGCGCGAGGTTATCTGAACCGTCCTGAACTGACGGCAGAGAAGTTCATCCCCAATCCATTCGACCCGACAGTTTCATCACGACTCTACAAAACCGGAGACCTGGCCCGATACCTCCCCAATGGAGAGATCGAGTACCTGGGTCGCATCGATCATCAAGTCAAAATCAGAGGTTATCGCATCGAACTGAGCGAGATTGAAGCGGCGCTGAGACAGTATCCAGGACTCCGCGAGGCGATAGTAATAGCACGAGAGGATGAACCGGGTGAAAAACGACTCGTCGCCTATGTCGTAGCGGAGCAGCCTGAGCTCTCCCCTGTAACAATGCGCAGTTTTCTCACTCAGAAACTGCCCGGTTACATGATGCCAACAGCATTCGTCTTACTTGAATCACTGCCGTTTACTCCCAACGGTAAAGTAGACCTCCGTGCGCTTCCCACGCCGGAACGAACACGGCAAGGGCTCGCTGAGACCTATGCAGCGCCAACGAGTCCTACTGAGAAATTGATTACTGAGATCTGGATTGATCTTCTGAATATCGATCGGGTTGGCGTTCAAGACAATTTCTTCGAACTGGGTGGTCATTCTCTACTGGCTACTCGAATGATCTCCAGGCTGCGTAGCGTGTTCAAGATAGAAATTCCAGTACGAGAATTCTTTGAAACACCCACAGTAGCCGAGCTGGCAATGAAGATAGAAGCAGCCCAAAGGCAAGACAACGGACTGGAAACAACTCCGATATTACCCGCATCGCGGAAACAGGAGTTGCCACTCTCTTTCTCGCAGCAGAGACTCTGGTTTCTGGACCAGCTACATCCCGGCAGTGCTTTCTACAACATGCCCGCAGCAGTGAGAATCAACGGCCGGCTCAATGTCGAGATGATGGAGAGAGCGATTCACGAGATAATTAATCGTCACGAAGCGCTGCGCACTATATTTCGAACCCTCGACGGCAGGCCTGTCCAGGTCGTCTCTGCATTCCAGCACTCAAAACTGCCTGTACTAGACCTCAGCGAGCTGACCGATGAGCAACGACAGGTTCGTGCCCAAAGACTGGCAACAAAAGAAGCTCGGCAGCCGTTCGACCTCTCCACCGGCCCGCTGCTTCGCGCAAGTTTGTTGAAGCTGGGAGAGCAGGAGCACATTCTGCTGGTGACGATGCACCACATCGTCAGTGATGGCTGGTCCATCGGAGTGTTCGTCGGAGAGTTGGCCGCTCTTTATGAGGCGTTCTGTGAGAATAGGTCGTCTCCATTGCCTGGACTGCCGATTCAGTACGCAGACTTCGCACTGTGGCAGCGAGAATGGCTCGAAGCAGTGATAGACCAGCAGCTGGCTTATTGGAAGCGGCAGCTAGCTGATGTAAGCAGACTCCAATTACCCATCGACCATCCCAGACCAGCACTACAGACTTTCAATGGTGCTGCACAATCTCTGGTCCTAACCAAGACTCTCGTGGAGAAGTTGAAAGCAGTAAGCAACAGCAATGGAGTAACTCTATTTATGACATTGTTGGCAGCATTCAAAGTGCTGTTGAGTCGCTACTGCGGTCAGGAAGAGATAGTCGTTGGTTCTCCCGTAGCCGGCCGCAACAGAACAGAGATAGAGAATCTGATCGGCTTCTTCGTCAACACGCTGGTGCTGAGAACAGACCTCTCGGGTGAGCCAACATTCGGAGAGTTGCTTACCAAAGTGAAGGAAGTAACTCTGGCCGCGTACACACATCAAGACCTCCCCTTCGAAAAGCTCGTGGAAGAGTTGCACCCAGAGCGAAGCCTGAGCCACTCGCCGCTGTTTCAGGTGATGTTTATTTTCGAGAATATTCCCCGGCAGCGTCTGACTATTCCTGGTCTAACCTTTGAGTCGTTGGAAGCTGAGCAGAGAACGGTGAAGTTTGATCTCACTCTATTAATAGAGGAGACAGAGAATGGGGTGATCGGATCTTTCGAATATAACGCGGATCTTTTTGAAGCAGCGACAATAACCAGAATGGCAGGGCATTTTCAGACTCTGCTCGAAAGCATCGCAGTAAACGCGGATAAGAAAATATCTGAACTGCAGCTGATGAGTGAGGCAGAGCGCCATCAACTTCTGGTGGAGTGGAACAATACTCGAGCTGAGTATTCGGCAGGCAGGTGCATTCACGATCTCTTTGAAGCACAGGCTGAGAAGTCCCCGGATGCCGTCGCTGTTGTCTTCGAAGATCGGCAGATCTCATATCGAGAACTCAACAGCAGGGCAAATCAACTGGCTCGCCACCTTAGATCGCTCGGCGCAAAGCCAGATTCGCTGGTCGGTATTTGCATGCGACGTTCTGCCGAGATGGTGATAGGACTCCTGGCAATTCTCAAATCTGGAGCAGCATACGTTCCTCTCGACCCCTGTTATCCAAGAGAGCGACTGGCATTCATGCTCGAGGACGCAGGACTCTCCGCGCTCGTCACTGAGCAGAAACTGCTTGATAGTTTGCCGCCAAACTCAGCTCAGCTCGTCTGCATGGACAGCGAATGGCAAGCAATCTCTTTACAGAGTGATGAGAATCTCGATAACCATGTCAGACCAAACAATCTTGCCTACGTGATCTACACATCCGGCTCTACAGGCAGGCCGAAAGGAGTAGAGATAGAGCACCGTTCTCTGACAAATCTTTTATGCTCTATGCAACAGCGGCCCGGCTTAATCGAAACTGACATTCTGGTTTCGGTCACCTCACTCTCCTTCGATATTGCTGCTCTTGAAATTTATCTTCCGCTAATAGTCGGCGCACGGCTGGTGCTGGCGAGCAGGGAAATCTCTCTGGACGGAGGAGAACTACTCAAGCTGCTCAAAAGCAGTGAGGCCACTGTAATGCAGGCCACGCCGTCAACCTGGCAGATGTTGGTAGATGCAGGGCTGCAGGACGAACTTAACGGGTTGAAAGTCCTGTGCGGCGGCGAGGGGTTGTCGTTGAATCTGGCAAGGAGGCTAGGCACGAGCGCAGGCAGTGCGTGGAACATGTATGGACCAACGGAGACCACTATCTGGTCTTCATTAAGCAGGGTGAAAGCGGACCAGACGAGAGTGACGATCGGCCGACCGATAGCGAACACAGAGAGCTACATAGTTGATGAGCGACTGCAGCCGGTGCCCATCGGAGTAAGGGGAGAGTTGTACCTCGGAGGAGAGGGTTTGGCGCGCGGTTATCTAAGCCGCCCGGAGTTGACTGAGGAGAAGTTTATTCGGCATCCGTTCAACGACGAGGCGGGAGCGCGACTGTACCGGACGGGAGATCTGGCGCGGTACTTAGCCGACGGCAATATCGAGTACCTGGGCCGAGTCGATGAGCAGGTGAAGCTCAGAGGCTACCGGGTAGAGCCGGGAGAGATAGAAGCGGTCCTGGCCCAACATGGGTCGATCAAAGAGAGCTTAGTGGTTGCCAGAGAGGAGCAGCCGGGAGAGAAGCGGCTGGTGGCCTATCTGGTAGTTGCTAGTGAAGCTGCTAGCGAAGAGCGTCCTACTAGCAGTGAATTGCGCGTCTGGCTGAAAGAGAAACTGCCCGAGTTCATGCTCCCCGCTGCTTTTGTGTTTCTGGACGCCATGCCGCTGACGCCGAGTGGGAAGCTAGATAGAAAAGGATTGCCGGAGCCGGAATATACAAACCGCGAGCTGGGGTTTCGCGAGCCGCGCAATGCTGTAGAGGAGCTCATCGCCGGCATCTGGAGCAAGTTATTGGGAGTGGAAAGGGTAGGAGTGGATGACAACTTCTTTGAGTTGGGTGGCCACTCGCTGCTGGCCACGCAGGTCATCTCCCGAGTCAGAGACAGTCTGCAAGTAGAGGTAGCAGTAGGGGAACTCTTCCAGGCGCCAGTACTCTCAAGCTTTGCCCAACAGATAGTGAGCGCCAGCCGTGGCGAGCGTACGACCTCTCAGCCCATCGCAGTGCAATCAAGAGCAGCAGCCCTGCCGCTGTCGTATGCGCAGCAGCGACTCTGGTTTCTGGACCAGTTAGAGCCAAACAACAGTGCCTACAATGTTCCGATCGCAGTGCGCTTGAAAGGCAAGTTGGAGGTGGCGGCGCTGGAGGCGAGCTTGAATGAGATAGTGCGGCGCCACGAAGCGCTGCGCACCAGCTTCGAGACCATAGAAGGCACACCCATCCAGGTGCTCAGTGATGAAGTGGAGTTAAAGCTGGAGGTGGTGGACCTCAGGGCGCTCGCTGCCGCAGCAGGAGAGCAAGCGGTTCTCAGAGAGGCCCGGGCAGAAGCCGCGCGGGGATTCGATTTAGCAACCGGGCCGCTGTTGCGAGCGCGGTTGCTGCAGCTGGCAGAGCAGGAGCAGGTGTTGCTGGTGACGATGCACCACATCGTGAGTGATGGGTGGTCGTTGGGAGTGTTGGTGCGAGAGCTGGCGGCGCTGTATGAGGCGTACCGCAGTGGTCAGCCCTCACCATTAGCAGAGTTGCCGATCCAGTATGGAGACTTCGCCGTGTGGCAGCGAGCCTGGCTGGCAGCGGAGAGCGCAGAGCTAGAGCAGCAGCTGGGCTATTGGCAACAGCAGTTGGCAGGAGTCACCCGGCTGCAACTACCTTCAGATCATCCGCGCCCGGCAGTGCAGAGGTTCCAGGGAGTTACGAAGACCATTGTGTTCCGGAGCAAGTTACTGGAGGAACTAAAGGAGCTGAGTAAGAGCCAGGGCGTAACCTTGTTCATGACCTTGCTGGCCGCCTTCCAAGTGCTCCTTTATAGATACAGTGGCCAGACCGATATCGCGGTGGGCACACCAATCGCGAATCGCACCAGGGCGGAACTGGAACCGTTGATCGGATTCTTTGTGAACACCCTGGTGCTGCGGACCGACTTAGGGAGCAATCCCAGTTTCGCGGAGTTGCTGGGGAGAGTAAGAGCCGTAGCGCTGGGAGCCTATG
>WNFY01004195.1_pt1 | contig 13353 bp, 8 predicted proteins | sample 5400091 | NCBI WGS metagenome assembly WNFY01 (sample SAMN13153364, study PRJNA577476) | soil metagenome | isolation source: 60 cm soil or saprolite under grassland replicate 1 | place: USA:California | collected 2016-06-15 | reverse complement strand
CGGGGCGATCGCCAAGCTCCGCCAGGACGACCGCGACGGGGTGCGGCGGCTGCTCGGCCGGGTCGAGCGGGCGGCGGGTCCCTGGCCCTACTGGCGGCGCCTGGTGGTCGAGGCGGCCGAGCTCGGCTGGGTGCCGGAGGCGCTGACCGCCCGCCGGCTGATGCGCCGCGGCGGGCTGCCCGCCCCCGGCGTGGCGGGGCTGCTGGTCCGCGCGCTGCCCCCACCGGTCTACGTGGGCTCGCTGATCGGGATGATGGTGGTCGCGCTCGGCGGACCGGACCGGGCGCTCGCCGACGCGGGCATGGGGTCGCTGGCGGCGCTCGGCGGCGTGGCGGTGTGGGCCGACCGCAGCGACGGGCGCTTCGCCTCCGCCTGGACCGGCGTCACCTGGATGGTCGGCACCACCGCCGCGTGGGCACTGCTCTGGCACCTGTGAGCGTCCCGCGCGCCGCGCCCCCGACCCCGTGTCGATCCGCTGGGAAGCCGCTCGTATAGAGGGTGAGAAGCTCACTCGCCGTGCGGTCTGTGTGGATGACACCCCGGTCGACAGGAAGGAACTCCAGATGAGCAATGTCGTCGTGACCACGCACCTGACGCTCGATGGCGTCATGCAGGCACCGGGCCGCCCCGACGAGGACCGCCGCGGCGGCTTCGAGCACGGCGGCTGGGCGGCGCCCTACGGCGATTCGGTCATGAGCAGCGTGATGGCAGAAGGAATGGCCAAGGACGGGGCCCTGCTGCTCGGACGACGGACCTACGAGGACTTCGCCGCCTTCTGGCCCCACCAGGAGGACAGCCCCTTCACCGCGGTGCTGAACGACCGCCAGAAGTACGTCGCCTCGACGACGCTGGAGGAGCCGCTCCCGTGGAGCAACTCCACGCTCCTCAAGGGCGACGCCGCGGAGGCCGTGGCCAGGCTCAAGGAGCAGCCGGGCCAGGATCTCGGGGTCCTCGGCAGCGGGGAGCTGGTCCAGTCGCTGATGCGGCGCAACCTCGTCGACGAGTACCTGCTCCTGATCTATCCGCTGGTTCTGGGATCGGGACGCCGTCTGTTCGCCGACGGCGGTGCATTGGCCGCTCTCCGGCTGGTCGACGCCAAGACGACGACCACCGGCGTGGTGATCGCGACCTACCGGCCCAGAGGGTGAGCTGCCGGCGTCTCAGACGTAGGGCACCTTGGGTGCGTGCCGGGAGCGGCGCCCGGGAAGCGCACGAGGTCGAAGCATCGGTCGACCTCGTGCCTCGCCAGGAACGAGGTGGCGTTGCCTTCCAGGGTCGTAGCGCACCTGGAGTGCAGCGCCACCGATTGCCGGGCTGGCGAGCGTGCCGCTGACCGCAACCACCTCCGCCTTGCCCGCGACCTGGTCGAGCCACCGCGCCACCAGCCGGATCTCGTCAGCGAGGTGCCGAGGCGGAGGACCGGTGACCGGTGTAGGGCCATCCCCCGCGCCGTTGGTCGCAAGCTGGACCGCGCCGTCTGCCGGCACGATCGTGACCGAGACGAGCTGGCCGTGGCGCAGCACGGTGACCTCGCGCCCGCGGGGATGCGGCTTGGCCAAGACCAGTTCGCCAGCAGCGCAGACCGTGGCGATGCGTCGCCTGTCGTCGAGGGCGCGCCGCAACCCTTCCAGCCGGTCGCGCGTCACCGCCGCCTGCTCGTAGCGTTGCTCTGCGGCGTGTCGGCGCATCTTCTCCCTGAGTGGTGCCAGCAACGGCTCCGGGTCGCCGCCGTCGAGGCAGCTCGCGAGCGTCGCCACGTGGCCCGCGTAGTCGTCGGCATCGGCCTCGCCGGTGCACGGGCCGGAGCAGCGGCGCAGCTCCAGCAGCACGCAGGCGGAGACTCGCTTGCGAGCGCCGATGGCCTGCGTGCAGCGCCGCAGCGGTACGGCGTCCTCGATCGCGTCCTTGACCAGCTCCGCCTGGGCGGTGCTGGTGAACGGGCCGAGGTAGCTGGCGCCGTCATCGAGCAGCTTGCGGACGACCGAGAGCCGCGGCCAGCGCTCGCGCGTGAGCTTGAGGTAACAGTAGTAGCGCTCTGGATCGCGGCTGCGCCGGTTGTAGTAGGGCCGGTACCGCTGGATCAGGCGCACTTCGCGGACGCTTGCCTCCAGGTCGCTGGCGCAGACGACGTGGTCGATCGTCACCAGCGCGTCGAGCAGCTCCTCCACCTTGGCGCGCCCGTCCCCGGAGAAGTACGAGCGCACACGGCTGCGCAAGTCCTTGCTCGTCTTGCCGACATAGAGCACTTCGTTGTTCCGGCCGCGGAAGAGATAGACGCCTGGCGCGCGAGGCAGTCCGTCGGCCAGACGGATCTTGCCGTAGCTGTGCCGCTGCTGGGTGCGGATGGTCGGGAAGGTCATCAGGTCGTTCAGGGCGAGCACGCCGAAGCCGGCGGCTCGCTCAAGGAGCGCGTGCAGGACGTCGACGGTGGCCTTGGCGTCGGTGAAGGCGCGGTGGCACGGCTGGGTGCCGGCGCGTAGGTAGCGGGCGAGAGTGGCGAGCTTGACGTTGGGTACCTCGTCGCGAGGCAGGAGGACCCGGGCCAGCCGCGCGGTGCAGACGACCCTCGATTCCAGCCGTGGGTAGGCGTGCGCCTGGAGGGCGGCTTGCAGGAAACGCACGTCGAACGAGGCGTTGTGCGCGACCAGCACCGCGTCGCCGAGGAACTCCAGCAGGCACGGCAGCACGACCTCGATCGGCTCCTGGGTGGCGACCATGGCGTTGGAGATGCCGGTGAGCGCGGTGATCATCGGCGGGATCGGCATCCGGGGGTTGACCAGCGTGTGGAAGGTGCCCGTGACCTCGCCGCCGCGGACCTTGACGGCGCCGACTTCCGTGATGCGGTCGGTGGCTGGTGAGCCGCCGGTGGTCTCCAGATCGAGGACTGCGAACTCGACGTCGACGAGGGGCGTACCGAGATCGTCCAGGGACTGCTGGATTGCTCGCACGCTCGCGGACCTCCGTCCCCTGGAATTTGCCCTCTACCCGCCCATTCCTGCCCTTTGGCGGTTGACGATATGGCGAACGTGCGTTCGGGTCAAGCATCCTCTCCTGCGTCAGGATCTCTGGCCGCCACTGCCGGCAGGCGCGCAATACGGTCGCGGACCTCATCTGCCATGGGAATCTGCAACGCCTCGCAGAGTTCAAGGGCCTCCTGCCAGGCCTCGCGTGCCTGCTGCTGGCGGCCAAGCCCAAGCAGGGCGTCGCCGAGATCCCGCAGCACCTCGGCCTGGCCGACGCGGTCGCCGAGATCCCGGAACAGGGTGAGGGCCTGCTGGTGGTGGTCGACCGCGTCAGGGTTGCGGCCCAACCGCCAGTAGACGAGGCCGAGGTTGTTCAGGCTGGCGGCTTGGCCCCAGCGGTCGCCGAGATCCCGGCGGAGGGTGAGGGCCTGCTGGTGGTGGTCGACCGCGTCAGGGTAGCGGCCCAACCGCCAGTAGACGAGGCCGAGGTTGCTCAGGCTGCCGGCTTGGCCGCGGCGGTCGCCGAGCTCCCGGGAGATGGTGAGGGCCTGCTGATGGTGGTCGGCCGCGTCTAGGTAGCGGCCCAACCGCCAGTAGACGTTGCCGAGGTTGGTCAGGCTGGCGGCTTGGCCGTGGCGGTCGCCGAGCTCCCGGGAGATGGCGAGGGCCTGCTGCAGGTGGTCGACCGCCTCCGGGTAGCGCCCCAACCGCTCATCGACGGCGCCGAGGTCGTTGTGGGTGTGGGCTTGGCCGGCCCGATCCCCGGTCCGACGGGCGAGCTCCAGGGCGGTCTGGTTGGCCTGCACTTGGTCGGCCCAGTGGCTGTGCACCTGGAAGAAGCCGTGCAGCGCGCGGGTAAGCTCGGTCGCGAGCTTTGCGGGGATGGCGGGGGCGAGGGTGGCGGTCTGGTCGATCGTGGCGAGGAGGTTGGCCCGCTCGGCCTCCAACCACCCCAGCGCCGCGGTGGTGTCGGGGAACTGTCGGCTGTCGCTGGTCCAGGTAGGGTCGGCGGCGGCAAGGCGCTGGTCGCCGGGGCGCAGCAGGGCGTGGGTGTGCCAGGCGGTGGCGGTGTAGAACCCGAACAGCCGCTCCAGCGCCGCCAGCCGGTCAGCCTCGGGATGCTGCTCGCGGGCGTGGTCGCGGGCGTACAGGCGGACCAGGTCGTGGAACTGGTAGCGGCCTGGCCGCAGGCTCTCCAGCAGTTGCGCGTCGACCAGCCGCTCCACCAGGGTCTGGGCGGTCGGCTCGGACTGGTCCACGAGCCTGGCGGCCCCCGCAACGTCAAGGTCTGGCCCATCAGGCAAGCTGAGCAGCCCGAACGCTCGGGCGGCAGCCTGGTCGATCGGGTCAGCGCTGTGTTGGAGCGCGTGCAGTGACACGTCGAACGCGGCGCGGACCCCCAGCCCGTCAACCGTCAGCTCCGAAAGCCGGCGGGTCGCATCCGCAAGCAGCCGAGCCAGCTCGCCGACCGGCCAGTTGGGTCGGGCCTTCAGGCGGGCGCCCGCGATGCGGATCGCCAACGGCAGCAAGCCACAGCACCGGACCACCGCGTCGGCGGCGCCGGGCTCCGCGCTGACCCGTTCCTGGCCGGCGAGCTTGCCGAGCAGCTCCACCGCCTCCCGGGGTGGCAGCAGGTCCAGGTGCAACGGGTGGGCGCCGTCCAGGGTGGCCAGGACCTGGCGGCTGGTGACCAGGACCGCACAGGTCGGGCTGGCCGGCAACAGCGGGCGGACCTGGCTGGTGCTGCCCGCGTTGTCCAGCACCACCAGCAGCCGCCGGTCTGCGGCCAGCGACCGCAACCGCGCGCTGGCCTCCTCGACCTCCACGGGGATCGCGGCGGGGTCCATGCCGAGCGATCGCAACAGCCGCTCCAGCGCCCCAAGGGCCGCAACCGGCGGGCGGCCTGGGGTGGCGCCATGGAGGTTGACGTAGAGCTGCCCGTCGGGAAAGGCGTCGATGAGCTGGCCGGCGGCCTGGACCGCAAGCGCGCTCTTGCCGATCCCACCCATCCCGTCAATCGCACTGATCACTACCGGCCCGCCGCCCGCGCCGCCGGCCACGTGCAGCAGGCGGGCAAGCTGCTCCAGTTCCCTGGTCCGCCCGGTGAACGCCTCCGGCAGGCCGGGCAGCTCGTGTGGGATCCGCAGCGTGGTCGGCCCCAGCGGCGGGGCGGCCAGCACCGACGACAGCTCGGGCTGGCTGGACAGGCCAGGCAGGTGGACCCAGGCGCGGGTGCGGGTCTCCTTGGCATGTACCCGCACCGGCTGCCACACCGCCGGGTCCAGGCCCTGGTAGGCGTGCCGCACGACCCCCTGATAGACCGCGTCGGAGACCACCAGCACCGCATCGGCGCTGGGGCTGCCGGCAAGGACGGTGCGGGTGGCTTGGGCGTCCAGCAGCCGGAAGGCGTGGTTGAGGTCCTCGCCGGTATGGCCGTGGGTGTCGGCGAGGACGTGGCCCTCGTGGACCGCGACCCGCAGCCGCAGCCGCCCCGGCCCGGTGGCCTGCTGGTTGTCGGTGGTGAGCTTGATGGTGAGGTCACTGAGCAGCGGGTGCAGCAGGGTGGCGGCGGGAACCGCGGGGTCGAACAGGACCAGGATCCCGTCGCCGAGGTCGCTGCGGGCGGCGACCTGCTCTGGTGGGATCTCGGCCGCACGCAGGGCATGGTCGAGCAGGGCGTGCAGGCGGGTGCGCAGGTGGGCGCGGTGGGGATCGGTCCGGCCTTGGTGGCCGAACCCTTCGATGTCGAGGGCGAGGATCCCTCGCCGTACCGGCGTGCCGCGCATCCGCTATCCCACGCGATCAAGGTGAAGGCCCGTATCTTCGCAGATCCGGCGACGATGCGTGGTAAGCCAGACGACAACCCGAGCGCTGCGGTCGGCTACGGCACGACCAGGACTGGCTCACCACCGAACCGACCCGGAGCCTGCGCCGCCGCGGATGCTCGACGAGACCGCCCGCCCGCGCCGCAGAGGTCCTCGCCCTCGACGTCGAGGACCTGGACCTGCGCAACTGTTGCGCCAAGATCCGCCGCAAGGGCAACGCCGCCGACGTCATCTTTAGTAGGGGCTCAGCGGGCGGCCGGCTCGGGCGCGGCTTCTGGGCTTGGGGGTGGCCGGGCGCGCTCGTGGAGGCCGATGCGGTCGTGCAGGCGCCGAAGCCGTGCCGGCGCCCACCAGTTCCAGCGACCCATCAGCTTCATCGTGGCCGGCACCAGCAGCGTGCGGACCACGGTCGCGTCAAGGACGATCGCGATCGCCATGCCGACGCCGATCTCCTTGATGGTGAGCAGCTCGCCGGCGGCGAAGCCGAGGAACACCACCACGATCAGCGCCGCCGCCGAGGTCACGATCCGGCCGGTGCGCTGCAGGCCGAGCGCGACCGCATGGTCGTTGTCGCCGGTCTCGTCCCAGACCTCCTTGATGCGCGACAGCCCGAAGGCGAACATGAACACCAGCACCGGCACGGTGATGTCGACCATGCCGGCCGGCTCGAAGCCCAGCACCCCGGACAGGTGGCCCTCCTGGAACACCCACACCAGCGCGCCGAAGCTCGCGCTGAGCGACAGCACGTTCATCACGATCGCCTTGAGCGGCACCACCACCGATCCGGTCATCAGGAACAGCAGCAGCATCGTGGCCAGGCCGATCAGCACCAGCGCCAGTGGCAGCCGGCTGGCCAGCGAGTCGCGGTAGTCGACCAGGAACGCTGCCGACCCGGTCACTCCCATCGCCACCGGCCGCTCCAGGCCGCGGATGCCGCGCACCAGGCGGGTGGCGACCGGGCCCTCGCTGGAGCCCTCCGGGACCACGTCGAGCACGGTGATGGCCGCCGGCACGCCGGGGTGCGGCGCGACCGCCACGACCCCGGGGAGCGCCTGGACGCGGGCGGCGAACGCGCGGGCCTGGGGCGAGCGTGGGTCGATCTCCCCGATGACGATGATCGGGTCGGTGCCGCGTCCGGGGAAGCGGTCCCGCAGCGTCTCCAGGTACTGGCGTGCCGGCGAGGAGCGCGGCAGCGTCTCGGGCCCGGAGTTCTCCAGCCGCGCGTGGCCGAACGGCAGCGCCAGCAGCACCAGCCCGGCGACCAGCAGCGGCACGAGCACCACGGCGAAGCGTTGCACCAGCCGCGACTGGCGGTAGAACAGGCCGCGGTCCGAACGGCCCTGCCTGGACGGCCTGATGCGCTGACCCCACAGGCCGAGCAGGGCGGGGATCAGGGTGAGGGCGGCGGCGACCGCGACCAGCACCACGCCGATCCCGCTCCAGGCCAGCGAGCGCAGCAACGGCTCGGCGAACACCAGCAGCCCGGCCAGCGAGGCCGCCACGGTCAGGCCGGAGAACGCCACCGTGCGCCCGGCGCTGGCGAGCGTGCGCTCGATCGCCTCGGGCGGCGCGAGGCCGGCCGCGCGCTCCTCCCGGAAGCGGCTCACCAGCAGCAGCGAGTAGTCGACCGCCAGCCCCAGCCCGGCCATGGTCACCACGTTGACTGAGTAGCTGGACAGCTGGGAGACCTGGCCGACGCCAAGCAGGATCAGCAGCGCCCCTGCGATCGCCACCAGCGCGACGGCCAGCGGCAGCAGCAGCGCCACGATCCCGCGGAAGATCAGCAGCAGCAGCACGACCACCACCGGCAGCGCGACTGTCTCGCCGCGCTTCAGATCACGTTCGGCCTGATCCCGGAGCTCCTGCCCAGTGTCCTGGGCGTCGAGCAGCACTCTCGGCGCGTCCATGGCGCGTAGCCGTGGGCTGATTGCCTGGACGGCGTCGTGGTAGCCGGCTTCTGGGAGGTCGTCGTGCAGCTCGACCCGCAGCAGCACGGCACGCCCGTTGGTGGCGACCAGCGGCGAGGACGCCGGGGGCGAGGAGGCTTTTGTGCCGGTGGCCGGCGTGGCCAGCGGATCGACGACGCGGCGGACCTGTGGCAGCGCCCGCAGGTCGCGGACGGCCGCGGCGACGCTCGCGCGCAGGGCGGGGTCGCGCACGTCACGCCCGTCGATGATGGCGCTCACCTCTGAGCCGCTGTGGGAGACCCGCGCGAGCTGCTGGTCGGCCACGACCGACTCGGCGTCGTCGCGCAAGCCACCGCCGCCACCGAGGTGCGAGAACACCCGCGGCCCGAAGACGAACCCGACCATGAGCACGACCAGCCAGGCGAACGCGACCACGAGCCGCCGCCGGTAGGTGAAGCGGCCGATGGAACCGAACACCCCACCTCCAGGTCCCGTGCTGCGCCGTTCCCGGATTATGACTGTACGTCCGGCGCTGCCGACTGGTTGCCTCCGGCGCATCGCCACCCGCTGCACCCATCGCACCGCGGATCTCCCGAGCGGATCTCTACAATTGAAGCAACCGGCCGCGCGGGCGGCCGCGGACCGTCGGGAGCGCACATGGTCACCGCGATCGTGCTCGTCACCTGCGAGGTCAACCAGACCTCGGAGACCGCTGAGAAGCTGGCCGACCTGGACGGCATCAGCGAGGTGTACTCCGTGGCCGGCGACTGGGACCTGGTCGCCGTCGTCCGCGTCGGCAGCCACGACGACCTCGCCGCGACCGTCACCAACTCCATCCGCAAGACGCCCGGCGTGGCCACCACCAACACGCTGATCGCCTTCCGCACCTACTCGCGGCACGACCTCGACCGCATGTTCTCGGTCGGCTTCGAGGCTGCCGGCCAGCCGGACTGACCCAGGGCGGTCGAGCGGCGGGCGCTCCCGGGCCGGTCGGGGCGCTCCCGGGCCGGTCGGGCGCCCGGGAGCGCGCTCGTCACGGTGTCCGGGTCTTGCGGGCGAGGGCCAGCACCAGCACGCCGACGGCGGCCAGGCCGAGACCGGTCAGCAGCAGGCGGGTGGACTGCGGGCCGGTGAACGGCAGCGACCCCGGCCCGGCAGGTCCCGAACCGGCTGGTCCCGGCGCGACGGGGGTCCCGGCCGCCGGCGAGGGCGAGGTCGGGCTGGTGGCCACGTCGATGGCGAGACGCGACGGGCCGGTCAGCTCGAGCACCCGGAAGGGAGCACGGTGGTCGATGCCAAGGCCGTAGCTGACGACGTTCTCGAAGTCGCCGGTCTGGTCGACCTCCTTGAGGGCGGGCAGCCCAGGTGAGAAGGGCTCGGTGTCGACCGTGGGCGCACCGCTGTTGAGCGGGTTGGCGTGGGCCTGGGCCGGTTGCAGGACCACCTCGATGGTGGCGCTCCCGGCGAGGTCGACCGGCCGGCCGGAGGGGTCCTCGGTCAGGCTGGGCACGTAGCCGATCCGGTAGCCGGGCAGCGGCCCGCTGAGCTCGAAGGTGATCCGGTCGAAGCCGGGATGGTGGGCCGTGCGCACGTCGGCGAGCACGGGCAGGCCCGCCGGGACACGGTGGCTGGCCCGGGTGGCGGTGCTCCACGATGTGGCGGGGGAGGCCATGGCGGGAGCCGCGGCGGCGGCCAGCGCGGCGCCGGCCAGGACGAGCGTGAGGAGAGCTGAGCGGACGAGTCGCATGGCGACCCCCTTCGGTGAACTGCCAGCGGCCCGAAGCCGGGCCGTGAACAGCGTCCTCCGACCCCGTCACGGCACCACCACGGGGTGGCGTCCGAGCGGCGGCTACCTCGCGTCGGAATGATCACGGCCTCCGGCGCGGCCGGGCGGGTGGGCGGCCGGAGCCGTCAGGACGGTGGCGCCGCGCGCCGCGAGACCTCGACCCAGGCGTCGAGGGTGGCCGCGGCCCTGCCCTCGTCGACCGAGCGTGCGGCGAGTTCCAGGCCGTCCGGGAAGCCCAGCACCGCGTCCGCGGCGACCAGCGCGGCGGCGGCGTTCAGCAGGACGATGTCCCTGGCCGGCCCGCCCTGCCCGGCGAGCACCGCCTTGGCGATGGCGAGGTTGCGGCCGACGTCGCCGCCGACGAGATCCTCCCTGGCCGCCCGCTCCAGCCCCAGTGCCTCCGGGTCGACCTCCAGCTCGCGCAGGCTGTCGGGCCCGACCTCGAGCACTGTCGAGGTGGTGGTGACGGTGAGCTCGTCGAGGCCGTCGTGGCCGTAGAACACCAGCGCGTGGCGGGTCCCGGTGCGGCGCAGCACCTCGGCCATGAGCGGCGCCATGCGAGGGTCGGCCACGCCGATCGCCGACTGGGTGGCGTGTGCCGGGTTGGTCAGCGGGCCGAGAAAGTTGAACACCGTCGGCACGCCGAGCTCGCGGCGCGGCCCGGCGGCGTGGCGCATGGCCGGGTGGAACACGGGCGCGAAGCAGAAGCCGATGCCGGCCTGGTCCACGCACGCCGCCACGCCCTCGGCCGGCAGCCCGATCACCACGCCGAGCGCCTCGAGCAGGTCGGCGCTGCCGCAGCGGCTGGAGGCGGCGCGGTTGCCGTGCTTGGCGACGCGCCGGCCCGCGCCCGCCACCACCACGGCGGCCAGGGTCGACACGTTGAAGGTGCCCGCCCGGTCGCCGCCGGTGCCCACCACGTCGACCAGCGGCCCCTCGATGTGGAGCGGGGTGGCGGCGTCGAGCATGGAGCGCACCAGCCCGGTCATCTCGACGACGGTCTCGCCCTTGATCCGCAGGCCGGCGGCGAAGGCGGCGATCTGCGCGGCAGTGGCCTCGCCGGACAGCACCGAGCGCATCGCCGCGGCCGCCTCGGCCTCCGTCAGGTCCTCGCGCTTGAGGAGCCGCCCGAGCACGCCGGGCCAGCTAAAGGAGGTCTGCTCCTGGTCGGCCACCTGAGCTCCCGGTCGGTCGCAGGTTGTGCGCCAAGACTACGTCAGCGCCGCAAGTCGCCGTCACCTCAAGAGTGTGCACCTGCTCAGTGCAGCCGCTCCTCGCAGACCGGCGGCCCTGTCTTGTCCCAGGCCCAGCAGCGCAGCCAGGACACCCGTCGGCAGAGTGACCCCCTCTGTCAACCGGGGTCAGGCCCGTTGCCACGGCCACCGGAATCATCGCATCGGAAGCCAGGTCCATGCCTGATGAGTCTCATTGGCGGAGCATCATGACTATGGCTATGACACCAATGGCTGCGCTCACTGTGCCAGTCAATTGAATCGGCCGACTCTTACCGCGTCTTTCGCCTGCTCTGATTGTCGCAATCAGGGCACATCCCATCAACACTACCAGGCTGAGTGATAAGATTACTGCCCAAAGAGCTTCAACCATTCTACTGACCTTATGTGAGGAGCTGCAGAGTCGGGGGAATCTACCGCCCACCCCCCCTTCTCAGGATTCGCGCCAGCAGTAGCAGAAAAACTGCCGCAGAGAGCAAACCGACGTTGATTGGGGAGAGAAGGGACTCCGCTAGCGTCTGATCTTGAGCATAGTGCTGAATTAGACTCCGCACGATCACCACCGACGCGATTCCTGCCATGCAGCCCCATGCATACGGCAGGTAATTTCGCCTCAACGGAACTCCCAACTACAGGTAGCCATTCTCGCCAGCCACATAGGTAATGTAGGTTCCGAAGACGCCAGCTACGACGCCACAGAGGTAGCCAGCGAGCGCTTCCCCGACAACGGTAAGAGAAAAGCCGCCGATGAGTGCTCCGCATATCCCCGCAGCAAACGTAGTGGCAACGAACCCAATGACAACAGTCTTAAGTAATCCGAAAAAGCTCGTGCCCGCGAGATCTATGTTGTTAATCGGGTCATCCGTAACATATGCGTACCGATTGATGGTTCTCGGATCAATGAGGTTGCCTGTGAGGGGATCGCGCTGGGTCCAGCGGCCGAGGGCGGGGTCGTAGTAGCGGGCGCCGAACTTGAGCAGGCCAGTCTCGGGGTCGCGGTAGCCGCTGGCGAACTGGAAGTTGGAGGGGACCGTCCCGGTGAAGGTCGGCGTGCCGTAGGGCTCGTAGCTGTAGCGGCCCACCACCGCGCCGGCCGAGTCGGTCAAGGCGACGACCGAGCCGAGCGCGTCCAGCACGTCGTACTGGGTGTCCTTGGAGGTGCGCTGGCCGAGGAGGCCGCCGCCGGGGTCGCGGGTGTAGAAGGTCGCCTTGCCGCCGGAGGGGTCGGCCACGCCGAGGCCCAGCGCGCTGGTGGTGAAGTCGGTCGAGCCGGCCTGGCGGCGCTCGACCTGGGTGCTGGCGCCGTAGGTGAGGGGGCTGAGCGCCGAGCCGCCCGGTGGGGTGATCGCGGTGGTCTGGTCGAAGCCGTTGTAGCTGGCGGCGAAGCCGGCGGAGGAGCCGGCGAGGTTGCCGTTGGCGTCGGTGGTGTAGGTGGTCGCGCCGCTGGGGGCGGGGCAGGCGCTGCCCGGGTCGGTGCTGGTGGCCTTGGCCCAGCAGAGCTGGTTGGAGACCCCGTAGCCGGAGAAGGTGGGGGTGCCGCCGTTGACGACCTGCTTGGTGCGGTTGGCCGCGGCGTCGTAGGCGTACTGGAAGTCCTGGGTGCCGCCGGCGGTGGTCTTGGCCTCGACCTCGACCAGTCGGGTGGTCGCCGTCATTGGTCGTGTGCCAGCCTAGCATGCAGGTCGGCCACTGCAGCATCCCACAAGTTGGGAAGCCGATTCAGTGTTTCAAGCTCAACGGGAACCCGCCTCTGCGGGAAGGCAATGCCGACTTCCTCGTTCGACAGATAGGAAATCCGGAGCCTGTGTCCATGCTCGATCGGAAAGTCCTCCCGCACGCGGCGCATCAGATATTGCAGGAAGGCATGGACGACCTTATTGACACCTTCAGGGTTGCTGACCGCAGGACCAGAAAGTTGGAACCTCTGGCCGTCCACCTCGTCTTCTAACAGGTCAACGACATAGCTAGCAACTGTTACGGGGGGGAAGCGTGGACATCGAAAACCTCACGAAGCACACGTTGCACAAGTTGAACCTGGGGGACCCGCTGGCAGTCCCCCGGCATAGGGCGGGCGAAGAACACGAGCTTATGAGGTCGTCCTCGTGCCGTGGCGACTAGGACCTTGAATGCCTCTGGCTCAGTCTCCTCGATCGCACTGCCTGAAAGCCATCTTCGAAGAAGAGCGGCTACGTGCCCGCTGAACACCTCCTGAGCGTTCGACGAACCCGGCTGTGCAGCGCTAGCGAGCTTGAAGGCGCTTCGTATTCCTTTCTCATGTAGCGTGGCTGTGAACATGTTCCACTCTTCGTCGAGGTCTTCTTCGTATGCTTCCCATGATGGCTGGGAAGGAATCCTGGGCATCAGGCGGCACTCCTCAAGTGAGTAGTCCCACTGCCCAACTCGTGCGCATCGCACCCGGACCCAGTTTCTGGCTGCGCAAACCAGCGCCTTATCAAGCGAACCATGTCAAGGGATTCCACCAGACAAACTGGTCTCCTTCTTCTCCTTCTTCTTCTGGAAGCTCCTCAAGAATCTCATAGTTGGCGTAACAGTACGCTCCTGTGATGGTTCGCGGTAGGGACCGCCGTTGCCGGCGGCCCCCCGCGCAGATCCCAGCGTGCGCTGCTAACGCACTGGGCT
>WNFY01009103.1_pt1 | contig 13355 bp, 18 predicted proteins | sample 5400091 | NCBI WGS metagenome assembly WNFY01 (sample SAMN13153364, study PRJNA577476) | soil metagenome | isolation source: 60 cm soil or saprolite under grassland replicate 1 | place: USA:California | collected 2016-06-15 | reverse complement strand
TGCTAAAGTATGCGGCCGCAGCAGCCCCATTTTCACACTGCCTATTTTGAAGACCCGCGTTTGATGGCAGCAGCGATTTCGGCCACTCGCTTGCCCAGGTCTTGAGCTTCTGCCATTTCCTTCTCGTCGATCCCCGGTGACGTGGGTCCTGTGGTTGCGCTCGCGCTGAACCCTCCGCCTCCGCTGACAATTATCATCTGATTAACGAGCATCGCTCCGATAATGGTGAGTACGGTAACTTCCTTGCCACTGGAGATCGACGCGCCGGTCGCAAACGCCCCGCCGACCTTGTTAGCCATTCTGCGTTCTTGGGACAGACGGAACTTGAGGTTCCAGTTGTCAAAGAACGTCTTGACCTCGCCGGACATATTTCCGAAATAAACCGGCGATCCGACGATGACCGCATCGGAGGACACCAGATCATCGGCTGCTACTTCGCCCACCCGCTTCAGAACGACCTTCGTGCCCGAGATGGCCTTGGCTCCTTCAGCAACTGCTTGAGCCATTTTCTCGGTGTTGCCAGAGGCCGAGTGGTATACGATGAGAACGCTCACAGGAGCGACAGGCTCGGCTGCCTGAGTCGGACTGCAAGTGAAAAAAAGAACTGCCGCGACCCATGAGATCCCAACCTTTTTATGGAATTCTCGCTGATTCATATGCCTCCTGCTGATCGTGGTGGAAAATTATTTGTTTGCCTAATATCGAGTTTCCCCTGATCGTGGCACGTGTTAAGTTCATTCCAGATTCTTCGCACAAAATGCCGATGCAATATCGTCTAGTTGAGGAGATTCTGTCAAGCGCGACGTTTCTCCATACCGTGCGAGTGATAGCAACATAGAAGTGCCGGGTCGGACCAGGGCAACATCTTGATTACCAACATAACTTTGCAAAATAAGCGTCGTTTAAACTCAATTAGGCATGAGGCGTGAGGCAACAGGCAACAGTCAGAACCCGGATCGTTGCAGATTCCCAAACCGTTCCAGTCGTTCAACCGCTTTGCTCCGTTCAAACGTGTCAACGCCTAAGGAAGGTCACTTGATAATTAAACCGCTACCGGATCTATTTCAGGAGTACCATGATCGCGTTTGATGTATTTCTAAACCGCAAGAAGGTTGCTCGCGCAGGCGTCGGCTCTCACGGAGTACTCACGGCTGTGACAACGTGGGTGCGCCGCCGTGCCGATCGGACAGCCGGGAAGCGGCTACAGCGCCAGTCGGAGCGCGACCTCGGCTTCAGCCTCGGCGGGTACCGATCAACTAATGGCGCCGTAGGCGAACACTTCAAATGGGAAGATCGAAAGCTCAAGCCCGGAGACGTTCTCACGATCAAAGTGATCACCGCTGCTCGCGTTGACGAACCACGACGCCGCATTGCGGCGGACCCGAAATTGGTGGAGTGCTCTCAAAGACGCTATTATCAGCGACTGAAACGAAAGTTTGAGAAGGGTAAAAAGAAATGATTTTTTAACTTGGCGCTTTCAAAAGCACGGTTTAACCCACCGCTCGAGCCGACGTAGAGGCCCGGTGATGAATGATTCCATTCTCTAATAGCGGCTCAGCGGCATCTCGTTAACCGAACAGACCACGATGATCTCCACACGCGATCTCAGCGAACTTCCAGACATCCCTGCTTTCCGACGACTGACTCGGGCGTTGGGGATGTTGGATGCGATCCTCTCGCCCGAATGGGAGTACAGGTATTACTCTTTTGACTCTCACTGGGCCGAGGGCGAAATGATGGCCTCGATGCGGAACGGGTCTGGAGATCACTGGTTTGCACTTCTCAGTTCCGCTGGCGTCGCTCTCCACGGCCTCGCGCACGAGTATCCGACGTTTCGGCAGGATTCGCCGTGGCCAGGCATTTTCGATTCTCTGCCGAGCGAATTTCACGCGAACTTTCTGAGCGAGCCGGCCTTCGACACCACGAACAGTACATTCTGTATTTGGAGGCGAACGTCGGATGACCGGTGGTCCTCTGGCGCCGTCCAACTTCCGCCCGGGGATGATTCCGACGGATCCGCCTGGCTGCTGTCGATACTTGCGGGAGAGCCGCGGCAGTATGTGCAGTTTGCCGCTGACTACTACGAACGTGAAATCGATGTCTCGGATGTCGCATTGGTCTATCGACACGTTCCGCTCACGCAAGCTTCGACTGAACCCCGACGTCGACCTCGAGGCATTGATGAAAGACATAAGCGAGATCGGGTACCCCGAGACCACCTAACCAAGGAGTTGCAGGCGAACGAACACTAAAGGCGATTTCGGCGAGACGGTACTCCGCGATTATGTATGATCCGATAGAAGTGCCGGTGGTCGGGCCAGCGTAAGCAACATCTCCATTCACGGGTCGGACCTATTCTGCAGCCAGTTCCAATCGTTCCAGTCGTTCAATCGCTGCGCTCTGTTCAAAACGTTTAAGGACACAACCCTGACGTTCCACATTTATGGAATCCACGACCGCGTTGTATCTGCGCTGGCTACGAACGCTTTGGTCTTTCGCGACAAGGTTAACCGCGAGATTGGAGTCAAAGCCATGCATCGAGCAGTGGTCCAACCAGATGGCACCTATGCACTGCGCGAGCAGAGTGAAGCTTACGGGCGTGAATTTGTCAGCGAAAAGTGACGCGCTAAGACTGGGATTAAAATGCTGAAACTGCGGGTAGCATGGTCTGACCGCATGACTCCGTGGCCTGCGCTAAGACCCGATGTTTCGAGCGCACGCAATCTGATGAGCCGCCGCACAGTCAAGCTGCTTGCTCGCGGTGCGATTCGCTAACGGAGTCACGCAACCTTATTTTTTCCGTATCAAGGCCGACTCGCCGGGCATCAAGATAACACTCATAGCACACAATCATGTCTAGCCTCATGACGCCAACAGAATCAAGAGCTGCGTAACCAGCGCACGGCGCTGCTGAAACAGGTTGGCTTACCGTCGACCAATGAATGACGATTGACGTCTTAGTGGCTAGTGGCTGAACTATTTAGCCACTAGCCGTCACCGCGATTTTCGCTTGCTCCCGCCTAGGAGGCATGCACCAGGCTCTTTGATGCTCGACCAAAGTTTTTCTGTTCACCCCGAAGATCCTAGCCCGACTTCACAGATTCGACGCTGAATAAAAAAATATCACTCGCACAAGTGTTTGGATTGCAAAGGATGAGATGATCCAAAGCAGCCAAAACGGCTTGTAGTGCAGACCTACCCCCTGTTCAAGCTTAACTGGATGTGGATAATCGCAGGCTGTCATGTTCCTGCGCTGCTCAGCCCGCAAGAAGGACGGCAAAGAACACCGCTACTTTAGCATTGTGGAGAACAAGCGCGTGGCCGATGGGCGCGTGATGCAACGCCACGTGTTGTATCTGGGCGAGATCAATTCTTCGCAAGAGTGCGCGTGGCGCAAATCGATTGAAGTATTTGAAGACGGTCAGGAGCGAGCAAGCACGCTGGCCTTGTTTCCCGCAGATCGCTGTGAAGCGGTGATCGCTGATGAGTCGGTGGTGCGGGTGCGGTTGTCGGAGTTGGCGCTGTGCCGGCCACGCCAGTGGGGCGCATGCTGGCTGGTAGTCAAGCTGTGGCGGGAGTTGGAGCTGGATCGATTCTGGAGCGAGCGTCTTTCTCCCAGCCGTAAAGGGACGCGCTGGGATCAAGTGCTGTTGGTGTTGGTGGCTTACCGGTTGATTGCCCCCGGCAGCGAGTGGCGCTTGCATCGGGAATGGTTCGGTCGCACCGCTTTGGCCGATCTGTTGGGAGCGGATTTCAGCCTGGCCGAGTCCCATAAGCTCTATGCTTGTCATGATCTTTTGCTCAAGCACAAACAGGCGTTGTTCGATCATCTGGTTAGGCGCTGGCGCGATTTGTTCAACGTCAGTTTCGAGGTGCTGCTCTATGATTTGACCAGCACCTATTTTGAGAGCGATCCGCCGCAAGATGAGAACGACAAGCGGCGCTTTGGCTACAGCCGCGACAAACGTAGAGACTGTGTGCAGGTGGTGATCGCGCTGATCGTCACGCCGCAGGGCTTTCCGTTGGCCTACGAGGTATTGGCGGGCAACACGTCGGACAAAACGACGCTACGAGAGTTTCTCAACAAGATCGAAACGCAATACGGCAAGGCCGAGCGCATCTGGCTGATGGATCGGGGCATCCCGACCGAAGAAGTGCTCCACGAGATGCGCCACAGTAATGCACCGATCAAGTACCTGGTGGGCACGCCCAGGGGACGTTTGACACGGTTGGAGAAGCAACTTGTGGACAAGCCCTGGCACAGCGCGCGGCCCGGAGTCGAAGTGAAACTGTTAGCGCAACAAGGCGAGCTTTACGTACTGGCCGAGAGCCGCGATCGAATCGCCAAGGAGCGCTCGATGCGCCGGCGGCGACTGAAGTGGCTGTGGGCTCGGCTCAAGCAACTGAGCGCCATGACGCTCACGCGCGAGGATCTGCTCATGAAGCTCGGGGCGGCAAAACAGACAGCCCCCAGCGCTTGGCGCTTAATCAAAATAGAGGTGGCCAAACCAGGCGCCTCATTCACCTATCGCTTGCACAGGGAGAAGCTGCGTAGAGCGCGGCGGCGCGAAGGGCGCTACTTGCTGCGCACCAATCTGACCGAGAGCGATCCAGCCAAGCTGTGGAGCTTGTACCTCCAAGTGGTGGCGGTGGAAGAAGCGTTCAAGAACCTCAAAGGCGATCTGGCGGTCAGGCCGATCTTTCATCAAAATGAAAAGCGTGTCGAAGCACACATCTTCGTATCGTTTCTGGCCTATTGTCTGCACGTGACGCTGCGACGGTCGCCAGATCATTCTTACGCGCACCACCCAGCCCGAGCCTGAACTCAAATTGCTGTTGGACAAACTCAAGCTACAACTACCGGCACAACTGCCGCCCAAAATCAGCGCTGCTCAAGCCACCTCAGCCACTGCTTATCGCCTACTGCGCGCCCTGGCAGGGCATGACGTTTTCATCGAAGACTATTTGAGTCAACATCCCGAAGACGCACGCGTCTTCAATGACCGCATGACTGCCATGACGATAAAGTATCTGGGACACCCAATTTGGCGACAACATAGATCATCTGCGTCAAATTGTACGTCAGCAATTGGCTCAGACGCGCAGCAGGTGAAGTGTTTGGATTCATCATGTCAACTCCTTTGCTATGCGGTAATCAAGAAAGCGGGCTAACGTCTTGGGTGAGAGGCGCGATTCACTGCGTCCTTCTCAGCCCAAGAGTTAGGCCTGAGTTAAGTAGGCGACACACTTTCACGGAGCAACCGGCATCAATTCCTGGATTATATGCACGCCGATCTCGGCCTCGCCGTTCGCAACTACAACTCCAACCTCTGCGGGCCTCTTAGGGTCGGGGAAAACCGTCTTCGATTTCATCTCACTGGCGATGCCCAAGCGATCGAGCACTTTGGCGAAATGGATGCCGCTCGCGCCGCCGCTCGTTGGATCGACATAGGAAATCGACTTCGCGGTGAGCAGCGTGTGTTTCAAGGCGTCTGGCGACGAGACATCGGGCTTGGGTGCGCCCTTCCGAACGGCCACGAAAATGCCGGCGCGGGCTAGCGCCGTCACGCTGCCCGCAGCCGCCTTGCCGTCCTTCACCAACGTGTCGATTCCCTGCCGCAGAGTGATGACGACATCGGCGGCATCGCCGCCCTGGACACGTTTCACTATCCCGCCGCCAGTGGCGAACGAGATCGCGAGCTTGTGTCCAGTCGCGTGCTCGAACTTCGGCCCGAGGTCTTCCAGGAACGACTGCATCCCGAAGGCGCTCAGCACTTTGAGTTCAGCGGCCTCCGCCTTTATGCCGTGCACAAGGAGAAAGATGAACCCGATACTTGCCGCTGCGACAAGCGAACGTATCTTCATGGCATCCTCCTGTGAGATGGCCATCTTCCGGCCTAACTATTAAGTGAACTGCCGGCTCTTCCGGCGGGTTATCCGGAAACCCACAAGCGGAGAAGAGCAAAATTTTGCTGCAATATCCTTCAACAAGCAGCGCATTGTCAATCTCCTCTCCTGACAAACGCCGCCCCTGGGCGGGATATCCAGATATCAGCCCGCGGTATAGCACGGTAACCGTCATCACTCCTCGTGGATAAACTCTTTCCCGACTTTGCTTTTCTCAGAGAAAAAAACATCGTCGTCACCATAACAAGATTGTTCATCGGCACTATATCACAACCGGTCAGCTGGACTGAAAACTCCTTTACCGCCGCGATTCAACACATGCGTGTAAATCATCGTGGTGCTCACATCGTTTACCCCGTGAGATAATTCCTGAGCCTCGTTTTCACGTATCGCTTTCCCCAAGCGGTCTTCAAGTATTTTTCTCGATGGGTTGCGTCTGTCTGATTGAGGCAGCCCTCCCAGTAGACAAGTTGCAAGGACAATCTGTTTCTCGTGGACGGAACCAAGCCATGGTTGTGAGCTTCAACTCTTGCGGGCAGATTCTTGGTGAATCCAACATAGAACTGTTTGTCGTTGAAAGATCTTAAGACATAGACATAGTAGTGTTGTTGCATAAGCCTATCTCACGGGGTGAATGCCCCAATAGTTCCTGAACGGTGCGGATATCATACCCGTCTTCAAGTAAATGTGTTACAAACGAGTGACGCAAAGTGTGGCAACCAGCCGGTTTGACGATACCTGCCTTGATTCTTGCTTCCTTGAAAGCCTTTTGAAGGACCGTTTCGTGAAGGTGATGTCTGCGATGTTCTCCGGTTAACCCGTCAACGTAATGGCTCGTTGCCGGAAATACCCATTGCCATCCCCACTCCTTGCCGGCATCGGGATATTTACGCTCCAGGGCATCGGGCAACACTACGCGGCCAAAACCTCTCGCGAGATCTTCGCTGTGCCGGTACTTCACGGCTTGAAGATGTTTTCGAAGCGGTTCTCCGATCGCGGCAGGCAGCATCGTAAAGCGGTCCTTGTTACCCTTCCCGGCTCGAACCACAATCTGGGCACGGGCAAAATCAATATCTTTGACTCTCAGGTGGCAACATTCCAAAAGCCTCAATCCGGCTCCGTAGAGAATCATGGCCATTAACCACGGAGCGCCCTCAAGGCAGTCCAGAACTCGCTTAACCTCTTCCTTGGTGAGAACGACAGGCAATCTTCTCGGCCTATTGGCACGGACTACTCCCTGAATGAGCCCGATCTTCTTTTCCAGGAGTTCCTTATAGAGAAAAAGCAAAGCGTTCAACGCCTGGTTCTGCGTCGATGCGCTCACGTGGCCGTCAATCGCAAGACTCGAAAGAAATCTTCCGATATCCGCCTCGGCCATATCCGCTGGATGGCGCTTATTGTGAAAAAAGATGAACCGTTTGATCCAGTGAACGTAGGCCTTTTCCGTTCGGTAGCTGTAGTGCCGTGTTCGGATCGCATGGCGAGCTTGATCTAACAACTTGGGTTTCGTCTGAACTTCAATCTCTTCTCTTATCCCGCCGTTGATCACCGCGAGCGTGCGGTTTGTGGGCCTGTGCGTGTTGACGTTATTTATCATAACGACTCTCCTTCTCATTTCGCGTATCGCAGCGCCGCTGTCCCGAGGAGGGTGCCGCCAGCCGTCCGTGACTTCGTTGAGCGTTCACAGCTATTGTCGAAATGACGAACGAAATTGTCGCGCGTCAAGCGATGCATAGGCTTCCGCCGCATCTTCCTCGAACCGTTTCAGAAGAAAAAACTTCGAACCTTAGCAGTTCCAATCGTTCTAGTAGTCCCAAGGATTCAAGCCCTCGAATCCCTCTTCAACGGCTTGAACATTTTGAACGACTTGAAGGATTTGAACTCCTAAAACTTTCTTAATAACCCAACCACTCGCCCCGCTATGTGAAACTCCCGTGCCGAGAGCGTAATCGGAGCGTATTTTTCATTTCCTGCTTTGAGCCTAACCACGCCATCTTTTTTAAAGAATCGCTTTAAGGTTGCCTCGCTGGTAAGCGCGGGTATCATAAGAAAACGATATACTGAAAATAATTTCAGTAGTCAAGGCACAGCTTCTACCCGCGGATTCAAGCCGCTCAAGACGTTTAGAAAGAAAAATTACTCTTGCCCCAGAGCGGAACCTAGGAGGAGATAACTTACGAGGCGAGAGCGTGTAACTGTTTGTCGTGGAGTTTGCTTAAAATGACCAGAGAGAGAAGCGCTCCCATCAGTGCCATCGCCATGTCCGATTGCGTATCCCACATATAACCCTGCGTGCCGAGAAAACTCTCGGCGGAGTCGCCCGTCGCGACAGCGACGCCCCATTCGAACAATTCATATAAAGCGCTGAAAGCCAAGCAGATCGAAATCACAAATAGATTAAGCCAAGTGCGACCGTTGACCACATGATTGCGAATGAAAATTTCCCGCGCGATGATCGCCGGCACGAAGCCTTGCGCGAAATGGCCGAGCTTATCGTAGTTGTTTCTTTGCCAGGCGAAAAAGTCTCGCACCCATTTAAATATATCGACTGCGGCATAGGTATAATGCGCGCCAACGAATAGAATCAGACAATGGATGAGAATCAGCGTGTAAGCCACCGCTGTTAAAGGAAATTGTTTGTGGGTCGCTGCAAGGACGGCGAGCGCAATCAACGCCGGTGCTGCTTCCAAAAACCAGGTGAAATAATCATGCGGATTGACGGCTGACCAAACGAGGGCCGCAAAGTAAGTGGCCAGCCAAACGAATCTCATGTCAAAATTTTTCGACGCGGCGGACTCGTGGGATGCGGTGACCAAAGGGAACCGCATCGATCATCTAATTCAAATCCAAATCTCGCAGTAAACCTTCTTTCAGATCGTAGATCCACCCATGCACCATCACCGGCTGGTCTTTTCGCCAGGCTTGCTTGACGACTTCGGCTTCGCGCACCGCATGGACTTGAGCCATGACGTTGAGCTCGCACAGGCGGCGCCAGCGTGCTTCTTCGCTGGACGCGGCGTCCAATTCATCCTTGTGAGCGCGATATACCGCGCGCACATGAGCGAGCCAGTTTTCCAATGGCAATCCCGACCAATCACGGAGTGCAGCGAGCACGCCGCCGCAGCCGTAATGGCCGCAAACAATGACGTGTTTGACCTTGAGTACCTCGACCGCATATTGCAAGACGGAGTGAACGTTGGCATCGAATGGCGGGACCATATTGGCGATGTTGCGGTGCACGAAGAGCTCACCGGGACCGAGGCCGACAATCTCGTTGGCAGGCACGCGGCTATCGGCGCAGCCGATCCACAGATATTCCGGTGTTTGCGCGTGGCTCACGCGTTCGAAATAAGCCGGGTCTTCGAGCTTTATTCGCTCCGCCCAGGCGCGGTTGTTGTCAAAGAGCTGCGGCAAAAATTTCATTTCACGGACGGCCTTTCCTGATTCGATCTTTTGAATCGGCGCGATGATATTCATCGATAATCGATTGGCGACGAAAGCAACGGGTGACGTGGTCGTTCACCATTCCCGTCGCCTGCATGTGCGCATAACAAATCGTCGAGCCGACGAATTTGAAACCGCGCTGTTTCAGGTCCTTGCTCATGGCATCGGATTCAGGACTGGTCGCCTGGAAATCTTTCACCGTTCGTAGACGATGCACGATCGGCCGGCCGTCGACAAAGCGCCAAACGTACGAGTCGAAACTGCCGAATTCTTCTTGCACATGCAAAAATTTTCCCGCGTTATTAATTGCGGCGAGGATCTTCGCCCGGTTGCGGATGATGCCGTCATTTTTCAATAGCGATTCGATTTGGCGTTTGCCGAAGCGGGCAACCTTTTGTGGGTCGAATCCAACGAAGGCTTTGCGATAAGCGTGGCGTTTACGCAGCACGGTGTACCAGCTTAGCCCGGCTTGTGCTCCTTCCAATGTGAGGAACTCAAAGATCACATTATCGTCATGCACGGGCACGCCCCATTCCTGATCGTGGTACTCAACGTAATCCGGCTTGGTCAAATCGACCCATGGGCAGCGGTCTGCGTCGTCGTAGCCTTTCATGTTTCCTCAAGACAATGATGCAATCGTCTCACAAACTGGCTTCAAGCATGAGCCAGACATTCCAGCGAATAGAGGTCATATCAGTTTCTAAACTCGTACCATGCGCTTCGACCGACTAAGAACCCACAACCAAGGTCGGCTACACCGAAAACCGAAAACCACAAAAGTGGGTTTTGATTTTCCGAGATCCGAATGAAAAGCGTTAGACAAATTACGCTAAGTATAAGGCCGGTCTCTGCGCCAACCCGACACCAAATAGTCATTGGATTCGAAACGAAAGGAGTTACGGCGAGAAATCTAGCTAAGCATGCGGCGATAATGCCGCAAATGATCCCAACAATCAGTGTCGTCGGGATAATTGCGGCGAATACAACAAATGGCAAGTAAAGAATACGCGAAACATCACTTCCTTCGACGATCATCCAAAGCGTCCACGTGGACGCGCCAAAGAATGCACCGCCAAACACGCATATACCGATACTCTTGATCAATAACCTTTCAAACTTCGACCGCTTGGTGCCGTCTGTTGATCTGCCCATCGGATACCAACTATGCGCTTCGACGTCACCCCCGGCGAATCTTTCAGTGGCTTACCCCGCTACTTGATGTAATATCCGGCAGCCTTCCACTTGCTGTCCTTTTCTTGCATGAATGTGACGGTCTCCACCGCGTCTTTTTTGTTGATGAAGCTGGTATCGAATTGCATGACCACATAGTTGCTATCCGGCGCGCCTGGAAGCGATTGGGCGTTCTGCGCTTTGGTAAGCTTCCTAGACAGCAATTTTCCCAATGGCTTTCGTGCGCCGTTTAAAGCGTCGGTCCATGCTTTTTCCGTCAATGCTCCTCGAAAGTAGGCGGACGCTTCCTTCCAACTCTTCGCATAATTTCCGGAATCGATCTGCGCCAGCCAAGATTGTGCCGCCGCCGCTGTCTTGGGATTTTCAGCAGCCTCGTCGGCAAACACCAGCGAGGAATCCAAACAGACCCATAAGGTCATCGCTACCCAGATTCGAGCTCTCATTGGTCCTCCAAAATCCGCGGTGATCGGTGCGCCGACCTTATTTCTTGAGACCGAGTAAAATTACCCCGGCGCCGACTAGAATTATTCCGAGCCAATCTTTTGCCGCCGGCCGTTCGCCGAGAAAAATCACCGCGAAAATGGCGACCAGCACGACGCTGAGCTTATCGACCGGAGCCACCTTGGCCGCATCGCCGATTTGCAACGCGCGAAAATAGCAGACCCACGATGCCCCCGTGGCTAACCCGGACAACGTGAGAAACGCCAAAGTCTTCGGGCGAAGCGCAAACGGATCGCTCCACTTCCCGGTGTAGAGGACAAACCACGTGATCGCAAATAAAATAATGACGGTCCGGATCAGTGTCGCGAAATCCGAGTCCACGCCTTCAAGACCGATCTTCGCGAAGATCGCCGTCAGAGACGCAAATACCGCTGAGAGCAATGCCCAATGGAACCAAACTTGGGTCATCATGATGAGTCCCCTGTTCTTTTCTTCATTCGCGCCTGGTTCTTTCGAGCGAGACCCTCCAGATGAACGCGCCGCGCTTCTGCTCTCCGTTGCCGTTCCTTGTGGCGGCATGCGCGGCAACGAATCGCCGATGAGTACGCAAAACCTTTAGCGACTTCATACCACCATTTTTGTTGCGTCCCCGTCCATACTTCCTCTTTGCCGCAGTCGACGCAGCGAAACGGAGTATCGACGTAATAGCCCCTTCTGACGAACTCAGGAGCGCCGTAACTATTGTTCGGCGCGAGCAGGTCTTCATTTACGGCAACAAACCGGTACGGCGCATGTCTGAATGCAACCGCTTTTGCCATCGCCTTGCGCTTGACCACGAGCTTCTTTCGCCTCGCCATGATTTCGACGCGCCGCTGTTTGCCGTTCTTCATGGGAAGTTTCTCATCACCCCAAGAGGGCCTATTCGACTTTACAGCCTGGGCAGTCGACTGCCACCGTCTTGGTATCGTCGCCGCGCCGATAGGAATATTGGGTTTTGCCCGGGCCGATCTTAAAAATCGCCTGACGAAGATCCTCTTCGCTCGTAATCTTTTTTCCCGCGATTGACAGAACCACGTCGCCAACGCGTATACCGGCCTTCGCCATCGGCCGCCCGCTTTCCACTTCCATCACCACCGCTCCTTGCGGCATCGCGCCGAGCGTTGAGGCGCTCTGCTCCGCCGTGAGAAAGGCCATACGCACGCCGAGATCGGGCACGTGAAATCCTTTGGCCAGAGAAGTTGCGGGGACGGCGCCGCCGAGGAGCCCCGACAAATCTTTGATGCTTTTTGCAAAATCAGAATTGTTGGGATCGACGGGCTGGACGGGAACAGTCACAGTTGAATCGGGCACGTTGTGGGGTTCCGGTTGACGCGCCTTGAGAACATAGCCCACCGCGAGCACCGCGACGAATGCCGCACCCATGCCGCCACGCACCAGACGAGATCTAAAAAATTTCGCGACGAAATCTTTCGTAATTTGATACGGAGGAGGGTCCTTGTGGATAACGGTTGACGGAGTCACCACCGACGCTGTTTGCCCAAGCAATTCCGTCACGCGCTGAACGAGCCGATCGAATTCCGCGTTGGTCGCATCGGCATGCCAATCTCTCAAGTCGGCGCCGTTCAAAAGCCGAAACGCTAGCGGGGCGTCCACGGGCTCAATGAACACAGGAATTAAAATACCGCGGCGTTTCGCTTCGGAGGCTTCATTACGAACCCACTCGGATGCGATCGAAACGGCCGACCACAGCACGATGACGCATTTGGCTTCGGTAAGCGCTTTTTCAATGACATCATCGAAGGATTTTCCGAGGGGAATTTCTCGGTCCCACCAAACGGACCAGCCGCGCGCGCCGAGCGCCTGAGCGAGCGCCCGCGCTCTTTCGCGATTCCCCGAAGCATAACTGATAAAGATTTCGGCCATAGCGATAGGATTAGTGCAATAGTGATCGTTATTTTATACAACGGAAAGCAAACAGGCCAGCTAAATCACAGGCTTACCAGAACGAAAAGATATCAACCCGAGACGATTTGGCGCAGCCATAACTCGACGATCAACACCGAGTTTGCCGGGATGAGCCCGTCCAGTCCTTGATCGCGATAGGCAAGATGAGGACTCAGGCGCACCTTGCGGTAACCGCCGGCCTTCATTCCCGTCAGTGCGTACTCGATACCGGCGATCGCTTGGCGGCGCCCAAGCGTAAGCGTGTGGTCGACAAATCGAGAGCCGTTTTCGTGACGCAACATTTTCTCCGGCAGGTATTCTGCTTGACGTTCATTTAAAGGAACTTCATCGCCTTTATTCAGAAACATCTTGAGATTGTAAATGACGTTGTCGCCTTTTTTGGCCGCCTCCCCAGAACCTTCGCGCTC
>WNFY01005060.1_pt1 | contig 13358 bp, 7 predicted proteins | sample 5400091 | NCBI WGS metagenome assembly WNFY01 (sample SAMN13153364, study PRJNA577476) | soil metagenome | isolation source: 60 cm soil or saprolite under grassland replicate 1 | place: USA:California | collected 2016-06-15 | reverse complement strand
AGCCCCGAGATTTGATTGCCGGAGAACGCGAAACCGGTGTTCATGTACGTCTTGAAACCGGCGTCCGTAGTCTGACCGCCAGTCAATGGAGCACTCCAAGTCGAGCCACTATCAGCCGAAGACACCCGCTGCCCGCCTGCATATACATTGGTGCTGCTCCGGGTGATAGCGTATATCCCTGCGGAGGGATTCGCCGTCGGGCGCACCACCAAGGCGTAAACCGTGCCCGCGGTCAATGTCGGGGGACTGGCAAAGTTCCCGACGAAATAGGACGAGGCCCCACTCGCGTTGCCGCTAAGCGTTGCCGTGGCGAGGTCGACCCCCGTAGGCAAGTTGCCACTCGTATTTCTCACTGAGAGCGTGAGAGTCGGGGCGGTGCCCGTGCAGCCTGAGCAGAACAGGTTGATATCAGCTCTCGTCAACTGGCCGCTGACGCCGGCGGTGAAGGTCTGACCTCCCCAGGTTGTAGCAGTGATTCCAACGCCGCTGTTGCTGAGCGTCGTGTGCTGCTGATCAATATTTGCGGCGTTCAACAGGATGACATCGCCGGGGCTGTTGGTGAGATCAACATTCGTTGACACTCCGGTCTGGAAGTCAGCCTGAGATGTATCTGCAGGACATGCGCTTGTCGGCGCGGCGGTGAGCGAGAAGTCCTGTATCGTCGTCGCGGCGTCGGCCACGACTATGCTCGTCGCCGTGCTTGAGCCGTAGCCCACAAAGCTGGCGGCCATGCTCGGATAAGTTCCCGCCGGTAGACTTAAGAATGTGTATGCGCCGCTGGCGTCGGTGGTCGTCGTTCTGCTGCCCAATGTCACAGTCGCGCCGCTAATCGGATTGCTCGTGAAGCTGTTAGTCACCGTACCAGACACAGTGCCGCCGGCGCCAACGGGAGTACACTGCGGGAAACTGAATGACCCAATGCGTGTGAGATCGTTCAGCCCATCGGTGTTGTAGTATTCACTGGTATACCAGAAGGTGCAGCCGTCCGGGTCGAGCGACATCGCGCTGTAATCGCCCCAACGTGTACATGTGCCGCCGCAGCTCCCCGTCTGTGTGCCAGTGCCCTGTATCAAGACCTGTTCAGTCTGGTTCAAAGTATTGACCGGATCGGTCGCCAGCCGTCCGGCGTACTTGATCGCCGGCTTGGTTGTGCTGTCGGACGTGCTATAGCCGAGGGCCATGTCACCGATCCGATCGACGGCCAGGCTGGGCATGAAGCGATAGATGACGTTCGCGCCGTCAGGGTCCCAAGTCGCGGCCTGCGGTAGAGTGGCAGCCACGCTGCCGCCGGTGACATCCACCTGGTACCAGCGCGGGGCAGCGAACCCGCTGGTATTTCCCCTGCGCACAGTGTGAGTAGTCCATAACGACTCAGCGCCGCCGATATTGCTGTACTGGCTCTGCATCATCGCCCGAATCTGAAGAACGTCAAGGCTGTTGCCTCCCAGCGACGGCGCATTCGGCACGGTTGCGTTCGGCCAACTGCTGGCGGCGAGCGGAACGTCAGGGCCGGTGAAGGTGGATGCCGAAATCCTGTTCCAGTCAACGTGAAATTTGTAAACGCTTAGCGCATTTAAGAATAGCCATGTCGAGACGAAGTAGTTGGGACTGCCAGCCGGCGGCGTACCTGTCTGAAGCCGTGCGTTGCTCGGAAGAATAGTGAAGTCGCTCGCCGGAGCATTGAAAGAGACTGATTGGACAGTCGGAGCGCCCGCGTACATCTGGGCCTTGTTGAAGGCATACACACGAGAATTCTGAAAACCTCCACTGGCGGCGTAGTCGAACATGTTAACCGACATGTACAAGCCGTCGGGCCAGATGCCGAACTTCGGGTAGTCGCCGAGACCGCCCGCCGTGTTGATCGAATAGAAATTCCAACCGCCTGAAACCGGATCGCCCGTTTTGGAAGCCGCGATGCACTGGAAGGACCCGGGCGGATTGATGACGTTGCTCGAACCATCAAGGGTGAAAGCGAAGTCTGTGATGATCCAGCGATCCTCAAAGCTGTCGTAGAGAACCACGGGGTCGCCGAAGTTATTTGTGTCGCACAGATTACCAAAGTTGCCCTGGCTCATGAAGGTGTTGAAGGTGAACGCCGCCACGCGCACGCCATCGCTTTTTCTAAAAATACCGATTGAGGTGTTGACCGTCTGGATGTAATAGGTCGGGCCGACATCGCCGTTCGTATCCGGCGGATGCCCCGCACCAAAATTGGCGAAGTCGAGGCCGTCAAAGTTCATTGTCGTCGCAGGTGCTGGTGCGCTTGGTGCGCCGGGCATGGCAGGTTCGGTCGCCACGGGCATCGCAGACGTGCCCGGATACAAGGTTGGGTTAGGCTCCGGCTCCTCGCGCTCGGGCCGCTCCCGCTTCACGGGTTTACGATGTGGGAGATCCCGAAGGTCGCCGTTGAACGAGTGCGCCTTACTGAGACGTTCTTCTTTGGGTTCACGGCTAACCTTGTCTCCTTCGCCGCGAGCTTGCACTTTCTGTTCATTGCTTTGGCGACTCCCTTCCTGCATCCCGCCAGGATCGGGGTGGCCCTTATCATTGTTCGGCGTCGCTTCGAGCGTCGCAGCTGAAGTAGGCGTCAAGGTTGCTGCCACCGGAGGCGCTGGCGGATTCATGAAAAGTTCTGCTTCTAATCTCTCACGCTCCGCGCCGCTCACATGAGAATTGTTGCCTTCCAGCTTCACGCGGCCCTTCTCATTCAACACGTCCGCCACAGACTTGGTGCCACGCTTCCACCCTGCTCCTGCCGCGCTCTTCCTGCTCTCATCCCGCGCGCCTGCCTGGACTGACGACAGTACAACCGCCGCCAAGATCAATAACACTAACCAGAGTGTCAGATGACGAGCGATGAAACGACGCGAACGATGATTATTCGCGCGAGACGAGCGGAACAAGGAATGGATGTCGGAACGCATAGATATTCTCCTTTTGAAGAGCGCAAAAACTGCAGGACGGACTTAGGGCGGCCTAAATCTCGCGGGACGGATGGAGCAAACCAGCTTTGGTTTATCCTGACGAAATCAAGACATCTCGCGTCAGACAATTCGGATTAATGCTCGGACGACCATTCGTCAGCATCATTGGAACCAGAAAATACTCTCGTGGTGGAACGTGAGGCGCGCTAAGAATGAATTTAATGGAGTGACCGTAGGATTCAAGTCACTACAAAAGCCTGCGCGGAAGTGCATGCTGGTTGAATGCAGGCCTCAGGAGGCATTCGCCCGAAGCGAACGCATCGGAGTATATATCCTTTCTGTCAGACTGTCCACGTGGAGTTGTGCCAGCACATTTCCAGAGAGTCACTAACGTGACTGGTGTCTCTTTCACGACGGCGACACGGGTTCGACTCTCGTATGGGACGCCAACACTTTCCATCAACAGGTCATGGACGTAGCTGATACAAGAGTTTTGTAGCGGGAACCTCTTGGTAACGAGCCTCCAAGCGAGTCAACAATGTTAAGAAACTTACAGGCTCGGAAAGCAGCGCTCACCTATTCGGAATTGTAGGATGATCGACAACTCTCTCAATTAGTTGAGTATCGAAAAGGGCCACTATTTGACGGCTGGAGTGGATACCGAATGCTTTCTCATAGTCGTTCGGTCACGCGTCACTATACTTGAACGCAGATAGGGATCTTTAGGCGACGGAGACACCTGCATTTGACAGGTGATTTTTGCGATGGCCGGATATTTCTCAAGAACCATTAACGTAATTTTCTTATTCAGAATCTCCCAATAATCTTCCTCATTAGGATAGCTCGCGAGAAGCGTTTCGATATCCTTGGCGATCAGCATAAAATCTGGATATTCCGCATTGGAAAGATGCGCTTTATAGCGATACCAAATTGTGATATTCAGATTGTTGTTTTCACCTTGATGGTCAATCTTGAAGTCCTTAATCAAAAACGAAAACTGTTCTACTAAGACGCCGGATTTTACTGTCGTTGCGCCTGGCTTCTGATTGCGTTTTGTAACTGACCGTAGATCCTGAAAGGAACCGAAGGCAGCATCGACTGTGCTGGACCACAAAAGAATCCCAAATGCCGCCAAGCACAACACTGTGAGTCGCCTATAGCGTTCGTGTTTCGTCAAGCTACTCCCTTCCCCTATCCCGCTGGCAAACGGTTAGGATAACACGCTGAATAAATGCTCGAGCAACATAGACGGCTCTGCTCTGAGTGGTGGCCATTCTACATCATGAAGAGCGACGCGCTAAAAAAGGCTATTTATCGGGATTCCAATCAATCACGGGAGTCTTAGGTTGAACGTAGCTTGCGAGAAGAACCCTCGCTCTTGAAGCGGCGGCTGTTTTGCGGAGAGTTCATCAGCGGAACAGCATAGTAATGATGTGCGAATTGATTGATTGCTTCAGCATCTTGAGGAGTTTGTCCTTGTTAACGTAGATCGCTCCATTCAGTGTGGCGATCTTGATCGAGCAGCAGTCTCCTCACGTGCCAGAATCATTGAAGCGGCAAGTGCCGCAGATTTGTGGTCCTTGGTCCAGGGTGGGCCGATGGAACTTCCCAGGCTTGAGATCCGGCGTTGCACTCGGCTCGCCGCATTCCCGAATGCCGTCTTAGCCTGCTCATCGAGATCTCGCTCTCTAATTGCCGTGACAGAAATTTTCAAACGTTCACACGCCTTCCTGACGGCATTGCGAAAGAATTCACCTTCCGCCGTATGAATCAGCGCGTGCGACGCGAGAATTTTCGAAAGAGACGGTAGAGTACGACCTGAGGCCAAGAGGACAGCAGCACCTACGATTCGATAGTGGCTCGCGTCCAACTCCCGGACCACCTCCCCGACAGCCGCTAAAGCCAAGCGCTCTGAGACGGCTTCGCAGTTTGCAAGATAACTCTCCGACCCTGGGAGTTCGAGGCTCGCTGCATAGTGATAGGGTTGGTTGGCCCCGGGGGTTCTCGGATCAGTGGTGACGATGCGCCTCCGCTCCATTACCTCGACCGAGTTGGCATCTCCGGAAACGGCCACGACCACTCCCCAACCGGAATGCATTCGAAAACCGAGGGCTGCGCGCTTCATGCTTAAGGTTTCCCAGTAACGTGCGGGCAAGTTTACCAAGTCATGCGGTGGGACAGGTAGCCTCACAGCGTTGAAATGCCGCAACCGCTCCAATCAACCTGATCCGCATTCAACTCTATGCGCAATCTCTACGTAGCAAGAGTCTAAATTCCTGTTTCTCTGACAATATTCTTGGACCAAACCGCCGCGGAGCGGCGAAAGAAGGTAGCCAGGGGCAAGCGCAAAGCGAAGGGGAGCGCGCCGCCCCTGGGAATAGGGTTAGCAAGAACCGAGCCCTGAGAAGGGCGACAGAAAAGCCCTCGTGGTCTGGACTTTGTTCATTTACCCGTCTTCCAACTTGGTTCCATTAGCTCTGGTTGCTTTGGGCTCGAATGCGAATAGGATTGTAGGTCCAGCGACTTCAAACGGGTCAGAAACCAGATCAATGATTGAGAACTCTGTCGCCCATTTCAGGGCTGCGGAGATTTATCGTGCTGGATCCAGGGGCGGCGCGAGCGCGCTCGCCCCTGGCTACCTTCTTTAGCGCCTTCGGCGCACGTTGATGGGACCCTTGGTTGCGACTGAAAGCCGCGCCGTGTCCTCCCAACCTTAGCTCTCACCAATCGGACTCATGCCGCTTCAGCCAGATTACTCAATTCTCAATTAGACCGAGCCTCACCAGATTGACGGAGCTCCGGTCAAAATGCACGCCTCGAGCGAAGCCCTCGGCGGCCACAAAGATCCTCGATTCGGCGAATTCCTTAATAATAATCAGCGATTTCCGTTCGCGCTGACAGGCTAAACCCAAATGGCACGGTGCTCGCCATAGCAGATTCGCTCGGACCTTGAGCGCTGTTCTTTGTAGTTCAATACCGTCATCAATCAAGTTTTCCAATTTGCCCACTACGAAGTCGACGGCCCATGAACTAGTTGTCTTGCCCGAATCGTTGAGAAGATATGCAAATGCACTGCCCCCAGGTTTTCAACCGCCTAACATCACTCGCAGTGCTGTTCTCACTCTGTGGCGCGCTCTTACTGCCCAACGAGACGAAAGTGCGCGCCAGCAGCGGCAACATCATTACCAGCACGAGCGACAAGGTCTCACCAGATCTTCGCCGTCTTATTCAATCCGGCAATGGCGGCCAGCATGTGAGAGTAATCGTGCAGCAAACCGGCTCATCCTCCGGCCATATCGTCTCACTGTTTCAGACTGTAGGAGCACTCCCGCGGACGGTATTGTCCAATTTGAACATTCAGATCCTCGACATACAGGCGAACTCCGCGGACACGCTCGCCGACCATCCTTCCGTTGCCCGCATCTCGCTCGATGCGCCAGTCCGCGCCTCGGGTCATATTACAACCACAACTGGAGCGCAGCAGATCCGGGCTCAGAGAGATGTTCTGGGTCTAAGCGACAATCTAGATGGCTCCGGCGTGGCCATTGCAATCATTGACTCCGGAATTGACCCCAACCACAAGTCAATTGCGAACAAGTCGACAAGAATCAGTGTGAGCAAAGACTTCACGGACGAAAATCGCACCGACGATCCCTATGGGCACGGTACGCATGTCGCCGCAATAGCCGCCGGCGACGGCTCAGCTACAAACGGAGCATATGAAGGAATCGCGCCGGCCGCCAAGATCGTCAATCTTCGCGTACTTAACTCGCAAGGTATCGGCACTGTGTCGGGAGTGCTGAAGGCTCTCGACTGGTTGATTGCCAACAAGGGCACTTACAACGTGCGGGTCGTAAACATGAGTCTTGGCACACCGGCCATCAGTTCTTATCAGGACGATCCCATCTGCAATTCGGTGCGCAAGCTGGTTAATGCCGGCGTCGTAGTGGTGGCCGCCGCGGGAAACGATGGCAAGAACGCAGCGGGACAAAAAATCTATGGCGCCATTCATTGCCCGGGCAATGAGCCCGCTGCAATTACTGTGGGTGCCAGCAATAGCTACGGCACGGATCTACGCAATGACGACACGGTAACGACCTACAGTTCGCGTGGACCAACACGCAGTTTCTCCACCGACAGCTATGGTCTTAAACACTACGACAACGTGATCAAGCCAGACCTCGTTGCGCCAGGAAACAAGATTGTGTCTGCGGAAGCCTCTAACAACTATCTGATCGCGGAATATCCTCAGCTCGAAACCAACAACTACGCGGGAGCAAACATGAAGCTGATGTACCTCAGTGGTACCTCGATGTCGACACCAATGGTTTCCGGCGCTACCGCGCTTTTGTTGGAAGCAAATCCGAACCTTACTCCCAATATCGTAAAGATGATCCTGATGTACACGGCCCAGCCTTTGGCAGGCTTCAATACGCTGGATCAGGGAGCCGGGCAGCTGAATATCGCCGGCGCAGTAGCCATTGCCAAGCTGGTGCAGACACCGCTTCTCGGCTTGACCCCCTCTTTTGGTTCGTCCCTATTGACTCAGTCTGCTCCCGCACCCCAGACCAGCATTTCCTCCTACACGTTCCCCTGGGCCCAGGGAGTTGTTTTGAAACATGCCACGGTTACCGGCAACGATCTGATCAATAAGTATCAGGTCAGTTACGGCAAGGGTTATTTGCTCGGCGACGGAGTCATTGAAGGCTTAGTAACCGAGAGTTTGAATGCCAACATGTGGACCAGGAATGGTCTGAACCTCGGAAATTACCTGATGAAGAGCGACGGAACGGCGATGGGCGGCGGATCAATATTCTTTAGCGACGTGATCCTGCTCGGCGACGGCTTCGCGCTCGGCGATGGCTTTGCTATGGGTGACGGTTTTGCGATCGGCGACGGCTTCGCCATGGGCGATGGGTTTGCCATAGGCGACGCCTGTGCCGTGGGTGAAGACGGAGCGGGCGGAAGATAGAACGAGAGACTCGGAGCACTTGAAGTAGAGAGACTTCTACCACTCCGGGGATCGCGCGCGGCATGATGCGAAAACAACTCACAGCTTTCTACATGTGGCTGGTGGTAGTGGCCGGCAGCGTTGCGTGTCTGCATGCGGCATCTCATTTTCCGCCGGGCAGAATCGACGTTTATTTTCTCCTCCTCGTCACCATTACTGCGGTGATCGGATCTCGCGTCGCGATCCGCATTCCCCAGATAAATGTAAATATTACAGTTGATGACACGTTCGTCTTTATCGCCTTGTTGCTCTATGGCGGCGAGGCTGCGGTTTTTCTGGGTGCCATAGCGGGACTCTGTTCAGGTCTGCGAATCAGCAAGAGGCCGAGAACCGTATTGTTTGGCGCGGGGGCACTGGCTTGCGCCGTCTTCGTAACCGCACATGTGCTGCAGTTCCTCTTTGGATCCACCACCAACCTCTTTCAGAAGGGTCCATCCTTTGCAATCATAGCCGTTTCCCTAATGGCTTTGGTCCACTACCTCTCTCACACTGGTCTGGGCGCAATAGGCAACGCACTAAAAGATAATCAATCGATCTGGCAGATGTGGAGCCGAAATTTTCTCTGGATGTCGGTTACCTATTTTGCCGGTGCCGCGTTGGCTGGATTCATTGTTAGCAGCGTCGGCACGACCCGTTTCTACGCTTTTCTGGTTGCCGTACCGATCATCACGATTGTTTACTTCAGTTATGACCGATATATGCGAGAGGTGAAATCATCTGCACGCCACGCGGAGGAAGCAGAACGCGCTCGCGCCGAGATTGAGCATGAACGCGCAGAACAGGCGGAACGCCATGTTCACGAACTCAACAACTATATTGCAGAGCAGGAAAGAATCAGCAGGGTACTGGAAGAGACCAAGGACCATTTCCGTCATGCCGCTTTTCACGACGCATTAACCGGACTGCCTAATCGAGCGATGTTTACGGAGTTGCTCAAGGCGGAGATCGAAAGCTCGAAACGTAGGTCTGCACACTTATTCTCGGTACTGTTTCTGGATCTTGATCGTTTTAAGAATATCAACGACAGCCTCGGACACACACATGGCGATCTTCTGCTGGTTGCTTTTGCCGAACGGTTGGAACGAACTCTGCGTCCAGTCGACACTCTGGCGCGATTCGGGGGTGATGAATTCGCAATTCTCTTAAGCGGCATCGTCGACACGACTGATGCGGTCCGCGTTGCGGAAAGAATTCAGGAGGAACTGCTGCTACCCTTCGGCCTCGACAAAAACTCGGCATTTGCCACAGCGAGCATCGGTATCGCGCTAAGCTCCACAGGTTACGACAGACCGGAAGACATTCTTCGCGACGCTGATACAGCCATGTATCGCGCCAAGGAAAACGGCAAGGCCCGCTTCGAAATGTTTGATCAGGGAATGCACGCGCGCGCAGTTTCGAGATTGCAGTTAGAAGGTGATTTGCGACTGGCTGTCGAACGAAACGAATTCTGCGTCCACTATCAACCTATCATTGCTTTGGAAACGGGCCGCCTGGCCGGATTCGAAGCCCTGGTGCGTTGGAATCACCCGCGACGCGGCATGATTTCCCCCGGTGATTTTATTCCGGTGGCTGAAGAGACCGGTCTGATTGTCCCCCTGGGCCAGTGGGTTTTGGAGGAATCATGTATGAGGATCAAGCAGTGGCAACAGGAGTCGCCTTGTCATCGCGCGCTCAGTTTGAGCGTCAATCTTTCGGGCAGACAAGTCGCGCAGCCGGATATGATGAGCCAAATCGAACATGCGCTGGATAGCAGCAAGTTGAATCCCCATTGCTTGAAACTCGAGATTACGGAGAGCGTCGTGATGGAAAACGCCGAAGCTGCAACAATCATGTTCAAGCAGTTGCGGACGCTCGGTGTGCAGTTGAGCATCGACGACTTCGGTACGGGCTACTCTTCGCTTAGCTACCTGCATCGTTTTCCGCTCAACTATCTGAAGATCGATCGCTCGTTTGTAAGCAGAATGACCAGCACGGATGACAACTCTGAAATTGTTCGCACCATCGCAGCCCTGGCTCGAAACCTTGGAATGCAAGTAATTGCCGAAGGAATAGAGACGGAGGAGCAACATCAGCAACTCAAAGCCCTTGGCTGCGAATACGGACAGGGATACCTCTTCTCCCGCCCGGTGGATGGTCGCGGCGTGGAACAGCTGCTCGAAAAGGAAGTAGAACGCGAAGCAGCGCGAGTGACCGAACAGTCCCCTCAAGCTGAGGAAGGTTTTTCCGTCGCGTACCAGATGTAAATTTGAGATCAGTCAGTGGTCAGTTGTCTGTGGTCAGTTGTCAGCTGACCACTGACCACTGACAGCAACACCTGCCCCAACCTGCAAAATTCGCACTCCACACCCCGTAAGTTCAGGGTTTTTGCCTTTTCTGATACATTGAAAGATAACAATGGGCTATGCAACGGATCTATGATGATTTCTGGATACCGACTTAAGCTTCCGACCAACCGGTGGGAAGCTCTGGGCATCATACCCGCCGCCTCGTTTTTTGGTTATTTGCTTAGGAGTTTCATAATTGATGCGATTTCTTCTGAATCAGAAACTAGCTGTTTTCCTGATAATACTGGTGCTAACTGTCGTTGCCACATCAGGCTCAGCTCAGAGCCGGGCAGGCGACGTCGTAATGGTCCTGCCCTTTGAAAATACTTCCAATCGTCCGGAATACAACTGGGTGGGAGAGAGCTTCGCCAATTCGATTTCCGAACTGCTGAACCGGCCGGGTCTGGTGATAGTTTCCAGCGACGAACGCGAGATGGCTTATCAACGGCTCCGCTTGCCAGAAACCGTGATTCCTTCGCGTGCAACCGCAATCAAGTTGGCGCGTGAAGCAAAAGCCACGATGATCGTGATCGGTAGTTACTCCGTTACGCCACCACCTGCTGAAGGAAACCAACCCGGTAAGGACAAGTCGGCGGTAGAGGCCTATGTTGTGGTCACAGCTCGAGTGATCAAAGTTAACGAAGGTCGAACTCTTGGAGAAGTGATTGACGGCGGTTGGGCGACCCGACAATTTGATTTCGGTGGTGTCTTGACTAGCCTGCAGAATATCCAGGGCAGGCTTGCCTATCAGATCCTTTATCAACGCGATAAAGCCTTGCCTGTGTCACAAAACCAGGTTGTGCAGGAAGCGACAAAGATTCCGCAGCGAGCTTTCGAAGCCTACGTGAAAGGCGTTCAACTGAATGACCGGGATCCCAAGAGAGCCAACTATTTGAAGAATGCCCTGCGGCTCTTTGCCGAAGCGAACGACGGCGCCGTCTACCCACAGGCCGCTTTTGAGCTGGGCCAGTTCTACATGATCGATGGCAAATGGAAAGATGCGACCGAGTATTTTTCGAAGTTGCAAAAGAAGGATCCTCATTACGCCGAAGCAGCGTTCTATGCCGGCCTGGGATACGCAAAGATGGGCAACCATGGACGTGCCCTCGCGACGCTGGTACCACTCTCATCCGACATGCCGTTGATCGGCGTCTACAACAACGCGGGTGCCGTGGCGGTGCAGGCCTCACGTGAAGGCAAGAAGGATGATGAACGTGCCCGGCTGCTGACTCAGGGGACGCAATTTCTCGCTCGGGCCGCGGAGTCGGCGCCCGACGATCAGATGGTGCACTTCAACTATGCCTTCGCCTTGTTCCTGGGAGGCAAATACACCGAAGCCGCGGATCAACTTCGTCCGGTGATTACTTCTGATCCTCGTGACGGCCAGGCCTACTTTCTCTTCGCCAAATCGCTCGAGAAGATCGGCAAAACGGAAGCTGCGGCCGCAGCAGACGATCAGGCTCGCCGTTATTTGCAAACCTACGCAAAGTGGCAAACGGAATGGCAGAAGTCGCAAACCACAAGCGGGGTCAGTTTGCGCATGCGCGACGTCTTGAATCGCGATGACGTTTTTGATCTCGAACGTCGCATCGCCCTGGCAGCTAGTGCCGATTCCACCGCTTCAGCGAGCCAGGATCTGCTTGCCAAAGCCCGAGATCGTGGTCATGATTGAACCGACAAATGCCGAGGCCTACCTGCTCAGCGGCCGCATAAACCTGCGGCGCAGCGACCAGGAGGCGGCGATCGCAGCCCTCAAAACTGCGATATTCTGGGATCCCAAACTGATCGATGCTCATATTCTTCTGGGACGAATATTCCTGGAGCGCGGGGACCGCGGAGAAGCCACCAAGTATGCCCTTAGCGCAATGACAATAGATCCCAATAATCAGGAAGCCATTGCGCTGCAGCGACAAGTAACAATGGGCAAGAACTGATCATCTGTATTACGCAATCCTTTTCCTGATGATCATGCTCACATGCTCTCTCGGAGCAGTGGCTATGATTGCCTACCACTCTCGCCGCCACAAAGGCAGAACGGATGACCGACCGCTGGTTGGACAGGGAGCAGTTGTAGACAAACAACTCAATCCGGAAGGGACGGTCCTGGTGCGCGGTGAACTCTGGAACGCATGTTCTCTGCGCGGGGGAAACATAGCATCACGAACTCGAGTCAAGGTTGTTGGGTTGCGAGCGCACATACTGCTGGTTGACTATTTCCGGTACTAGCCCACCCTACCTTCCAGGCACTTTCTGCAACAGTACTAATCACCAGGTTTTTCCAGAAAAACCTTTTCTTTGGCACAACACGTGCTCAAGGATAAGACGGCACACGCGGAACATACGGTAAGTTGACCGCGCCCCCGCCGCCATCATGCCTCTGAGCGCCGCCTGCCGCTGCGCCAGCTGCCTTCCGAGCTACCCTTCAGTGTTTCCCTCCTAAATGTGGACCCAGTCAGTAATGACTGGGTTCTCCTGCTTTTGGCAGCGGCCATTTTGAAATTCATCGATTTCCCGAAGAGACCAATCCCTGTTCCCGATCTCCAATCACCTCGTTCTTCAAGAAAAACTCTTCCTTTGGCACAACATGTGCTCAAGGATAAGACGGCACGCACGGAAGATATGGTTAGTTGACCGTGCCCCGCCGCCATCACCCCTCTGAGCGCCGCCTGCCGCTGCGCCAGCCACCTTCCGAGCTATCCTTCAGTGTTTCCCCCCTAAATGTGGACCCAGTCAGTAATGACTGGGTTCTCCCGCTTCTATAAGACCCTCTTCTCTCCTAACGCTGTGGTGATTCCTGACTGACCCTTATCCAACAATCCGAAACAACTATCCGAGAGCTTTGGGCGCAAACGAAATTTGTCACTTTGTCAGTGACGTTTTCTGTCTTCTTGCGTCGTGAATGGACGAATTAAGTAACGGTGAGAGGCTACAAGCCGCCCGGGACAGATTTTTTTTTGGACGACTTTCCGGGGTCGGGACCTCGCGATAGAATCGGAGAAAAGCCCTTCTCTGCGTAACCTCTGCGTGCTCGATGTAGCAAGAGTCTAACTTCCTGTTTTTCTTACTGGCAGGATTTCTGGACCGAACCGCCGCGAAGCG
>WNFY01004189.1_pt1 | contig 13360 bp, 11 predicted proteins | sample 5400091 | NCBI WGS metagenome assembly WNFY01 (sample SAMN13153364, study PRJNA577476) | soil metagenome | isolation source: 60 cm soil or saprolite under grassland replicate 1 | place: USA:California | collected 2016-06-15 | reverse complement strand
AGGCGGGCGCGAGTACGTCGAAGTTGATTGAGGTCCATTGTGACGCAGGTCAGCGCCTCTTCAAAGTAGGGACCGCGGGCAAGCAATTCGCCATTTGGATCATTGACTGTTGCTCCTCCCCAGAAGAGTAACCCATCTTCAAAGCCGACGCGATTACAGTGCGCGACAAACGTGGTAAACATGCTGGCGTATGCTTTGCTGACTCGTTCCACCCAGCGCGCCGATTCGAGCTTTTCCTTATCTGTCAATCCGCGACCGGGAGATGCGGAGGAAAACAGCATAAGGTCTGCCCCATCCAGCCAAAGTAAATATGGCGGGGAAGCATGCCAGAAATCTTCGCAGATCAACAATCCGGCGCGACCGAAGCGCGTATCGAAAGCGCGAACCGAATCGCCCCAGGCAAAGAAGCGTCCCTCATCAAACAGACCATAAGTTGGCAAGTAAACTTTGTGATGGACGTGCAAGACTTTTCCTGCCGAAAGATAGGCAGTGGCGATAAAAAAGCGATGTCGGGAATCCTCATCCACGAATCCGACCGTGATATCCAGATCCTGGCTTGCCTTGAGAAGATGTTTGAAAATTGGGTCATCTTCTGTCGGTCGATGTGCAACTGTAGCCACGAGATCCTGTAAAACATATCCAGTGAGTGAAAGTTCGGGGAAAACAATTAAATCTGCTTTTTCGGCCTTTGCCTGCTTAATGTAATTGAGATGCTTTTCCAGATTGGATTCGACATCCCCAAGTTTTGTAGCAATCTGTGCGAGAGCAAGGTTCATTTTCATTGGCGGAATCTTACCATTATTTCATTCTCTACGAAGGGTGTTTCGGTAACTTTCCCATGCGCCAGGCGTCTTGGGTATATCTTTAGAATAAAACGCGCCAACCCGGGAAATTATCGAGACCTAGGGGGTGAGCTTTCGAAAAGTGGATAAAACTGCTATGGAAGCGTCATGCCCAATTCCTAACAATCATTTTTAAGACTACGTTAAAATAGATGTACTTTCTGTAAGATCGATTCCCTCTTTGCAGCCACAACCTGACTTACAGCGAAATCTGCATGCAGTAATGCATCTATTACACCCCGATATTTCGAGTGACAGAATTTCACTTTAAGTAATCGCAAAATCTACCGAACAAGTTCATCGCATCAAGAGAAGGAAAATGACCGAAACCGAGAAAGCACCAGATCAATACAAAGAAGTTACCAGGAAAACAATCCATGGAATTGGCTGGAACTATCTTGCCTTTGGTTTCGGTAGAGCACTCAATATTGTATCCATTTCGATTCTCGCGCACTTACTCTCTCCAAAACTCTTTGGTCTCGTTGCGCTTGCCAGCCTTACAACAGATTATCTTTCCGTCTTAAGTGATCTAGGGCTGGACTCGGCTTTGGTTCAGCGCAGGCAAAACGTGGAGAAATCCGCCAATATCGCCTTCACATTGGATATCGCGGCTGGCATTATTCTGACACTTGTCACGATCCTGGTTGCGCCGTATGCGGCGATGTTATTCCATGAACCACAAGCGACCTCCGTTATACGTTGGGCAGGATTAACTTTTATCGTCACTGCAGTAGGGTCTGCCAATAACGCACTTTTACAGCGTGAACTTAATTTCAGAAAAAGAATTATTCCCAACCTTGCGAGTTCGGTGGTAAAGGCAGCTATCTCCATCGGAATGGCGCTGACAGGATTTGGCGTCTGGTCGCTGATCGCAGGTCAGTTAATAGGAACTGCGACGAGTTCCGTCCTTTTATGGATCATGACTCCCTGGCGTCCCAGATTGGATTGGGACTCAAAGGTTGGGAAAGAGATGTTGCGTTTTGGTTTTCCCATTATGAGCAATAATGCCCTTGCCGTTTGGGAACAGAATTTTGATTATCTTGTGATCGGAATCCTCTACTCTTCGGCACAGTTGGGCATTTACACCTTAGCCTTTCGCCTGCCTCAAACTCTTGTGTTGAGCATGCTCTGGCTGATCACATCGGTACTCTTCCCCGCCTTTTCCTCCTTGCAGGATCAAAAGGAGAAATTGAAGAAAAGCTTTTTATCTAGCTTGAAGTATGTGCAGTTGTTCGTCACGCCGCTTTGTTTGGGCATGGTCGTCGCCGCCGACCCGCTGATCCGTGTGCTGTTTGGGGAACAATGGGTGGCAGCAATTCCGATTCTGCGGGTGCTCAGTTTATATGCCTGGGTGATTTCCATGGGCTACCACGTCGGCGATGTGTACAAGGCAATCGGACGACCGGATATCCTCATCAAAATGAGCATACCATTATTCATTGTTCGTCTTATATTGTTGTGGATTGGAGCACAATACAGTTTGTTGGGTGTTGGTATCGCTCACTTGATCGCAGCGAGTATTGAATTGGTCACACGCTATTTCGTGGCTGCCTACCTGCTGAAAATCAATCTTCTGGATGTAGTCAAAGAACTTACCGCGGTTGTGTGTGGCGTGGTGCTGTTCCTTTTTGCTTTACCCGCGATCTATTTCACCAATGGCAGCCCGGCGCTTACACAACTCGTGGTTGTTGTCATTGCTGGAGGAGCAGGTTACCTGGGAGCCATCTGGGTGTTGGAGCGCAATTCGATCTTCAGCGCATTGCGAATGTTTGGCTTAAGGCAGTCTAATCCGTGATCTATAAATTATTCAACCCGTTCGATGAGTTTGATGTGACAAAAACGATATGGGTCGATCTACTGAAGAGATGTGATTCCAGTTTCTTCACTTCATGGGAATGGATTTCCACCTGGATCCATAGCCTGCCTAAGGATACTGACCTTCAATTAGTCGTTGGTTATTTTGACGAACAACCTGTACTTGCCTTTTTCATCGGTCGCCATCAGCGAACGCGACATGGCTTTTTGCCCACCAAAGCGATCGTCCTGAATACGACGGGGAATCCTTATTTCGATAAACTCACCATTGAATACAACTCTATACTCTTGGATTCCCGAGTGATAGAAGATAAGGATTCGCTATTCCGTTTCCTCTCCGGGCTCCCCTGGGATGAGTTTGTATTACCGGGAATTTCACAGGAGTTTATTTCGAACTTGGATTTCTTTTCTAACCGCTATTTTCCTGTAATCACAGATCGGTCTTCCGAGTCCCATTTCGTTGACCTGCAAAAAATTCGAGATTCGGGCATGGACTATTTGATTTTGCTCAGCGCCAATCGGCGCAGCCAGATCCGTCGAGCGATCAAGGAATATGAAAAGGATGGAAAAATACAATGTCAGCAGGCTGCTTCTTCAGAAGAAGCTCTGTCCATGCTGAATGAACTTGCTCGGTTACATGAACAGGCCTGGCAGAGCCGAAGCGTAACTGGCGCTTTTTCTAACAAATATTTCTCCCAGTTCCATAAAGATCTGATAGCGAATTATTTTGATACTGGTAATATTCAATTGCTTCATGTTTTCAATGAGCGCGAAACAATTGGATATTTGTATAACTTTATTTATTGTCGCAAGGTATTGTTCTATCAGAGTGGACTGAATTATTCGGCAGGAAATCAGTATCGACCTGGGCTAGTGTCGCACTATTTTGCTATCCTACACAACGTGGCACGGAATATAGATACTTATGATTTCCTGGCAGGAGACGCGGATTACAAGAAAAGCCTCGGCACAAATTCTGTGCCAATGTATTGGATCAGGCTGATAAAAAGTAATTCCCGCTACCGGTTAGAAACGAACACGATAAAGATTAAGCAAACCATCAAGACGCTCTGGAAAAGACACAAAGCGGCGTAAAAGGTTTGAATCGACAATGATCCATAAATTCATCAAAAGTGTCCGTAAACCGAACCTCGTGCAACGATTGTGGAAGCGCACTTTAGCCCATTATTTTATTGAGCAGTGGGTCATTCTGCTGGCCCCAGGATCCTATACCGCTGGGATACCGCGCTGGGGAATGTTCAAGATGATCCTGCCACCACCCGATCGGGATTGGGCGGATCCTTTTGTATGGTTTCAAGATGGTACGTATTACTTGTTTATTGAAGAGAAACTTTACTCTACCCAACTCGGCCGGATTCTCTGTCTCACATTAGATGCGAACATGAACGTTACCTCCAGCGAAGTTGTGTTGGAGAAACCTTATCATCTTTCCTATCCATTCATATTCCCACATCGGGGCGAGTTATATATGGTGCCCGAATCGCACGAGAATAACAGCATCGATCTATATAAATGCAAGAATTTTCCACTGCAATGGGAATTGGAAAAGACGCTTATCCCCAACGTTCGAGCTGTAGACGCCACGCTTGTAGAAAATGACGGAAGATGGTGGCTTTTCACAAATATTTTTGAAAAGGGCGGTTCCAGCCGCGACACATTACATCTTTACATGGCTGACGATCTTTTCTCTGATCACTGGACCGCACATCCCCAGAACCCGATTATCAAGGATATACATAGCGCCCGTCCCGCAGGTCGTTTTCTCTTAAAGGATGGAAGCTTAATCCGCCCCTCACAGGGCAGCTTCGTTCGCTATGGACACTACATCAATTTCAACCAGGTCATGACGTTGGACGAAACCTGTTATAAAGAAACCATGATCCATTCGTTTAACACGCCGAGCAAGGGTTCTTTCCTTGCCACCCACACCTGGAATGAACGAGAAGGTGTGATTGCCATCGATGCGATCTTGCGCAGGTGGAGCCCCAAAACAGCAAAACTCTTGCGGAAGTAATTCACTTCTCCAGCAATTTTTTCAACCCTTCAAGCATCTGTCGCCAGTTTTGCTCAGAGTCAGCTTTTTCCTTTTCATTTGCATTGTTATCTTGTGTGAGCGTAACTTCCGTCCTGCCATCCATTTCTTTTAGGCGATAAGAAACTTTATGATAGTTTTCCGGCGTATCAGGCATACCAGAAAGCGGGGACCAGTGTGTGCTCACCAATGATCTTTCACGCTCCATTTCCAGTATCTTCCCTTTGTCTTCAAAAGGTTTTCCCTGCCATTCGCCTCGATATATGATCGGGCTGCCCACTTTCCAATCACTGATCACATCGGTACCAAACATATATTGTTTGATCAATTCAGGCTTTGTGAGCGCCTCCCATACTTTGGAGGCGGGAGCATTAATTACTGTTGTTGCGTTTGCTACAAATTGCTTATTCATGTCTTTTCCTTTCACCAAATAAATGGAATCAGTCTGTAAGGGACCTTTTGTCGATAACTTGAATAACCAGACAAGTTCTGCGCTAGAAACTTCTCTTCTTCCAGCAGTCTCCATAGGATTGCGGCAAAAAGCAAAAAGACAGGGTGAACGCCCACCACGAGCCAAGCGCCAGTGGAATACCGAGGAGCATCAGAAAGGCGCCCGCATACATCGGGTGGCGGACAAGCGCGTACGGTCCGCTAGAGATGACCCGTTGCTCATCCCGTAATTCGATCGTCGCGGACGTGAATGTATTTTCCCGAAAAACAAAGAAAACGAAAAGGAGACCTAGTGCAACTAAGATGTCTCCAAGAATGACAAGATAGAGTGGTACGTTCGACCAACGAAAGCGGTGATCGAGACTGGAAATCATAAATGGCAAAATGAAAAAGATACTGGCAAGCGCCTGAATAATCTTTTGACTCCTTTGCTGCTCTGCCGCTGGTCCTGCCTTCAGCCGACTTTCAATTAGCCTTGGATCTACTCTTAAAAAATAAAGCGTGATGACGAATACTGAAATTCCAAACACAAGCAGAAAAATCCATGCCTGCCAATAATGGAATGTCCAGGCTGGTAAGAAAAGCAATACCGCAACGATGAGGAGAAGTTGCGCAAGTCCGACAAATGATTTTGCCGTTAAATTTTTCATGGATACACCTATGAGCCTCTACCAACACAACGACACCTAAGTTGATCTGTTACAGCCGTAAAATCTGTTGAAAAACATCAGCATAAGGTGAAGGAAACAAAAAAACGCGTCTTCTCCAACGCGTCTTTCTTGGCGGGAAGAGAGGGATTCGAATACCATCCTCTCAATGAGGGCGCTTGGGGGAAAAGAAAACGCGCCTTTGCAGACGCGCTTTTTGGCGGGAAGGGAGGGATTCGAACCCTCGGTGGACACGAGGCCCACAACGGTTTTCGAGACCGTCCCATTCAACCACTCTGGCACCTTCCCGAAAGGTGTCACGTGCCAGGTTTCAGGTATCAGGTCACGTGATGAATAGCGGCGAGATTATAACTTAAATTTCCACACTTGAATGCAACGCGGGATAGTAGACCTCTTTCATGTTTTGGAATTTCAATTTTTCTGTGAGCGCAGCAGCAGGGACAGCTTCGCCGTGTACCAAAAAAACTTTCGCACTGCTTTTTGTATTCACAGCATATTTCGTCAAGAGGTCTTGGCCCGCGTGACCGGAGAGTCCGCCGATCGTGGCGACTTCTGCCCTTACCGTATAAGGTTCACCAAAAATCTTGACATGTTTCTCACGGTCCGCAAGACGACGTCCCAGGGTGTTTGGCGCCTGCCACGAAACAATACAAATGGTGTTCTTCGGATTTTCAATATTGTTTTTGAGGTGATGGAGGATACGTCCCGTTTCTGCCATACCTGAAGCGGAGATAATGATCATCGGCTCTTTACGCAGATTGAGCGCCTTGGATTCCTCCACAGATTGAACATAGGTTAATAACTTGAAATCGAGCGCAGGATGACTTGCCTGCTGCACGAACCAACGCGTCTCGTTATCAAAACATTCCGGATGTTTTCTAAATACCTGCGAGGCATTAACCGCCAACGGACTATCCACAAATACAGGCACAGGCGGCACATCTCGTGTGAACATCATCATATTGAGATGATAGACTAACTCCTGCGTGCGTCCCACGGCGAACGCTGGAATAATCAGTTTCCCGCCGCGCCGAATCGTCCGCTCGACCACATCCTGAAACTCCTGGAATGCTTTATCTGGATCATCATGTGGTTTATCGCCATAGGTTGATTCCATCAGCAGATAATCAGCATCCTGCGGCAAAATTGGATCGCGCAATAGTGGAAGTTTATAACGCCCGATGTCTCCGGAAAACCAAAAACGAATCTTTCGCCCATGCTCTTCAATCTCGAGCAAAATCGCTGCGGAACCTAAGATGTGTCCCGCTTCAATAAAACGCGCGACAACACCAGGCACCGGCGCAAAAGGTTGATCATACCCAAAGGCATGAAACAATTGAGCGGCACGTTGGGCATCGGCTTCGGTATATAGAGGCTCAATCAGCGCTTCCCCGCGAGCGAGATGCTTCTTATTCACAAACTCTGCATCTGATTCTTGAATGCGACCCGAATCTGCAAGCATAACAGTCGCAAGATCAACTGTCGCCTGTGTGGCGTAGATGGGTCCGTCAAATCCATCCTGCACAAGGTTAGGTAGATTGCCAGAGTGATCGATATGTGCGTGCGAAAGGATCACGGCATCTACTTTGCGCGGATCATAAACAAACTTTAGATTCCGTTCGTAGGTTTCCTGGCGTCGACCCTGATATAGTCCACAGTCGAGAAGGAGGCGATAGCCATTGATCTCCAGCAAATGCTGACTGCCTGTCACAGTTTGCGCGGCGCCATGAAAATTGATCCGCATTTAGCCTCCTGCAATCTTGAAAATTTGCGAGCCATAATGCTCAAAACGCCAGGGTGACGCGGCAAGGATCGTTTTCAAATCATCCATGTTCTTTGGCGGATGCTCTGCCAACATGTTGAGATAAACTTTTGGAAGAATGACGTCTGACTCGACGCCCATTTCTTTTGCCCGCGTCTTTCTCCAAATCTTGAGTTTTTCCAACCTCTTGAGAATCGCATCGCTCGGACGCTTAGACTGCTCGCGTACAACCAGCGGAGCCTCCACCCCTTTCTTTACCGCTATCAGAATTTCATCACCCCATAAACGGATCTGCTTGGCGCTCAGCCCAATGGCGGAGAGGTCCACATCCTTTTCAGGAACCTTACGCGCGATCTCCAGCAGCGTATCGTCATCCACCACTTTGAACGGAGGGCGATCCATGTGTTCTGCAACCTGATCACGAAAATTGCAAAGCGCACTCAATATCGTCAACTCGCGTATCGATAAATCTTTACGTGCACTAAAGCGTCTCCAGGAGGCACCATTTGCTTTTTCGCGCGGTTGTTCCACTTTGCTGGCACGCGCAAAGTCTTCACGCGCCAGTTGGAGCCTTCCCTTTTCTTCCAGTTCCTTTTCCAAAATATCGCGTAATCGGAAAAGATAATGGGTATCCAAACGCGCGTAATCAACTTGCGAAGGAGTGAGCGGTCTTGCTGCCCAATCTGCCTTTTGGTGGCGTTTATCGACTTTGATACCCAGTTTTTCGGAAAGCATATTGTCGAGTCCAACAAATGGATACCCTAGAACGCGCGCCGCATACATCGTATCAAACAGATTCGCAAATTCAAAACTAAAATCGCGCGTCAAACAGATCAGGTCGTACTCGGCGGCATGAAATATTTTTTCAATCCCGGGATTGCTAAACAGAGGGCCAAGGGCGCTCAAATCATCAAAGACAAATGGGTCCAGAATGTAATCGGTGTTGGGTGTTGAAAACTGGATCAGGCAAACTTGTTCCCGATAGGCATGCAAGCTGTTAGATTCGGTATCCACGGCAACACGGAGTTGCCCCGATAGATCTGCAACCATGATTTCAAATGAGGTTTGGCTGTCGACCCAGGTGGGTGGCGGTAGTCCCGCGGGTAGGACGCTGTGCGGTGTTTCAGAACTCATTGCTTGTCATTATATCCCTAGTGGCTGTTGTGTAATATCTTTTCCATCACCAGGCCGTCTTCGCCATCGTTGTAATAATGTTTCCAAATATCGATCGTCCGATAGCCTTCCTTTTCATATAAAGAAATCGCCTTGTCGTTGGAGATACGAACGGTCAACCTGGAGCGTGGAAACTTCATCTGCGCCTCGCAGGCGCGCAACAGGGCGCGTCCGAAGCCGCGATGCTGATAGCGCGGATCGACTCCGATCGTCGCGATCCAGCCCACATTTTGGGAGGGACGAGGGTCGCCGGCGACAAATCCAATCATTTGACCATCTTCCACAGCTTTTAAGCGGATGACCTCCGGCCAGGTCAACACAGCAACAAGATCAAAAACGGACCAGGCATCTTTCTCAAAACAGGCATTTTCAAGGCGGCGCAACGCCCCCAGATCACGTACACTTGCAACTTGAATTTCCATATCCGAGATTGTATCAATAAAAAAGCATACCGCCGAGAACTTATTCTCAGCGGTATGCTTTTTAGATGATTAGCGGATATGCTATTTTCCGTTCTTGCCGAGGAAGTTATCGAGCATGCTCGTGAATTCCATCGGGAAGATGTACTTGGTGGATGGGCTCGTACCAATAGACTTGAGTGTTTCGAAGTATTGCAGCGTCATTGTCTTCTGATCAATACCTTTGGCTGTGTTGAAGATCGCGTCGAGAGCCTGCGCAAAGCCCTGGGCACGCAATATTTGTGCCTGTTGAGCGCCTTCAGCATCGAGGATGGCAGCCTGTTTCTGGCCTTCCGCTTTAAGAATGGCAGATTGCTTTTCGCCTTCCGCCACATTGATCGCGGCTTCGCGCGTACCAGTCGATTCGGTCACAACTGCACGGCGGATACGCTCGGCGGACATCTGGCGGTTCATCGCATCCTGAACTTCGCGCGGCGGGATGATCTCGCGGATTTCCACGTTAGTCACTTTGACACCCCAGCGCTCGGTGACTTCATCGAGACGGGTGCGAAGCATGTTGTTAATGTGTTCACGTTCCGAAAGTACATCGTCCAATGGAATACCGCCGATCACGGCGCGCAATGTTGTTGCGGCGATACCTGCGGCAGCCATCTCGAAATTACCAACCTGCAACACCGATTCAGCAGGATCAAGAACCTTGAAATACCAAAGGAAGTCAATCGAGATAGGGGCATTATCTTTGGTGATCGAAGTTTGGTGAGGCACTTCGCGCACCTGCTCGCGCAAATCCACTTTGACAGCCCGATCAATCACGGGGATCAAGAACACGATACCAGGTCCCTTGGAACCAATACTGCGTCCCAACCGAAACACGACAAGACGCTGATATTCAGGCACGATCCGGATGGCGTTTAGCACAAAGATGACGACGACCACCAGGATCGCGCCTACAAAACATAGGGCGCCACCACCAAGAATATTATTCATAACAAACTCCTTTTTGAATGATATGGTTATGAGGCATTTTTCTCAACGACCAATACAAATCCATCCCGCCGAATAACACGGATCACACTTCCGGCGGTGATCGCTTTATCACTCTTCGCAGACCATAATTCCCCAGCGACCTGAACGCTGCCCTCGTCATTGACATTCGTCCGTGCCTCACCGATCTGACCGACTAATCCATCCAGATTGTGTAATGGTCGGAGGCTGGCAGCTTCCATGGATTTTCGTGCAGCAACCCATAAAAAGCCGGCGACAAGAACTGAGCCGGCAACCGCCACCAGCGGATTTACGGTGGTGCCATCCGCGGTGCGTTGGAACATGAATATGGAACCAGCAATCAATAGCACGATAGAGAGCGCCACAAAGATTTCACGTTTAGGTTTCTGTAGGGAATACACAAAAGGAATTACGCTGAGAGTAAGAAATAGCAACGCCCACCAATTGAAAGACAGGTTATAAGCTGCATATCCTGCCAGCAGGATACAGAAGAACGCTGCAACTTCCAACATGCCTGTCCCCGGAGCGGCAATCGCCAGCATCACCAACAAAACTGCTCCAATTACAAAGAGATAAGCAATGTTGGGGTTCAGCAAGAAGTTCATAACTCCTCCAATTCATTATACAACCAAAAGGTTGTTTAGCTCAATTTATATACGAGAATTGTCATCGCAAAGTTGTGAAAAGCATCCTACATGGAGGCTGTATAATTGGCAGGCATCATTACTCACCGAACAAGGAGTTCCAGTGAACTTTCAAAAAATCTGTGTGCTCGGCCTTGGCTATATTGGGCTGCCGACCGCATCTACGTTTGCAACAAATGGTGTCAGAGTAGTTGGGGTGGATGTTAATCCGCATGTGATCGAGACTTTACGAAACGGGAATATTCACATTCATGAGCCGGGTCTGCGGACTGTTGTCGAGGCGGCTCTTAAATCAGGAAATTTGACTGTCTCTACCGCACCCGAGGAAGCCGATGCTTTCCTGATCGCGGTCCCCACCCCTTTTTATGAAGATCAAGTTCAGGAATATGAGGGTCGCAAGTATAAGCTGGCGGATATGCGCGCCGTGGCGTCCGCGGCAGAGGCGATCGTGCCGTGCCTGCGCAAGGGGAATCTTGTCGTTCTGGAATCAACTTCTCCACCTCGGACGACCGTTGATTTGATCATCCCCATCCTCGAGCGATCCGGTCTAAAGGTCGGGACTGATTTCTTCCTGTGCTATTCCCCCGAGCGCGTGCTTCCCGGACAAATCCTGCGCGAGTTAATTGAGAACGCGCGCGTGATTGGCGGCGTGACACCTGAATCAGCGAAGGCGGGGCATAATTTGTATGCCATCTTCGTCAAAGGCAACATTATCGAAACCGACGCGACCACGGCCGAGATGGTCAAATTAATGGAGAACACTACGCGCGACGTGAACATCGCCATTGCCAATGAGTTCGCTCGTCTCGCCGAAAAATTTGGCGTGGATGTTTGGGAGGCGATCAGCCTAGCCAATCTTCATCCGCGCATCAATATTCTCAGCCCTGGTCCGGGCGTTGGTGGTCACTGCATTAGCGTGGATCCATGGTTCTTTGTCGAAGCCGCGCCGGAATTGACTCCGCTCATCTATGAAGCGCGCCAGGTTAATGATGGACAACCGCATTTTGTGGTTAAGAAAGTAAAACAGGCGCTTGGAGAACTAAAGGGTAAAAAGATTGCAGCACTTGGGTTGGCTTATAAACCCGATGTTGATGATCTGCGCGAAAGTCCTGCAACAGAAGTGGTCCATCTTTTACAAAATGAAGGTGCTCAGGTTAGGGTGTGGGAACCATTCAAACCAGAAGCGGACATGCAGGGCATTAATATGGCTCCGAGTCTGGATGCCGCGTTATCAAATGCGGATTTGATTCTTCTACTTGTGAAACATACTGAATTCCTAAAACTTGATCCAAACGAAGTTGGGTCCAAAACGAAAGCGCGTTTTCTAGTCGACTGTGTTAATGGCTGGAATCTTGAACAATGGAAGCATGCAGGATTCAATATTTTCCGTTTGGGCGTCAATAAATCATAAACACTTGCACCTGCAGTTGCGTTAGGTGCAAGTGCAGGTGTCGGAAATCGGAAATCTAAAATTGAAAATCCTCTCCGTTTTTGGCACACGCCCTGAAGCCGTGAAGATGGCTCCTATTGTGTTGCGACTCAAAGCGACCCCAGAGATCGAAACACGTGTGTGTGTTACCGCACAACATCGGCAGATGCTAGATCAGGTATTGGAACTATTCCAGATCAAGCCGGATTACGATCTGGATCTGATGCGCGAGAATCAATCGATGGCACAGATCAGCGCCGGTATCTTTACGCATCTCGACCCTATCCTGGCAGAGTTCAACCCAGATTGGGTATTGGCAGTTGGCGATACAACGACAGTGGTCACGACTTCCTTGTTAGCGTTCTACCGTCGGATTAAGTTTGGTCATGTAGAAGCGGGCTTGCGAACTCACAATAAGTGGCATCCCTTTCCGGAGGAGATCAATCGGCGCCTCGCCACAACAACGGCAGATTTACATTTTGCACCTACGCAATGGTCGCGTCAGAATTTATTGAACGAGAATATTCCAACTGAATCCGTTATCGTTACAGGCAATCCGGTGATTGACGCATTGATGCATGTTTCCAAGCAGGATGAGCCGAAAGAAATCAAAGATTTATTGGAGAAACTAGGGGTTAGGGGCGAGGGCACAGGGGAACTAGAGACTAGGAGACTGATCCTGGTCACCGCTCATCGGCGCGAGAATTTTGGCACGCCAATTGAAAACATTTGCTACGCGATTAAGGAATTAGCAATGCGTGGAGATGTGGAAATTGTTTATCCCATTCATCTCAACCCGAACGTGCAGGAACCTGTAAATCGGATTTTAGACAACGTGCCGCACGTCACATTACTGCCGCCGCTGGATTATCTGCCCATGGTACATTTGATGAAATGCGCGACTGTAATTCTCACCGACTCAGGTGGCATACAGGAAGAGGCACCCGCGTTTGGGATTCCAGTCCTCGTAATGCGCGAAACAACAGAACGACCGGAAGGAGTCGAAGCGGGGACACTTAAGCTCGTTGGAACGGAGACAAGCCGAATTGTTCAGGAAGCGACCCGGCTGTTGGATGATCCAGCCGCTTATGCAGAAATGG
>WNFY01004188.1_pt1 | contig 13360 bp, 15 predicted proteins | sample 5400091 | NCBI WGS metagenome assembly WNFY01 (sample SAMN13153364, study PRJNA577476) | soil metagenome | isolation source: 60 cm soil or saprolite under grassland replicate 1 | place: USA:California | collected 2016-06-15 | reverse complement strand
CTAATCTCAGGAAGTGCTGATAATGCAAAGCAATTAGCTGAATTAATCATTCATAAAGCAAATTCAGATGAAGTCATTTTCTTTTGCGGCAGCCAACGAAGAAATGAATTACCTGATCTCCTTGGAGAAAATAATATTAGGGTAAAAGAGATTGTGGTCTATCAAACAATGGCTGCTCCTCATAAGGTTGAAAAAAAATATGATGGGATTTTATTCTTCAGCCCTACTGGGGTACAAAGTTTTTTTCAAGAAAATAAATTAGACCCTCAAACTATTTTATTTGCGATCGGAAATACTACAGCAGATGAAATAAAAAAATACCTGCCCGATAACGAAGGCTCAGGAAATAAAATAATTGTTAGCGATCGGCCAAAAAAAGAAACGCTTTTACAAAAAGCAATTAATTATTTCCAAACTCATCCCATTCACAACTGACAACTTACTATTCACGGTATGAGCCAATTAAAAAACGATCTTTTATTGAGAGCCCTGCGTGGAGAAACTGTTGAACGTCCTCCTGTATGGATGATGCGCCAGGCAGGAAGATATTTGCCTGAATATATGGCTCTCCGGGAAAAGTATAGTTTCTTTGAACGTTGTCAGATTCCTGAGCTTGCCTGCGAAATCACCATACAACCTGTAGATATTATTGGGGTAGATGCGGCGATTTTATTTTCAGACATTTTAGTTGTACCCCAGGCAATGGGATTAGAAGTTGAGTTAATAGAATCAAAAGGTCCTGTTCTCCCATATCCAATCAAAACAATTAAGGATTTTGACCGGATAAGAGTACCCGATGTAAATGAAACCTTGCAATATGTCTTCGATGCCATTAAACTCACAAAAAAAGAATTGAATAATCGTGTTCCTCTGATTGGTTTTGCCGGGGCACCATGGACCATTCTGTGTTACATGGTTCAAGGCAGAGGATCTAAAACCTTTGATGAAGCAAAAGCATTTTGTTATACACAGCCTGAAATGGCTCATCGTTTGTTGCAAATGATCACGGATACAACCATTGCTTACTTAAAAGAGCAGGTGAGAGCCGGTGTTGATGTGATACAGGTTTTTGATTCATGGGGAGGATTATTAGGACCAGACGATTTTGAAAATATTTCATTGAAATATATCAGGCAAATCACAAATGCTTTGAAAGATGATGTCCTGACGATCATCTTTGCAAAAGGTGCCTGGCATTCGTTGGAAACTATGGCAGAAACCGGTGCAAATGGATTAGGCATCGACTGGTGTATCACTCCACAAATAGCAAGACAACTAGTGGGTGATAAAATTACATTGCAGGGAAATTTTGATCCTGCAAGATTATTATCGCCCATTCCTGTTATCAGAAAAGAAGTGAAGAAAATGCTTAATGATTTTGGGGGCCAGCGGCATATCGCGAATCTTGGACATGGCATTTTACCAAACACACCTGTTGATCATGCAAAAGCATTTGTAGAAACAGTAAAAGAATATAAGACTAGAATTATGAGTTATGAATTATGAATGAAGGCTCCTATAAATTCATAATTCAAAATTCAGTCATTCATAATTGACTACATGCTTCATAAAACAGAAACAAAAGAAACCAGAGGCGAATGGATAGAATTCATTTACCATTTACAGGATAAAATTTGCAAGGCAATTGAAGAAGTCGATGGAAGGACTTTATTTACGGAGGACGCCTGGCAAAGAGCAGAAGGAAAAGGTGGTGGTGGGTTGACAAAGGTTATTCAAAATGGAAATGTATTTGAAAAAGGTGGAGTGAATACTTCCGTTGTTTATGGACATGTAACAGATAAAATGCATAAGCAATTAGATATCGATGGGGCCAAGTGGTTTGCTGCCGGTTTAAGTTTGGTTATTCATCCAGTCAATCCTTTTGTCCCTACTGTTCATTGCAATTACCGCCTGTTTGAATTATATAATGAAGAGGATATGTTGGTAGACAGATGGTTTGGCGGAGGCACCGATCTCACCCCCTATTATTTATTTGAAGAAGACGCAAAACATTTTCACCAGGTATATAAGAATGTTTGCGATGAGTTTGATCCTTCATTTTATCCAACATTTAAAAAAGAATGTGATGATTATTTTGTGAATAAACATCGCAATAATGAACGAAGAGGAATTGGGGGAATATTTTATGATCATCAGCGACCGGATTCAAGTCACGGTTTAGATTTTTGGATGAACTTTGGAAGATCTTGCGGTGATGCTTTTGTCCATGCTTACTTGCCCATAGTTAAAAGGAGAAAAGATATTTTATACAGAGAAAAAGATAAACATTGGCAGGAAATAAGAAGAGGAAGATATGTGGAATTTAACTTAATTCATGATAGAGGAACTTTGTTTGGATTAAAAACGCAGGGAAGAACAGAAAGCATCCTGATGAGCTTGCCCCCAACCGTTAGATTTGAATATAATTACCAGCCGGAGGTTGGAAGTGAGGAAGATAAATTATTACAGGTTTGCTTGCATCCAAAGGACTGGGTTTAGCGAAATAAAAAGTCAAAATTAAAAAGTAAAAAATTTTGACTTTTGACTTTTAACTTTTAAACATGTATTTACAAAGAAGAAACCGCATACTTCGTCAGTCTTCGGCGATACGGTCATTAATTGCCGAAACGCATTTAACCCCAAACGATTTTATTGTTCCATTGTTTATAGATGAGGGGGAAAATACAAAAACGGAAATTTCTTCGATGCCTGGTTACTATCGCAATAGTCTTGATATAACGGTAAAAGAAGTGAAAGAATTATGGGGCGTGGGTTTGAAATCCGTTTTGCTATTTATAAAATGCAAAGATGAATTAAAAGATAATAAAGGAACAGAAGCATTAAATCCAAATGGACTCATGCAACGCAGCATTAAAACAATTAAGGATACCGTTCCTGAAATGATTGTGATGACTGATGTGGCGCTTGATCCTTTTTCTTCCTACGGTCATGATGGAATTGTAAAAGAGGAAGAAATTGTAAATGATGTAACGGTTGAAGTATTGGCAAAAATGAGTGTGAGCCATGCACAGGCTGGCGCTGACTTTGTAGCACCCAGCGATATGATGGATGGGCGCATTGGCGCCATCAGGAAAGCATTGGAAGAAACTGGTTTTACGAAAACAGGCATCATGAGTTACAGTGCTAAGTACGCATCCTGTTTTTACGGACCATTTCGCGATGCACTGGATTCTGCCCCGGGTTTTGGCGACAAAAAAACTTACCAGATGGATTATTCCAATCGTATTGAGGCGATCAGGGAAACTATCATGGACGTGAAAGAAGGCGCCGACATCGTGATGGTGAAACCTGCGCTGGCCTACCTCGATATCATTCGTGAAGTAAAAAATGCGGTGACTGTCCCGGTGAGTGCTTACAATATCAGTGGCGAGTATGCAATGATCAAAGCTGCTGCCAAAATGGGATGGCTGAATGAAGACAAAGCAATTTTGGAAACATTGACGGCAATTAAAAGAGCTGGTGCAGATCTGATCGCCACTTATTTTGCGAAGGATGCAATGAGATTGATTAGTTAATTATGGACCTGGCTTTATTACCATTATTTTCTTTAGTAGAGGTTATCGTGAGCTTGTCGAAGGATCGCACTCTTGTGCCGCAACAATTCTAATTAACATTGTCGAATATCACATTCATAATTGACCATTCACAAACAGAATTATGAACATTTCCAAAAGTGAAGAATTATTTTCAAGGGCCCAACAATCAATTCCCGGGGGAGTAAACTCACCAGTCCGTGCATTTAAAAGTGTCGGAGGAACACCTTTATTTATTAAGAGTGCTAGGGGAGCATATTTATACGATGCCGATGGTAATCAATATATAGATTATATCAACTCATGGGGGCCAATGATCCTCGGCCATGCTTATGGACCATTGGTGAAGGCAATACAGGAAAAAGCGTTGGAATCCACTTCATTTGGCGCACCTACAGAATTGGAAATTGAAATGGCCGAGTTGATCAAAAGCATGTGTCCGAACGTTGATCTGATAAGAATGGTGAGCAGCGGAACAGAAGCCTGCATGAGTGCTATCCGTTTGGCAAGGGGATATACAGGAAAAAATAAGTTCATCAAACTGGAAGGCTGTTACCATGGTCATGCCGATGCTTTTTTAGTAAAGGCCGGTAGTGGTGTAGCGACTTTTAATATCCAAACTGTACCCGGAGTTACCGGAGGAGTTTCTAATGACACTCTAACGGCTCCTTACAATGATCTGGCACCAGTTGAAAAATTAGTTAGCGAAAATAAAAATGAAATTGCAGCGATCATCATAGAGCCCGTTGCCGGAAATATGGGTTGCATTCCTCCCTTGCCCGGATATTTGGAAGGCTTACAAAAAATCTGTGATGAAGAAAATATCGTTTTTATTTTTGATGAAGTGATGACAGGTTTTCGTTTGGCGCGAGGTGGTGCACAGGAACGATTAAAAATAAATGCGGATCTCGTTACGTACGGCAAAGTAATTGGTGGCGGAATGCCTGTTGGTGCCTTTGGTGGTAAGAAGGAGATCATGCAGCATATCGCTCCGCTTGGGAATGTATACCAGGCAGGGACATTAAGTGGCAATCCGATTGCTATGATCGCCGGCTATACTATATTGAAAGCATTAAATGAAAATCCTTCTATTTATTCAGAACTGGAAGAAAAAACTAATTACCTGCATGATGGTTTAAAAAAAGTTTTTAAAGAAAAGAATATTCCTGTTGTAATTAACCAGGCCGGTTCTATGATCAGTCTCCATTTCAGTGAACAACCTGTTATTGATTTTTCTTCTTCAGCTTCCGGTAATACACAAACATTCAATAAGTTTTTCCATGCGATGTTGAAAAGAGGAGTTTATCTGCCACCTTCAGCTTTTGAAACATGGTTTGTATGCCATCCGCTATCTAAAAAAGATATTGACCATACCATTAACGCTGCAAAAGATGCTTTAAAGGAATTATCAGCGTAATAATAATTCGCAGGGCTTTAGGCCGGTATGTTTTTTAAATGCAGTAGAAAAATGTGAAATAGAGGAATAACCTAACATTAATGAAACTTCTGTCACGCTTAATCCTTTTTCATAAAGCAAATACCGGGCATGTTCCATTCTCTGACTTTGGTAAAAATCAAAAATGGTTGTGCCAAACATTTCTTTAAATCCTTTCTTCAGGTAGCATTCGTTCATGGCGACCTTTCGGCTCAAACTTTTAATCGTTATAGGTTCGCCGATGTGCTCAATTAAAATTTCTCTCGCTCTTGAAATTTTTTCCCTGTCTGCCTCATTCGCAAGGAATTTACAGTTTATAACATCAAGTTCTTTTTCTCCTACCATACAATCAAGACTGTAAAGAAGAAGCATTTGCGTCTGGGCATTGATGTAAATATTTTCGAGGCTGTCTTTATAATTATGATTTAATAAACCTTCGATCACTATTCTTGTTTTGCCACACAGAGGAAGGATCTTGGTAAATGATGAGACATGCCTGAAGTTCAGGATGTCGTCAGTAAGTGTATCATTGATCTTTGGTTTAATAAATTGCGATAAATGAACAGATGAAAATTTAAAACTTAATACATCTATACTTTCCATTCTTTCGCTGCAATTCCTGGAGGAGTTGAACTTACACATATCGCACTCAGTATTGTTCTCCCTGCAATACACGTTCCCGGTCACGCAGAATTTCAATTCAAGATAATTTTCCTGTGGGCTCGCCTTCACATAATGGTACACCATCATGCCGGTATCTTCGATATTCCATTGAATGTTGCGATGAAATCTTTTAATAGTGTAGTTTACGGAACCGGGTATCTGCCGCTCCTTTTCATACAGCAAATGCCATTGCTCATGCATTGGGGCCTGCTTGTATGCAAGTGCTAATATATCGGGTGGTTCGTGCATAGAAAGGACAAATTTACGTGTCAATATCAAATATTCCTCCTGATAAAGGTCATGATTATGTCACCGGTCCCAATCAATCAGGATGACGCTCACTTTCTGTTACCTGCCGGGCAGGTTTCAGTCATGCTGACGCTTTGGTCAGCAACCCGATCAGAGACGATAAATGTCTCGATTCCGACCAAAGCGTCGGAACATTTATCGTCGAGACTTGTATGTTCACAACACTACTGAGCATTTTTAGAAATAAGATAATGGGAAAGAGTAACAATGAAAGATGGAAGGAGCGACGCAATGATAGCTTAACAGAATTACAAGAGTTGGTTATACAATAAAAAAACTAACGGCAATTAGCTATTTCCGCCTATTTTTGCACGTCACGTAAAATAACGTGACTTTTTTGTAAACGACCGCATGATTCATCCTCATACTTATATTCATCCTAACGCCCGCCTGGCAACGAATGTAAAGATTGATCCATTTACTGTCATTCACCAGGATGTGGAAATAGGTGAAGGCACATGGATAGGATCAAATGTGACGATCATGGAAGGTGCGCGAATTGGAAAGAATTGTAGCATTTTTCCCGGCTCCGTAATCGCTGCCATTCCCCAGGATATGAAATTCCAGGGTGAATACTCTATGGTACAGATTGGTGATAACACAACTATACGTGAATTTGTCACAGTGAACAGGGGCACAAAAGTGAGGGAGAAAACAGTTATTGGGAAAAATTGCCTTTTAATGGCTTATTGTCACCTGGCCCATGATTGCATAGTAGGTGATAGCTGTATTATGAGCAATAATACGCAAGTGGCGGGTCATGTTACCATTGGCGATTGGGCGATATTGGGCGGTATGTGTGCTATTCATCAATTCGTAAATATCGGGTCCCATTCCATGTTGAGTGGTGGATCATTGGTAGGAAAAGATGTTCCTCCATATATTAAAGCAGCCCGTCATCCCTTGTCTTATGCTGGTGTCAATTCCATTGGCATGAAACGAAGAGGGTTCACCCTGGAAAAGATCAATCATATTCTTGAAATATACCGGGTGATTTATGGAAAAGGATTAAATATCTCCCAGGCCGTAGAATACCTTGAAGAAGAATTTCCTGCTACCGATGAAAGAGATGAGATCGTTCAATTCATCCGTGCCTCCCAACGTGGCATTATCAAACGTTTTTCAAAAACCAACGGCGATGAAGGTATCGTTGACTGATGCCGGCAAACGCTTCAACCGCGACTGGATCTTTCGCCATTTCACCTACACATTTGAACAAGGTAATTCATATGCTATCATCGGCCCCAATGGTTCAGGGAAAAGTACTCTGCTACAGGTACTGAGTGGTGCCATGCAGCTGAGTGAGGGAAGTAGTCAATGGTCAATTGTTAGTGGTCAATTACCAAATGAACAGGTTTATAAGAATGTCTCTATCTGTGCCCCTTATTTGGAAGTTGTCGAAGAAATGACATTAAAGGAGTTCCTGCAATTCCATCATCATTTTAAGCCGCTTTTGTCATCATTAAGTATTTCTTCTATTATTTCAATAATTGGATTAGAAGATGCTATGAATAAACAAATCCGCTATTTTTCAAGCGGAATGAAGCAAAGGGTAAAACTGGCGCAGGCTATTTTTTCTAATACTTCTTTTCTTTCATTGGATGAACCCTGCACCAGTCTTGATACCACCGGAATTGAATTATATCACAGCCTCATAGATGAATATTGTAAGAACCGTTTAGTGATCGTAAGTAGTAATGACGAAACAGAATACAGGTATTGCAAGAGAAAAATTAATATGATAGAGTATAAGAAATAAGATACTTTAATTAAAAAAGACTAAAAACCATAATTCGTTTAAAAAAATATAACAGGAAAAAGGTCGCCGGTATTGGTGGAATTTTTTTAAAACAAGGATGCAATAAAGTTGAACGAATGGTATATTAAGCATCTTGGATTTACACAATCAGAAGATGGTGGAATTCTTTTTGAATGGAGAAATACAGACGCTCCCGAACAGAAAGGTTATATTGTTTGGGGAACATTTAAAGAAGACACTACTTATTCCCAACCATCCCAAAAGGAATTTATGGTTAACCTGAGGGTTGAAGATCTTGAAGAATTGATCGAACAGTTAAAAAAAGAAGGAGTACAGATAGTCGGAGAAATTGAAAAATATGAATATGGAAAATTTGGATGGGTCATCGGTCCGAAAGGAAATAAAATTGAACTATGGGAACCGGTAGACAGTGAGTTTACAAAAATGTGTGATGGAAAAACGGTCCATTAGGTCTGGCCTTTCCTTTCAGATTTATTCTGGCGCAATCAACCCTTTTATTGACGTTTTTGCCCTGCTTAAAATTAATTTATGATAAATTGAAAATAATCCGGGTTTGAGCCGAAACGTACTCGTCTGTTGCCTGTAGATTTTTCTATATTAAGAAAAATAGAAAATACTATAAATCTCAAATTAATTGCTTCAAATTTTTTTCTTCAAGAACGCATCGCCGGGATTTTCCATTTTCAGTTTCCCATTTAATAAGCCTGATGTAGCCATTTTCAATTTCAATACCCGTAATATCACCATCACTGAAGCAACAGCAGCCGCTATTAAAATAAGTTGGTTTCATCTCAAGATAATCCGCTGATACTGCCGTAAATTGGGGTTCTCTTATTTTAATTTCTCCTTTTAGTTCTTCAACCCGGTTCATATCATTTGCTTTTTGTGCCTGTTCAAGATTTCGGTATAAACGTTCAAGATGAGTTAAGGATTCAAAAACAGGCTGATGAGTGTGACCGGTAACCAGGAAGGTGTTTTTCTGTTTCGCTGACCATTCATACATAATCCGGTTATGTAAAGTTTTGACGGTAGTGTTATAAGCAGGCGTATTCGGATTCACTCTCAAATAAGCTTGCAAAGGTCCCCAGATATGGGCTACAAAAAATTTGCTGAACCAATTTCCATCGCTTTGTGCATCACCCTGGTGGCCATGAGTAAGAAAAACAGAAAGGATTCTGCCACCCATTTCAATTTTCAGAATTATGCCTTCATATACATTTATTTTTTGACCGTAAATTCTTTCCATCTCTGATCCCGTATTTGTATCTGTATTCCATGCAAGATCATGATTGCCGAAAATCTTTATAAATGAATCCCGTACAATAAATTTCTTTTCCTCATTGAATGAAGCTTCGTTCTTCCTTTTTACAGCAGGCCACCGATTTTCCCAAAGTTCATCATTATCGCCGAGGCTGATAAAGAAAAAACCCTTTTCATTGTAATAATTCAGTGCAGCAAGGTAATTAGGTTCACAAAGCATAAAATCATCGGCCCCATTCTTTGCTCCCTTATGCTGATCTGAAAAAACAATGATTCTACACCTGCTTTCATCAAGGGAAATAAGGGGTCCCTTTCTTGAAGGTTGCTTTTCAATCTCCCTCTTTAATTTAGATAATGCTTTAAAAATTCTTTCTGGAACAGGACGAGACGAAAATTTATTGGCAAACCATAATACCGGTTTCAACAATATAATTTGAAAAATTTTTCTCATTATGTTGAATAGGGTTACTGAACGTACAAATGATGAACAACAGGAGAAAATAATTTATCCTGCTGCCGGCAATTCAATTATTTTACCGCAATCATACTGATCTCAACATTTACAAATTTTGGCAAGGCAGAAACCTGTACAGTTTCTCTTGCGGGAAAATTGTCACTAAAATATTTCGCATACACTTCATTCAATTCTGAAAAGCGATTCATGTCGGTGATGAAAATAGTTGTCTTTACTACATTTCCGAAATCCATACCTGCCTTTTCTAAAATGGCTTTCAAATTGTGCATTACCTGGTGAGTTTCTTCCTGCAGATCTTTATTTTTAAGTTGATTAGTGACCGGATCAATACAGACCTGTCCCGAAATAAAAAGCATATTACCGATTTCAATTGCCTGGTTGTAAGGTCCAATCGGTGCAGGTGCACTATTCGTGATGATAATTTTTTTCTCCATTGCAAATAAATTAAGCGAACGAATTTAGCTTTATGCGTTTTCTTTGCAAAAAATTACTTATGCAGTTAGTGATACTGGCTGATGAAAATTTAAGAGAGGAGTTATTAAGCAATGAGAGCTATAAAGAAGCGAATATAATATGGATTGAAAATGCTGAAGAATTTATTCAATATAAAAAAGCAGATGGTTTTATCGACCTTTTATTTGATGATACCATTCAAAGGGTTGAGTTGTTGAAAAAAATTTCATCAAAACCTGTTATTATAAATTCCGTTGCCACGACACTGAAGGAAATAAATGCCCCGTTTATCCGTATGAATGCCTGGCCCGGTTTCTTAAAAAGGCCATTGTTAGAAGCCAGTTCTGCCGATGAAAATATAAAAGAACAGGCAGAAAAAATTTTCTCGCTCTTAAATAATCGTTTAGAATGGGTTGCTGATAATCCCGGGTTTATCACAGCACGAGTAATAGCTATGATCATTAATGAAGCATATTTTGCATTAGAAGAAGAGGTGAGTACAAAGGAGGAAATTGATGAGGCAATGAAACTCGGCACAAATTATCCCTATGGTCCATTTGAATGGGCCAAAAAGATTGATTTGAAAAATATCCACCGGCTCTTGAATAAATTATGTACAATCAACCCCCGCTATCAACCAGCTGAATTATTAAAAAAAGAAGCAGCTCTATAAATGGCTCTCATTTTAAATATTGATACTGCACTTGATACGGCCTGTATTTCTCTGGCGGAAAATGGGCGGCTCTTGCAGTCGGCGACAAATGAAAATCAGAAAGACCATGCGATCTGGACACATAATGCCATCAGTAAATTGATACAGGGGTCAGAATCAGCCATAGGGAATTTAAATGCCATTGGTGTTAGTATAGGTCCTGGCTCCTATACGGGCTTGAGAATTGGGCTTTCTTCAGCAAAAGGCCTGTGCTATGCACTAAAAATTCCATTGATTACCATAAACACTTTGGAAATGATGACGGTCTCTGCGATAAAAGATCGGGAGATAGCATTTCCTGACTTATTGGCGGAAATTTTACTTTTTTGTCCCATGATTGATGCGAGGAGAATGGAAGTGTTTACGGCAGTTTATGATTTGAACTTGAACGAGGTAATAAAACCACAGGCCCTCATTTTAGATAAAAATTCTTTTGAAGACATATTAATGAGGCAAAAAATACTTTTTTGGGGAAATGGAAGCTTAAAATTTCAGAAAGTTTGCCAAAATCCCCATGCTATATTTAAAAAAATGCCTTTAAATGCATTTGCTCTTGCCACACTTACATATAGAAATTTTATTGGCAATAATTTTGCAGACCTTGCATATACGGAACCCCTGTACTTAAAAGAGTTCTTTACAAAATAAGAATCTTTGAACCGATCAATAGGAGTAAATCACTTTAATACAATGATTTGTTCTGTAATTTGGGATAGAAACTATTTATTTAAACACCTTTAACCATTGAATTTCTATGAACGACATCGCAATACCCGAAGTATCTACAATGGAAAATTTTTCCTCATTAAATGTAGACCTATACAATGTTAAAAAAGCCGCAATGGTGCTTCGCGCCATTAATCACAAACTCCGTCAACAAATTCTTAAGCTGATCGATGAGAACGGCAAGATGACTGTTACTGAGATTTATGTAAAACTCAGACTTGAGCAATCAGTGGCCTCACAGCATCTTGCTATTTTGCGCAAAGCAGGTTTTGTAAAAACAGAGCGGGATGGCAAATTCATTTATTATGCTGTAAATGCTGAAAGGCTGGAAGAGCTAAATAAATTTGTAAAAGACCTTGTTGGCTAAAATAATTTTCGTTTCAAAAAAGAAAGGCTGCTTTTGGAGCAGCCTTGGGCGCAGGTTTTTCAGGTCCAAAAAATATATTTATACATTCTCTGTTTTCTTCTTACAGAATTATATTTACCGGTAGCTTTTACCATCCAATTAAAATCATGAATGTCTGAATTCGGTTTAATAAGGTCGGGAGATAATTGTACAGAATTCAATAAGGAATTTCAAGGAAGTCAGAAACAGGTAAGACCTTATAAATTTAAAGAGAATTGTGAAACAATACACTCACAAGGCAAATTTTTTTTCAACCTATCTATAACAGGTCAATGACTTGGTAGATTTATTCTTAATAAACTATTTTTGTATCAAATGCTTTAATGTTCATTAAACAACTATATACAGGCTGCCTGAGTGAAGCTGCTTATTACATTGAAAGCAATGGCGAAGCTGCTGTTATAGATCCTTTACGGGACATTGATGAGTATCTTGAGCTCGCAGCAGAAAGAAGAACAACGATCAAATATATTTTTGAAACCCATTTTCATGCTGATTTTGTGAGTGGTCATCTTGACCTTAGCAAGGTTACCGGTGCTACTATTGTATTTGGACCCGAAACTGAAACAAAATTTCCTGTACATATAGCCAGGGATGGAGAAACATTTAATATTGGTGCGTTAAAAATTGAAGTTCTTCACACCCCCGGGCATACCCTTGAGTCCTCCTCCTACTTATTAAAAGATGAATATGGAAAGGATCATTGTGTATTTACGGGTGATACTTTGTTTGTAGGAGACGTTGGCAGGCCCGATCTGGCTCAGAAAACAGATGAAATGACGATGAATGATTTGGCAGGTATAATGTACGACAGTATTCAGAACAGGATTATTCCTCTTGCGGATGATGTGATCGTTTATCCCGCACATGGACCAGGAAGTGCCTGTGGAAAAAATCTTGGCCCTGAAACTTTTAGCACAATAGGAGAAGAAAAGAAGTTTAACTACGCCCTGCAACAAAAAAAGAAGGAAGATTTTATAAAGGCAGTAACTGACGGACTTGAAATGCCACCTGAATATTTTCCAATCAATGCCAGGATAAATAAAGAAGGCTATGAAAACATTGACGAATTAGTGGCAAAAGGAACAAGATCTTTATCATTGAAAGAATTTAAGGATTTTATAAACCAGGAGGCTATAATTCTTGATACCCGTGTGGGAGATATTTTCACCAGGGGTTTTGTACCGGGCTCAATCAATATAGGATTGGATGGCAGATTCGCTGAGTGGGCAGGGAGCCTGCTCCCTTTTGACCAAACCATTGTAATGGTAACAGAAACCGGCAAAGAAAAAGAATCAGTGATCAGGCTGGCAAGAGTAGGATTCGATAAAATTTCTGGGTGCCTGGAAGGAGGATTTGAAAACTGGAAAAACGCAGGCGAGGAAATTGACCTGATAATAAATATAGAGCCTGATGAATTAGCGATGGACCTGCCATTTGATGATAATCTTATTGTCATCGATGTTCGTAAACCAAATGAATTTGCAGACGGGCATATCAGTGGAGCTGTAAATATTCCATTGAACGAAATGACAGAACCGGGCAGCATGGCAAACTTTGGTGACGAGGACAACCTGTATGTTCATT
>WNFY01010165.1_pt1 | contig 13361 bp, 15 predicted proteins | sample 5400091 | NCBI WGS metagenome assembly WNFY01 (sample SAMN13153364, study PRJNA577476) | soil metagenome | isolation source: 60 cm soil or saprolite under grassland replicate 1 | place: USA:California | collected 2016-06-15 | reverse complement strand
ACATGATGAATTGGATCTTCAATCGGTTTTACGACCTTTTGGTGCGAATAATAGGAGGAGAGTGAGGAAGAGGCAGAGGAAGACTCTGAGGACGAAGCAGATGAGGAAGGGACCTGAAATTGTGTTGATTCGAGATTTTTGGTCATAGTCCTACCGGTAACAGTCATGACTTCTCCATGGATCAAATCCTTTTTTAATAGATTCTTCAAGACTACAGGAACACCTCCAACCTTGTCAAGATCAAGCATCACATAGGATCCCCCTGGTCTCATATCGACAATATGGGGGGTTCTTTTTCGGATTCTTTCAAAGTCTATAAAATTGAGTTTAACTCCTATTTCCCTTGATAAAGCCAACAGATGGAGGATTGAATTCGTTGAACCTCCAATCGCATTGGCTAATGCAATAGCATTTTCAAACGATTCAAAAGTCAATATATCTTTTGGACGGATGTTATTTTCTATCAAATTGAAAATTGCTTTACCTGTATCATAACATATTTCCGATCTTCTCTGACTCTCTGCGGGGGCAGAAGCGCTTCCAGGCAACGCCATTCCGATTGCTTCGCTTATCGAAGCCATAGTATTAGCTGTATACATTCCTGCACAGGAGCCCGCAGAAGGACAGGCCACATTCTCCAAACTGATTAGCTCGGTATTGGTCATTTTACCTGCCTCAAACATACCAACCGCTTCATAGACATCTTGGATTGTGACTGGCTTGCCGTTCCAATCTCCAGGCATGATTGTACCACCGTAAACAAATATAGCAGGCAAATTAAGTCGAGCCATCCCCATTAAAGTCCCGGGCAAACTCTTGTCGCAACCGGATAGACCCACAACAGCATCATACTGATGAGCTCTTACCATAACTTCTATCGAGTCAGCTATGATCTCTCTGCTTACCAGAGAAGATTTCATCCCCTCATGGCCCATTGCTATTCCATCAGATACCGCGATGGCAGTAAATTCTAGATGATACACCGACTATCGGTCTATCCAAATCTTCGTCTGTAAGACCCATTGCCTTATACATTGCCCTGTGTGGTGCCCTGGCCGGCCCTTCAATCGATTTCCTACTCGGTAATGTCATCATTTGATTTTTTAAACCTTTGAGTTAATATTTTAAGATTATTAGAACCAATCATAACCTATCCAAGTAATAGATGCCATCATCACACCCCAACTGTCGACAGGTGACTCTGGCTATGAAGGAAAGCTATTGCAGCATCTTTTTTAATATTTCAGGTTGGGGTGTAGTCCTAATAACCTATTCCAGCGAAGCGATGATTTTTATTGCATCTAGCCCTTCCATTTTAAAGAGAGTCTCGCACATTCCGCATACAGCGTTGCCACTAGATAGTTCATTCGCTGAAATTTCTTCGTTCAAATATTCGCACTTTGGACAGCGAAAAGAAAAATTGACATCAAAGTTGTCTAGCTCGATTGTTTCACCCATAGTCTATCAATATGAACAATTTAATATATTTAGGGTTACCTAAATGGCAATTCAAGAAAAATAAGAGCACGATTCTTGTTATTACGGATGCAATCGCCCGACGAAGAACTAGTTAACACATAATAGTAAGTAATGTGCGGTAATCAAACACGCGTGCGCAGATGTGGCAGAGTGGTCTTCTCACAGGTAGCAAGAAAGCTCCGAGAACACAAAAATGCGTCGGCCTTGAGCGAGTCTATTATATACATCTCTCCGGATAGTAGCCTGAAAGCAAGCCGATTCGCCCTCGGGCGATCAGGAGTTCAAATCTCCTCATCTGCGCCACTTTATTCCATTGTCTGAGCAAATCTGCTCTCCTCATCTGCAGATTCCTTGAAGTGTTGTCTTTGTTTGAGTTTCTGACTGTGTTCGGATCTTATTTGTCTGTCAAGCTTCGATATTAATTCCTTGGATGCACTTATTGGGTCATAGCCCACAGCCTTTGCATCGATTACACGTCTAGCAGCAATTAGTCTTGCTCTTACAGAATATTTCCTGGTCTTGTGTTTGTCTGCGTAGACGATTACAGATTGGATATTCTCAAGTTTTCCCTGAATCTTCTTTTTCGTTCCCCTTTCGACTGATATTGCCTTTCTCATAATATCCTTGACTTTTACCTCCCGAATGGCAGTCCCTGATGTCAAGGCGCGGAGGCCAGGGGCTTTCCCAATTCTCTCTTTAGGGGTCGCCATGATCTTGGCTATCTCTAAAGCATTGATAATACCTGTCAGTATCCCGTTTGACTGTATTACCGGCAAGCGTGAGATGTTGTACCTGCGCATTTTAGTCAATGAGTTAGCCAGCGTGGAGTTCTCTTCAATGACTATCGCGCCAGACATGACCTCATCCACTCCCGCATGACCAAAATTCGCAGTCAGTGCCACATCGGTTTCGCTAACGATGCTAATCAATTTTCCTTTTTCAACTACGGGCAACGCTCGATTGCCAGTAGTTACAATTAATTGGGTACATTTTTCAATAGTATCGCCAGGATTCAGAATAGGCGTCTTTGCAATGAGGTTTTTTAATTTTGATGAAGGCGTGGTATTGAGGCTAAGAAATTCTTTAGCAAATATCATTCCCACATATGTTCCGTCGCTGTCAGTTACTGGTAGCTGGTTAATGTTGTTTTCATACATCATATTTAGAGCCTTTGCTGCGGTGTCGTCTAATGTCAATGAGAAAACTTTGTCTACCATAATATCAGAAATATTCATAATAGTATAGCAGAGGATCCTCGGGATTACATTAAAAAACCTTCGCCCAGCATTCTTAATATCAATGAATCGACGACGCCTTATTCTAGCCGTCGCAGCTTCAATAGCAGTTCTTATTACAACTACCGTAACGATTCTTTTAACTCCAGCAGAGACGACGATCCTGTTACCAGAACCTCATAGGAGTATCGTTAGCTCCAGTAGTAAAGCCGGTGTTACTGGTGGGCCGGCTCCAAACGACCGGAGCAGCAGAATCAGTGCCGCAAGTAGCGGATTTGGAATTAGTTCGATTGTGGAAAACGTCGAATCGCCATCGGCCATAGATATTTCAAAAGACGGGAGAATATTCTTTGCCGAGAAAATAGGTAATATTATGATGATGACTGTGAACAATGGAAAACTTGCTAACCACTTGATTCTAAATATTAGAGCTGCGCAACTTGGAGAAGAGGGGTTACTTGGCCTTGCCTTAAGCCCTAATTTTATTGAAAATCATTTAATGTATGCGTATTTCACCTATACAAATGGAAACAAAATATACAACAGAGTCCTAATGCTCAAAGAAATCGCCGACAAAGTAGTTGATTCGAAAGTGATCATTGATGCTATCCCAGCTGCGGAATTCAATAATGGCGGGAGAATAAAGTTTGGGCCTGACAACAAATTATATGTTACGACAGGGGACGCAATGACGTCCAATCTTGCTCAGGATCTCAACTCACTTGCTGGCAAGATCTTACGAATTAATCCTGATGGAACTATCCCTCGTAATAACCCACTTCCAGGTTCGCCAGTTTATGCCTACGGCTTTCAAAATGTTCTGGGACTTGCATGGCATCCGAAAACAAACATACTCTATGCACTAGACGATAGTCGGTCAGGCAACGATGAAATTAACATAATAAAACCTGGGGGGAATTATGGATGGCCAATGAAGGAATGTGATGTCGAGAGTACTATTAGTAGTACTACTAGTAGTACAAGGAGCAGTGGCCACAACAACGACACTAACGGTGCTAATGCTCAGCATGGCGCTGGTAAACTAGAAGACCCAGTTATTTGTTTTGATCCCGCTCTTGAGCCCAGCGGCGCTATATTCGCTACTTCAAACAGACTCGGGTATCAAAACGATCTAATCATTGCAAGCTTGAGGGGATACTTGCGGGAGATTAACTTGGATTCCAACGCTCAAAGTACCATACTAGAAGGCTATGGTAGACTAAGGGATATCATTGAATCACCTGACGGCTCGCTTCTTGTTGCCACAAGCAATAGAGACGGGTTCGGTATCCCAGATGCAAACGATGACAAGATTTTAAGAATCCGCTAACTCTATAGTAGAGATAGTCAGTGAGCAGCTAGATTTTGTACTCTAAGAAAAAATTCCGGGAAATGGATCGTACGGAGCGCCTAAACTACTTGAGAAAGGCAGCAGACCTCTCTGAGAGGGACATTGATATGATCACGCACCCAGATGCGGCCTTTAGTTTTGACAATGCCAATCAGATGATAGAAAATACAATTGGAATACTTTCACTTCCTCTTGGAATTGCAACAGGATTTGTGATAAACGGTGAGGAATACCTGATTCCAATGGTTATAGAAGAGCCCTCGGTAATTGCTGCCGCAAGTAAGGCAGCTAAAATTGCAAGCCATAGAGGGGGGTTTACGGCAACCAAAGTCGATGGATCATTGATGATAGGTCAGGTGCAACTAGTCTCTATACCACCGCTTCTCGTGGAGTCAACAAAACAGAAGATTTTACTTCACAAAAAAGAATTACTACGCTTGGCAAATTCCAATAGCAGATCCGTTATGGCAAGAGATCTTCTGGTAAAAGAGGTAGAAGACAAGAGTCAAAATATGATGGGGAAAATGCTAATCGTCGAGATACTTGTTGACACTAAAGATGCGATGGGCGCCAATGTAATAAATACAATGTGTGAGGCGATATCTCCAAGACTCGAAGTCTTAACAGGTGGCAACGTCATCGTAAGGATACTTTCAAATTATTCTACCAGACGCCTTGTAAGATCAAAGGCAATTTTTGCCAGAGCTCAATTAGGGGGAGAGGCTGTCGTAGACCGTATCTTATATGCTTACGCTTTTGCGTATTCTGACCCGTATCGTGCAGTGACACATAACAAAGGCATAATGAATGGTATAGATGCAGTAGCTTTGGCAACAGGACAGGACTTTCGTGCGATTGAAGCAGCAGCTCACGCCTATGCTGCTAGGGATGGGACATACAGGTCCATGACTAGGTGGTACAAGACCAAAGACGGCGATTTAGCAGGTGATCTAGAGCTACCTCTAGCAGTTGGTACAGTTGGTGGGATAGTATCAGTTCATCCCATGACCAAACTTGGAATAAAGATTTTAGGCGTGAAAACTGCCCATGAGCTTGCAGCAGTATTAGCTGCAGTTGGCCTTGCCCAAAATTTGGCTGCAATGAAGGCCTTGGTATCAGAAGGTATTCAGGCAGGTCATATGAAACTGCACGCTAGAAATATTGCGGTGCTGGCAGGGGCCAAAGGCAATTTAATTAAGTTAGTAGCCGAAAGGATTGCTGATGAGAAGAATGTGAACATACGTCGAGCCAAGGAAATTATTGCCTCGTTGACCGAGAAGCGCCATCACAATAATACCTACAATGATAATAAGTAAATATATGCCTCCCATCAACAAACTTTGCAATTGAATTGTCTAGTATGCCTACCGTGAAATTTGCAATTCCAAAAGGTAGTATTGAGGAAGCAACATTCAAGATTCTAGAGCAGGCGTGGCAGAGCATCAGCGGCCGCGGACGTACTTATCGAGTAAAGCTGAGCGACCCCGAGATAGAGGTTAAGGTTTTGCGCCCCCAGGAGATACCGACCTATGTACAGGAAGGATTCTATGACGTTGGAATCACTGGTAAAGATTGGGTGAGGGAGGCGAAAGCAGACATAACAACGTTACTCGATCTAGAATACGGAAAGGTCAAACAGGTTATTGCCGTCCCAGAAACGTTTGCGGTAGAAGATTTGACAGGTCTGATTGAGGAATTCGCAGCAAAAAACAAGCCACTCCGGATATCTTCCGAATACCTCACAACTACTGCTGCTCATATTAAATCAAATCAGGCTTACCAAAGTCACTTTGGCAAACTAGATCCGATGATAATAACACCATGGCTAAGGGTAGGGGAAAATAAGAAAGTACAAATTTTCCTTTCCTTCGGGGCTACTGAAGCAAAACCTCCGGAAGATGTCGATGCAATATTTGATATTACTGAAACTGGTACCACTTTGGGACAGAACAAACTAAAAATAATTGATATAGTAATGGAATCATCAGCAGTATTTGTCGCCAATCGAATCGCCCTAAAAAATACAAAAAAGAGAGAAAAAATCGCCGACATGATCGCCTTATTGAGGGGTGTCGTTGAAGGCCGCAAAAAGCTTCACATTTTCGTCAATGTAAAGAAAGAAAATCTAGACCATTTATTGAAAAATATGCCTGCTTTGAAAAAACCGACAGTTAGCGAATTGAGCGAGCATGGATGGTATGGTGTCAACACGATCATTGACAAGAATGAATTTATCAAACTAGTACCAATGATGAGGAGGATTGCACAAGGCCTAGTTGTTATGGAGCCTAGGCAAATTCTGCCGCTAGATGAGATAAATCTAGATGAGCATGCTTGATAAAGACGATTATCATAACAGACGCCAAAGAAGACGCGGCAAAGTTGCGCGACTCTGGCATCAGTATTTCTTATCAGTTAATTAGGAAAGTAGCTTCTATCATGGATGATGTTCTTGAGCGTGGTGATGCTGCAATTATGGATTACACTGAAAAGTTAGAGGGGGTTCGGCTAAATTCATTGAAAGTTACCGAGGAAGAATTCGAAAAGGCGTATTCTTTGGTTACGAAGAAGCAAATTCAAGCTATTAACGTCATCAAGACACGTCTTATGGAAGGCGAAGGTTCAGTCATGAATAACGTAAAGGGAATCACATTTTTGTCTGATGGGATAAAGGTGCACCGATTAGTTCAGGCGATTTCTAGTGTTGGATGTTATATTCCCGGCGGTAAGGCCCGCTATGCTAGTACGATGGTGATGTGCGCTGTCCCCGCAAAAGTAGCTGGTGTAAAGAGAATAGTGGCGATATCACCTCCGCTAAAGGACGGAACGGTAGATCCTCTAACCCTTGTGGCCGCCAGGATCTGTGGGGTGAAAGAATTTTACAAGATAGGAGGCGTCCAAGGGATTACCGCCCTTGCTTACGGAACAACCAGCATAGAAAAAGTTAGTAAAATTGTTGGTCCCGGGGGAATGTTTGTTACCGCTGCCAAATTTCTCGCCTCAAGAAAGGTTTCGATAGATATGATGGCAGGACCTACGGAACTACTGATTTATGCAGATTCAAAGTCCGACCCAAAATTGATCGCATTGGATTTAATTTCACAGGCCGAGCACAGCTACGATACCTTTTGCGGTCTAGTTACGACCTCCAAGCAATTGGCGCGACGCGTCTCTTCCGAGATAAACTACATTCTTAAAACTAATATTATATCTCGTGCTGATATCGTAAGGAAGAGCTTAGAAAAGAACGGGTTTATTGCTATCTGCAAACAACAATCTACTGCAGTAGAATTTGTAAATGAAATAGCGCCAGAACATTTGCAACTGGTATGCAAAAATGCTCGAGCCATTTCTGAAAGGATAACATCGTCTGGACTTATACTAATCGGTAAATATACTCCATCTTCAGCAAGTGATTATTGTTTTGGGTCCAACCACATTCTGCCAACTCTTGGCTTCGGGAAATCTAGGGGTTCGCTTTCGGTTCTGGACTTTTTAAAACTTGTGTCTACAATCGAAGCAACCAAGTCGGGACTAGAGAAAGTACAACACAGTATTAGAGAAATTACATCAGCTGAAGGACTAAATAATCATTACTTGGCCGTGCAGGAAAGAATGAAAGCCAAATGACAAATTGGCTGTCAGATAGATTAGATAAAATTTGCAAACTTGATACTTACGTTAGGCCGGAGAGAATCAAAGATTCGATCAAATTAGACGCAAACGAGAATTTCGCTCTTGACGACAAATTCATCTCGAAAATCGCCTTACATGCTATAAAGCAGACTGATCTGCGCGAGTATCCGCTGGAACAATTCGAAGACCTTTATAGACAGCTTTCAAATTATTCGGGTGTCGATAAAAAGTATCTAGGTATCGGCAGTGGATCCGATCAAATAATTGAAATGATCCTTTCCATCTTCGGAAGAAATCAACAGGCCAGCATTTTTACTCCAACATTTTCTTATTTCATAAATCGATGCGAATTGCATGACGTCGCGCTAGATAGAGTTCCGCTAAAGAGAGACGACAATGAGCTACCTAAGTTGGAATTCTTGAAGAGGGCCACACAATCTGATATAGTATACATTTGTTCTCCTAATAACCCTACAGGTAATCAATTTGGTGAGGGGCTGGTTTTGGAAATCATAGACAGGCTTAAAGACAAGTTGATATTAATTGATGAAGCGTACGTTGAATTTGGTAACTATAGTTTAGCTTCTCATATTGCAAAATACGACAATGTCGTGATATTGCGAACTCTATCTAAAGCATTCGGGTTGGCGGGAGCCAGAATAGGATATCTTATTGCGAATGAGAAGTTTGCGGAGATATTTAGAACAACGATCCAGTCGCCTTATCCTCTAAACAGTTTTTCGCTAGCAGTAGCAACCTTAGCCCTCTCCCATCACGGCTATGTAAGACAAACTGTGGAGTTAATCAAGAGAGAACGAAAAAGAGTGTTTGAGGAGCTCTTTGATATGAAAGGCATAAAGGTCTTCAGATCCGATGCAAACTTTATTTTCCTTGAATCATATGATAATTATGGAAGGATTTTAAGTGTTTTAAAAAAAGAAGGATTATCTGTGAAAGCGTTCGGGGATCTTGATGGACACAGAGGCTGCATAAGGGTTACGATCGGAACAAGTGAAATGAATAATAAATTTCTCAAATCAATATCCAAGGCAATTTAAACAAGTTGAACGACGGATGGTGTACTGCCAATCATACAAAAAAAATTCAGTAAATTATCGTTAATGCACCCTGAGTGTGTTCTATTTGATGTTGACGGGTGCCTAGTCGATATAAGGAAATCTTACAACACTGCCATTAAAAAAACTGTTGATTTTACACTCAAGTATGTTGCTGCTGCAGCAGAAGGAGTGACAGCCAACTTCAGACTTACAAATCTGGCATCGGATAATTTAATTCTAAAGTTTAGACAAACAGGAGGTTTCAACAACGACATTGATACAAGTTATGCAATATGTCTTGCAGAGCTTGCTAACCCTCACAAAAATGTTACTAGCGCCAGAAGGTTCCTATATCGAGTAGCCTCAAATTCCGATGAAGATGGAATAATTTCCGTTGAAAAATTTCTAATGTCTTTAAATTCATCTGCCATCATAAAAGACCTTAAAAAACTCTTAGATTATCCTGCTCCTGCAGGTAAGAGTGTTATTGCAACGGTATTCGATGAATTATTTTATGGACCAGAATTATTCAAAAAATTGCACAATTTTGAACCGAAATTTTATTTTGGAAAACCGCTGATTGAAAATGACAGGCTAGTGATAAAGAGAGGAACTATGGAACTCCTTGCAAGGAGATTTAGTGGCAATCTAGCTGTGGTATCTGGCAGAAGCAAATTAGCGGCAGAATATTCTCTCCGGTCAATATTAGATACTCTCAAGCAAGAGTCATCCGTATTCCTCGAAGATGAAAGAAGGAAGTATGCCAAACCAAATCCGTATGCGATTATAAAGGCTATGAAAAGCATGGGCACCAAAAGTGCGGTTTACGCAGGAGACTCTTACGAGGACCTATTAATGGTAAGAAGAGTAGAAGAAAAAACGCATCTCAAAATTGCCTTTTGCGGTATTTATGGATGCAGCCCGCAACCTCTGGAAGCGATAAGACAGTTCAAAGAAAAAGGGGCAGATGTTATAATTCAAAATATCAACGAACTACCAAAGATATTAAATAATGTATCGATAAAAGAGTGATCGCATTTGGGAGCTTATCCATATAGTACTACACAGAGAACTTCAAAAATTAAGAGGGCCACCAAAGAGACCCAGGTTGCAGTGGAAGTAAATGTTGATGGCATGGGTAAGGCATCGGTAAAAACAGGTCTTTCTTTTATCGATCACCTAATTGTTGCGATTGCCAATCATGGTATGATTGATATTATTTTGACAGCCATTTCCAATGACGGAATACTACACCATCTTGTGGAGGATGTATCGATTGAAGATTCGGTCATGCAGTTGTTCCGATGGATGAATCACTAGCATGTGTAGCGATAGACCTCGTCAAGCGTCAATTTTATAATATGCAATTGAATTTAACTGCGGATACTGTTGAAGGAATCCCCTGTGAAGACCTTGAACATTTTATGAGATCGCTCTTTCAGAATTTGAACGCGTGTACCCATGTTGTGGTAAAATACGGAGATAATGATCACCATAAAATCGAGTCAGCAATTAAAGCATTTGCAGTAGCGTTTAGAATGGCCGCCAGCATCGACGAGAGAAGAGGGGACGGGATACCAAGTACGAAAGGTGCCATGTAGTTGACACCTAACAACATCGCAATATTCGATTACGGAGCTGGCAATCTTTTTAGCTTAAAGGCTGCATTGGAACGGAATGGTGCACATAGAGTTTCGATAATAAAAGACATCAAATTAATAGAAAAATTTAATGGGTTAGTTCTACCTGGGGTAGGCAATTTTGACCCGGCGATAAGATCCATTGAGCCACATAAGGAATTATTGATTCAAGCTATCGATGATGCCAATAATGGAGGAGTGCCTATGCTTGGTATTTGCTTGGGCATGGAGATGTTATTTGATAAGAGTGAAGAGGGAGTTCTAGAGGGCCTCAAAATTTTGGACGGAGAAGTGGTGATGTTAGCTAGAACAAGAGTAAAGATTCCTCACATAGGTTGGAACAATTTACACATCACCAGGAAAGATAGCAAGCTCTTGTATGGTGTAAGCGATGGTTCATGGGTATACTTCGTCCATTCCTACTATGTAAAGCCTAAAGACAAAGGCCTAGTTGCCGCCAGTTCTCATTATGGCATTAGGATTCCAGCTGTAGTCGAAAATGGCAATCTCTTTGGCACCCAATTTCATCCTGAGAAGTCCGGCCCAATAGGTGCGTCTATACTTAAGAATTTTTTAGAGGCGTGTTCTCAGAAATGCGTGTAATACCAGCAGTAGATATTATGGACGGAAATGTCGTTAGACTTGTAAAAGGTAATCCTGCGGACAAAGTGATTTATGGTAACAATCCTGTCGAAACCGCAAAAAAATGGGAGAAGGCTGGGGCAGATATGTTACACGTCGTGGACCTTGACGCGACTCTGCGAACCGGGCGCAACAATACTGAAATTGTTTCAAGGATCATAGAAGCAGTAGGAATCCCTGTACAAGTAGCAGGAGGCATTCGATCAATCCCTGACGTAAAGGAAATGTTCCGCAAAAATGCCGCTAAGGTTGTACTTGGAACAATGGCTTACAAGAATCCTGATTCGGTAAGACAACTTGCCAAGAAAAACCAAAACAAAATTGTAGTTTCACTTGATCAGAATAATGGGATGGTCATGGTAGATGGTTGGAGGGAGACCACGGGATCAGGGGTCATCGATTCTATAATTTATTTTATGAACTTTGGTATAAAGGAGTTTCTGTTAACAAGTGTTGATAGAGATGGGATGCTGAACGGGCCCGATATTCCAACGTTATCTTCTGCTGTTAGTTTCACCAGCGCAAACATAATTGCAAGCGGCGGAATTTCAAGTATCGAAGATGCCATCAAAGTCAGGAGTATAGGATGTAGTGCTGTCATCCTAGGCAAGGCACTTTATGAAGGCAAACTCAGTGTTGAAAGAGTCAAGGCGATCTCATGAGATGCCACTAGCTAAGCGGATTATTCCATGTTTGGATGTCGATAATGGGAGAGTAGTAAAGGGAGTACAATTCGACAGAGTAAGAGATGCAGGCGATCCTGTCGAATTTGCTCAGAGATATAAATTACAAGGAGCAGACGAATTAATTTTTCTAGACATTACTGCATCACAACAAGAGAGAGAGACAATGAAGAACGTTGTTCGAAATGTGGCAAGGGTCACTGATATTCCATTTACGGTAGGGGGAGGAATCCGAAAGTTAGAAGATGCACGTGATATACTACTTAGTGGTGCGGACAAGGTGTCAATCAATACTGCGGCTGTTAAAAATCCTGACTTGATAACAGACTTAATGTCAATCTTTGGTAGGCAATGTGTAGTAGTTGCCATCGACGCCAAAAGAAATTACGGTAAGGGCGGTAAGAACACATTCGAAAATCATCGAGGGGGAAAAAAATATTGGTTTGAGGTAAGAATTTATGGCGGAAAAGTCAGGACAGGGATCGATGCAATCGAATGGGCCAGAAAAGTAGAATCTCTAGGGGCTGGTGAGATCCTACTGACCAGTATTGATGCAGATGGGACTGAGAACGGGTATGATATTAATTTGACAAGATTAATTTGTAAGGCAGTTCGGATTCCTGTGATTGCATCTGGAGGATGTGGTGAGCCAAGACATATGCTAGAAGTTTTTAGAAAAACCGATGTTGATGCGGCATTGGCTGCATCTATATTTCACTATGAGAAATCGACCGTAGATAGAGTTAAAAATTATTTAAAGAAAAACGGAATAGAGATTAGGATATAATTGTAAATTCCATTCCTTTGTATCTGTTTTTTGTATTAGACAAATTTCTTTCGAAACACGAAAATGGGGACAAATACAAAGTATAAAGGATTGAGAAATTAACCCTACCAATTTGTCAATTTCCCCTTGTCTAATATCTAGACCGAAATAAAGAAAACAAGTAAGGGCAAATTGCCTTCGGCGTATATAAACAACAAACGACTATGCAAAAAAAACAAATTAACATGATGCCCGATCTAATAACCATTGAAGATAAAAGATATAATGAAATCACCTGCCAAGGCATTCAAGATACTTACTGAACTCGGCTCACCGGGAATGATGGAATCCCTTGAGAAAATCAAAGAAATTGCAACAACTATACAAGAGATCGAAGATTCGTTAAAGGATCCTCCAATGCTGAAGAATATTGAAAATATGAATCTGAGTTCAGAAGCAATGCAGAATGCTGCGGTAAACATTAGGACGATCAGATCGGAATTAGACGCAACAGGTATCATAGAAGAGGCAAGGATTACATCAGCTCTCAGTAAAGAAATTCAAAACTTGACGGATCTAACTACGAGTTTCAAAGATATTGCGCGCTCTGTTAAGGAGTTGATGGACGAACTAAAGTTGGATTCTCACAAATCAGCATAGTCATAAAAACCGGATTACAAACAAGGGTAGATGGTGTTAATATTCTTTCCGCACCAAGTAAAGGTAAAACTTTATACGATGATGTAATGCATACAGGTGTCATGTCCACTTCAGCAGATTCAAAAAACCACGGCCTAAAAAATTCAGGAGTTAATCCTGAAAAGACTGCAGAATCGATAAAGAACATTGCGAAGAGTATCCGTGAAGCATC
>WNFY01004186.1_pt1 | contig 13362 bp, 14 predicted proteins | sample 5400091 | NCBI WGS metagenome assembly WNFY01 (sample SAMN13153364, study PRJNA577476) | soil metagenome | isolation source: 60 cm soil or saprolite under grassland replicate 1 | place: USA:California | collected 2016-06-15 | reverse complement strand
TGGTCGGGATGCGGCTCGGTATCGATGAGGAAACGCACCGGCAGCGGAGTGAGCTTCCTCACCGCCTCAAGGATCGCGCGCGAGTCCGTCGGGTTGTGCCCGCTGTCGATGAGCACGACCCCTTCTTTGGTCAGGACGATGCCGCAATTGGAATTGAAGTTCTTGCCGACGTAGACGTAGATCCCGTCTTCCAGCTTCCTGATCTGCGGGCCCAGATCCTGGGCGAAAGCGAAGCCGACGATGAAGAACGGGATGAAGAATGCGAATGCGTTTTTGAGTTTCATGGCGCGACCTCACGCCTTTAGATTGCGCGCGATGAAAGCCTTGACCATCTCGCGGGCGCGGTCGGTCTGCGGTCCCGGTTCCGCGACCCACTCGTGCACGCTGTCCGGGAACACGTGGAAATCGACCTGGCCGCCCGCCGCCTTGTAAGTCGCGGCGAATTTCTCCTGTGCCGCAGGCAGCACGTTGTCGTCGAGCGCGCCCTGCATGATCAGGAGCGGCACCAGCGTGACCTGCTCGCGGCGTTCGAGGATTTCCTGCGGGTTCGCCTCGTGGATGGTCTCCCACGGAACGAAGAAGGTCGTGTTGTTCTTCATCATGCTGTCGCGTTTCTTCTCCTCGGCGTTCTTGAAGCGCGCGTAGGTGTTGCTGATCGGAGAGCGCGTCGCCACGTACGCGAGCGTCGCATCGAGGTTCGGCGCGGACTGCAGCGGAAACGCGTTGTAGCGCTTGTCACGCGGACGCATGCCGAGCAGCTCGGCCACGTGGCCGCCGCTCGAGCTCCCGTACACGCCGATCTTCGACGCGTCGCCGTTCCACCCGGTCGCTTTCGATTTCAGCCAGCGCACGCCGTAGTTCGCGTCCTGCACGCACGCCGGGTACGGCGCCTCCGGCGCGATCGTCATGTCGATCGCCACCACCAGCACCCCGCTCGCCGCGATCGCGCGGTCCATCGGCTCCTCGGCGAGGCGGTCCTTCCGGTTCCAGGCGCCGCCGTGCAGATCGAGCAGCGTAGAGAACGGCCCCGCGCCCTGCGGCTGGTAAATGCGGGCCATCAGCATGCGCCCGGCGGCGTTGCGGCGGAACTCCACCTCGCTTACCTTGAGTTCGAACTTCGCCGCGGGATCGTATGCCGCGTGAGCGGGGCGGGGCGCGAGCCCCGCGACGACGGGAATGCCGGCGGCGCTCAATGCAGTCATCTTCTTGAGAAAGTTACGGCGCCCAAAGGAATGCTTGTCCATGCTGGTCTCCTGGAAAGAGGATTGCGCGACACGGTGCGATCCGCGATCAGTCTTTCTGATAGTTCGGCGAACGAGGTCCATAGAGCACCCCGTTCTTCCTGGATGAAAGCAGCCTCTGGCTCGCAATGCCTGCGTATTTGAAGCTCGTGTCGGATGCCGTTTCAACGATCTGCGTGACTACCGCATTGACCAACAGCCCCGCCAAGCCGCCCTGGCTTGAGTTTCTGCTTTCGCTTGACGAGGCGGTGGCACCGCCCTGCCAGAGCAGCTGCCCGGTTCGCAAATCCACGATGCGAGCCTGGGCAGTAACCCTGGTTTCGCTGGCAAGAACTCTATAGCTTGTGCCGTACTGCGTCACTTTGATGTAGACCGCTGCATCGGCGCCGAAGATTTCGCGCAACTTTCTCGGCGACACGTCATGTATCTCCATCGGGCTGTTGAGTCCATTCTGGCGGAAGGTCTCGTCCATCAGCGACACCGGGAGCACGTAATAGCCCGCCTCTGCGAGGGGCAACGTCACCTGCGAGAGCACGCCGTAGGTAGCGCTTACGTCCGGAGTTTCGTTGACGGGCGGAAGCACAAGCATTGAAAGCGGTCGATTCTGCCTGAACGCGGTGTAGTCGTAGGGCGCGGGCGGCGTGACGCACGCACCCAGCGCGGCGACTACAACCAAAATTGCAGCGAAATGGCCCAAACGCGTCACCGCGGTACCCGAGGAAAACGCGCTTATCGTCATAAAATGTCGTGCAATGGGGCCCGGACTCAGGATTTCGGGGCCGTCATTCGCTTCAGTAAGAAATCCATGTACTGCGCGGACTCGGGAAAGTTTTCCTTTTCGGCTTCGAGTTCCCGCTTTGCCTCGCCATCTCGTCCGAGTCGAAGGTAAATCATGGCGAGATGGGCCCGGAAGCCGGGAGGCAAGGCAACACCGCGTGCTCGGGCCTTTTGCACCTGCGCATCCAGGATGCGTAGCTGCTCCTCTGGGCTCGAACTATCGGCCTTGAAATGTTCGTACAGCTGACCCTGAAAGCCTTCCCAGTGGTACAGCCGCTCCGGCGCAGGCGCACATCCTACGAGGACGCTGCCCGTAGCGATCGCAGCAATCAGCCTCAGGGGATGAGCACTTTCCATCGCAGCACTACTACTACCGAGCTCCTTGCGCGGACCACTGCCCGCCGTCGAGAGCGGCGACGAGATTATTCACAGCTTCGCGCATGGCGAGATCAAGCACCTTGCCGTTGAGGGTTGCGTCATAGCCTGCGGTGCCTCCAAAGCCGACGACCTCGCGATTGGATAGTTCGTATTCGCCGGCACCGCGCGCCGAAAAAACCACCTCGGAAGAGAGGCTGTTGACGATGTTCAGAGTCACCTTGGCGTACGCGACTTGCGTTTTGCCGCGGCCGAGAAGGCCGAACAGCTGTCGATCGCCGACATCTTTGCGGCCAAACTCGGAAATGTCACCCGTGACGACGAAATCCGCGCCACGAATGGATTGGCTCTGAGACTTGAACTGCGCTTCCTGCTTGGTTTCCGCGAGGTTCTCACGGTCCAGCACATTGAAGCGTTGGGACTGCTGCAAGTGGGAAATCAGCGTCGTTTTGGCCTGGCTGCCGAGGCGGTCCACGCCATCGGTGAAGATGCCCCGCATGAAGCCCGAACGATTGTCGAACTTGCCCACTGAAATAGGAACTCGTGTGCCACGAAATGGCGTGGCCGCAGATTCCACCTTGGCCACCTCGACACTGCGTGAAGATTCGGTGGCGCAGCCGCACACGCCGATAAGAAGTCCGCTTGCCATTGCAGTGATAAAAAATCGAGACATGACGCCCCCTCTCGTTCCTGGATGCAAATGATATGTAAATTAGAGAGGCCAAGCTAGACATTTTTTCCAAGCCCCATTGCCGAAAACGCCTACCCCAGAGGCCCCAAAAACGGCTCTCCCAAAAACGTATCGCTGTGCGCCTCCACCGCTTCCGGCCATTTCGTGTTGTCGATTTCCACGCGCTGCGACTCGGGCCGCGGTTTTCCGTCCCAGCCGATTTGTTCCATGTAGTAGTACAGCTGGAAGGCGAAGCCGTCCCGGTCGATGGCGAAGGCGCAGTAGTCGATTCCCGGGAATAGTTCGGGGGGCAGGTATTTGATGGTGACGCCGCTTTCTTTCAGGAAAGCAACTGCGTCGCGCAGTTGCTTGTAGGTGCCGAGCTGCAGGCCGAATGACATGAGCGTGGTGTCTGAGCGCAGGCGCAGCTCCTCGCGCAGCGCGAGCGGATAGAGCGCCATGGCGTGGTGCTCGGTGTTCGCGCGCAGGAACACGCAGTGGTGGCTCTTGTAGTTCACCTCTTCGGTGATCGTCAGGCCCAGGTCGTCGCGATAGAAGCGCACCATCGCTTCCATGTCCTCGGTAAAGAGGCGCACCGGCCCGATTCTCGCGATTTTAAAAGGCCGCGCGAGCAGGATGCCGCCGACGTCGTAGGTTTCCTCGCCGCCCATGTCGCTCGCGCGCAGGCCCTCTTCGATGGCGATGCCGTCTTTCGTCGCCTGCGTCACTTCGGCGTATTCGGATTGGTGCGGCAAGTTGGGCGGCTTGGTGTAGCGCACGCCGTACATCTCGCGCGGCTTCGAGTACCCGTCCCAGCCGATCTGCTCGATGCCGTAGTAGAGCTCGTTGGTGTGGCCGTCGGGATCCGGCGGATAGAAATGCCAGTTCGATCCCGGCAGGTCGCGGCCCGCGCGGCGGATCTGTTTGCCCCGCCGGGTAAACCAGTCGAACGCGTCCGACACTTCCTGCAGCGACCCCACCTGCCAGGTGATTTGATTGATGGTGCCCGAGGGCTTCAACGAATGCGGGTTCAAGACGGCGTAGGCGTCCTTGGGGAAGAAGACGAACGAGTGGTGATCGGTGCCGTGGCGCGAGAAGTAGCCGACCGTCGTGCCGACGCTCGAGCGCTTGTCCTCGGGCAGCCGCGGGCCGAAGTCGAGCGGGTCGGAGATGCGAAAGCCGAGGAGGCGACAGTAAAAATCCTTGCTCTTCTCCGGATCGGCGACGTTCACGCCGAAATGACCCAGGCGCCGGATGCGGAACGGCCGGCGCATGATCACGCCGCCCACCTGGAACTCTGCAGCCGCGACTGCCCGGGTGAGGCGTTCGGGTTTGTTCATAAGGGACTCCTTGCTTCCTGCCGTCGCCGCATTGTACGCCCGGCGAAGCGCGTCTTCGTAAGTGAGCATCAGGGTATTCATGACAACGAGCGTCAGGTTTCCCAGGGGCTTGACCGGAACTGGGCGGCCGAGCATGATTTCCCCTACGGCCCACTCCCTGGGGAGGGAACGGGCTCATTACAAAATAAGGGGGGACCATGAAAGCACGTCATCCGTTTGTTCTTGCTGTTGCCGCGCTCGCGCTCGTCGCATTCGACTCCGGCGCCCGGGCGGAGCCCACCAAGACCGTCGCTGTCGACTGCTCCGCCGGCGAGACGATCGCCAAAGCGCTCACCCTCGGCGACGAGCGCAAGCCCTTGCTCGTCCAGATCAGCGGGATCTGCAGCGAGCACCTGCTGATCGACCGCAATGACGTGACGCTTGCGGCGGGCACCCCCGGCGCCACCGTCAGCGGCCCCGACCCGGCGATCGACGTCATCAAAGTCACCGCCAGCCGCGTGGCGATCGAGGGCCTTACCGTAACCGGAGGCCGCAACGGCATCACCGCGGACGGCGCGCCCGGGCTCATTGTGCGCAACGCCACGGTGCAGGGCACTGGGCGCAACGGCATCACCTACGCGCGCGGCGCAAGCGGCATGATGGACGGCTGCACCGTCGTCAACAACGCGCGAGACGGGGTGGCGATCGACGCCGCGAGCGGCACCGTGATCAATTCGCAGGTCAACCAGAACGGCCGGGTAGGAGTCGGAGTGTTCACCAATGGTTCCGCGCGCATCGGCGTCGACAATGCCAACAACGCCGGGGGCAACGTGATCAGCGGCAACGCCTCGAACGGCATCCACATCGTGTTCGGCTCGAGCGCGCTCGTCGGGATGAATCAGATCACCAACAACGGCGCGAGCCCCACGGGGGCGGTAGGCCGCGTCGGGATCGGCATCTTCAACGCGAGCGCCGATATCATCGGCGGGAACACGATCTCCGGCAACGCCGGCACCGGCGTGAGCGTGCGCGCGAGCGCGGTGACCGTCGGAGACGGCAATTTCGGCTTCACGACCGTCAACACGATCACCGGGAACGGCAATGCGGCGTCGCCGGGCGGCGTTTTCGGTTTCCTCGGCACATCGATGCTGATCCGCGACGCGGTCATCAGCAATAATGTGGGCTTCGGCCTGGTGCTCTCGCTCAAATCGGGCGCCCAGATTTCGTCCAGCACAATCCAGAACAACCTCCCCGTCGGCCCGAACCCCGGCGACGGCATCCGGCTTGTCTTCGGCTCCGGACTTTTCCTCGCGGCGCCGAACAGCACGGTGACCGGGAACACGGGATGGGGTCTCAACTGCACCGACGGGGAATCGAGCGTCATCAACACCCTTTTCCTGACCCTCGGCGGCAACGCGCTGGGAAGCATCGCGCCCAGCTGCACTGGCTTCTGAAGCATTTCTGCCGGCAGACTGCCGGACGGAAAGGCCCGCGTCGCGGGCCTTTTTTCTTGAGAAGGCGGGCGGGCTGCAGCTGACCGAGATCTGGGAGAGCGCTACGCCGGCCCCTTCGCATCGATCAGCACGAAAGCAATGCGGCAGTTTTCCCTGCCGCGGTTCACCCAGGCGTGGCTCGTCCCCTGTGCACCAGCACGTCGCCCGCCTTCAAATGCACTTCGGAATCGTCGAGCAGCATGTCGATCTCGCCCGAGATCACGACGGCGTAGTCGATGCTCTTCGTGCGGTGCATGGTCGCGTGGCGCGCGTCGCTTGGGCCGGCCCCGATTCCCATTTCGCGGAGCATGGCCGCGTTGTCGACGGCGCCGAAAGCCGGGGCGGGAGGAAAATCGACGACGCGGAAGATCGAGCCGCGCGTCGGCGGGGCCATGCCCTGGAGAGGAAGAAGAACTTCAGCCGGCGAGCGGCCGGAAGCGGAATTTCCGCTCGGCCTGCGATATCGCGGCGGCGTTTCGCGCCGAAACGCCCCAGTGATCGTTCCGGTTGGGAGGCCATTTCCAGTCTTCGGGCTTTCCGGTCCTGTACGAGCTGCCGATGCGCTGGATTTCGGAGGTGTACTCCACCGCGGCGCCGAACGGCGCAACAAAATACGCGAAGACGTTGTTACCGGGCCCGTGACGCCCGGGACCCCAAAAGGTCGCTATCCCCGCGTCCTTCATCCTTCCGATACCGCGCATGACCGCATCGATGTCGGTCATTTCGAACGCGATGTGATTGAGCAGGGAATTGTCCGACTGCGCGTAGGCGAGCGCGTGGTGGACACGGTCGCAGCGCACGAAATTCATGAAGCCGGTGCGATCGGAGAGGCGAAAGCCGAGCACCTCCACCGCGAAGCGCGTGCAGGCATCCCGGTCCCGCGCATTGAGAACGACGTGGGTCACCTGCAGGGGCCTGTCGCGGTCCGGGCGCAGCCCTTTCACGCGTTTTTTTTTCGGTGACGAACCGGAACACGTGGCCCTCGGGTCCTTCGACGAGATATCCGGTTCCCCCGCCGGGTTCGTCGAAGTCGCGCGAGGGACCGAGCGGCGCAGCTGCCGCAGCGGCGCGCTGGCGGATTCTCGCGAGCTCGGGCTTCGAGCCGGAGAAAGTGATTGCAGTCACGGCGGGCTCGCTTGCCTGCGCAACCGAAACCACGTACGGGACATCTTCAGTGCCCCGAAGATAGGAGATCCCGTTTCGCTCGCCGGCCTCCAGCAGGCCCCAGGTGTCGCGGAAAAACCCGACCGCAGATCCGCGATCGGGCACTTCGAGTTCGATGCTGCGCAGCTTCATGGTTTCACTCCGGACCGGTGCGCGGTGTTCGAATCGACCGCAGCGCAGGGACAATTGTAACGTTTCGCTTCGAGAAGTACTTGCCCGGGCACCAAATCCGGATACAATCCCAATACAAAAGGGAGGAGAATGAAGAAGAGCAGGAGCCTCGGGCCTGCCGAGGTCGACCACCGGAAATCGCTGTCGCTGCTCCGTGCGACGCTCGAGTCCACGGCCGACGGCGTTCTGGTCGTCGACAACCTCGGCAAGATCACCACCTACAACCAGCAGTTCGCGGAGATGTGGCGCCTCCCGCCGCCGGTCCTTTCCTCCGGGAACGACGAGGATGCGTTCAACTTCGTCCTCGATCAGCTGAAAGACCCCGACCAGCTCCGCAAGCAGGCGCAGAAGCTTCACTCGCATCCCAGCGAGGAGAGCTTCGACACGATCGAGTTCAAGGACGGTCGCATCTTCGAGCGCTATTCCAGGCCCCAGCTCGTCGAGGGGCAGACTATCGGCAGGGTCTGGAGCTTTCGCGACGTGACCGAGCACCGGCGCGCCGAGGAAAAGCTGCGCGAAAGCGAAGAGCGCTTCCGCCTCATTGCCGAGAACGTCGGTGATCTGGTCGCCATGGTCGACACCGAAGGCCGGCGCATCTACAACAGCCCGTCCTACCGGACCGTTTTCAAGGATGGCGAAATCCAGCCGAATTCGGATTCCTTCAGGGAGATCCACCCCGAGGATCGCGAGCGCGTCAAGGCGAATTTCCGCGAGACGGTCGAAACGGGCGTGGGGCAACGGACCGAGTTCCGCTTCGTGCTCAGGGACGGCGGCATCCGCTACATCGAATCGGAAGGCCGCGTCATCCGGAACGCGGCCGGCAAGGTGTCGAAAGTGGTCGTCGTCTCGCGCGACATCTCCGAGCGCAAGCGCGCCGAGCAGCGCGAGCGGATGGAACACGCCGTGACGCGCGTGCTCGCCGAATCGGAAACGCTCGCCGAGGCCATCCCGAAAATCGTCCAGACCATCTGCGAGACGCTCAACTGGGACTGCGGGGCGCGCTGGAGCATGGACGAGCGGAAAAAAGCCATAACCTGCGTCGAGACCTGGAGCATCCCTGAGAAGGCGTTCACGGACTTCATCGCCGAGGTGCGCGAGATTACGTTCCAGCCGACCCATCGAGGCCTGGTGCGGCAAGTGTGGGTGAGGGGCACGCCGCACTGGATACCGGACGTATGCCGCGACGAAGGCTTCCAGCGGGCGCAGCTCGCCGCCAAGGCCGGGCTCCACGGCGCGTTCGCCTTTCCGGTCCTGGCGGGCAACGTGACCCTCGCCGTGCTCGAATTCTTCAGCCGCGAGATCCGCAATCCAGATCCGTCGCTGCTGCAGATGGTGCGCGTGATCGGCAGCCAGATCGGCCAGTTCATGGCCCGCAAGCAGGCCGAGGAAAACCTGCTGTACGTCGCGACGCACGACACCCTGACGGGATTGCCCAACCGCTACATGTTCAACCACCGCTTCGCCCACGCGCTCAACAACGCGCAGCGTTACCGCAGGTCGATGGCCATGCTGTTCCTCGATCTCGATCGCTTCAAGTTCATCAACGATACCCTCGGCCACCCGTTCGGCGACCGGCTGCTCCAGGAGGCTGCGGGGCGTCTGAGAATGTGCATGAGGGAAAGCGACACCATCGCTCGTTTCGGCGGCGACGAATTCGTCGCGCTCATCGAGGACTTCGCCGAGCCGAGCGACGTGGTGAAGGTGGCCCAGAAAATCCTCCACGCCCTGCGCTGGCCGTTCATGCTCGAAGGCGAGACCTGCCACCTGAGCGCGAGCATCGGAGTCAGCCTGTATCCGGACGACGGTGCGGACCTCGCGAGTCTGTTGAAGAACGCCGACATCGCCACCTACCGCGCCAAGGAGCAGGGCAAAAACAATTATCTGTTCTATTCAGGGGAAATGAACGATCACCTGTCCGCCAGGATCGCCAAGGAGACCCGGCTGCAGGGCGCTCTGGAGCGAAACGAATTCGTCCTCCACTACGAACCCAAGGTCGAGATCAATACCGGCCGGATCACGGGCATGGAGGCGCTGATCCGGTGGCAGCATCCCGAGCTCGGATTGCTTCCTCCCCTGGAGTTCATCGGGCACGCGGAGGACTCGGGGCTGATCGTTCCGATCGGAGCCTGGGTGCTCAGGATCGCGTGCGCGCAAAACCAGACCCTCCAGAGCCGTGTCACGACCCCGCTGACGGTGTCGGTGAACCTGTCGGCGCGGCAGTTCGAGGACAAGCATCTGCTGCGCGAGATCGAGCGGGCCTTGAGCGAAAGCACGCTCAAACCGAACTGCCTCGAGCTCGAAATCACCGAGAGCATGGTGATGCGGGACACCCAGAACTCGAAGAAAATACTCGAAGGAATCAAGTCGATGGGCATCCGCCTCGCGATCGACGATTTCGGCACCGGCTATTCCTCCCTCGCGTCGATCAAGCGGTTCCCGTTCGACTGCATCAAGATCGACCGCTCGTTCATCAAGGACATACCGCAGGATCCGGACGACGTCGCGATCACCCAGGCGATCATCGCGATGGCTCACAGCCTCCGGCTGAAGGTGATCGCCGAGGGAGTGGAAACCCAGGAGCAGCTCGATTTTCTAACCGAGCACGGATGCCACGAGTTCCAGGGATATTTTTTCCGCAAGCCGCAGCCTGCGGAAGACTTCTCCAAGCTGCTGCGCGACAACGCCGGAGCGATGGCGGCGGCGGCCACCGGCTGAAATCCGGTCGCGGGCGCCCTATTCCGGCTTGATGCCCGCGCCCGTCAGGATTTTCCCGTATTTGGTGTAGTCGCGCTTCAGGATCACCTCGAATTCTTCGGGCGTCCCGCCCGTGATGTCGAGGCCGCCGTCGGCGAATCGCCGGCGGATGTCGGGCTCTCCCAGCACCGCCTGGATTTCCCGGTTCAGCCGCAGCACGATCTCCCTCGGGGTCGCCGCCGGCACCATCACGCCGTGCCAGGTCACGAGCTCGAAATCCGGTATCGTCTCGGCGAGCACCGGAAGCTCGCCGAACGGGCCGATGCCGCGCTTTGGATTGGTCGAAGCGATCGCGCGCACGCGGCCCGATTTCACCTGCCCCTGCGCGACGTTGACCACGTCGAAAAGCAGGTTGACCTCTCCGCCCATCAACGCGTTCAGGGCTGGAGCATTGCCCTTGTACTGCACCATGATCATCTCGGCGCCGGCGTGGACCCGCAGCATCTCGCAGCCGACCTGCGGAAGTGCGCCGGAGGAAGCGCAGCTCACGCTGCCGGGCTTGGCGCGCGCCCGCGCGATGACCTCCGCTACCGTGTTCGCGGGGAACCCCGGATGGGTCAACAACACCATCGACGCGCTGTCCAGATGGATGACCGGGCCGAGCTCCTTGAACGGGTCGATGCTCGCTTTTAGAAAAAACGGGTTGGTGACGATCGCCGGGACGACGAACACCACCGTATATCCGTCCGGCGCGGCCTTCGCCGCCGCTTCGTGGCCGACGTTGCCTCCGGCCCCTGCGCGATTCTCCACGATCCCGGTCTGAGCCACGCGCTCGGCGAGCTTCACGGACAACATGCGGGTCACTACGTCGGCGGGTCCTCCGGGCGGAAACGGCACGATCCAGCGGATGGGCTTCGATGGCCACGCGGTCTGCGCCTGCGCGAGCGTCCCCCCGAACGTCGTCGCGGCGACGAAGACGGCCGTCAGATATCTTGCGTTCATGCCCCCACTCACCGCGGGGGCGGGGGTGGGGGAGGCGGAGGCGGTGAGTAGCTGGGACCGGCCGGTGAAGAGGAGGTCAGGCGACCGGACACGGGAACCTTGTGGCCCTTTGCATACATGCACTGGATGTAGGCGTAGTCGTAGCGCCGCTGGAGTCCGTACGCGGAAGTCTCTCCGGCGCCTGCACCGGCAGCCGAACCGATGAGAAGCCCGCCGCCGGCCCCCGTTGCCGCGCCGCTTCGCCCGCCGAGCGCGGCGCCTGCGGCCGCTCCTACTACGGTGCCCACCACTGCGCTCTTCGCGGCGCTGTCGGCGGCTATATCCGAAGTTGAGGCCCCTCCAACTTGCACGTCGGCGAATTGGCGGCACTCGACGTCGTCGTAGCGGAACTGGTCGAAGCTCTTTCCTGATCCCGGCAACACCATCACGCTGGGGCCCTTGGGCATGCTCACGCACGCGCCTAACAGCAGGGATGCCGCCAAAACCGTCGAAACTCGCAGGAGATTCATGGCTCGTTCAGCCGCCGGGTGCCGACTGCGGCGTCACGCGCTGCCAGCCTCCGGGGCATTCCTTGACGTACGGATAGTAGGTCTTCGATTCGGCGCAGTAGTACCAATACGACTGCTGCGACGGCGCCGCTTGCGCACCACCCTGCTCGACGTAGGTCGGCGGCGCGGCCGGCACTGCGGGCGGATAGTAGTACGCGGGTGGATAGTAGTAGTAGGGAGGGTAGTACCAGGGATAGAACGGAGCGCCGATGACCACGCCGAAGTGCACGCGCCCCTGGTGCCAGGCCAACGCGGGCAAGGGGGCTGTCGCGCCCAACAAGACTGCGCTCAAGGTCAAGGCTGCTTTCATCCGGTTCATGATCGCCTCTTCCGTTTCGTTCGACAACCGCATGCTAGCAAAGGCCGCGCGGCGCCGGAGTAAGCAATTGTCACAAATTGTGACATGCGCAACGCGGCCGATTCGTAAATGAACGCACGAAGCGCAGAACGGACTACAGGATTTTCAATCGATCTTGGCCCCGGAGCGCTTCACGACACTTCGCCGAGTCCCTGCGTATCCGCTTCCGCTCATTCAGGGCGTATTCCGGCGGCGCTCGCGACCTTCGCCCACTTGTCGATCTCCGACTTGATGAAGGCCGCGAATTCCTCCGGGTTGCTACCGACGGGCTCCGCGCCGTCCGCGGCCAGTCGTTGCATGACCTCCGGCGTGCGCAGTGCGCGCACGATCTCGTCGTGCAGGCGCGCGACGACCCCGCGCGAGGTTCCCGCGGGCGCGAGAACGCCGTACCACTGGGTCGAATCGTAACCCGGAAGTGATTCGGCGATCGTCGGAACCTCCGGCAGGGCTTCGCTCCGTTTCGCGCTCGTCACCGCGAGCGCCCGGAGCTTGCCCGCCTTGATGTGCGGCAGCGCGGTGAGCAGGTTCGGCGCCATGACGGACACCTGCCCCGCGAGCAGATCCACTACGCCTGGAGCGGTTCCCTTGTAGGGGATATGAACCATGTCGATTCCCGCCATGCTCTTCAAGAGCTCGACCGACATCTGCGGCGAGGTGCCGATGCCGGCCGATGCGAAATTGAGCTGGCCCGGGCGTTGTTTGGCATACGCGATCAATTCCGCGAGCGATTTCACCGGCAGCGAGGGATGCACGACCAGCACGTTGGGCAGCAAAGCCGCTTGCGTGATCGGCGCGAAATCGCGCAGCGGATCGTAAGGCACTTTCTTGTACATGATCGGGTTGATCGCAAGGGTGCTCGCGGCCATGAGGATCGTGTGCCCGTCGGCGGGTGATTTCGCCGCGAGCTCGATGCCGATCATCTGGCCCGCGCCCGGCCGATTGTCCACGACGAACTGCTGGCCGAGCGATTCGGAGAGCTTCTGCGCGAGGGCGCGGGCGATGATGTCGGTGCCGCCGCCGGCCGCGGAGGGCACGATGAGGCGCACGGGCTTCGCCGGATAGGCGGTCTGGGCCACCGCTTCGACCGATAACAGGGCGAACAGGAAAAGCGAAGGGGTCCTGAGCGGCGGCATGCGGCGGCCTTTCTTCCGTGCGCCCGAATGGCGCCGGAGAGACCGAATCCTAGTTCGCGGAGCGCCTCACCGCAAGCTCGCGAGCTCCAGCGCGTCGGGCCTTCATGCGTCCTTGGCGCCTTTCAGGAGCGACTGATATCGCTCCTCGATCTCCCGCGCCCGTTCCTGCTCCTTCAGGCGCTCGGTGATGTCGGTCACCACGCCCAGGCGCGCCGGCTTGCCGTTGAATTCCAGATTGAAGGAAACGATCTCGACGTGGATCAGCTCGCCGCTCTTCTTTGCGGATTCAACCGGTCGACGCAACACATTGGCTAAATCGTTCGGCTGGGGTTTCATAGTTTAGTGTTTTCCTCGGCCGTTCATTTAACCGCCGGGCCACTGCATTCAGTTCCGCTTGGGAGTAGATCGACAGATCCG
>WNFY01012470.1_pt1 | contig 13364 bp, 7 predicted proteins | sample 5400091 | NCBI WGS metagenome assembly WNFY01 (sample SAMN13153364, study PRJNA577476) | soil metagenome | isolation source: 60 cm soil or saprolite under grassland replicate 1 | place: USA:California | collected 2016-06-15 | reverse complement strand
CAGCGTCCTCCTGCGAATGCCGACAGCGCGGAACGAGTGGCGCACTCCGACCGCATCGTAACGCTCGAGGGCAACGGCGAGACCAGCGAAGACTATCGCATGGCCACCCGCGCGATCGAATATTTGGAAAAGTACCAGGACAAACCCTTCTTCCTCGCGATCGGGTCGGCAAAACCGCACAGCCCGCCCTCCGCGCCGAAGAAGTTTTTTGATCTTTATGACTCCGACAAAATTCCGCTACCACCCGACTTCTCTCCACGACCGGCGGCACCGCCGGGTTTTCCCGAGATCGCCATCGCCAGACGAAACACGGATCTGTTTATCGGTCGCGACGCATCTCCTCGAGAGGCGCGCGAGATGATCCGGGCCTATTACGCCTCCGTGAGCTTTATGGACCAGCAGATCGGCCGTGTGCTCGATGCACTTGATCGGCTCAAACTGCGGGAGAAGACGATCATTGTGTTCTGGGGCGATCATGGTTATCACCTTGGCGAAAAAGGTAAGTGGTCCAAAGCCTATTCGCTATTTGAGATTGCTACGCGAGTTCCCTTTATCATTGCTGGTCCCGGTATCAAGCCAGGCGTCTCCCCGCGTACCGTGCAGCTGCTGGACATGTATTCAACACTTGTCGAACTTTGTGGTTTACCACAACCCTATGAAACACCGTCCCGGCTCGAGGGTCACAACCTGATTTCGTTACTCCGTAACCCGCAGGCGAAGTGGGATTACCCGGCATTCAGTGTGGTGCTCTATCAAGGCAAGCTGGGAAAATCTGTCCGTACCGAACGTTGGCACTATGTACAGTGGGATGATGGCAAGGCCGGTGAGATGCTTCTGGATCATTCCAATGATCCGTTGGAGTTGAAGAATCTCGCTGCCGATCCTGCCTATGCCGCGACGGTAGCCGAGATGAAAAAGCTGCTAACTCAGATCCCATCACCTGCTTCCCCGAAAAACTAACAGCGATGATTTGGAGTCGTCAGACCAAAAACGCAGCCTGAAATCCAAATTTCTGAACGCAGAAGTTCAACAGAAAAAAAGGAAGCACATAAATTGGGCGGTTTATTCAGCGCTGAGCACAGGGAACAGTGTTTGCTGACGTTAAGCTTAACTGGAACTATTGGTCATACCCCTGATGATCCATGAAAGCAATTGGTAAGAAAAACAACTTGACAGAATCTTGTGCCTGACACAAAATGCGGCAATCGGGTTAGCGCTCTTATTTGGCCCGTTGCGTGCTTCCACTTATCCTTCGACAATGCACTTTTTTCCCAGCCCGTCCCCACTAATTGTAGTTGCGGTCATTGTCGAGTTTCTTTAATTGGTCAGACCAGCGGATTTTTTTGTTCAGTCGAAGGGTTGGAGGCAAGGCGTTAAGACTTTACTTGTCCACTGCGATCACGCACCGGAAACTTCTAGTTAGTTTTTTTTCAAAATTCAAACAGGACTCTAGTGATTGCTGGAGAAGTCCATAAAGAACACGCGGCGTGCCAGGCAGCCCGGCATTCGTTCAGTTCCAGCACCAGCTTACCACCTAAGAGGAGATTGATATGAAATCGAGATTGAGCCAACTTGCACACCTGTCTTGTACGATTCTTTTCGTGCTAATGGTGCTGTTTGTTCCTATGTCGCTACGTGCCCAGGAGGTCCGGGGAAAGATATCTGGAAGAGTGGTAGATCCGAACAAGGCGGCGATACCCGGTGCGTCCGTGAAAATCACCGACACTAAGAGGGCCAGCACCGTCACCCTGACTACAAATGATGACGGACTTTTCCAGGCTCCTTATCTCCTTTCCTCGACCTATCAGGTCGTGGTTGAGGCAACTGGTTTCAAGAAGTACATCCAGGATGGAGTGCTCGTTCAAATTAATGAGACGCGTGAGTTGGCTATCTCGCTGGAGGTCGGTGGTACGCAGGAGACTGTGACCGTGACCGCTGAGGCAGCTACGCTCAATGCGGCGGATGCATCATTGGGCCAGACCATAGATCAGAAGCGCGTCGAAGAACTCCCGATGGTCCATGGTGACCCTTACACTCTGATCGGGCTCTCCACCGGCGTCACCTATACGGGCAGCACAAAACTCGATCGCCCCTTTGAACCGACGCACATTATCGGCTATGCATTTGACGGAACTCGTGGGAATCGAAGCGACCTGTTGATTGACGGCGCGCCGAGCACTGCTACCGCAAACGCCAATGAAGTGATTGCTTCTTATGTTCCCCCAAGTGATATTGTGCAGGAATTCAAGGTACAGACGGCAACCTTTGATTCCCAGTTTGGCAACACCGAGGGCGGTGTGACGAGCATCAGCATTAAGTCAGGCACGAACGACTTCCATGGCACCGCCTACTTATGGCTCGAGCCGAGTGGTATTGCCGCCAACGACTTCTTCGGAAAGTCTCAAGGTGTCGGACGCCCGTTCTCTTACTCCAACCGCCCTGGCTTCAGCGTCAGCGGTCCGGTCTGGATTCCCAAAGTCTATAACGGAAAAAACAAAACGTTTTTCCTTTTTAGCTACGAGGGTATTCGTGATTCGCGGCCTCGTTTCGATGCCGGAAATGTATGGGTTCCGACTCAGGCGATGAGAAACGGCGACTTCTCCTGCGTTCCGCTAAATGGGTCCGGGACTTGTACCTCGGTAAACATCTTCGACCCACTAACGCGGGTTAACACCGGAACGGCTCAAAACCCGGTCTATACCGGAACTCAGTTTGCCGGAAACAAGATTCCGGACTTCCGAATTAATCCGGTGGCGAAGTCTCTCCTCAGTTACTACTCGTTGCCAAAACTTCCCGGTCTACTTGGGAATATCTTCGATTCTCAGCTGCCCGAGAAAACTCAGCCGTACAACAACTATACTTTTCGCATTGACCAGAACTTTTCGGACAAGAACAGGCTCTTTGTGCGAGGTAGTTGGTACGACCGCAGTAGTCACTACAACGACTACCTTGCGTCGGCTGCCACCGGCGTAAACTTCCTGTTCATATCGAGGCAGGGTGTTATAGACGATGTTCAGACGTTCAATGCTACGACGATTCTGAACGTTCGTTATGGTTTTAACCGGTTCATTCGTGGTCAGGATCAGGAAGCTGACGCCAAAGGGTTCGACTTGACCTCGCTCGGATTTCCGTCAAGCTTCGCCAACCTTACCCCGCAAGATATAAGGCGCTTTCCGCGTCTCGATTTTCCTAGCGGCGCTACGTTGGGCACTGCTTACGGAAATGAATTCCGACCGGTCAGTTCACAAACAGTTTCGGCAGTCTTGAATAAGACCTTGGAAAAACATTCAATCAAGTTTGGCAGTGAACTGAGAATCTACCGCGAAGACGATTCCTTCACCAGCAACGATGAAACGGGCCAGTTTATCTTCGACAATGCCTACACAAGACAAAGCAGCACCAGCACTGCTGACACCGCTGGTGTGCAGGCTTTTGCCGCCTTCCTGCTCGGCTATCCGACCACATTGAATATTGTGAGACGCGCCGACTATTCAGAGTATTCGAAGACGTGGGGCTTCTTCGTGCAAGACGATTTTAGGGTCACCAAGAAGCTTACTTTGAATCTCGGGTTGCGCTGGGAATTTGAGACTGCACTGACGGAGAGACAAAACAAGAGCGTCTCCGGTTTCGATGCGTCGTATGTGCAACCGTCACAGGCCGCAGTCCAGGCGAAATATGCGACGCTAAATGATCCGGCTCTGAAAGCGCTCGTGCCGCAGTTGAATGTAACTGGAGGCCTTTTGTTTGCCGGAAAGGACACGGGCAGCAGGTTGTACAACACTCCCAAGGACTCTTTCCTGCCGCGCATTGGCGTTGCCTACCAGTTGGATAATAAGACCGTTATCCGCGGCGGGTTCGGATTGTTCGCCGGATTCCTGGGGGAACGACGTGGAGACGTTATTCAACCTGGTTACACTCAAACTACCACCGCTGGTCTTACTACTAACGCCAACGGAGCGCCACTGCCTTACACGCTCTCTACTCCGTTTGCCAACACTACAATCCTGGAGCCTGTCGGCAATACGCTGGGCAAGCAAACTGCTCTGGGCCAGGCAATCTCCTTCTTCAATCAGAATCCCAAGGTCTCGAAGCAAGCCCGTTGGCAAATCGGCGTGCAGCGTGAACTTCCCGGCGGTTGGGTCGCCGAAGCTGAGTTTGTCCAGAACTACGGTTACAACATCGAGATCGTCCGCAACATTAATGCGTTGCCGGACATTTACCTGAACACCGACAATTCGCGGACCACCGCCATGGGTAACAACAACACGTTCCTGACCACGACTGTCGCCAACCCATTTGCGGGCCTGAGCGATTTCCGAGGTACATCACTCTTTAATGCAACCATCGCTCGTTCGCAGTTATTGCTTCCGTTTCCCGGATTTGGTGCGATACTTACGACGAACAACGACGGTAAGTCCTGGTACTATGCCGGTCAATTCAGCCTCCAAAAACGGTTTTCAAAGGGCTACACGGTGCAAGCCAGCTACACCAAGTCAAAGTGGACGCAGGCTACAGAGTATTTGAACTCCGCCGACGCCGTACCATTCAAGATGATCTCGGATCAGGATTCGCCCCACAGGTTTGCGCTCAGTTCCATGTACTCGCTGCCCTTTGGCAAGGGGCAGAGGTTCGCCTCTTCAGGAAACTGGTGGTCCAACGCTATTCTGGGTGGCTGGCAAGTGGGAGGTACTGTTCAACTCCAAAGTGGGTTCCCGGTCGCTTTCGGCGCATATAATGCTACGACCGCCGTTACTTCGGGCGATATCTTTTATAACGGAGGACAGGTCTCGATACCGTCTAGCCAGAGAGGCACCGCTGCTTGGTTCAACACGTCCGCCTTTACATCAGTGTTGAATGCCACATCAACAAACGCGACACCGGTGAGCCACCTCCGAACATTCCCGTACCGACTTTCGAGCGTTCGTCGAGACTACATCAAGAACGTCGATTTGACGCTCAAGAAAGATATACTTCTGCGGGAGAGCATGAAGATACAGCTTAGGTTTGAGGCTCTCAACGCCTTCAACGAGCCGTATTTCCTGGCACCGGTTGTTAGTCCGACGGCTACTAACTTCGGACAAATCGTTGCACCGCAGGACAACTACGCTCGTCGGATTCAAATTGGACTCAAGTTTATCTTTTAACCGGAACCTATTGTGGGTTTCAGCAGAGGGATTGGATGACCTACGGGTTGTCCAATCCCTTTCTTATTGCCTCAAGTAAAGCGCTTCAACTACATGTTCTCACGGCGGGAATTCCTTGGAACCTTGATCGGCTCTGCCGGCCTCTGCAGCTCGACCTCGGCACGCGAACTCCTGGCGACCAGTTTGCCGCAGTCAATTGTTTCGACATCCAGGTCTCAACAGAGTAGTCGCAGCGGTATTGATCGAGTTTCGCTCATCAGTCGCCACAATCCAGTCCTGCGTGCGATTGATCCGTTGACGCCGTTATCCCTCGGCAACGGTGCATTCGCGTTCACGGGTGACGTCACGGGCCTACAAACACTCCAGCGGGAATATGACAATGCGATGCCTCTCTGCACGCTGTCGCAGTGGGGTTGGCACACTCAGCCCGCGCCTGAGGTCATCGAGTCGAAGATCTTAGGCCTAACCGAATATGATACTCACGGCCGCGAAGTGGGATATCACACCGGTAGTAAAGGTCAAACAGTCCTCTATAACTGGCTGCGTGAGAACCCTCATCGTCTCCATCTTGGTCGCATCGGACTACAACGCACAGGTGGCGAAAAAGAGATTCGCGCTGCGGATATATCACAGGTCGAACAGACGCTTGATCTCTGGAGCGGTATTCTGACGAGCAAGTTCAAGCTCGACGGAAAGTCGGTGGCCATCACCACGGCGGTTCACCCTCGCCTGGACCTTTTGGCCGTCGTTATCGAATCGAGTTTGCTCGGTGAAGGCCAACTCACGGTGCGGGTAGCTTTTCCCTACGGCTCCTCGAGCATGCAGGCCGCTGATTGGAAACAACCTGACAGGCATCAAACCAGAGTCCTCCGGAATGGCCCCGCGGGAGCCGAGCTGCATCGCATTCTGGATGAGGATGAGTACTTTGTAGCGCTTCATTGGCAGACATGGGCCAAACTGGCTACGGAAGACAAGCACACGTTCATCCTTGAACCGCAACAATCGTCGAATTCGTCCGAGCGAAACGCTCGAGTCGAATTGGTCGTGGCATTCTCGCTTCATCGCTTAACTGAAGGTTTGGCGAGTGCCGCCCATTCAATGTGCGGGAAGTCTTCCACCCCAGGAAACGGGGCTGACGGTTAACAGTTGGTATGGCAAGTCTCACCTTGAGATGCACCTGTGGCATGGAACCCACTTCGCTTTATGGAATCGGCTTGCTCTGTTCGAAAGGAGCCTCGGGTGGTATGAATCGATTCTGCCTGCTGCAAACGCCCTGGCACAATCTCAGGGGTATCGAGGTGCCCGTTGGCCCAAGATGGTGGGGCCGGAAGGAAGAGACAGCCCTTCGCCGATCGGGCCGCTATTGATCTGGCAACAGCCGCACCCAATCTTCTACGCGGAACTTTGCTACCGGGCGCGCCCCAATCGGGTAACGCTGGAACGTTATAGTCACTTGGTTTTCGAGTCGGCGGAGTTTATGGCTTCCTATGCCTACTTCGACGATAAAACCGACCGATATGTGCTTGGCCCGCCCTTGATTCCTGCCCAGGAAAACCACCCACCGCGCGAGACGTGGAATCCGACCTTCGAGTTGTCCTATTGGGCCTTTGGCCTGCGCATTGCACAACGGTGGCGGGAGCGCTCCGGAAAGAAACGAGAAGCAGTCTGGGACAAAGTGCTTGCCAAACTCTCGGCGCTGCCGGCCCGCGATGGTGTTTATCTGGCCCACGAAAACTGTCCGCAAACCTACAGCGACAGAAACTACGATCATCCATCAATGTTGGGTGCCTTTGGCCTATTACCTGGAGACGGCGTCGACCGGGAAACGATGCGCCGTACGCTACACAAAGTCATGAGGGAGTGGCAGTGGGATAAGACGTGGGGCTGGGATTATCCGTTGACAGCGATGACAGCAGCGCGATTGGACGAACCTAAGTTGGCGGTTGATGCGCTGATGATGACTACTGAGAAGAACAGGTATCTGCCAAGCGGTCACAATTGGCAGAGGCAAGACTTGCCTTGTTATCTCCCTGGTAACGGAGGCTTATTATACGCAGTAGCGATGATGGCCGCTGGATGGCTGGGTAGTCCGCGAAGACACGCGCCCGGGTTTCCAATCGATGGTTCCTGGCAGGTTCGCAGCGAGAATTTGAACTACAAACTTCTGGGACAGCTATAGAGAGGGTGAAGCGAGGTCCTACTGCCACCCGCAGAATCTATGAGCAGGTGTTGATTGAACTATTGCGAGAAAACGTTCTTCGTAACTCTTGGCATACAGATCGATGCTTTGCCTCATTCTGCTAAAAAGGGAGCAGCGCAAACTGTCTTCGGTAAACCTGTCGCCCAGATAGACCATTGCGTTGGCCTCGCCCCAATATTCGCGGTCCTCCCATATCTCTACAGGCGTGCCCCCAAGCTGACGTGCCAATTCAAGCAAGCGTGGATCACTGGCGTTGCGGCCATTGCTCAAAAAGATCCTGTTGTATTGGGGCATCAGTTGGCTTTGAAGTTGATACTGTTTCGGATCGACTTTAGCGGTTCGATTCACGTGACCGAATTCGTGAGCGAGCTTAGTGGCCGCCAGAGTTATTCCAGCTATTCGGTTTGGTGATTCTGTGAGTAAGAGTGAATTCATCACTGGAAAGTAGATGGGATTGGGATAGCCCTGGTCGAGATGGAAACCCAGGGCAATTGTAGCGGCAACTAATTGCCCCGCCTCATTCCACTTGTAGTTGCCTGTGGTGGCGCCTTCGGCATTGTCGTGCGAAAGCTGGATTGTCAGAGTGAAGTGACGGTTGTCTTGATAATACGCCCATTGGCTTCGTCCGGCGTCAGTGGAAAGAAACTCTTTCTTCCATTCCCGATAGCGCCCCGCGTATTTGTCGGGGATGTCCTCTTTGATTCCGCCTCCTTGATCGTCAGGTACCATGGTTGCGGGGAGCGGTTCAGCGCCGTGGTAAGCGGCAATTAGCGAGGGACAAGCGAGCTCGAGCGGATCTAGCGGTTCAGGTTGGCCCACTGCACCACCAGACCTGGAAAATGAGAACGACAAAGAGGCCAGTAGGGCAATCATAACAGCAATGCGCAACGATCTCATCAGGAAAACCCTCGGAGTCAAAAGTGACCCGGTTCGGCGATAAAGGATTGAGGTCAACAAGAGAAACAGATGCCGATTTCTAAACCATCTTGCGTGATAAGTCAATGCTTTTGCGGCTGAAAAATGAGTCAGTTTGAGATCACGAGCATCTCTTTCACTGGGAGCTTTAATGTCGATAAACTTCAGTTTGTCGCGTCGTTAAGGAGAGCCATGGCAAAGGGTCACAACGAACGTCGCGAGGATTCTATGGAACGTCAACGACAAGCCAAAGTTTATCGGACATGGCTGCTCGTTTTCTTGGTGTTGAGTGGTCCGTTTGCCGTCGCTAAGGCGCAGTTGCCGGCGACGACGACGGTGGAAGGGGCTGTACTGGTGCTGCGGTCCAGCAGTCTTGCGCCCACTGAAAAGGGAAACAAGAGGCATTTGTTAAGACTTGATCGTCTGTTCTACGAGACCGCAAGCGGCCGAGTACTGTTGCCAGCGGAACTGACGGCAAAAGCGGAACCCATAATTGATAAGCACTGGTCGAGCAAGAGCAAAATGGACGATGGTCGGGTCATCACCGTCTCGGTAAAGCCCGAGGGAGAGAACTTCAACGTTCGTCTCAGTGCGCAACCTGATGCAGGTATCAATAAATGGGGGTTGGCGGTGGACGCAAGCCCCGACGAGTTCTATACCGGCTTGATGGAACGAGTCGTTGATGGTCCCCAGGCAGCATCGTGGGCCCCGGGGATCCAGGAGGCTATGAACCTGCGCGGACAGAAAGTGGAGATGATCGTTAAGCCGACCACATCCATCTATGCACCGTTTTATCTTTCGTCGCGAGGCTACGCGGTCTTTGTACGCGGGAATTGGCCGGGCCTTTTTGACCTGGCTGGCGCCGATCCGCAGCGAGTCAGGATCGAATTCGAAGGACCATCGCTGGAGATGAAAGTCTATATGGCAACAGATCCGGCGACGCTGGTGCGCGCGCACGCTCTCGACGCCGGTCCACCATTCATGCCGCCAAAGTGGATGTTCACGCCCTGGCGCTGGCGCGACGAGCACACGCAACGAGCGATCTATTACGACGGTACTCCAGTGACTGGTCCATTCAATTCGGAGGTCATGGAGGATGTCCTGCTGATGAAAGCCTATGGAATTCCTAACGGCGTGTATTGGATCGATCGGCCCTGGGGTCCCGGTTTGCCATGGGGTTACGACGACTTCGAGATCGATGGACGACGTCTGCCTAACTTCGCTGAGATGGTGAAGTGGCTCGAGGACCAGGATGCAAAGACGATGTTATGGATTGCGCCGTTCTTTCAGGGCAAGATGATGCAGGAAGCGCAGGCCAAAGGCTACACGCTTGCGGGCCAGGTTCGTCCCTCAAATGGCAACAACTATCCGATGGTTGATCTAACAAACCCCGCGGCTACAGCTTACTGGCAGGATGGGGTGGCCAGGCTACTTAAGCTCGGAGTTGCTGGTTATAAACTCGACCGCTCCGAGGAAGACATTCCCGAAAACGGTCCATACAAAGTTTTTGACGGCCGCACGATCCGCGAGAATCGCAACGCCTACCCGCCAATGTATTTGAAGGCAACTTATGACGTGGCCAGGAAACACCGCGAAGATTTCGTCCTCATGCCACGGGCCGCTTACACCGGCAGTGCAGCCTATGGTGTCTTCTGGGGGGGCGATATCGGGGGAACGCAGGAAGGTTTACGAGCTTCGATCATTGCGGTGCTGAGGTCTGCTGTGATGGGATATCCGAACTGGGGCTCAGACACGTGTGGTTACAACCAGCAATTGCTGGAGCAGGAAGTGTGCGGCCGATGGCTGGGCTTTAGCGCCTTGACGCCAATCATGGAAGTTGGTCCAACGCGAAACGTGGCCTTCTGGAATCTTCCGCGCGAGCCGAAATACGACACGACGTTAATAGCAATCTGGCGATTGTATGCGCGGCTGCATCAACGCCTAATTGACTACGGCTACCAGTATGCTCAAGAAGCCAGCAAGACCGGCATGCCTATAGTGCGCCCGCTATTTCTTGTCGATCCGAAGGCGCCCTCAGCGTGGACCAACTGGTGGACTTATCTTTACGGGCGCGACCTCCTGGTTTCGCCGATCTGGGAGAAAGGGAAGCGCACCCAGCAAGTCTACTTGCCCGCGGGCGATAGATGGCGCTATGTCTGGGATCCCGACAGAGTTTACGAGGGCGGACAAACCGTCGAGGTCGATGCTGATTTGCATCAGTTACCTCTGTTTGTTCGAGTTGGCGCTGGTGTCAATGTTGGAAACCTTAACCAGGAATGGAAAGAGGCGTTGGCCATTGCCGAGAAGAAACCCGATCTGAAAGCGCTTGATGCGGAGTTGAGGACGTGGTGGGAAAAACAAAAAGCGGGCGGTAAGGAGGAATGAAAAGACAATTGACACCCGCCAGAGCAAAAAGGGTCCATCCCAGGCCATTGCTGACTATTATCACGCTGATACTTTCGTGGCAATTTGCTTTTGCTCGCGGCGCCGTTGCGCACGCAACTTCCTCCACAGACATCGTTGTTGCAGCAGATGGTAGCGGGCAGTTCAAAAGCGTCCAGGACGCAATCATGTCTGTTCCTTCAGGTAGCCCGACGAGTCCGGTCGTGATTCATATCAAGCCAGGAACTTACAAGGAACTCATCTATATACAGCACGAGAAACGTTTCTTTCATTTAGTCGGCGAAGACGCCGGCAAGACGATACTAACCTTCGATCTAGCTGCGAACATGGTTGGTCCCAATGGGAAACCTATCACCACCTTTCGCACTCCCTCGACCGTGATTGACGCCGATGACGTAACTGCCGAAAACCTCACGTTCGAAAACTCTGCCGGACCGGTGGGCCAGGCGCTAGCAATCCGTGTGGATGGCGATCGTGTTGTGTTTCGCCGCTGCCGTTTTCTCGGTTGGCAGGACACGGTCTTTTTGAACCGCGGCCGCCAGTACTTCGAGGAATGCTATATTGCAGGACACGTGGATTTTATTTTCGGCGCTGCTACCGCTTTCTTTGAACATTGCCACATCCACTGTCTCAAGGATGGCTACATCACTGCAGCTTCAACTTATGACAATCAACCGTTTGGCTTTGTCTTCTCTCATTGCAGGATCACAGGAGAGTCAGCGTACGTGAAGACATATCTCGGCCGGCCCTGGCGTGATTTTTCCAATGTGATCTATCTGAACACGGAGATGTCTGAGGTAGTACGCGCAGTCGGCTGGCAAAACTGGGACCTGCCGGCCCGTGAGAAAACCGCGCGCTATGCTGAATTTAACAGCACGGGTCCCGGCGCCAGCCCGAAGACGCGCGTGCCGTGGTCCCACCAGTTGAGTAAGAAATCAGCGAAAGAAATTACCCTGGAGAGGGTGCTGAGTGGCGTTGATGGTTGGAATCCTACGGTGGTTAAAGCCGCTACGACTTCCAGGAAATGAATCAAGTCTTGGCTCGCAGTGAATCTGTTCGAAGGGCAGTTTGTATGCCCCTAAGAGGTTTCCCCGTGGGATAGACATATACCTGATCCTGCTCTGCTGCCTTTTGCGCTGATCGGTGTTATCCGCGCAGATCGGTGGCTATATAATTTACAAACCGATGAACAACAGTCGACTGATCACTCGAATCGTGGTTGTATCGCTCTTACCTGTCTTCGCGACAATAATCACGGCACAAACCAGTACGCCACAACCCCAGCCAACCCTCTTCATTATTGGTGATTCGACTGTCAAGAACTCCAGCGAAGGCTTGCAGGGGTGGGGCGATCCAATCGCCGCGTTGTTTGACCAAACCAGGATCAAGGTGGTGAACCGCGCTCGCGGTGGTCGCAGCAGCCGGACGTTTCAAACTGAAGGATTGTGGGATCAGGTTCTTGCGGAACTCAAACCAGGCGATTTCGTCCTAATGCAGTTTGGCCACAATGATGGTGGAGCAGTAAACGATGCTTCGCGGGCGCGCGGGTCGTTACCCGGCACCGGCGAAGAGACTGAGGAGATCGACAACCTAGTTACGAAGAAACACGAGCGTGTTCACACCTATGGTTGGTACATGCGAAAGTTTGTCAGTGACACAAGGGCGAAAGGCGCAACACCGATTGTGCTTTCGCAGATTCCGCGAAACATCTGGAGAAACGGAAAGGTCGAGCGAGCGGCAAACACCTACGGTGGCTGGTCGGCGGAAGTCGCGAAGTCTCAAGGCGCCTTCTTCATTGATTTAAACGAGAGCGTCGCGAAGCAATATGAAGCGATCGGGCAGGAGAAAGTTGGTAAAGAATATTTTTTGACTGACCACACGCATACGACGCCGTTGGGTGCGCGCCTCAACGCGGAGGCGGTCGCGTCAGGTATTAGAGAATTGAAGTCTTGTCCGTTGGCTGTGTTCCTGCTGAAGCAAAAGTAGCGCGTCGTTACATAGTGACGCTCGTTTCACCATTCAAGCTCTTCACTGGGAGCGCGGGCGGCTCGCCCGCAAGGAGCACCGCAAGGTGCGATGGTGTCGCAAAGAGTTCAACTCGAGAGGTCATGCTCGCGCTGCGCGCTCGCGGCGGGCGAGCCGCCCGCGCTCCCTGTGAAGAGCTTGAATGGGGAAGCCCGAGTAAATGGAACAATGAAAAGAGGAGGACTTGATGAGATCGGATGGGAGTAAACGACTCAATCGGCGCAACTTTATGAAAGCCGGCGGTGCTGGTTTGGCAGGGCTCTCTTTGTTGCCATATCTGCCGGAAGAAACCTCCGCTCAGACAGGATCGATGTCGCAACGCCGTATCTTCCCCCTGAATCACAAGTGGCTTTACAGCGACAAGGTCCCGCCAAATGGCACAAGCCCGGGCCTTGACGACAGCCGCTTCGTTCGAGTCACGATCCCACACACCAACAAGATGCTGCCCTGGCATGGCTTCGACGATAACGAGTTCGAGTTTGTCTCACTTTACCGGCGACATTTCAGCTTGCCCATGGAGATGCGCGGACGTCGAGTGTTCATAGATTTTGGAGGCGTTATGACGGCGGCCACCGTTACGATCAACGGCCAGCGATTGGGCGAATATCGCGGCGGTTACACGCCATTTTCCTTCGAGTTGACACCGCAATTGAACTGGCGCGGTGACAATGTCCTTG
>WNFY01006070.1_pt1 | contig 13364 bp, 12 predicted proteins | sample 5400091 | NCBI WGS metagenome assembly WNFY01 (sample SAMN13153364, study PRJNA577476) | soil metagenome | isolation source: 60 cm soil or saprolite under grassland replicate 1 | place: USA:California | collected 2016-06-15 | reverse complement strand
GCGCGCCGAGCCACTCCTCGTAGTCGATCCCCCAGAGCTTGTGCAGCACAGCCGCGAGCTTCAGCGAGGCGAACATGTCGAGCCCGTCGTTCGACGACATCCCGTCGGTCCCGAGCGCGACGTTGATGCCCTCGGCGAGAAAGGTTGGGACAGCCGCGAGCCCGCTCCCGAGCTTCAGGTTCGAGGCGGGGTTGTGCGCGACCGTCACGCCACGGTCCCTGACCAGCTCGATGTCCCAGGGCGTCAGCCAGATCCCGTGCGCGAACACGGCTCGAGGCGAGAGGAATCCGATCGCGTCCATGTGCTCGACGAGCGTCTTCCCGTACATGCGCCGGCCCGAGACCGCCTGCATCCGCGTCTCGAGCACGTGGATGTGGATCACGAGGTCGAGCTCGTCGGCCAGCGCGGCGCAGCCGGCGAGCATCTCGTCCGTGCAGCGCTGCGGGCCTGAGGGCCCCAGAGCGATCGAGATCCCCTCGTCAGGCCGGTGGAAGCGTTCGACGGCGTCGCGGCAGAACCGCTCCCACTCGTCCCAGGACGGAGGCCGCTCGGCTTCGAGCCGCTCGACCAGCTCACGCGAGACGAGCCCCTCCTCGAGGATCACCGTCTCGTGGTAGGCGCGATCGCCGATTCCGAGGGCGATCAGCGCGCGCAGGCCCGCGTCGCGGTAGCCGCGCACGACGGCCTCGAGCGATTCGGTCGTGAGCCCGTCGAGCTCGTAGAGGAAGTCGACGACGCAGGTCGCGCCCGACCGGAGCTGCTCCAGAGCGCCGAAGACGGTGCGCAGGTAGATCTCCTCCGGCGACTGCGACGGCGCCGCCAGGGCCGGGTACGAGAACAGCATCCAGGGCTCGAGCGGCAGGTTGTCCCACATGCCGCGGAACCAGTTCTCGTTCGAGTGGTTGTGCGCGTTGACCATCCCCGGCACGACCAGGAACCGCGAGCAGTCGACGACCTCGGCGCCGTCGGGCGCGTGCGCGACGATGCGTCCGTTCGAGACGGCAACGTCGGCGCGAGCGAACTCACCCGCGCCGACGTCGACGAGACCGTTGCGGAGAACGAGCTCCGTCAGGCGCCTGCCAGCGTGGCGACGTCGGCCACGGCTTCGGTCGGGATGGCCTCGTCCGGAACCGTCCGCGGGAAGCCGAGGACGTCGCGGACCGGCCCGATCGCCCGCGCGACCGCGACGAGCCCGATGTACAGCGCTCCCGCGATCAGCCACGACTCGACGGGCACCGGCCCCCAGCTGTTCTGCGGCGTGGCGTAGATCCAGCCGTGCGGCCAGTTGGCGGTGCCGGTGACGCCGAAGAAGACCGCCGCCAGGAGCGCCGCTACGGCCGGGACGTTGATCAGGCCGGTCTCCTCCCACGACGGCACCCGCGTCAACGGCCGCGAGATCCGGAACAGGCGCGGCAGCAGGAAGTGGTCGACCGCCATGATCACCGTCGCGCACGGCACCGTGATCGCCAGGAACGTCGCCACCTTGAACCAGCCGTTGATGAAGTGGAAGTTGACGAGGTCGGCCGCGATCACGCCGCCGCCCGCGATGATCAGGCACGTCAGCGGGCGCCGCCAGCGGCGCCAGCCGCCGATCAGGTTCTGGCCCGCGTTGACCGACTCGTAGTAGTTGCCGTCGTTGATCGCGAACTGGCTGACGGTGGCGATGATCCACGCGAGCCAGAACGCCCCGAAAAGCGAGTAGTCGACGGTGAAGCGGAAGATCGCTGTATCCGAGGTCCCGTGCGAGAGCTGGGCCATCATCCAGCCGGCCACCGTGAACAGCACGAACCAGGCGCCCGCGAAGAGATACGTCGGCAAGGGCCACGCGAAGCGCGGTTTCCCGAAGCGCCAGAAGTCGGGCTCGTTGCCCCACATCGCGAAGCCGATCACCGCGACGACTGCGACCCAGAACGGAAAGCCGGGCCCCGGCGGAGTCCCGCCCAGGTGGCCTCCGTCGGATACCGCCGCCTTGATCACGAGGTAGATCCCCCACAGGATCAGCAGCGGCGTCACGAGGTAGCGCGCGAAGACGCTGATCCCGGTGAAGCCGAGCAGGTTGTTGAGGATCATCAGGCCGGCGAACAGCAGGGTCAGCGTGAAGACGTGATCCCAGCTGTAGAAGCCGTTCCAGAGATCGATCATCAGCTTCGCCTGGAATCCCACCCAGCCGAGCGGCGCGATCAAGATGAAGGCCGAGACCACCCAGGATCCGACGAGCCCGAAGATCGAACGCGTCAGGAGCGCATGCGTCTGTCCGGTTCGTGCCCCGAGATAGGAGCCGACCATCGCGTAGGCGATGTAGAGCCCGTATCCGAGCACGGCGATGCCGATGGTTCTCGCGAGGCTGTTGCCCGCGTACAGCTCGAACCCGAGGAACATGTACGAGAACCCGGCGACGAAGGTCGTCCAAAGGCCCATGAAGTGCCACATGGGCCGCCGCCGGTCGAGCGGGACGATGCCGGTGTCGCTCGTCGAGTAGTCGTGCCGGACCGACTCGTCGAGGGTCGCGCGCTCGAAGGCGAGATCCTCACGCAGGTCGTCGACGTCGTGAGCGATCTCCTGCCGTCGATGCGGACCTTCCGGGCCGGTGCTCATACGCTGCCTCCTTTTGAAGACCCCGGGTCGGCGCGAGTCTAGGAGGCGGCAGGGGCCGGTTCAACCCGGCGCGTCTTGAGCTCCTTGCCGAACCTCGCCCTGGCGACGAACTGCCCGATCCCCGGCTGCGCGACGAGCTCGTCGTTCTCGACCAGCACGTGGCCGCGCAGCAGCACCGTTTCTGGGGAGCCGGTGACCTCGGTTCCCTCGTAGAGGTTGTAGTCGATCCTCGAATGCTGGTTCGCGGCGGTGATCGTGACCTGCTTCTCCGGATCGAAGACGACGATGTCCGCGTCCGAGCCGACGGCGATCGTGCCTTTCCGCGGGTACAGGCCGAACAGCTTCGCGGGGTTCGTCGCGAGCAGCTCGACCATGCGGTTCAGCGAGATCCGGCCGGCATGCACGCCGAACTGGTGGATCATCTGGAGCCGGTTCTCGAGGCCGGGCCCGCCGTTCGGGATCTTCGAGAAGTCGTCCTTGCCGAGCGACTTCTGCGTGTCCCAGCGGAAGGCGCAGTGGTCCGTCGAGATCGCCTGGAGGATGTCCGTGCGCACCGCGTTCCAGAGCACCTCCTGGTTCGCCTTGTCGCGCGGCGGCGGCGTGTAGACGTACTTCGCGCCCTCGAAGTTCGGCCGCTCGAGATGCGTGTAGTCGATGAAGAGGTACTGGGTGCAGGTCTCGCCCCAGACGTCCCAGCCCTTCTCGCGCGCGAGCGCGATCGGCTCGACGGACTCCTGGCAGGAGACGGGGACGACGTAGAGCGGGGAGCCGGCCACGCGCGCGAGCTGGATCGCGCGGTTGGTCGCCTCGCCCTCGGTCTCCGGCGGGCGCGTCAGCGCGTGGTACTTCGGCTCGGTATGTCCCTCGGCGAGCGCCTTCTTGACCAAGACGTCGATCGCATCGCCGTTCTCCGCGTGCACCATCACGAGCGCGCCGGTCTCGGCCGCGACCTCCATCGTCTTGAAGAGCGTCTCGTCGTCGACCATCAGCGCGCCCTTGTAGGCCATGAAGAGCTTGTAGGAGGTGATGCCCTCTTCCGGCAGCGCGGCCAGGTCCTCGAGCGTGCCGCCTTCCTTCAGATCGGTGACGGCCATGTGGTAGCCCATGTCGATCACCTGCTTGCCGTTGGCCTTCGCGCGCCACTCATCGATCGCCTCGGCGAAGGTCGAGCCCGGCGGCTGGATGATGAAGTCGACGTGCGTGGTCGTCCCGCCGAAGGCTGCCGCGGTCTGGCCTGACTCGACGTCGTCGATCGTCGTTGTGCCGCCGAACGGCATGTCGAGGTGCGTGTGCGGGTCGACGCAGCCCGGGAGGACGAACTTGTCCCTTGCGTCGATCGTCTTGTCGGCGGGCTGGTCGAGCGACTCGCCGATCAGCGTCACGGTCTCGTCCTCGACGTAGATGTCGGCGACGTAATCGTCGGCGGCGGTGACGATCCGGCCGCCCTTGATCAGTACGGACATTGCGACCTCCCTCTCAGCTCAGCGCGAGCGTAGAAGAAACCGGAGCCTCCCGCGAGGGGAGGCCCCGTGAGTTCGCTTAGGCGCCCTTCGGTGTGACCTTGACGGTCTTCTTTGTCCAGCTGTCGCCGTGGACGTCAACGCCGGCCGCGTCGAGCTCGTCGACGGCGTCCTGGGCGAGGTCTGTCCTGTACGCGTCCGCGGTCGGCGCCTTCTTGATCACGCCGAACTGCTTCGCGATCGAGGCCGTCCGCTGGTAGGCGGCCTTGTCCATCACGCCGATCCCGTCCGGGGCCGGCCAGATGAGCGCGTTGATCTCGTTCATCTGCCACGTCTGGTGGCCCTTGCCGAGCGTGGGCCCGTTGTCGAGGACGAGCTGCGTGCACTCGGCCGAATGGTCGCGGCAGTAGATCCAGCCCTTGAAGCTCGCAGCCAGGAAGCGCTTGGCTACCGATTGGTTGTCCTTGCTCTTGATCCAGTCGCCGCGGACGAAGATCCCGTCCTCGAGCATGCCGGTGCCGACGTCGTTGAGCTTGATCACGTTCAGGTCGCTCGGCTGGTAGAGCTTGCCCGTCTTCGGGTTCTTCGTCTCGAGCACCTGGGCGAGTTCGTTGTAGGTCATCGCCGCGGCCGCGTCGACCTGGTGACGGAGGAAGAGGTCCATGTTGAACGGCTGGTTGACGATCGTGACGTCGCTTTTCGGATTGATGCCGTTTTTGTTCAGCGCCGCGTAGAGCTCGTTCTCGTTCCCGCAGCACCAGACCCCGACCTTCTTGCCCCTCATCTGCGAGATCGATGTGATCCCCGAGTCCTTCCACGTCAGCTCGGTCATGCCGCTGCGCGTGAACACCTGCGCGATGTTGACGAGGTCCTGGCCGTGATCGCGGGAAGCGAGGAGGCTCGGTAGCCAGTCGATGCCGAACTCCGCCTGCTTCCCGAGCACGACCTGCTCGGGCGTGATGCTCGGGCCCCCGACCTTGATGTTCACGTCGAGGCCCTCGTCCTTGTAGTAGCCCTTGGCCTTCGCCGCGTAGTACCCGGCGAACTGTGCCTGCGTGACCCACTTGAGCTGCAGGGTGACCTTCGCGGTCTTGCCCTCTCCTGTGTTCCCGCCTCCGATCGACTTCTTGCTCCCGCCGCAACCTGCGACAAGGAGGCCCATGACCGCAAGGGCAAGCAACCCCAACCAGCGCTTGTTCATCCGTACTTCCTTTCGGTTCGACGACTCCGGTCCGACGCTGCCATTCTGACCTCGGATCACTCCGTGTGGAAGGTCCGCCGCGAGGGGTCCCAGGCTGTCGTCAGAAGCTCCGCGAGTGCGACCGCTCCGTAGAAGAGGATCCCGAACGCGCTCGCCAACACGATCCCGGCCCAGGCCTCGGGGAAGTTCGTGTAGGCGGAGGCGTTGAGGATCGTCACGCCGAGGGCGTTCGTCGGTCCGCCGAAGTACTCGCCGACGATCGCTCCGATCATCGAGAGAACGCTCGCGATCTTCAGTCCGGCAAACAGGTGCGGCAGCGAGGCCGGGATACGCACGCGCTGGAAGATGGAGGTCCGCCCCGCCGCATAGGAATGCATCAACTCGATCGAGCGCGGGTCGACAGAGGTCAGGCCCCGTAGCGTGTTGATCAGGACTGGGAAGAAGCAGAGGACGGCCGCGATCGCCATCTTCGAGAACGGGTTCAGGAGACCGAACCAGTCGTTCATGATCGGCGCGAAGGCGATGATCGGGACCGCGTTGGCGGCGACGGCGAACGGCATGAAGGCGGTTCCGAGAGGCCGGAAGGCGGCGAACAGCAGCGCGGCGAGGATCCCGAGCCCGGAGCCGAGCGCGAAGCCCCCGAGCGCCTCCTTGAACGTGTAGACGCCTGCGTGCCAGAGCGCGCTGCGCTCGTCCCAGAAGGTGCGCGCGATCTCGGTCGGCTTCGGGAGGAGGAACTCCTGGACGTGGAAGGCCGCGACCAGCCCCTGCCAGGCGGCGATGCCGAGCACGAAGACTGCGAGGGCCGGAATCCAGTCGATCGCCTTCCGGCGGACGAGAGCCAGGCTCACGACCCCTCCTCCACGGGCTCCAGCTCGAGCCCCCCGGCCGCGAGCCGCTCCCGCACCGCCGTCACGAGCTCGAAGAAGCGCGGTTCCTCGCGCGTGCGTGCGCTGCGCGGCTGCGGCAGGTTGACCTCGACGATCCCGGCGATCCGCCCCGGCCGGCGCGACATCACCACCACGCGGGTCGAGAGGAAGACCGCCTCGGGAATCGAGTGCGTCACGAAGACGATCGTTGAGCCGCTCGCGTCCCAGATCCGGAGCAGCTCCAGGTTCATGCGTTCGCGCGTCATCTCGTCGAGGGCGCCGAACGGCTCGTCCATCAGCAGGAGCGCAGGGTCGAAGGAGAGCGCGCGGGCAATCGAGACCCGCTGCTGCATGCCGCCGGAGAGCTGCCAGGGATGATGGTCCTCGAAGCCTTGGAGCTCGACCAGGTCGATCAGCTCGTCGACGCGGCGCGTGCGCTTTTCACGGCTCCAGCGGAGGAGCTCCAGCGGCAGGGCGATGTTCTTCGCAACCGTGCGCCAGTCGTAGAGCACGGCCTCCTGGAAGACGATCCCGTAGTCGTGGTCGAGCCGGGCGCGGTGGGCGGGCTTGCCGTTCACTTCGACCGTGCCTGCGGAGGGGTCGATGAGGTCACCGATGATCCGCAGGAGGGTTGACTTGCCGCAGCCGGAGGGGCCGATCAGCGAGACGAACTCGCGCGGCCGTACCTCCAAGTCGATCCCGCTGAGCGCCGTCACGCCCGCCTTGAACTGCTTCGAAACGCCCTTGATCTCGACGGCAGGCTGATCGTTCATGCCACGTGCTCCGGGGCGCGGCGCAGGACGAGGCGTTCCGCGATCACGACGACGAGGAAGAAGAACAGCCCGAGAGCGGCGCAGACGATGTTGGTCGCCCAGAGCCGTTCCGGGCCCGTCGAGTAGTACTGGTTGAAGTTGACGATCGCGCCCCCGAGGCCGTCCTGGATCGAGGCCGGCGTCTCGCCGATGATCGCTCCGATCACGCTCGCGGTCGCGGAGATCTTCAGCGCCGAGAAGAGGAACGGCAGCGAGGCAGGCAGCCGCAGCTTCCAGAGGACGTCGGTGCGGCCCGCTGCGTAGGAGCGCAGCAGCTCGAGCGAGCGGGGATTGGGCGAGAGCAGTCCGCGCAGCGCGTTCATCGCCACCGGGAAGAAGGTCAGGTAGGCGGCGATCACGGAGACCGCGATCCACGGCTTGACGCCCTTCGTGCCGAGGCCGACGACGACCATCGGCGCCACGGCCAGGATCGGAACCGTCTGCGAGATGACGATGTAGGGCAGCAGTCCCCGGCGCAGGATGCCCGAGTGGGCGAGGACGACGGCCAGGACGAAGCCGATCGCGCCGCCGAGCGCGAAGCCGAGCAGCGCCTCCTTACCGGTGAAGAGCGCCCAGTGCCATTCCAGCTGGATCAGTCGCGGGCCTCCGGGCTGGAGCGGCTTCGTCAGCGCGCTCAGCATGTCGTGGATGTGAGGCATGTTGGTGCCGTCGACGGTGAAGGGCCAGGTGATCCCGGCGCGCTCGCCGACGAAGCGGTAGGCCTCCCAGAGCCCCCAGAAGACGGCGAGCCCGGCCGCGACGAGCGCCGCGCGTCGTGCTCCGTACGCAGCCCCTCCTCGCCACGTCTGACTCGGGCGCTCGACCGCGATCGTGGCCATCGGCGATGCTTACCACGCTCGGCTAGAGTCGTCCAATGCCTCTCGACCCGGGCCGCACGGTCGCTGAGCTGAAGGAGTTGCGCGAGCTGACGGGGAACGAGGACGGCGCGCAGCGGGTCGCCTGGACGGACACCTGGGAGCGGGCGCGGGCCTGGCTGCGGGAGAAGCTGCGCGGGTTGCCGCTGGAACACGAGATCGACGAGGCGGGGAACCAGTGGTGGACGCTGCGCGGCGCCTCGGAGCGGGCGGTGCTGATCGGCGGGCACATCGACTCGGTGCCGAACGGGGGGTGGCTCGACGGGGCGCTGAACGTGGTCGCCGGGGTCGAGGTCGTGCGGCGGTTGGCCGAGGAGGGGGAGCCGGCGGTGACTGTTCGTCTGGTCGACTGGGCCGACGAGGAGGGCGCCCGGTTCGGGCGGTCGCTGTTTGGGTCGTCGGCGGCCGCGGGGTCGATGGCCGATCAGGACGAGCTGCGGCAGCGACGGGACGCGGAGGGTGTGGCGTTGCCCGAGGCGCTTGCTGCACACGGGGTCGATCTCGACCGGGCGGTGGAGGCGCGGCGACAGCTCGAGGGGGCGGCTGCGTACCTGGAGCTGCACATCGAGCAAGGGCCGGTGCTGGAGTCTTTGGAGTTGCCACTGGGCGTGGTGCTCGGCACGTTCGGGGTCGAGCGACACGAGGTCACGTTTCGCGGGCAGGCGGCGCACGCTGGCTCGACGCCGATGGACAAGCGGCGCGACGCGCTGGCCGGCGCGGCGAAGCTGGAGCTGGAGATCCGGGAGATCGCTCGCCGGGTGGGAGACGGGGCGGTCTGCACGATCGGCGGCGTCGTGACGCGGCCGGGGATCGTGACGTCGGTCGTCGAGACGGCGGAGTGCCTGTTGGATCAGCGCCATCTCGATGCGAGGAAGCTCGCCGAGATGTTGAGCAACGCCGAGGCGGCGTCGCGGCGCTTTGCGGAGGAGGAGGGGATCGAGGCCGAGTGGGAGCGAATCTGGAACATCGAGCCGATCCTGTTCGACGAGGCGCTGATCTCGCTTGCCGACGAGGCGGTGGGCGAGGTCGCAGGGCGCTCGCACCAGCTGCCGAGTGGGCCGCTGCACGATGCGGCCGAGGTAGCGCGCGCCGGGGTGCCGACCGTGATGCTCTTCGTCCAGAGCCTGCGGGGGCTCTCGCACACGAAGCTCGAGGACACGCGCGAGGAGCACCTCGAGCTCTCGGTGCAGGCGCTCGACCGGCTGGCGGACAAGGCGATCGCCCGGGTTGCCGGCACGGCCGGCTAGAAAAGTCACACTTTCGGCACAGAGGGGTCACACACGCGTGACGATTTCCTCGGCACGATCGAGGCATGAGGTTCTTGCCCCTCTTGTTACTCGTCGTCGGGCTCGCGTGCGTGGGCGTGGCGCGGGCCTCCGACGTCCAGGTCGTCTCGCTGCCGCCCGCGCAGGACGTCTCGCTGCCGTTCCTGTGCGACTGGGGGTACGACTGGGACGAGCGCTGCTACCGCGACGACTTCGACCGGCTCGAAGTCGGAGGCGTCGACGACAAGGTCTGGCGCTCCGCGCTTCGGTTCTCGCTCGCCTCGATCCCGGCGTCGGCGACCGTGGTGACCGCGGAGCTGTGGCTGAGGTACGACCGCACGTGCGTCGCCCCGCGCAGGCAGACGATTGCGTGCACGGGTGTCGGCTTCGACTTCGAGGCGCGCCCGATCTACACGGCGCGCTGGGAGTCCGAGCGCGAAGTCGCGTTCGGGCCTGCGGTCTCCTGGGCGGAGCTGGAGTCGGAGGCGCCGCCGCAGTGGGTCGTGTTCGACGTGAGCGATCTCGTCGCCGACTGGCTGTCCGGCGGCCTGGCGAACGACGGCGTGCTCGTGAAGCTGGTCGACGACGAGGAGGCCTACGACGGAGGCGGTCCGGCCTTTCCGAGCTCGGGCTACTCCGATCCTGCGGTCCGCCCGCGCCTGGAGGTGTGGTACATGCCCTAGGCCCGTCAATAGAACCGAACGAGCGCGACGCCCGCCCCGAGCAGGACGACCCCGGCCAGGCGGCCGGCGCTCAAGGTGTGCTCCTTGTAGAGCACGCCGTAGTGGTCGAGCACGACCGAGCAGAGGATCTGCCCGAAGATCACCGCGGCGAAGAGGTTGAGCGCGCCCAGCCGCGGTGCCGCGGCGACGGCGCTTGCGACGTACCCCGCGCCGACCGCGCCGCCCAGCCAGCCCCACCAGGGGACGCTGCCGAGCCGTCCGGTCGACACCACCCCACGTGTGGCGATCAGTGCAAGGAGCACGAGCACGACCGTGCCGACTGCGAACGAGATCGCCGACGCCCGGATCGACCCGCCGACAAAGGTCGCGAGCCGCGCGTTGATCCCGGCCTGGAACGGCAGCGCGCCGCCGGCCGCAATCGCGAGAACGAGGAACGCGATGGCCATTTCCAGGTCCGATTTCGGGGCGGTATGCTCATTCCCCTGCCACCGACCGGGGAGGGAGCATGCTCAGCTTCGGAGTCACCGTCCTGCCGGACCCGCCGTACACGCGGCTCGTCGAGGTGCTCCAGCAGGGCGAGAGCCTCGGCTTCGAGTACGGGTGGACCTACGACTCCCACATCCTCTGGCAGGAGAGTTACGCGCTCCTTGCGATCGCCGGCACGCAGACCCAGAGCATCAAGCTCGGCCACTGCGTAGCTGGTACGCCACGATGCAGGACGTCACGAACGGCCGGATGGCGATGGGCATCGGCCGCGGCGATTCGTCGCGCCGGGTTGTCGGCCTCAAGCCGGTCAAGGTGGACGAGTTCGAGCGCCGCCTTCGGATGATCAAAGACCTGATGAACGGGCGGCTCGTCGAGTGGAACGACAAGGAGCTCGAGCTCAAGTGGGTGCGCAAGGACCTTCCCGAGATTCCGATGCACGTCGCGGGCTACGGGCCGAGAGCGCTCGGCGTCGCGGGCCGTGTCGGCGACGGCGTGATCATCCAGCTCGCGGACCCGCAGATCATCCAGTGGATCATGGAGACGGCGCGCAACGCCGCGGAGGAAGCCGGACGAGATCCCGACGCGCTGCAATGCATCGTCTGCGCGCCGAGCCACGTCTCCGAGGACCTGGCGGACGCGCGCGAGCAGGTGCGCTGGTTCCCGGCGATGGTCTCGAACCACGTCATGGACCTGATCGAGCGCTACGGCGAGAACTCTGACGAGATCCCGAGCGCGCTCACCGAATACGTGAAGACGCGCAAGTTCTACGACTACAAAGACCACAGCCGCGTCGGCGCCAAGCACGGCGAGTTCGTCACGGATGAGATCTGCGACCGCTTCTGCGTCCTCGGGACGCCCGAGCAGGTCACCGCGAAGCTCCGCGAGCTCGAGTCGGTCGGCGTAGACCAGTTCGACATCTACCTGATGACGAAGGGCGCCGACGAGACGCTCGCCGCGTACGGTAAGGAGATCATCCCGCAGTTCAGCGGAGTCGCGGCATGAGGAACGTGCGCCTCGCCCTCCTGGCGCTCCTCGTCACTGCACTTGCAGCGGCGTGCGGCTCGACGACGAAGAAGAGCGCGTCCGGCTCCAAGACGAGCTGCGCGAAGAGCGACCTGAATCTCGTCACCGCCGGCAAGCTGACCGTGGGCACCGACAACCCGGCCTTCCCGCCGTGGTTCGGCGGAACGCCGAAATCGCCGTGGAAGGTGAGCGACCCGCGCAGCGGCCAGGGCTTCGAGAGCGCGGTCGCCTACGCGGTCGCGAAGCAGCTCGGCTTCTCGAAAAGCGAGGTCGAGTGGAAGCACGTGCCGTTTTCGAACTCGTACGCGCCCGGTCCTAAGTCCTTCGACTTCGACATCAACGAGATCTCGTACACGCCTGCCCGGGCGAAGGTGGTCAGCTTCAGCGACTCCTACTACGACGTCAACCAGTCGGTCGTCGTGAACAAGGGGACGCCCATCGCGTCGGTGGCGAACGTCGCCGGCCTCAAGCCGTACGAGCTCGGGGCGCAGCTCGGGACGACGAGCTACCAGCTGATCCAGAACACGATCAAGCCCTCGAAGAAGCCGTCGGTCTTCCCGACGAACACCGGTGCCGTGCAGGCGCTGAAGAACAAGCAGATCGACGGCCTGGTCGTCGACCTGCCGACCGCGTTCTACGTCACGGCCGTTCAGGTCCCGAACTCGACGGTGCTCGGCCAGTTCCCGACCGAGCCGGGCGGCGAACACTTCGGGATGGTCTTCCAGAAGGGCAACTCGCTCGTGCGCTGCGTGAACACGGCCCTCTTGAAGCTCCGCAGCGGCGGAACGCTGAAGCAGCTTCAGCAGAAGTGGCTAGCGAAGGCGACCGGCGCTCCGACTCTGAAGTAGCGGCACGCCGCTCGCGGGTCCTCTCAGGGCTCCGTCTCGAGGCGGAGGGCGCGCGCGGAGTGGCGCTCGCGCTGTTGAGCACGACGGTGTTCGTGACCGTGGTGCTGGTCGCAATTACCCAATCGCCGGGCTGGCCGGAGGTCCACCGCACCTTCTTCGGCTGGCACGACATCTCCAGCTCGTTCCCGGAGATCGCCCGCGCCTTCGTCCTGAACGTCAAGATCTTCTGCGTCTGCGAGGTCTTCATCCTCGTCCTCGCCCTCCTCATCGCGGTTCTGCGCAGCCTTCACGGGCCCGTCTTCTTTCCGCTGCGTGCGCTTGCGGTCGTCTACACGGACCTGGCGCGGGGCGTGCCGACCATCCTCGTGATCGCGATGCTGGGCTTCGGAGCGCCTGCGCTGCAGCTCACCGGTGTGCCGCGCTCACGCGTCTTCTGGGCCGGGCTCGGGCTCGTTCTCGTCTACAGCGGCTACGTCGCTGAGGTCTATCGCGCCGGGATCGAGTCGGTGCACCCGAGCCAGGAAGCGGCGGCGCGATCGCTCGGGCTGTCGCGTTTCCAGGCGCTCCGTCGAGTGATCCTGCCGCAGGCGATCCGCAGCGTGATCCCCCCGCTGCTGAACGACTTCATCGGGCTGCAGAAGGACACGGCGCTCGTCGGCGTTCTCGGCGTCGTGGAGGCGTTCAACCAGACGCAGATCGACTCGAGCGCCACCTTCACGTACGGCGCATACCTGGCCGCCGCGGCCCTGTTCGTGGCCATCACGATCCCGCTGGCGCGCATCACCGACTGGCTGATCGCCCGCGACCGCCGCAGGCGCCAGGCCGGTCGCCTGCTCGTATGAGCGCGGTCCGGCTGGAGAACGTCCACAAGTCGTTCGGCTCGAACGAGGTGCTGCGGGGGATCGATCTCGAGGTCGGAGAGCACGAAGTCGTCTGCCTGATCGGGGCGTCGGGCTCGGGCAAGTCGACGCTGCTGCGCTGCGTCAACCTGCTCGAGCCGCTCGAATCGGGCCGTATCTTCCTCGGCGGAGAGGAGATCACGCGCCGCGGCGTCGACGTGAACGCGGTGCGACGGCGAATCGGCATCGTGTTCCAGGCTTTCAACCTCTTCCCGCACATGACGGTGCTGCGGAACGTCACCCTGGCTCCACGCCAGGTGCTCCACCTGTCGCGCAGGGAGGCCGAGCTGCGGGCCGACGCGCTGCTGGAGCGCGTCGGGCTGATCGAGAAGCGCAAGGAGTACCCCG
>WNFY01005772.1_pt1 | contig 13371 bp, 14 predicted proteins | sample 5400091 | NCBI WGS metagenome assembly WNFY01 (sample SAMN13153364, study PRJNA577476) | soil metagenome | isolation source: 60 cm soil or saprolite under grassland replicate 1 | place: USA:California | collected 2016-06-15 | reverse complement strand
AACCCTCTCCCGCCCGGGCGGGAGAGGGAGCTATTTCTATCGCGCTGTTCAGCCCGGGCTCGCATAGGCCACTCGGCTGAACCGGAGGAGCGCGACTGAGCACAGACTCTGTTTGAAGTTTGCCCTTGCGAGTGCTCAGCATGATTGCCTTGTCTGACCCAGGTTGCTCGGGAATACCTGGGGTCGTACGCCTTCACCATACAATTATATGGCTTTTGGTATGGGCTTGATGTAATATTCCAATGGCGACATCGCAATTCGATTGGAATCCAATCAAGGATCGCGAGAATGAGCTGAAGCATGGAGTCGGATTCGCTCAGGCTCAATTGGCGTTTGCGGATCCACACTGCATAATCGCCGAGGACCTGGAGCATAGCGAACACGAGCCGCGATTCTTCTGCTTCGGCAGAGTCGGACGCGGCGTCCTTACCGTTCGCTTCACTTATCGATCCGGCATTATCCGAATACTCGGCGCCGGTTACTGGCGAAAGGGCAAACACATTTATGAGCGCGAAAATCAAATACACCGATGAGCCGCTTGGCAAGTTCAGGGTAGTGCCGAACTTCCTGCCGGCGCCCGAGGATCTCGTGTTTCGGGAAGATGGAGTAAAGGTCACGCTGGCTCTGAGCAAGCGCAGCGTCGAGTTCTTCAAGCGGGAGGCCGCAAAACACAACACCCAGTATCAGCGCATGATTCGTCGGCTACTCGATGCGTATGCAGAGCATCATGCGCGACCACAAAACTCTCGTGCAACCCGGGCGCGCGTTCGGCGCGCGAGTTAGCTATCCCGCAGCCGCATATCTCGGAGCTCAAGCATTACAAGCTCAGCCGATTTTCCTCCGAGCGACTGCTTCGGTTCCTTACTTTGCGTCGAGATCGTGATCAAGCCGAAGACCAAGAAGCGCGCGTCAGGATTGGTGTCGGTGTCGATTGTCTGAAAAGTGAGTCTCTAACTCAGCGAATTTCAACGGCGCCGTTCACCGTGACGTGAAGCTCTTCGTTCTGCACGACAAGGTTACTCAATTGCAGCCCGCGCACGGCGATTGCGTAGGGGGCTGTCCTAGCCGGGGCCGTCAGGGCCCGAACCGCTTCGAGGACGTCGACGTGCAGCCGTGAGAGCGAATTGGCGCCGATCAGGTTTTGCAATGCCGCCGCGACCATCGGCTTGTCCGCGGCTTCCAGGCGCACATCTTCCAGGGCGGCTTGCTGCCCGCGCAGGACAGGCCGGGCCGAGAGCATGATCGCGCTGGGCTCTGTTGCCGATTGACAGACTCCACCGATCAGTGCGCCGATCCGTCCAGCAAAATGCGCTCCGACGTAAACGCGGCCCTGCTTGAACGATACGGTCGGATTCTCCAGATACGGATCATTGCAACGGTCAGGCCGCTGCAGGTAATAGCGGCCCTTGTCCTTGAAGACCTGCGCCTTCAGGGCCTTTGCGACCGTTGATGCGTGCACGACGAGGTCGATCGCGTGCGCACTAGGCGCCGCAAGGGCGAGCGTCGACGCGAACAGCAGGAGCAATACGCTTGGTTTCGCGAGCTGTGTCACAAAGTCATTCCTTCGCGATTGCGGACATCTTGGGGGTGATCCTGAATGTTCATTATCGGCTCGTGTTCATTCTTTATGAACAAAGCCACCATTTGAACATACGGGGTCGAGCATTCCCTCTTCTGAGTTTACTCATTTGGATATTTGCATACTTCTGGTTTGCAATTCTTGGCATTTTCAAACTTGTATTGGGTTTGAAAATATGTTAATTTGCAAACTATAGGTATGCAAACTAGGGATAAAGTAAACCGCCTCCACCAGCTTCTTGGTGAAGGCCTCTTGGCGCCGACCTCGTGGTTAGAAAAGCGCGGGTATTCGCGCGCCCTTTTGTCGAAGTATGTCGCGAGCGGGTATCTCACATCCCCTGCAAGGGGCGTTTATCGCCGGCCGGGGCCGGCGCTCAAGTGGCAGCACGTCGTGGCGAGCCTCCAGTTGCTCGCTTGCAGCTACTTCCACGTTGGGGGCAGGACTGCGCTAGTCCATCGCGGCCTTGGACACTATGTACGCATGAGGGGGCCCGAAACCATAATGCTCTTCGGCCCGGGTGCGCTGCCGGGATGGGTCAACAAGCTCAAGCTGCGCGAGCGCCTCGTAGTTCGCAGCGACGCGATGTTCGCCGAATTGCGTGTGCGGCGCGACGAAAATGGCGCGCCGGTCGACTTTCATGGAAAACGACTCCCCAGGCACGTCCTACCCACAGGTCCGGCTGCTCGTTGCCGTGCTGCCCTTCGTGGCGCGAGAGCGCTGCTTTGCGCTCAAGGGCGGCACGGCGATCCATCTTTTCGTGCGTGATCTGCCGCGCCTGTCGGTCGATATCGATCTTGCGTTCGTTCCGATCGGGAGCCGTGAAGCAGCGCTGGCCGAAATCGACGCGGCGTTGCGCCGGATCGGCGCCGCGCTTACGGCTGTTCCGCCCGGATACCGCGTGCGAATCGCCAAGCAGCAGGAAGGGAAACGTTACAGCATCCTGGTCTCGAATCCATCCGCCGAGGTAAAGATTGAGGTTACGCCAGTATTACGCGGAAGCGTGTTCCCGGAAGTCGATCGGCGTATCGTCGCGAGCGCGGAAGCCGAGTTCGGCTTTGCTGAGATCCAAGTTCTGTCGTTCGAAGACCTCTACGCAGGGAAAATCGTTGCGGCGCTCGATCGCCAGCATCCCCGTGACCTCTTCGACGTTAAGCTGCTGCTCGAAGCGGAAGGAATCTCCGACAATTTGTTTCGCGCATTCTTGGTCTACCTGGTGAGCCATGATGGATCGATTGCACGGGTTATCAATCCTGCGGCCAAATCCCTCCGCGAACTGTTCGAGCGGCAGTTCGCGCAAATGACCGCAGCGCTGGTGACGCTCGAGGCGCTTGAGCAAACGCGTACGAACTTGATTGAGGCTTTACACGCCAAACTTGACGACGATGCAAAGGCCTTCCTGCTTTCATTCAAGGGCGGCGAGCCGCAATGGGACTTGCTCGGAGTGAAGCACGCCCCGCAACTGCCCGCGGTCCGCTGGAAACTGACAAATCTCGAGCGGATGAAGCCCGATCAGCGACAGAAGGAAATCGAAAATTTGGAACGTGTTCTGAAGGCGATCTGAGTACGCTACGGATTATCGGACTGACTTGGATGCGAGCCGCTTCCAGTGGGCGATGAAATCCTGGAGCGAGGAAGGCTTCCACGCCCCTGCACCACCAGCGAAGGGGCGCCGGATCGAGGAGGCGCTGGCGGAGGGTGCGTAGCGGCGAGCGGGCGAGCCTGAAAACGTGGGTTGACTGAGCGGACCCGGGTGTTGCCGACACCTTCGAAGGTAGACAATACCGCTCACGCACAAGAACGTCTTCACCCAATGAGAGGCCCCTTCATGACCATGCCGGTCAGGCGAGGGTCACGCGCATGATGCGACTGGCCACTGCAGCGCGCGCCGGCCGAACGCGGACCAATCGCGTTGGCTATGACCGGCCGTTGTTCGCTTATCTGCTCAATGCTCCGGCTATCATCGCCCTCGTACTGCTCGCCGCCTATCCGATTCTCTATTCCGCCTGGATCAGCCTGCACAAGTACAACCTCAAACGGCCCAAGGTTTTCGATTTCATCGGTCTCGAAAACTACGCCTCGATACTGGAGTCCCCGGAATTCTGGTCATCGCTGTGGATTACCGTCAAGTTCACGCTCCTGGTAGTAACGGCAGTGACGGTGCTCAGCGTATGTGTCGCTCTCCTGCTCAATCAGCCTTTTCGTGGCCGCGCCATCCTGCGGACGCTGATTCTTCTGCCCTGGGCAATACCGCCGGTGGTCAACGGATTGATGTGGCAATGGATTTATGACTCGAAGATAGGGGCGCTGAACGGGCTCTTGGTCAGCCTCGGCGTCATCTCGGAGTATAGAGGCTGGCTATCGGACCCGACGTCGGCTCTTTTGGCGCTGGCGTTTGCCGATGTCTGGAATGTGCTTCCACTTGCAGTCATCCTTTTGCTGGCCGCATTGCAGAAAATACCTGAGGAACTATACGAAGCAGCGCGAGTGGACGGCGCGGGGGCATTCCAGTCTTTCTGGTTTATCACGTTCCCGTGGCTGGCCCAGACACTTCTCGTCGTGCTCATTCTGCAAACGCTGTCCGCGATTCGCGCCTTCGATGTTATTTACGTGCTGACTGCCGGCGGACCGGGAACGGCAACCACGACGCTGGTCTGGAAGACCTATTTGACAACGTTCGAGAATCTCGACTTCGGACTTGGCAATGCGTATGCGTACACGGTCAGCGTGATCACATTCGGATTCGCCCTGGTCTATTTCCGTGTCCTCTATCGCCGCGGGGATTTCGAAACATGAGCGTTTCACTATCACGTCCTGAGCCAGACGCAACGGTTGCATTTGCGCGCAACACGCGACCGAAGATCCTTCCTATGCTTGGCGGGCTTATCGTCGCCATTTACATCCTGGCGCCTTTCTGCTGGTTGTTATTGACGAGTTTCATGCACGAACAGGATGCCCTTTCGGTACCTCCGCAGTGGATCCCCGAGAATCCTACGCTTTCGAACTACATGACGTTTCTCGACCCAACCGGGACGCGCGCGATCGTCGGCAGCCGGGCAGCGGAACAGACGTTCCCCGGAATGGTGAACTCCCTTATCGCCGCGACCGGGACCGCGGTGCTCAATCTCGTCCTCGGGACGCTGGCGGGCTACAGCCTGGCAAGGTTCCGTTTTCGCGGACGCGGCAGCCTGCTCGGAATTTATCTAGGCTCACGGATGTTGCCTGGTATCGCGCTCATCGTTCCGCTTTACCTCACGATCAAGAACTTCGGCCTCCTCGACCACTTGGCGGCGCTGATCGTGACCTACGTGTCGTTTACGCTTCCTTTTACCATCTGGCTTCTGAAGAATTACTTTCAGACCATACCGCGTTCACTCGAAGAAGCGGCGTTGATGGATGGATGCAATTGGCTGCAGATGATGTGGCGAGTGCTGTTGCCGGCAGCCGTTCCCGGACTCATCGCGGCGGGAATGTTCGCCTTCATGACAGCCTGGAACGACTATCTTTTTGCCGTTATCCTGACCAGTACGACTGCCGCCAAGACTTTGCCCGTGGTGGTCGCCGGCTTTGCGACGGACGTCACGACGGAGCGCACTCTGATGGCGACCAGTGGAGTGCTCGCGATCATTCCTCCGCTGGTGCTGGCGTTCTTGTTTCAGCGATTGATTGTTCAAGGTCTCACGAGCGGTGCGGTCAAGGATTGAGCGTCGCACCCGATTTTGAGGGCAATTCTCAACGAAAGGAAATCAGCATGGCAAGCAAAGACGATTCACCTCACACGATGTCTCGCCGCGATTTTCTCAGAACATCGAGTTACGCCGGTGTGGGTCTGGGACTCGGCACTGTCGGGCTGCTTGGTTCGGCGCAGGCGCAAGCTCAGGTCACCATAGGCTTTCAAGGATGGGCGTTCGAGCCGCAAGTGGTCGAAGCCAGCGTCAAGCGGTTCATGGCGGAAAACCCGGATATCCGCGTGATCTACACGCCTCTGGATCTGCAACTCTACCCGGAGAAGATGGTTGCGCTGTTCAATGCGGGCACTCAGGGCGATGCGTTCTACGTCAGAGATACCCATCTCGGCGCGTGGGTCGAGGCAGGCTGGATGCAGCCGATTGACGGACTGCCCAAGCTCGCCGAGCTTAACAAAGACATCTACCCGGCGACGCTGCAGACGCTGTTCTACAAAGGGAAGCAATACGGCGTGCCGTACTACGGCGACATCTATCTCTACCTCTATGACAAGACGGAGCTCGCGAAAGCAGGCGTGAAGAAGGCCCCGGTCACACTCGATGAACTGAAGAACGCGGCACTGGAAGTCAAGAAGGCAGGCATTTCCCAGTACCCGATTCTCAAGGGCTTCAAGACGAACACCGATGGACTTGACGAATTGTGGTCTATGGTTTTCGCCTCCGGCGGACACCTGTTCAATACGGCGATGGACCCGGTCTTCCCAAACGAAGACAAGACCGCGGTGATGGTCCTCGAGTGGATGCTTGATGCCATGCACACCTGGAAGATTCTCGATCCGCGGGGGCTGGAGATCGACGAGACGCAGGCGCGGGACATTTACCTGAGCGGGCAAGGCACTTTCACCTCGGCCGTAGGCAACGTGTTTCCGCGTGCGAATAATCCCGCCCTGAGCAAGCGTGCAGGCAATATCCAGATGACGCGCTTCCCCGGTCTGAAGGACGTCAACAAGGGCCCCATGGGGTGGTCGCGTCTTTACGGAATGAGTTCACAGACCAAGCACAAGGACGCCGCCTGGAGGCTGATGTACTTCATGGGCGGAAAGGACGCCAACGGCCGTTACGACGTGGCCAAGGATTGGTACCTGAAATACGGGGTCGGTTTTCCGTTCAAATCACTAGAGCAGGATCCTGACATCATCGCTGCGCAGAAAAAGGCAGGCTACGACCTGGATATACTCCGGCAACAATTCGCGACGGCACAGGTACGTGAAAATGTGCTCACGACATGGTATGCCGAATGGGACCGTTACATGCAGCAGCAAATCCAGAATGTACTGCTGCGCCAGATCAAGCCCGCGGACGCCATGGCAGCATCGGCGAAGAAAGCCCAGGAGCTGAAAAAGAATGCGAGCTGACCACCGTGTTTACGCTTGAACGGAAGGGAACTGAACCCGCGATTGTATTTGTCCACGGGTTCGTTCAATCGTCGGCGTACTGGGCTCCCAGCCTGGATCGGGTTGCAGAACATGGCATTCGGGGTTTTGCCATCGATCTGCCTGGTTTTGGCGCATCGGCAGGAGTGCGTGGTCCGTACACCATGGCGGGTCTTGCCGATGCGCTGGCGCTGCAACTTGATAGCTGGGGCGTCCGGCAGGTCGCGCTGGTAGGCGGCTCCATGGGCGGCGTCGTAGCGCAGCATTTCACGTTACGACACGCTGAGCGCGTCGAACGCTTGCTCCTGGTGGCCACCGGGGGGTTCACACCCAACGTAGCGCTCGCGCTCGAGAAAGCCGATGCGCTCGGTGCTGCGAAGTGGAACGAAGAAACCGTCACGCCCGTCGTCGACGGCTTCTTTCACCAGCGTCCATCCGCTTCGGTGCTCGCGGAGTATCGGCAGATCGCGATGTCCGCTTCACAGAAAGCCGCGGTCGAGGCCGCTCGCTCGAACGCCACCAACCGGACTTTCGACCAACTGGCGTCCATCCGTGTTCCGACGATGATCATTCAAGGCCGCTACGATCGCGCTCGCACGCCTGAGCACGGTGCAGAGATGCGCGATCGTATCGCGGGATCCATACTGGCAGTGATCGAGGACGCCGGGCACACACCGCAGTTGGAGCAGCCACAGCTTTTCCACGAGGTTGCGCTGCCGTTCCTGCTTCAACAGCGATAACACTTGTCAGGAAGTGATGATCGCGCCTGAAGCACGGTTTGCATCAGGAGATAGGGTATGAGTGTGTTCGAAATCACCGGCAAGGTTTGCCTTGTCACCGGGGCCAGCCGCGGCATCGGCGCAGCCGTCGCACGCGGCATGGGGGCCAATGGAGCCAACGTTGCGGTTCACTACCGCAGCGGCCGCACCGAAGCCGAACTGGTTGCCGCCGATGTGGAGCAAAGTGGCGGTACAGCGCTGCTGATTCAAGGCGATATAGCAGAACCTGGCACCGTAGAGCGCCTGGTTGCCGAGACCGTGTCGCGGTTCGGCAGAATGGATATTCTGATCAATAATGCCGGTGATCAGATCTCTCGCGTAAACATCGCCGATATAACGGATGAGCTGTTCGACAGGCATGTCGCTGTGAACATACGCCCTACCTTCGCCGCATGCCGCGCCGCCGTCCGGCAGTTTCGCAAGCAAGGCACAGGGGGCAATATCATCAACGTGAGTTCGATAGCCGCGCGTACCGGCGGTGGCGGTGGTTCATATCTCTACGCTGGCGCTAAAGGGTTCATATCGACGTTCTCGCGTTCGCTGGCCAAGGAAGTAGCTCCCGAGGGAATCCGGGTGAATGTGGTCTCCCCGGGCGTCATCGCGACCGATATGCAAGATCGCGTGACGTCGCCTGAACAACTGCGCAGCACAGCCATGCAGATACCCATGCGGCGGGTTGGCGCACCCGATGAATGCACCGGAGCGTTTTTGTATCTATGCTCGGACAAACTATGCGGCTATGTGACGGGTCAAGTCATTGAAGTGAATGGCGGCCTGTTGATGCCATGACGGCAGCAATCGGAATCCGCGCGTGGGCCCGAGGCGTGCTGCGGGAGTCGCGGACGAGGTGTAAGATTCTTGCACACGGGACGGCGCCATAGCGTTCGCCGAAATCCGCCAGCATCTTTCAAAGGAACCCACGATGAACGGCAAGAGCATCAAGGCACCTGACATGCGGCGTCTCGCATCCCATTTCGGTACATATGTGTTGATAGCGGCTGCGGGTTGGCTGATGCCGATCGCGGCCTCCGCTCAGACGACCATCAAGTTCATCGCCTGGAATTTCCAGGTCGAAACCGTCAACGAATTCGTCAAGCAATTCGAAGCCGAGAACCCCGGGATCAAGGTCGATCTCGAAATCATTCCTTCGGCGCAATATGCGGCGAAGATCCAATTGATGAAGAACGCCAATACGCCCTTCGATGCGCTTTATGTCTTCGATCACGTGCTGGGGCAATGGGCGTCGTGGCTCGAGCCGCTGGACAATTATCCGGGTGCGGCCGAGCTCAAAGCCAAGATGCTTCCACTGGCGCGGCAATCGATGACTTATAACGGCAAGCTCTACGGCCTGCCCTATTTCACCAGTTACTTCGGCATCGTCTACAACAGCAAAATGATGAAGGCGGCCGGCATCGCGGCGCCTCCGAAGACCTACGCGGAATGGACGGAGCAGGCCAAGAAGATCAAGACCGCCGGGCTCGCCCAGTTTCCGCTGATCTGGCCGGTCAAGCACACCGGGTGGGGCGGCATGTGGGTGATGAACACGATGGTCGCCTCGCGCGGAGGCAAATTGCTCGACGACAAGTTGAACGTGACGCCGGAGGGCTTGGCGTCGCTCAAATGGTGGGAATCGACCTATCGCGAAGGTCTCTCCGACCCGAACGGAATCGAGCTCGATCCGAATGAATCCGCCCGCGCCTTCATGACCGGCAACTACTACACCGACCTGACCGCGAGCTTCTTTGCCGGCGCGCAATGGGCGAACGACAAGGAGAAGTCCAAGGTCGCTGGTGCGGCATTCCTCGCACCCACGCCGGAAAAGCATGCGACGGTCGGGTTCGCGCGCATGTACGGAATCAATTCCGCCAGCACGCACAAGAAGGAGGCCTGGGAAATCGTGAAGTTTCTCGGCGCCACCGCCAAGTCCGGCGACTACGTTACGCCGAAGCAATGGGTGCAGAAGGGCGCGCTCACCTGGGGTTACGAGGGCATCGAGAAGGACGCCGCGGTTTCAGCCTCGCTCGTATCCTGGGGCGCCGATCCGTCGGACATGGCCGCCAACCTCAAGAATGCGCTTGCGATGAACCAGGTCGTGCCGTTCCAGGCGGTCTGGTACGCCGAGTGGGAGCTCTTTGCCAACGGCGTCCTCCAGAACGTGTTGGCGGGGCGCGTCAAGCCCGAGGACGGCGCGAATCAATGGTCAGATAAGGCAAAGCAACTCGCCGCCCGCTACAAGTGAGCAAATCGGAATAGCGATGCGCATTCGTGCATCGAACGGAGATCCGACATGAACGGTCGGAGGCCATAACGCCATCCGCGCATTCGCGCCCGGATTTTTTCTTAAGGACCCTCAACGCGCCGGCGATCATCCTGGTCATCGCGTTCAGCGTCGTTCCGCTCTTCTATATCGGCTATCTGAGCTTCCAGGATATGCGGATCGGCATGGGAGGCGGGTTCGCGGGTCTCGATAATTACCGCTTCGTGCTCGAAGATGCCTCGGTCATCAAGGCGTTCACCAATACGCTTTACTTCGCCGCCCTGTCGGTCGCGCTTGCGACCTTTATCGGGCTCGGGATCGCGCTCCTCTTGCACAGCGACATCCCGGGCGTCGGATGGCTCGTCTCCGCAGTCGTGCTGCCCTGGGCGGTTCCCGAAATCGTCAATGCGCTGATTTGGCAGTGGATCTACAACCCGAACTACGGCGCTCTCAACGGCATCCTTTACAGCCTCGGCATCTTCGCCGATTACCGCGCCTGGCTTTCGAGCCCGCTCTCGGCGATGCATGCGGTGATCTTCGCCTATGCGTGGAAGCTCGTACCGTTCGTCATCATCATCCTTTATGCGGGCCTGACCGCGATCCCGACCGAACAGTATGAATCCGCCGAGATCGACGGCGCCGGCGATTGGGCGCAGTTCCGCTACATCACGCTGCCGCTGCTTGCGGCTCCGCTCGGAGTCGCTGTCATGTTCTGCATGGTCTGGGCGATGCGGGCCTTCGACATCGTCTATCTCTTGACGCGAGGCGGGCCGGGCGACGGCACAATGGTGCTGAGCTATTTCGTCTTCAGCAAAGCCTTCGAATTCGGCGATATGGGTGCGGCTGCAGCGGTCGCCTGCCTGCTCGCGCTCCTGACATTCGCGTTGACGGCTTTGTATATGCGCGCGCTGCGCGGCGCTGGAGCGAAACAATGAGGGCCGTGGCCGGTTCGAGACGACTGCCGCGCGGCAAGCTTGTCGCGCTGTGGCTCGTGGCGCTGATCAGTCTTTTCTATCTCCTCGCGCCGCCCGGCTGGATGTTGATTTCGAGCTTCTCGCCGCCCACGGAATTGTATTCCCGTCCGCCGCATTGGATTCCACACCGCCCGACCATCGAGCATTACGAAACTTTGTTTCAGACAGCGGGCGCGAATGCGCTGGCGCTGAGCCAGAACCCACAGGTACGCGCTTTCCCGCGCTCGTTCTTGAACAGCCTCATCATTGCGCTTGCGACCACGCTGATCTGCGTCTCGTTCGGCGCCGTCTCCGCCTATTCGTTGTCGCGTTTCGTCAAGCGCGAGCGGCAACGAGTGATCCTTCTGGGTCTGTTGACGACCCGGATGATCCCGGTCGTTTCCGTTCTCATACCCATTTATTTTGCGCTTCAGAGCGTCGGCCTGCTGAACACGCTGCCAGGATTGATCATCGTCTATTCCGGCCTTCTGTTGCCTTTCGTGATCTGGATACTCGAAGGGTATTACCGCGACTTTCCAATCGAGCTCGAGGAAGCGGCCGCGATCGATGGCTGCTCGCCTTTGCGCACGTTCGTGAGTATCGTGCTGCCGCTGTCGCGCAACGGCCTTTTTGCGGCGGCCGCTTTCGTGTTCATCTCGGTCTGGTCGGACTTCATCGTCGGGCTAACGCTGACGTCATCCGAAAAGGCTTGGCCGATCTCGGTGGCGCTGGCGCAGGCGCTAAATCCGATCACCGAACCCAACTGGGGTCTGCTCAATGCCGCGGGCCTGGTCGCCGCTTTGGTGCCGGCGATCCTGGCTTTTATTTTCCGAGGCGCAGTGATGCGCGGGATGCTTTCGGGCGCAATCAAGGGGTAGGCAGGTCATGGACCTGGTGACGGTGAAGACCGCGGACAATGTCGAGCTGGACGGCGCGTTGTATTTGCCGGGCGGCGATGCGGCCGAATGGAGAGCGCCGATCTTTGCGGTTCACGGCCTGACCTGGAATTTCTATCGCGGGCCGATGCGCTGGCTGCCGGCGTCATTCATTGCGCGCGGCTATCCCTGTCTTTCGCTCAACATGCGCGATCACGACCTCGACCAGCCGAAGGATTTCGAGCTTTCGCATCACGACCTGCGCGCAGGCATCGACTACCTCATCGAGAGATTCGGCAGGACGCCGGCCATCGTCGGTCACGGCTATGCCAACAACAAGATAATCAGCTACTCGGCGCAGTCCGGCGATGACCGAATCGACTGCAACGTGCTGGCGACACTCGGATCGGTCAAGAAATACCGGCCCGATATCTGGGAGGCGGTGCTGCAAAGCGCCGGCCGCATGCGCGGCAAAGCGCTGGTGGTGCAAGGCGCCATCGACGAGTTGATCGAGGCGAAGCCGCGAGCGGATGAGTTGGTTGCAGCCGCGAAAGGCTGCAAAGTCGACGTCATCCATCTCGAGGGCGGCAACCATTATTTCCACGGCAAAGAGACCGAGCTTGGCAGCGCAATCGTCGGCTGGCTCGGAAAGAAGAGGACTTGAGGAGATCGACCATGAAATTGGCCGGCAAGACCGCGCTGGTGACGGGCGCCAGCAGCGGCATCGGGGCTGCGATTGCGGAAGCGCTCGCCGCTAACGGCGCTTCCGTCACGGTGAATTATTTCCGCAACGAGGCCGGCGCGTGCGCCGTCGAAAAGAAAATCATGGCCGCCGGGCAACAGGCGCTCGTGGTGCAAGCCGATGTGCGGCGCAAGAGCGAAGTGATGCGGATGTTCGGGGAGCATCTGAAGCGCTTCGGACGATTGGATATTCTGGTAAACAATGCCGGAGACATGGTCAAGCGGGTAGCGACAGCCGAGACGAGCGAAGAGACCTGGCGCGACGCGATCGACCTGAATCTCTCCAGTGCGTTCTATTGCTGCCAGGAAGCCATCGCGCCGATGCGGTCGCAGAATTTCGGCCGCATCATCAACATCTCGTCGGTCGGCGCCAGAACGGGAGGCGGCGCCGGCTCTATCCCCTATCACGCTGCCAAGGCCGCAGTGATGGCGATGACCAAGGCGCTGGCGAAGGAGCTCGCGCAGAACGGCGTCACCGTCAACACCGTCGCGCCCGGCATCATCGACACCGAGTTCCACGACCGCCACACCGCACCGCATCTGCGCGACGAATGGATCAAGACGCTGATCCCGATGCAGCGCGCCGGGCTGCCCCGTGAAGTCGCCAACGTCGTCGCCTTCCTGGCATCGGATGATGCGTCCTACATGACAGGCTCTACGGTCGATGTGAATGGCGGGATGGCGATGTACTAAGATTGAGGGGTAATCATCCCGACCCTGCAAGGAGCCCTTATGGCTAAATCCTCTGTGCACCCGAGGCGCCGGCGGTTCATCAAGCTCACCGCAACCGGCTTGGTCGCCGCGCCGTTCGCCAACGCGCTGCTGCGTGGAAACGCCGCGGCGGCGGACTTGATCAAGGAGTCGGATCCGGCCGCCGTCACGCTGAAATACAAGGCGGATGCCTCGAAGGCGGCCGAGCGCATGCACCCGACGGAGTTCTGCGACAACTGCCTGCTCTACGACAGCAAGGACAGCGCCTATGGCACTTGCTCTGCGCTCGAGGATAAGCTTGTCGCTGCCAAAGGCTGGTGCACTGCCTGGGGAGGCTAATAATCCGGTCAGGAACGGCGA
>WNFY01010379.1_pt1 | contig 13375 bp, 15 predicted proteins | sample 5400091 | NCBI WGS metagenome assembly WNFY01 (sample SAMN13153364, study PRJNA577476) | soil metagenome | isolation source: 60 cm soil or saprolite under grassland replicate 1 | place: USA:California | collected 2016-06-15 | reverse complement strand
ACCGCGTCGGCCAGGAACACCGTCCGCTCGCCGGTCTCCAGGTCGAAGGCCAGCGCCCCAAAGCAGGTCCCGTCGGAGACCAGCAGCTGCGACACGTACTGGTCGTCGATCACGGCCACGCCCAGCTCGGCGACCTTGGCGGCCAAGGCGCGCAGGATCGCCCGGCCGGTCCAGTCGCCCGCGTAGCAGGTCCGGCGCCAGCGGTGGGCGCCGAAGAACCGCTGGTCCAGGCGACCATCGGGTGTGCGCGCGAACGGGGCGCCCCACTCGGCCAGCTCCAGCACCGCCGCCGGCGACTCCCGGGCCAGCAGCTCGACCGCCCGGGGATCGGCCAGGAAGTAGCCCTCCCGCAGGGTGTCCGCGAAGTGCTGCTGCCAGGAGTCCTCCGGGTCGACGGTGCCCAGCGCGGCGTTGATCCCACCGGCCGCCAGCACCGTGTGGGCGTCCTTGCGTGCCCGCTTGCCGATCACCACCACCTCACTGCCGGCCTGGTACGCGGCGATCGCCGCGCGCAGCCCGGCCGCGCCGGTGCCGATCACCAAGACGTTGGCGACGTTGCTGCGAAGCGATAAAGCAGGCATGCTGCACGGCCCTTGTAGACGACTTCGGCAAGCGGCCGACCCGCCGAAGCATCTCGCCTTCTCAGCATGCACCCGCCATCGGCGAGCGCGCGACCCTGGCCTGAGAGACGGTCGGTCCGGCCGCGACCAGTGAGCCAAGTCGCTGCGGTGCGGCCATCGACCTGGCTGGCGCCCTGGCACCTCCCGCCTGTAGCCCCTGATTAGCCGGGACGCGGGCATGCCGAGCGCGGCGCCGGCGATGGGCTCAAGAGAAGGATCAGGTCGGTGTCGCATGCGACGAAGCGCCACAGAATCCTGGGACAGCGGTTGCAGCGCGACATTGATTTGGGACACGGGTTGTGGACGCGCCGCCGGAGTTGCCCCGCCAAGGGACGTGGGTGTCGCACGGACGACCGTTTCCGGACGGCCAGGAGATCTCCATACTCGCCCTGCGTCTGCTGCAGGCCCCACTGGTGCGCATCAACCCCTGCTGTGCAGGAGTATTGGCCGAGCCGAATCGGGCGGACAAAGCAGACATGCTCTGGCCGTACTACAACTTCTCGTCCCGCTTCGACGCCGAGGCGCCCGCGACCATGACCGAGATGTGCCGGGCGCTCGCCGTGCGCCTCAAGCGCTACCAGCAGCGCAACCAGCGGATCATCCGCAGGATCAGGGAGGCCCTCCAGCTCGCCTGATCCTCCTGCTCTTCGAGATCCTCGCCTGGCTGCTCTCAATCGCGGGCATGCAGGCTTCCTAGGCCAACCCGACGCCTACGCCGGACAGTTCCACGACGGTCCGCACAAGTTCGACCTCGCCATGCGGCGGGCGGCGTTCGCCTGGCTGCGCCAGCGGCCGGCGCCAACCGCTACAGAAGCCGGCAGTCTACGTCGCCCTGACCGCGACCTCCTGACCGGCCGCCACGCGGCGCTCGGCCTGGTGGATAACGATGTCGCCGTGAGTCATCAGGTGGACTGCCGCAAGGGCTAGCCATGGGCGCCACTGTTGGGACCATGGGGCGGGGTGGGCGGTGGTGCTGGAGGGGTGGAGGGCGAGATCCGCGAGCGCCGCACCCAGTGATGGGTCGGTGAGCGGGAACGCCTCGCGCTGTCCGAGCCGGAAGGCGAGGTGCTGGCGCAGGTCGTGGTCGATGCCGGGTACCTTCGCCAGCGCGTCCAGGCTGGTGCCGTAGCGTAGCGCGCTGTGGCCCGCGGCGACGGTGGCCGCCAGCCCCCCGATCGCGGTCGCCTCGGCGGTGGGAAGGCCGATCGCAGTGAGGCCGGTCGAGGTGACCATTTCCGCGTCGGGGAAGGTGTGGGTCAGGCCGCCCGGCAGCCCAGGCACGGGTGTGCCCAGGCTGGTCACGATCGCCTCGAGCCAGTGGGCCACCGTCCCGGGAGCGCGCCCGCGACTCAGGATCGCCCGGACGCCGATCTCCAACAGGCTCCACGCGCCCGGGACGGCGAGCCCGGGACGGTCACCGACCATGGTGCCGAGCAGCGGATCGGCGGACAGTGCGGCGACCCCGGTAGCGTGGTCGGTATCGATGCCGAGCAGCTGCCCGACCCGGTCCACCACATGGATCAGGCCCTCCCAGTACGGCAGGTGGGCGCGGAGGAGCAGGTGCCCGTCGCCGCTGGGCGAGATCTCCAGCACCCCGGGCGCGCCGTCCACGGTGATCGTGCGCCGATAGGTGTCACCCTGGATCGCTTCGACCCCCGGCAGCGCCCGGACGGCAAGGAAGGTCCGGACGGCGTCCCAGTCGTAGCCGGGCAGGATCGGCAGCCGCAGCGCGAGCCCGCCGTCGGCGACGAGCCGGTCAGCGCGGTGCCGGCGGTTGCGGAGCTTGGTCGGCGACGCGCGGAACACCTGCCGCATGGTCCGGTTGAACTGCCGCAGACTCCCGAACCCGGAGGCGAAGGCGATGTCGAGGACCGTGAGGTCGGTGTCGTCCAGGAGGCGACGGGCGAAGTGCGCCCGCCGGGACCGAGCCAACTGGTCGGGGCTTGCCCCCAGGTGCTTGAGGAACAGTCGGCGCAGGTGCCGCGATGACACGCCCACCCGGTCGGCGAGCGCCGCCTCTGTCCCGTCGTCCAGTGCCCCGTCGATGATCATCTGCACCGCTTGGCACACCAGCTCCGGTGCGTCGGATCCGACGGGGCCCGCCACGCGATATGGCCGGCATCGCCGGCACGCGCGGAACCCGGCGGCCTCCGCGGCCGCTGCCAGCTCGAAGGTGCGAGTGTTCTTGGCCAGCGGCCTCGCGCCGCATCCAGGTCGGCAGTAGATGCCGGTGGTGACGACGGCGGAGTACGTGGTCATGACGCAGATGTACGCCATTGCCTGCAGGGTTGCTGGCCGGATTCGGACATCATCATCGGCACCTCGGACTTGCTGCGAGCCGGCGGTCGGATCGTGCCCATCATGTCCGGATCTGGCCGGACACGCCGCAGACATCGCGCAGATCATGTTCGCCGTCCACCAGCGCGCCGCGCGCCCGCGTGCCCGATCAAAGGAGATTCCGTGCTCGCGAAGGTGTTTCCTATCAAGCTCAAGGACGGCATGCAGGCCAGGGCCGAGGCGATCGTCCAGGAATTCGCACCCAAGGGCCCCGGCGTCGAGGACGGTACCTTGTCGTTTCGCGTGTACCGGGATCCGGCGAGGGCCGACTACCTGCTGTTCGTCGAGCACTTCGCCGATCAGGCCACCTACGACGCCCATACGAGCTCGCCGGCCTATCAGGACCTGATCGCCGGCCAGTTCGCGGATGTGATCGTCGAGTTCGTTGAGATCGACCACGAGCTGGTCGTCGCCCTCTGAGCAGTCCGGTCGTCCCTGGCGTCGCTGGAGCGGCGCCAGGGCGGGCCGGCAGTGAATGGAGAGGTCATGGAAGTCGATCGACAGGCCCGCCGAGCGGCGATCTTCGCCGGCCTCCACCGGTCCGGCGCCCCGCTGCTACTGGCCAACGCCTGGGATGTCGCCTCAGCGGCCACGATCGCTGGCGCCGGAGCGAAGGCGATCGCCACCACCAGCGCGGGTGTGGCGTGGTCTCTTGGTGTGCCTGACGCCGCCGACTTGGGCGCCGATCGCGCCGCGGCGGTCATCGAGCGCATCACGGCGGCGGTCGACGTGCCGGTCTCTGCGGACATCGAAGCTGGCTACGGGCCTGAGCCCGATGCCGTCGCGGCCACCCTGACCGCGGTCATCCAGGCCGGTGCTGTTGGCGTCAACCTCGAGGATCGGTCCGGACAAGACGGGGCCCCACTGTTCGAACCAGCCGAACAGGCCGAACGGCTCGCCGCGGCCCGCGCTGCCGCGGATCGCCTCGCAATCCCCGTGTGGATCAACGCGCGGACCGACGTGTTCCTCGCCGGTATCGGTTCTGCCGAGGAGCGGCTCCAGGTCGCGCTTGAGCGAGCTGCCGCCTACGCGGCGGCGGGGGCGGACAGCCTGTTCGTTCCCGGCCTGATCGACCTGGCTGCGATCGCCGAGCTGGCAGCGGGACCGCTGCCGGTCGCGGTCATGGTGTGGGCCGGCGCCCCGACTGTGCCGGAACTGGCGTCCGCCGGCGTGGTTCGCATCAGCCTCGGCTCCGCGGTCGCCCAGGCCGCCTACGCGGTCGCCGCCCGTGCGACCAGGGAGCTGCTGGTGGACGGGACCTACGACTCGACCGCCGACGGGATCCCGTACGACAAGACCAATGACGCCCTGGCCAGCAGGCCGGCGACCCAGGAGACCCGGTGACGGTGCCGGCCGGCAACCGGGTGATCGCCGTCTTCGGGGCGTACGGGCACACGGCCCGGTTCGTGGTCGCCGAGCTCGGGGAGCGCGGCTGGACGCCGGTCTTCTCGGGTCGCGATGCCGCCAAGCTCGCGACCGTCGCCGCCGGTTCCCATCCGGTGCTGGAGAGCCGCCTCGCCTCCATCGAGGACCCAGCGTCACTCGACCGCGCCATCGCCGGCGCCGCCGCGGTCGTCAACTGCGCGGGTCCCTTCGGCGAGACCGCGCCAGCGGTCATCGAGGCCGCCCTGCGCGCGGGCATCCATTACCTGGACGTGAACGGACAGTCCCTCGTCACGATCAGGACTTTCGACACATATGCCGACGACGCTCGGGTACGGGAGGCCGGCATCGTGATCGCGCCCGCGCTGGGCTTCTACGGTGCACTGGGGGACCTGCTCGCCACCGCCGCGATGGCGGGCTGGCCATCGGCGGACGAGATTTCGATCGCGGTGGCGCTCGACAGCTGGAAGCCGACGCGGGGAACCCTGCTGGCCGGCGAGAACACCGCGGGCCGGCGGGTGGTCCTCAGCGGCCATCGGCTGCGGATCCTCCCCGGCGACCAGCCACCGCCGAGCGGGACCTGGGACTTCCCCCCGCCGTTCGGCCTCCAGGAGGTCGTGGGCGAATTCCCCACCACCGACGTCGTCACCATCGCGCGCCACCTCGACGTGGCGGACGTCCAGGCCTTCATCAACCGCGCTCCACTGGCGGATCTCGACGAACCCTACTCGTCGGGGCCCCAGGCAGCGGACGAGCGTGGGCGTTCAGCGCAGACGTTCGTGCTCGACGTCGTCGTGCGCCGGGGAGGCGAGCGGCGCCGCGCCGTGGCGCGCGGCCGCGACATTTATGCGTTCACCGCACCGATCATCGTGGAGGCGCTCGAGCGGATCCTCGATGGTCGGCGCAAGACCGCCGGCGTGATCGCGGCGGGCGAGATCTTCGATGCCGGAGATTTCCTGCGCGCCCTCCCGTTCGAGCAGCTGTCGCTCGAGGCCACCCGGCGGTCGAGCCCGTGACGCGGCGCAGCTTGCAGGTGACCCCTTGCGGCCTGTGCGACCAGCCTTACGGCCTTCGCGACCGTGTCCGCGTTGCCGGCGGCCGGAATACCGCGCCGAGCAGTCATAATCCTCACCGGGTCGCCAGCTCGGGTCCGGTGGTGCAGTAGGGCTGACGTTGCGCCGAGGACGCGGTGATCAGGAGGGTGAAAGTGCGCAGGATTGTCGCAGCGGAATACCTGTCGCTGGACGGTGTGACCGAAGACCCAGGCCCCATGGGAGCGTTCGAGCACCGCGGCTGGACGCTTCCGTACTGGACCGACGAGCTCGCGAAGTACCAGTCCGACCAGCTCTTCGCCAGCGATGCGCTGCTGCTTGGACGGGTGACCTATGAGGAGTTTGTCGCTTCGTGGCCATTGCGGTCCGGCGACCCGTTCACCGACAGGATAAACAGCCTGCCCAAGTTCGTTGCCTCCACGACCTTGGAGGAGCCACTGGAGTGGAACGCAACGCTGCTCAAGGGAGATGTCGCGGCCGAGGTCGCGAAGCTCAAGCAGCAGCCCGGTCGGGACCTCCTCATCTACGGCAGCGGCGAGCTGGTGAGCACGCTGATGCGGCACAACCTGATCGACGTCTACCGGGTCATGCTCTACCCGCTTGCCCTGGGAACCGGAAAGCGGTTCTTCAGGGAGGGGGGCGACCAGACGACGCTGACGCTGACCGAGGTGAGCACCAACGGTGCGGGCGTCGTCATGCTCACCTACCAACCAGCAGCAAAGGACGCGGAGGGATCGGCCGCCAACCAGCAGAAGGAACCGTAGGCTTACTGATTCAAAAGGCCTCCTCTTGCGGTTGCCGGCATGGTCCGAGGCGGCCAGTTGAAGGAGTTTCACTGATCTGGCCGTGGATAGCTGTATCACCAAGCCCTGCGGCGGTGATGCCGCCGGGCGCAGCGCGCTCGATCGCGCCAAAGGAGGCCGCAGGCATCCACGGTGACCGAGGCGCGCGCACGCCGTCGGGTACCACCTGAGAAGGCCTTTCGGAGGCTGGAGGCGACCCCGCCAGCACAAGGGACGCCACGCCATCGGTGGTTGAATACGTTCAGCCCGCCCGCGTCCCGCGGCGTCACGCCCGACCGCCGCCGTCGCGCCGAGGCTTCGCGCTGGCGATCTCGCCCCGGATCGGCAGCCAGTAGTAGGGGATGAACGCGGCGATCACGGCCATGCCGAGGACGGGGAGCAGGGCGCCCAGCAGGGTTCCGGTGCCGATCCAGGCAAGGGCGAGCCGGAAGCGCCGGCTGATGGCTCTGGCCCCCGCGGAATCGATGGTGGTGCCGAGCAGCCGGTGATCATGGCGCGCGTAGTCCCAGATGGCGTTGAACAAAATGGCTGCCAATTCGAACGCGAGGCCGTGGAAGACGACGGCGGTGCGCTGCCCGTGTCCGGTACGGAACGCGCCGGCCAGAACGGCAGCGGCGAACGGCAGGAACGCGATGTCCATCAGCAGCAGGGTGTTGAGGAACAGCACCATCCGGTCGGCGCTGCGGATGTGGTCGAACATGACGTGATGGTTGGCCCACACCTGCCCAATGAGGAGGAAGGTGATGGCGTAAGCCAGGTAGGAGGGCCAGAGCGCGGCGAGGCCGTGGAGCAGATGCCGGGTGTCCTGCGGCGGGCGGATCTCCAAGACAAGCAGGGTGACGGCGATGGCGAAGACCGCATCGCTGAAGAAGACGACCCGCGCGGGATTGCGTTCCGTGCCGAACCCCTGCCGGATCCGGTCGGGTCGTCGGGCGCGGAGGTCGTTGCGATCGAACGGAGCCAGCGGATCAGCAAGGCGACGCGTGCTCCTCGGCACCGGATGGGCAGTCGTTGGCAGCGGCGTACCGGCGCGTGCGGCTGGCACCGTGCGCCACTGTGCCGTCGGGGTAGCGCTTGGTCACCGAGTCGAAGCGGATCATCGTGCCTCCTCACGTCGCTGGCGCCACATCGTGGCGGACATGGAGGGTGCGCCCGAGCTCGTCTTCGCAATAGCGGCTGACTTGTGCTGAGAGACAAACACGGCACGATACCCGGCGCCGTGGCCGAGGGCGGCCTAGCCGGGGCGACGGTGACGCTCATCATCCTACCCCTCGGCCTGGTCGACGAGGCCGGCGAGGAGGTCGCTGGCGGCCCGGTCCGGCCGGGTTGGAAGTGGCTGTAGCGTTGGCTATCGGGGGAATCGTCACGGCCCATACTCACGGGCCGAGGCGGTCTTGGACGCGGGCGCGGCCAGATGCAGTGAGACGCCGCGTGCGGATTGGGCCAACTCCAGTGAGACGCGCACCAGATCCACTGAGACGGGACAGTAGCGAGACCGCCGTGTGCCGGGCGATTCGTTCTCGCGCCACAATGCCGGATGCGCCCAAACCAGGTTCGCGGCAGGGAACGCACGATTCCCTGCGAGCCTGTCTGGCTGCTGGCGTAGCCTCCACCCATGCTGATTCCCTGCGACGCGCCCCTGGCCAAGGTCGTCTCGGCCTACCTGGAAGCCGGCGACCTCACCCCCTCCAGCCGCGCCACCTACCGGCGAGTGCTCGGCGAGCTGGCCCGCGACCCCGGCGCCGAGCGGCCCGCCGAGAGCATCACCGGTGACGAGCTGGCCGCCTGGTTCGTGCGCACCCGCGACGCCTACGCGCCGGCCACCTGGAACCGGGACCGGGTCATCGTCCGCTCGTTCGTCCGCACCCTCCAAGCCCAGGCCGCGCCGCTCGACCCGCCGGTGATCGGCTACCGGCGGCTGCGGCCCGTGGGTACCCGAGCGCTGACCCGCGCCGAGGTCGCCCGCATCCTCGGCCTGCCCGTGGCGCTGCGCGAGAAGACGTTGTGGACGCTGGCCTACGACAGCGCCGCCCACGCCAGCGAGCTGCTCAGTCTGGACGTGGGCGACCTGGACCTGGCCAACCGGCGCGCCGTGGTGACCTCCAAGGGCGGCGCGCGGGAGTGGGTCACCTGGAGTACGGGCGTGGCCCGGCTGCTGCCGCGCCTGCTGAAGGGCCGCCTTCGGCACTCCGCGCTGACGCACCTGGCGGAGGATGGCGCCTCCGCGCCGATGCTGATGACCAAGAGCCGGCACGGTCGATAGTCAGCCTCGCGCGTCACGCCCGCCCGTCGATCGAGGCGTTGCAGCGGTGGGAGGCCGAGCACGACCACGCCCGGCGGCGCCGCTGATCACCAAATGACGGAGGGTCCGCGGATGCGGCAACAGCAGGATGTCTTGGCCTATGCGCGGCAGCAGGCTGACGAGCTCGAAAAGGATATGGCCTGGGTGCAGAGCGAGCACGGCTATGGCGGTTACTGGCAGGTGCCCGACAAGGCGATACAGCCGAGGATCGCGGCGCGAGCAGTGGCGGCACTGGAGTTCCTCCGTCAGTACGCCGGAGAAGATAGTTACTGGACGCAGCGAGCGCTCGCTGTGTACCGGAACCACGGCGATAACCAGTCGCCAGAGTCAGGGGCACGTGCCGTGGGCGACCTGCTCCGCGCGTGGGCTGACCAGGTCGAGGCCGGCGTCGTGGAGATCGCCGGATCGCGGGCGTGGGCGGAGATCGGCATCGTCAGCACCGACGTGATGGGCCAGCTACGGCGACTGCTGGTAGATCCAGGCGCGCCTCCGGCCGCCGCCATCGTGCTGCGTGGAGCGGCGCTTGAGATCGCCTTGCGCGCAGTCGTCCAGGCTCGCAACCTGACGCTGCCGGAGCGACCATCGTTGAGCGCCCTTACCAGCGCTCTGCGCCAGGCGGATCTGATCACGGTGCAGGATGTCAAGGATCTCGAGCAGTGTGGGGGCCCTGCGCAACTCGGCCGCTCACGGCGACTTCGACAACCTGAGCCCTGAGCGAGCCGGCTTGATGGAGCAGCAGACCAACATCCTGTTGCGCAGGCTTGCCGATCTACACAACTAGGGACGGCGGCGGCGCTGCTCGTAGAGCTGCAAGGCTCGGTTGGTGAACGCGAAGGGGAATCCTGCAAACGAGAGCACCTTGTCAACATCGTTGGTGAGCCGGATGTTGACTACGCCGTCCTGACCGGGGAATTCCTCATCCTGTAGTGGCGTGCCTGATCTAGCCATCCCAAGGCGCCTCCGGGGCCCATAGCGCCCGCACGAACACCCGGCGCCGTAACACGCGCCACCTCAGGCCCCGCCTCCGTCAAGGTCTCCCGATGCCGGTGAGGCCTCAATCAGGGCCCGCCACCACACCTCGACCGCGGCCATCGCGTCGTGGCGGCGGCGCCAGATGGTGAACCTGTTGGGAATCTGCGCACCGATGCGCGGGCCGTAGCCGGCCATCGGCCCTGCTCGGCCGCATTCAAAATCCAGTAGTCATGGTCAGAACCATGAGAGCTTCTGAGCAGCCGCCCATAGGCCACGTGCTTGCCATGGATGAGGACCTCTGACGGACTCAGATATCAGAACTCTCCGAATGCCTCGGGGTTCGGTGGCGTCCAGATGATCGACACAATCTGGAGGGCCGCTGTTGCCAGGTGCTGGTCGCCGTCGATGTGGGCGTGTTCGGCCGCGCGCTCGGGGGTGATGCCGCGGGTGCACAGGCGCCAGGTGGTGTCTGCGTCAAGTTCGAGCCGCGCGGCGGGCTGAGGGTGGGGTTGGCGTTGCAGTCTCCAGCGGTCTGGGCTGCGGGTGCAGCTCCATTCCCCTCCGCTAGGGCCGGTCACGATCACCTGGAGGGCGGTGCCGTCCGGGGCGGTCATGTTGCGCAGCGTGTGCGGCAGGGCCCGCATGAAGGTATCCAGGACGGGGCCGAGGTAGCGCGGATCGGTGAGCCCGGTCCGGTTGGTGGCGTCACAGATCTGCTGGTGGTGGGCCCAGTACTCGGTGAAGTCCCGGGCGGCGTCCAGCCAGACGGGCGCGGGTTGGGGCCCAGCCCAGCTCACCCGCCCGCCAAGGGCGTTCAGGTCGACGGTCTGCCAGAACTCCACGATCTGGTCCCCGATGATCGAGAGCTGTTCGATGAGCACCCGCGGGCTGATGCGGCGGGCGGCGGTCACCCATTCACCGTTGATGCGGTCCAGGAAGGCGGAGAAGGCCTCGTTGTCGCGTGGGTGCAGTGGCGGGTAGTCGTCGCGGTGGCGGGACAGCCGCCCGATGTGGTCGCCGAGCACGTGGGCGGCGATGTCCTTGACATCCCAGCCCGGGCAGATCGTGGGCTGCGCCCACTGCTCGGTATCGAGGTGGCGAAGCAGGTCGATGAATGCGGCCTGCTGCTTGGCAAACAGCGGCCGGACATCGATGGGCGGTCCCAGCCAGGACACGTCAGTCACCGCTTCACCTCATTGATCTTCGGTAATCGTCCGCCGAGCGACATCGGCCGCGTATCGGGTCCAGTCGCCGCTGCTCGCGTTGCCCGGCGACCGCGATGTGGATGCCGAGCAGTCAGCAGTGTGTCAGCAATAGGACCTTGCGAGCCTGTGCAAGGCCAGTCGGAACCCGGACGCTGACCGCCTTGGTACGTCGGTGTCCGAGCTTCGTGCCATACAGTCCCGTGCCGTGGTCGACACACCCGCCACCCTTGATGAGCAGGTCGAAGCGCATCGGCAGTGGACACGGACCACTTTGATGGAACCGATCCTCCCCGCCGTGTGTAGAGGCGGAAGGACATCGGATCTGCCGGGGTGGAAGTCATGAACATGCGCTGGTGGCGGCTGTTGGCGGTGCCGGTGGCCGCGGCACTCGTCGCCGTCGGCGGCTGCACGGTCGGAGGCCGCGATACGTCGACCAAGTCCAAGGCAGTGGTGGTGGTGCCGCTGGCGCCGCTGCCGCCGGCGCGGGTGGGCGGGCCGCTGGTCGGCGTGGTCCCGAGCCCCAACATGGCAACCGAGCTGGCCCGGCTGGACCCGAGGACGTTGCGGCCCCTGCCGGGAAGCCGGCTCAAGCTGGAGGGGACCTGGCCGATGATGGCGGTCGTCCCCGACCGCACCATGGCGGTCCTCGGCAGCGAGGCGGGCGACCTCACCGTCGTCGACCTGGTGCACCTGCGCCGGCTCGGCACCGTGCGGACCGACGTTCCCGGCGAGGCCGCCTTCGGCTGGAGCTGGGTCGGGCCGTCGCGCCTGCTACTGATCGGCACCTCCCACGAGACGGCCACCGAGGTGCTCGCCGTCGACGTCACCGCCCGCCGCGTGGTCCGCCAGCAGCGCTTCGACGGCGTCGTGCAGGGGTACGCGCGCCTGCCGCACGGGCTGGCACTGCTGGTTACCCCCGCGAACGCGATCGGCCGGGCGCGGCTGGTGGTGTCGGACGCAGGCGCCGACCTGCGCATGGTGACCCTTGCGGAGATCAACGCCGGCTTCAAGCAGCTCGACGACACCGACGGGTCGGGACCGCGCATGGAGCAGGCCGTGCCAGGGATCGCCGCCGACCCCGCCGGCCGGCGGGTCTACGTCGCCCCGGGCGGCGCACCATTGGCCGAGGTCGACTTGGCGAGCCTGGAGGTCACCTACCATCGGCTCGGGCGGTCCGAGTCGCCGTTGCAGCGGCTCGCGCGCTGGTGGGCCCCGCCGGCCGAGGCGAAGATCATTTCCGGCCCTTCGCGCAACGCGCTCTGGCTCGGCGACGGCCAGCTCGCCGTCACCGGCTACGACGGGTCCGCCAAGGGGCACCACCTGGAGATCCCGTCCGGGCTGGAGCTGATCGACACCGCGAACTGGACCGCACGCCAGGTCGACCGGCACTCGAGCAGTGCCATGCTGGCGGCCGGCAGGCTCCTCGCCTTCGGGACCGCCTTCGGGACGGGCCAGGACGGTGCGAACCAGGGCTACGGGCTGACCCTGTACGGGCCGGGCGACCGCCAGCCTGTACACCAGTTCGGTGCGAAGCAGGTGGGCTGGATCCAGGTCAACGGCGACCTCGCCTACGTCCAGCTGATGGATGCCAACCTCAGCAACCTGGAGGGCTACGCCGTGGTGGACCTGCGCTCGGGGCGCGTGCTGCACAAGGGCACGGGGGACGTTCCCGAGCTGCTGGTCCCCGACCGGGTGTAACGGCCTCAGGCGGGCGCGGGCACGCCGGCGACGGTCTCGTCGGCGATGCGCTCGCCGACGCCTGTCGTGGCCTGGCTGCCACCGGCGGCTCGCCCGGCGCATCGGGAAGAAGAAGGCGGCACCTGCTCGCCGATCACTGCAGCTACCAGGACCTGGGGGCGACTACTTCATCCGGCGTGACACCGATTGTCAGCGTTAACGGGCCGTCGCCCAGCTCCAAGCTCTCGGCTACCGCGTCGTTCTCGAACCCCTCGCCGCGTGACACCCCCGCGGATTCACGTTTCAGGATGAGGTCTTCGAGGTCTCACGCCTCGGCTGCGGAGTCCAGTGTTCTGCATCCAATCGGTTGTCAGCAGCGCGTCAGCAACAGGACCTTGCGAGCCTACGCACAACAACACGACGACGCTCCTGATGGTCTGCCGACCTGGTGCGACGTGGTGTCGGGGGGAGGCTCCGTACGGTCCTGTGTGGGGTGTAACGGGGATGGCATGCAAGAGGTCAGGGGTTCAAATCCCCTCAGCTCCACATCCAGGTCAGCGGCCTACCCAGGGCCGGACGAGACCTGAGTCACTGTCCTCACGCAGCAAATTCGCAGCAAACCGATGAGCGAGACCTGTCCGCATTTCCTCCACAAGGCGTACTTCAGCACCCTGGCGAGCGCGCAGTACGCGACTGAGGCGCATCTGATCGAGGCGTGCCAGGGGTGCGGCAGGCTGGTTTACCGCCTGCAGGATGCCTCGACGGGGTGTAGGGCCCAGTGGCCGCCATTGGGGCTTCAACCTGCACATGCGTCAGTGCCGGCAGCCGTCGGTGCCGACTGGCATGAAGCGCATCTCTGTCAGAGCGTTGGAGCGTTTCGAGCGACGGTGGCCATGGCTCGCCGCGCGGTGCAAGGCATCGCCATTGAGCAGGGTGCCAAGGGCAACACGCTCAATGCTCAGCTCAAGGATCTGGGAGCCACGGCGACAGTGCATCCCATGTTGATCGAGTGGGCCGACCACAT
>WNFY01004180.1_pt1 | contig 13375 bp, 11 predicted proteins | sample 5400091 | NCBI WGS metagenome assembly WNFY01 (sample SAMN13153364, study PRJNA577476) | soil metagenome | isolation source: 60 cm soil or saprolite under grassland replicate 1 | place: USA:California | collected 2016-06-15 | reverse complement strand
GCGGTATTCCCTGGCATCTCCGATGCAGGCAAAACGATTACTGGAAATCGGCGTCGATCCACTGCAACGGCGCCTCTTTCATCATTGGAATTCACGGCAAGCTTATCGGCATGTTTCCGCGTATGCGCGTGTCAACGGGGAGACCCCGCGCAACGATAGCTATCAGCGACTCGTGGAATCCAATTTTACAGGGTGGCGACTAGAGGTAGGCGGTTTAGTTCGAAAAAAATTAGATCTCTCCCTGAACGACCTGCGCCAGATGCCGTATCAGACGCAGACCACGCTGCACCGCTGTATTCAAGGTTGGAGCTATTTCGCACAGTGGGCGGGCGTCCCCGTTTCGGCGATCATGGAGGCTTGCCAGCCGTTGCCGAAAGCGCGCTTTCTCGTTTTCTACACATTGGATGAGAAATGGGAGAAACCGGGCCACGGCAATTACTATGAAGTCATCGACCTGGAAATCGCTGTGCATACACAAACGATTCTCGCGTATGAAATGAACCACGAGCCTCTACCGGTCCCTTACGGCGCACCCCTGCGGCTGCGTGTAGAAAATCAATTAGGCTACAAAATGGTTAAATGGATCAATCGGCTCGAGTTTGTGGACAGCTTTAAGTATATCGGCAAGGGACAAGGCGGCTGGCGAGATGATGTGCTCCACTATTCTCCTTCTGATGCCGGCATCTAAAACTCGCTGGAACATCCTCTTGAATCAGGAGGCCAGGAGCGCTGGAAATACTTGGTTGAAATCACAAATCGGCGGCCGACATTCAGCAATTCCCCACGGGAAGATTGGCGCGCCGCAGTTCGCCGATTGTGATCCGGGTTACACTACCATCTTGGAATGCCATCCAGTTGATTCTTCCGCTTGAGCATGGCTGCGGAAGTTTCGAAAACTCAGGATTACGCGATCATTGGTAACGCGCGTTCAGCCGCCCTCATCTCCAAGCACGGTTCGATTGATTGGCTTTGCTGGCCCCGGTTCGATAGCGCTTCGATTTTCTGCCGAGGCACCGGCGGTTAATTGGAGTAGTTGGTTGTTGTGGGGATTTGCCAGCACGGTTGTGCTCACATCGATTCTGGCCGGCAGCCAGGGCGTTGGCCTGACTCGGAATGAACATTCCGTATTTGCTCGGCACAATTTTCACACCCAACCGCGACCGCGCGAAGTTCATCGGCTTCTTTTTGCATTTCGCTAATGGTTGGATCTTCTCGCTCATTTACGTCGCGGCTTTTCAGGTGTTGCACAAAGCGACATGGTGGCTCGGCGCTGGTATCGGACTCGTTCACGGCATTTTTGTTCTCACGATGGCGCTCCCGATTTTGCCTGCGTTGCATCCGCGCATGGCCAACGAACAATACGGCCCAACTGTCGTGCGCCAACTCGAGCCGCCCGGCTTCCTTGGTTTACACTATGGTATTCGCACGCCGATTTCAGTTCTCCTCGCGCACGCGATCTTCGGCGCGATCCTGGGCGCATTCTATGTCGTCAAATAATTGTTCGGCTGGAAGCGGAGACAAACGCCGGGTTTTGGCAGAGAAAGGCTTTTGAGGCATGGTGCTGCCGGATTTTCCTGGCTCGCTGTCTCGTCACGCCATAGCTTCAGCGTCGGCCGGAGCCGGCAGGCGGCTCCCTTCTACCTTCCCTTTTGTGACGACTTCAAATTCCATCCTTCGCGAGCGCACGCGACGCGACTTTCTTGCGCTTGCGGGCAAAAGCCTCGGTCTGGCCGCGCTTTCGTCGGCAACGGTCGCCTCGTTGCTGAAAAACGTCGAAGCAGCGACGAGCACCGTGGCGCATCTAACACCGGAAGAAGCAGCGATGGATGAAGACTACTGGGCCATCATTCAAAATTCTTTCAGCGTTACGCGCGGCATCATTAACCTGAACAATGGCGGCGTTTCGCCCAGCCCGCGGATCGTGACCGAAGCGTTGGTCCGTTACCAGTGGCAACAGGAAGACGCCACCGCCTACACCATGTGGCAAATCCTCGAGCCACAATCGGAAACGATTCGCACCGGCCTGGCCGAACTGTTCGGCTGCGATCGCGAAGAGATTGCGATCACGCGCAATGCTTCCGAGTCACTCGAGATTCTTTTGATGGGCCTGGACTTCAAGCCCGGTGACGAAATTCTCACTACCACCCAGGATTATCCGCGCATGCTGACCACGCTCCGTCAGCGGGAGAAGCGAGAAAACCTGAAGCTTAAACTGATCCAGATTCCCATTCCGCCGAAGAACCTCGACGAGATTAGCTCGGCATTTGAAAAAGGAATCACAAATCGCACCCGCCTGATTCTGATTTCGCATCAGATCAACATTACCGGACAGATCACTCCGGTGAAGGCGGTCTGCGACATGGCTCGCGCCCAGGGAATCGAGACGATTGTGGACGGCGCCCATTCCTTCGCGCAGTTCGATTTCAAACAGAAGGACCTGGGTTGCGATTACTTCGGCACCAGTTTGCACAAATGGTTGTACGCGCCCAAAGGCACCGGCATGCTTTACGTCAAACGCGATAAGATCGACAAGATCTGGCCGTTGATGGCCGCGGAATCCAAGCAAGCATCGGATATTCGCAAGTTCGAAGAAATCGGCACCCACTCGGCTGCGCCAAAGCTGGCCATTGGCGAGTCGCTCCTGTTTCACAACGGGATCGGCGGCAAGCGCAAAGAAGCGCGGTTGCGTTATCTGTCACGTTACTGGATGAACCGGCTCAAAGATGTGCCGAAGGTCCGCTTCAACACTTCGTTTGATCCGAAACAATCGTGCGCCATCGCGAACGTTCACGTCGAAGGGACAAACCCGGACGCGGTCGTGAAGTATTTGTTCGACAGACACCACATCTTCACCACGTCCATCGTTCACGAAGAATTTCAGGGCATCCGGATCACGCCCAACGTCTACACCACGTTCAACGAACTCGACCGTTTCTGCGACCAGATGGAACTGATCGCCCGCAAAGGCTTGCCATCGTAGCGCCGAGCCGCCGGGAGCGAGCGAGACAGACGGCAAGATCAAGGCCGATCATGCAAATGCCAGTTTAGTCGGCCACGCAAATCAGATGCTAGGCAGGCGTAATAGATTTTGCGCCGTCGATAGAGGGCATAGATGCCAATAAGTCCACGAACGAACTTTCGAATTATATCCGCATGCTTCCCGAAGCCTTCGCTTGAAATATTCTCAACATATTGCGTGACGAGCTTCGGTTTTTTGATCTGGCATACAACAGTCTTACGCGGCCCACTCCGCGCAAAGCAATTCTGCCTGCTGTAACACGAGCTTTGTTGCTTCGTCCCGTAGGTCGGGAGGGTAGCCGTGTTTCCGGAGGATACGCGAGGGCATCGTAAAAGGCGACTTCGTCGTCGTTCAAGCCGAGATCAACGCCGCGTCTGTCGACTTCGCTCAATTGCTTAGCCAGTTTGATTAGCTCTTCGATGACTTCCTGCGTTGCGATCGCTCGGTTGTGGTAGGCGTTGAGCGTTTTCTTGAGCATCTCCGAAAATTCGCGGCTTTGGACAAGATTCCGCTTTGATCGAAGTTTGATCTCGTCGCCCAGTAATTTCGCAAGCAGCTCAGCGGCGACGTTCTTGTATTTGAGTCCGCGAACCTCAGCGAGGAACTGATCGGAGAGGATGCTGATGTCCGGTTGCTTCAGGCCCGCAGCTTGAAAGACATCGATGATCTCGCCTTCGGGTGCGATTGCCTTTGCAACAAGCTGCCTGACTGCATGGTCGAGTTCCTCAGTTGTCTTGGCCGAACCGCGCCGCTTTAACAGCGCGATCTTTACTTGCTGGAAAAATCCAACGTCATCGCGAATCGCGACGGCTTCTTCTGTGCCGGCGCACAAAGCGAACGCTTGTGAGAGCTCAGTGACAACTTGGATGAATCGGTCTTTGCCATTCTCCTGCTGAAGAATGTGCTCCTGAGCCGTTGGCAAGAGCGACATCTTCTCGGCTGGCGTGCCATCGAGCCACTTCGACCAATCGAAGCCGTGCATCATTCCGCACGCGACCTCGTACTTTTCCTGCATTACGGCGATAGCTTTAGCGGTGTCGAGACTCGGACTGCCTTTCCCGCCGCTCTCGGTGTAAACAGCAAGCGCCTGCTTCAGTTGATCGGCTAAGCCGAGGTAATCGACGACCAAGCCACCGGGCTTGTCGCGAAAGACGCGGTTCACGCGCGCGATCGCTTGCATGAGGCTGTGTCCGCGCATCGGCTTGTCGACGTACATCGTGCTAAGAACCGGGGCGTCGAAGCCTGTCAGCCACATGTCGCGGACGATGACGATTTTGAATGGGTCTTTCGGATCTTTGAAACGCGCGGCAAGCTTCCGTCGCTTCTCTTTGTTGCGGATGTGCTGTTGCCAGTCAGGTCCATCCTCCGTGCTGCCGGTCATGACGATTTTGGCAACGCATGATTTGCCGGTGTCATCGTCGTTGGTTCCGCTCGCCCACTCGGGCCGCAATTTGATGATCGCATTGTAAAGATCGATGCAGATGCGACGGCTCATGCAGACGATCATCGCTTTGCCTTCCATCGCTTCGAGACGGCGCTCGTAATGCTTCACGAGATCGGCGGCGATGAGATCGATACGCTTCGGGTTGCCGACTAGTGCTTCGAGCGCTGCCCACTTTGTTTTGAGCTTTTCCTTCCGAGTCAGTTCTTCGCCTTCGGTGATCTCTTCGAATTCCTTGTCGATCTTCGGCAGCTCACTCGCATTTAACCCGAGTTTAGCGACGCGGCTTTCGTAGTAGATCGGAACCGTTGCTTTATCGGCGACGGCACGCTGGATGTCGTAAATGCTGATGTAATCACCGAACACGGCGCGCGTGTTCGCGTCCGTCTTCTCAATCGGCGTTCCGGTGAAACCGATAAACGACGCGCTGGGCAGCGAGTCGCGAACGTTACGCGCAAGCCCATCGATCAGGTCGTATTGACTGCGGTGCGCTTCATCGGCGATGACGAGGATGTTGCGGCGATTTGAAAGCAGTGGCGCTTTGCCGGCCGTTTCATCGGGCGCGAACTTCTGCATTGTCGTGAATACGACGCCGCCGCTTGCTACGTTGAGAAGTTCGCGCAGATGCTTGACCGACTCAGCTTGGATTGGCGTCTGTCTAACAATTTCGTGGCAGCGCTGGAATTGACCAAAGAGTTGATCGTCGAGATCATTGCGGTCAGTGAGAAAAACCAACGTCGGGTTTTCCATCTGCGGATGTTCGATGATGCAGCCGGCGTAAAAGAGCATCGACAAGCTTTTGCCTGAACCTTGAGTGTGCCAGATCACGCCGACGCGGCGATCGCCAGGTTTGCCACCTTCCATTGAACCGGCCCAGAAAGTTCCCGGCGTTTCCGCCACACGCGCTGTGCCCGTGGTCGCAGTCGCCCGAATCGTCTCATCCACTGCCGCTTTGACTGCATGAAATTGGTGATAACCGGCGATTAGTTTGTGGACTGCGCCGCTGTCAGGATCGTCTTCGAACGCGATGAAGTTGCGAATGAGATCAAGAAAGCGCCGCTTTTCGAAGGTGCCGCGAACGAGCGTCTCCAGTTCGAGAGCAGTAGCCGGCGCATCGAACTGGCCTTCGATTGTCCGCCACACTTTGAACCATTCCTGGTTTGCAGTCAGCGAACCGATGCGCGCTTGGAGTCCATCGGAGACAACGGTCACTTCGTTGTAGTGCATCAACGAAGGAATCTCCTGCTTGTAGGTCTGGATCTGGTTGTAAGCGGCGGCAAACCATTTGTCGGTGTCTTCTGGAATCTTTAACTCGATAATTCCAAGAGGCAGCCCGTTGACGAACACGACGATGTCGGGCCGGCGGTTGTTCTGGCCTTCAATAACTGTGAACTGGTTTACAGCCAGCCAGTCGTTCGCGCCGGGATTGTCAAAGTCGATCAGCCGAACGTGATCGCCGGCGATGCTTCCGTCCTCGCGCCGATACTCGACCGGAACGGCGTCGCGCAGCATGCGGTGAAACGCGCGATTGTTGCCGATGAGTGACGGCGCATCATGTCGCAGCACTTTGCGCAACGCTTCTTCGCGCGCATCGCTCGGAATCGCGGGGTTTAGTCGCGCAATCGCATCTCGCAATCGGCCAACGAGCACGACATCAGAAAAGGACTTCCGTTCCGCCGCGATTTCTCCTGGCGCCAGATGCGGCGCGTGTGCCACTGCATACCTCAGGTCTTTAAACCAACTCAGCGCGGCGTCCTCGACGGTCGACTCGATGAGTGGATTCACGGGATTCACAAAACAGCCACAGATTCGCAATTCTCCGCGATGAACCGCTGAAAAAGCTGGCCCAATGTGCCAGCTAAATCGTTTGTGATGCTACCGCCTATTGATGACCACTGAAGTGAGCTGTCGTCTGCAGGCAATATTGATTTCACCAAATGCGAGATGTCCCGCGTCGCGACAGGTTGATGGAACTGGAACTCTGCCAAAGCGTGCTCGAGATGCTGCAGCATCACGCAGAGATGTGCTTCATCGATTTCGCCAAACATTGCGCGCGGTCGCGAGAAATCCGAAATAAAACGCCCGCGGAGAAACTGCGAATCAGGAGCGAACACCACAACACCAACGTTCACACATTCGCCGCGGACGATATCATGCACGTATTGCAGGACGATATAGGAGTAACCCGCGCGCATGCTTGATGTCGGCGCCAATCGCATCCTTTCGCAGGTTACTTCGCCGCGAGTTCGCGTGCGTGCGTGATCTCGCGACGCCCGACCGGTCGCACTTGCGCCGATTCGAGGGTGACCACGGCTGCGGTCTTTCCATCGAGGGTCAGGAACTCCACTTCGTAAGCCTTACCATCCTTGTAGACGTGAACCACCGTCCCCACGTCCCCCTTCTCCAATCCTTCGGTGGGCACCGGCTCTTTCAAAACTATGCGCTCATGTTCTTTGATCATGGCTTACTCCTCATGCGGATACGCTGTCACTAATCGTGGAATATCCTCTCCCCGGTCAACAATCCAAATCGTCCGAACCACAGCCGACCTTCCACTGGGCGACCGGAGACGACCGTCGAGAATATACTTCTGCCCGTGAATGGAGTCCAACTTCGCAGAGGCATCGGCGTTTTGGGCCAGCTCTCTGAGGGCGTTTGCCAGCGCAGCCCAGTCCTCGCGATCAAAACCCAGTGAGATGAAGAATGTCGCTTTGCCGCCATTATCGGGATGCGCAGCATTAAGCAGATAATCCCGAATCTTCTCTTGAGCGACCACCGCTGCGTTAGCATTCGGCAATTTCATTTGTCGGTGTCTTCCGGAATCTTTAGCTCGATGATTCCAAGCGGCAGCCCGTTCACGAAAACGACGATGTCAGGCCGGCGACCTGTCTGCGTGCCGGTCTGCGGGCTCCGCACAGGCAGACCACGCACAGGCAGATTATTCTGACCTTCGACGACGGCGAACTGATTCACCGCTAGCCAGTCGTTCGCACCGGGATTGTCGAAGTCGATCAGCCTAGCGTGATCACCGGCGATGCTGCCGTCATCGCGCCTATACTCGACCGGCACGCCGTCGCGCAGGATGCGATGAAACACGCGATTGTTGCCGACGACCGACGGCGCATCATGCCGCAGCACTTTGCGCAGCGCTTCTTCGCGCGCGTCACTCGGAATCGCGGGATTTAGTCGTGCGATTGCGTCGCGAAGACGTTCGCCGAGCACGACATCGGCAAACGATTTGCGTTCCGCCGCGATTTCGCCGGGCGCAAGATACGGCGCGTGAGCAGCCGCGTAGCCGAGTTGGTCGAACCAACTCAGCGCCGCCTGTTCGACGACCGCTTCGTCAAGACTCATGCTCCGTTTGTTTCGAGCTTTTCGCGCACTTCAGTCAAGAAGCGAGATGGGCCGTCTTCGTGACGGCGCCCATACCGATCCTCAGTGAAGCCGGAGAAAGTCATGACCACTCGATGCTTCGCACGTGTCAACCCAACATAAAACAAACGCCTCGCTTCGCTGATCGCCTCGGGACTCGATGCGTCCCACCGAGGTATCTTACCATTATCCATACCCATCATTATGACGACATCGAATTCCAGGCCCTTTGCACTGTGAAGCGTGATGAGATTCAAATGTCTGGGCGAACCGCCTTGTCCAGAGAAGGTCGCGATGTCAAAGGCAGCCATCGCACCCAACTCTGAAGCAGACTTAAAAAGGCCAGTGACAGCCTCTTTTTCGTCTCTCATTCGGCTCTCCACGTCGAGTGTTTTGGATAATCCGGCGGCAAGAAACCGCTCAAGCCACACGTTTAGCGCGAGCGCAGGGTCACGGTGTGAAACCAGAAATTCGACTAGCTGCAGGCGCAGCTCAGTTCTTTGAGCGTCACTTCGCGCCGACCGGTTAAATGAAAGCCATCTGTTTATTAAGATCGAAAGTGGAGGGTTTCGCTTCATCCACCCGCCTGCACACCAAGCTGCGCAATCCTCCAACCAGCGAGTAACTGGCGTTCGACGGTATGCCGAGCCGGCATCGATGCGCATGTAGTCTATACCAGCAAGCTGTGCTGCCGTTGCGATTTTTGATCCATCATTGCGGTCCGCGTAAAGAACCGCAATCCCGCCATAACTTAAGTCTTTGTGGTTTCGGAGAGCTGCGGGAATGATATCGCCGATGATCATTGTGGCTTGCTGATCAATTCCATCCGGGCACTCATAGAAATCGATTATCCCCTGTTGAGATGCCTTAGATTCGTATTCACGTTCCTCACCCAAGGCAGTCAGCGATGCTGCCACGATTCGGCGACCACATCGATAGTTGAACTTTAGCGCCACGGATTCGACCCAATCGGCGTGAGCCAGTTCTTTCAGCAGCTTCGGCATAGCTCCGGTGAAGCCATAGATAGATTGGTCAGGGTCGCCGACCGCGACGAGGCGCACGCCAGCTTTCTGACAAAGCGCCAGCACTATGCGATGAAGCGAAAGTCCCAAATCCTGGTATTCGTCTATCACAAGAACTGGAAAGCGCGCCCGCAGACACTTTCGAACCCATCCATGCTGTTCAATTAGCTGAAGCCCCCAGAGAATCATCGTGTCGAAATCGACAAGCTTCGCCTCGAGCAGGCGCTTCTCATATTCCAAGATGAGTTCAGCGATCTCCGAATCTTTACTCGCAAATTCCTTCGACTGTCTCTCGAGATAAGTGCGTCGATACCGATCAAAGCGAGTCCGATACTTGTAGGGGTTCTCATCTCCAATCGTCACATTCAACGCCTGAGAGAAGATAAGCTCCTGGTTGCCTAACGAAGCCACTGAAAACTCTTCCGGCAGTCCCAAATCAGAAATTCTGCCAAAAGGCGCCACGACATTCTTGAGAGAAAAAGAGTGAAGAGTGCCTATGAACACATTTCGACTTTCGACTACACCAAGCGTCGCGAGGCGCTTTTGCAGTTCGCGCGCGCACTCGGTGCTGTAGGTTAGGCACGCAATGCCCGACGGCGGACTCACGTCCTCGGCTAGCATACGAGCCATCTTGATCGTCAGTATCTTCGTCTTGCCGCTTCCCGGACCTGCGAGAATCACACAGTTGCCGGAGGCCTCGTAAGCCTTCCACTGACCCGGGTTGTCCCGAACGTCCTTCGCGGCAGTCTTGTAATCGGTCACACGTCTAGTCGTATTTTATCGACCACGAACGCGACAGCCCCCCTGATGTACTGTGGGCAGATGTCCTTCTGGAGGCGACATGCCAACCGCTGAGCGAAGCGCCCTTTTCCGATTGCCCCAATGTCTTTAAGCATCTGTTCCGGATCGAGTGAGTCTGTTCTATTGCGCCACTCGGCAGCACGCCTCTTCGCAGCGGCGTTAGACGTTAACTCGATCAATGTGGCACACACGCTCTTATGTCGCCCACTGCGAAATAGATCTACCTCGAACGTGTAATCGTCAACGAATAGACCGTGCAGTTTCGCTGCTGTCAGGAGTTCTTCCTCGTCGCCGTAACTGACTTCGGTGCCCGTTATTAGCTCCAGTAGCCGTTCGACGCGTGTAACCCCTAGACCTGTTCCCGTATCGGTCGGGTCGTAATCTGTGACCACCGCGTGAGGTATCTTCAATCCTTCTTTCCCAAGAAAGCTAACGTACGGTGCAAAATTCGTTCCAGAAACCGAACACACCGAAACGCCCAGTTCATCGAAGTCATACCCCATTAGCTTCGCTAAGACCGGAATCACAAAGCATTCCGCATCGCCCTCCACTAACAAGACAGCGCGACTGAAAACAATCTCACCACGAGTAACATCTAAGTATCTTTCGAGATCAGCGACATCCTTCTCGTCCATTTCAATTGCCGCCGTTGATGACGCCTCGGTGCTCAGCCCATTCGCGGCTTTTCGAAGTAGAACAATGGACCGCAACGGGGTAACACTAACGATATGGGGCGAATGCGTCGTTAAAAATATGGTTTGATCCGCATCGCTGGCCTCACGTTGACTGCCTGTATTTGTAGCTTCGAGATGTTCTCTTGATTGTAAGAAGTCTCGATAGACCAAACGTTGCAAATGAGGGTGTAGGTGTGCTTCTGGTTCTTCAATCGCCAAAAATGTGTGGTCGCGGTTGCCCTCTTTAACAAGGTGTCTTAGTTCGAGATCCTTCAGCGCAAGATAAATGAGATTGGCTAAGCCAAGGCTCGCCTCGCCGATGCCGCGTTTGCCATCGTCGATAAATAGCCGCAATGCGCGAATGAGGCGGTCGGGATCCGTGGGCGCGAGCCCGAGAGCTAAGTCGGTACCATGTGACTCTCCCACCATCTGCTCGATCCTATCGGTCACAGCATCATCAACCGCTGCTACTTCGGGGACGGCGACAATTGCCTCCGAAGCTGCTGAAACCTTCTCGGCTATCTCCTCCAACACTTCCGTCTCAACTAAGCTCGAAGCTTTTTGAAGGAGCGGTCGCAGAGGAGATCGACGCCAATTAGAAAGGTCTCCTTCAGCGTCGCGAAGGGCATGGAAAATGTCCATCGGCAATCGCCGCCGGAACTCGTGACCCACAAAGTTTTCTTCAGCATCGCCGCCGAAAGTAAAGAACTCGTAGTCGGAATCCTTTTTCGGCTCGCTTTCGAGCGATGTAAGCGGTCGGAAAACATAGGTTATCCTGGCGGTCATTGGTTCCGGCACCACGAGGTGTTCAGAGAGAACCGCGAGTAGCTTCGTGTCGTCTTCGAATTCCGTCAGTTCTAGCGCTACTCGGATTTCATCCTCGTTTGACAGAGGACGCTCCAAGCCGTCCCAAAAGTCCTCCTCCCGGAGTTGACGCGCGGAATCTGGCAGTGTGGGATCCAACAAAAGGCGCAATGCATAAAGGAAATTCGATTTCCCGATCTTGTTTTCACCGACGATGACCGCGTGTCGGTCTAGTGCGACATCCAGGCTTTTGAAGTTCCGGAAATTTGTGATCTGAACTCGAGAAAGCCTCATGTTAATTTAATCATGTTTGCGAGTGGAAGTTCATTGCGAAGCAGCTTCGGCAGCAGTGCATCGCGAAGCGCGGCAAGGGTGCGAGACTCTTTGTTGTTCGCCGCGATTTGTTGGAAAATGGGCTCGGCGATTCCGGTGAACGCTTTGACTATCCTTAAATCCGGGAGAACAAACAGCTGCCGCTTGAGGTCGGTCTGGGTGAGCAACGGCTGTGTTGACCCGCGGTTTAGCGTGATGAGGTCTAAACCTTTCAACACAAAATAGGTGAAGTCGAAAAAACCGTCTTGCGGTTCGACGATAAGCGTGTTGTCGGACGGCCACGATGGCTCTGCGGTGCGGAAGATTAGACCTAAAGTACCGACTCTGCCCGTAAAGAGGATTGGCTTCTCGTAAAGCGGCACAGGCACGTAGCCCATTTGCCCACCTCCTCCGTAAAGTGGGACATCGCAGGCGGGAGAGACAACATCATTTCGGCCTGTGGGCCTTTTTCCACTACCGACATTGGCGATTTGCCCAAGCTGCGCCGCTCGCCACCCATGGGGGATGTGACCGAGTTCTGAATCTTTGAGCTGGTTAGGGAAGAGAGCGCCGGTAGCGCCGTCGAGGCCGCTGGGCTGGCGGCCGTCGAGTTTGGCGCGAACGGGGTCGAAATCGACGAACCAGCTCTGGAAGAGCACCCACGCCATAGCCTCCACCGTCCCGTTCATCCGCCGGTTCAACTCGATCTTGTCGTCCAGCGCACCAAGCACTTCCGCAATGGCTTTTTGCTCGGCGAGCGGCGGAACGTCCAAATCTCGCACGTAAACAGCCGACCGTGTTGTTGAGGGAATCGGTGAGCCATCATCGATTTCGCCTAGCTTGTGATATTTGATGGCATAGAACAGCCACCGCATATCCAGCTCGGTTTTGGGAACAACGTAATATGCTGTGTCTATAACGAAGAACGGCTCATGCGAAAACTCGATGCCGCGATAAGCGCCCTTTCGACCAAGAATTACACCAGGCCCCGGAGCAAGAGGCTTATCAGTCCAGCCGATAGGTCCGTTGCTGCCGAACACGCGAAACTTTCCGTTCGCAGGGTCGTACCCGCGAAGCGCTTTGCCGTACTCGAGCGTGATTTCATCACCCCAAGTACTCGCTCGCCACTCACGAACCATATCCTAGCGCGCTCAGGTTAGCTTTGATGGCCTGCTCGAGCTGCGCGGCCTCGGCGAACTGGGCGTTTAGCTCAGACGCAAGCCGCGTCATCTTCTCGTCAAAAGGTTCGCCTTCATCTTCGACATGTTCAGCGCCGACGTACCGGCCAGGCGTAAGTACGTAGCCGTGCTGCGCGATCTCGTCAGTAGTCGCTGACTTGCAGAATCCGGGAACGTCAGCGTACTCGCGAACTTCTGAGTGTGGGTTGCGGAAAGGATCGTCGGTGCCGCGCCAGGCGTGATAGGTCTGTGCGATGCGCTGAGTTTCTTCGTTGCTTAGCTCGCGATGAACGCGATCGACAAGATAGCCGAGCTTGCGGGCGTCGATGAAGACTGTCTGTCGACGTCGATCCCAGAAACCGGTGCGAGCCGCACTGGCACCACGTTTATTCCGAGAAAGGAACCAAAGGCAGACCGGGATCTGAGTTGAATAAAAAAGCTGGTTGGGAAGGGCGACCATGCAGTCGACGAGATCGGCTTCGATGATGGCGCGGCGGATTTCGCCTTCGCCGCTTTGATTCGAGGACATGCTGCCATTGGCGAGGACGAAGCCGGCCATGCCGCCGGATGATCCGGGTGCGGCTGGCGCGAGGTGATGGATGAAGTGCTGCATCCAGGCGAAGTTGGCGTTGCCGCGCGGGGGAAGGCCGAACTGCCAGCGCGCGTCGTCGTCTTTGCGGAACCAGTCGGAGTCGTTGAAGGGCGGATTGGCGAGGACGAAGTCGGCGCGGAGATCGGGATGGAGATCGCGC
>WNFY01012237.1_pt1 | contig 13380 bp, 6 predicted proteins | sample 5400091 | NCBI WGS metagenome assembly WNFY01 (sample SAMN13153364, study PRJNA577476) | soil metagenome | isolation source: 60 cm soil or saprolite under grassland replicate 1 | place: USA:California | collected 2016-06-15 | reverse complement strand
CGCTGCTCGGATTGACTCTCTGTTTCTCTGGGGTCGCGCTTGCGATCTTTGCAGGGAGGGACGGCGCGCTGCGCCGCGCCTCTCAGCCCGAGCGCTACATGCCTGTACCGGGCGCACGTTTACAGGAAGAGGCCATCGGCCTGGCACAGTTGGAACAATACTGGCACGATCGCTTGACGTATCCTACCGGCCGCTTTGACCCGGCGTGGGTGCGTGCCGCCGCCACGCAGCATGCGCGCATGGCAAGCGGCGTGCCGGCTGGAGCCTATTCAAAGCTCAACCTGGCCAATCCGCTGCCTCTCACCCCGACCGCGTTTACCGCGCTTGGTCCGCAACCGGAGCGGATGACCGGTTGCTCGGGCTGCTTTAATTACACGACGACCGAAGGGCGCGTTAACGCGATTGCGGTCGATCCGACCACCACCGTCAATGGCAGTATCGTGGCCTATTCTGGCGCGGTCGGCGGCGGTGTGTGGAAAACCACCAACTGCTGCAGCGGCTCTACGACATGGACCGTTGTGACTGATGATCCGCTGATTTCCACTACAGCCATCGACACTGTTGTCATTGATCCCAGCAATCACAACACCGTCTATGCAGGCACCGGCGATCTCAATTTCGGTTCCTTTTCCATGGGCAGCCAGGGTATTCTCAAGTCAACAGATGCCGGGGCCACCTGGACGGTACTGGGTGCAAATGTGTTCGGCATGGCTTATACGGAACCTCCGGGGCAATTCCCGCAATACAATGCGGTTGGCAAAGTTCGCGTGGATCCGAACAACAGCAACAAGGTGGTAGCCGGGACCAAACAGGGTGTCTACTTCTCGTATGACGCGGGCGTTAACTGGACTGGCCCGTGTTTTACGAACAACTTCAGCACTCAACGCCAGGACGTTACAGGGTTGGAGCTAAGCGATACCGGGGGAGGCAACACCCGGATCATCGCCGGGATCGGCACCCGCGGCTTTGCCACGACAGTCCAATATGACTTGGGCAACAACGGCGCCAACGGCCTCTACACTGCCACGATGGGCTCGAGCGGCTGCCCGAGCTTTACCTCAATCGCCAGCAATGCCAATGGTTTCGTGTTTGGTAATCAGGTCACGGGCAGCGCCTATTCGACTGGGGCACCCATGAATGCGGGGAGTGGCTCGCCTTTTGTTGACATCAATACCGGCGATCAGCTAGGCCGAATCGACATTGCTGTCGCGCCGAGTAACTCGAATTACATCTACGCCCAAGTACAATCCATTGTCGGTAACAATAATGGTGGTTGCGGCAACTCCCCTGGCTGCCAGATCGGCGCTTGGGCTTCCACAAACGGTGGCACGAGCTGGAGTTATATGGAAGGCTCTCAAGGTGGCGCGCTCAGAGATTGCGGTAACGGCGCCGGTGATTATCCGCAGAACTGGTACGACCAGGGAGTCGCCGTCGATCCGAATAATCCCGATCGGGTATTCTTCGATACGTTCGACGTTTGGTTTGCAACGCGCACGGGAACTGTGTGGAACGATACCACGTGCGGTTATTCTTACAGCGGAAACGCAGGTCCGGTGCACGTGGATCAACATGCGCTCGCTTTCCTGCCGAGCTCCTCCAGCATTTTGCTGGCCGGTGACGACGGTGGCGCTCACGGAACCGCGAACGCGGACATTGTAAACCAGACGACGGATCCAACCTGGTTTAACATGGACACGGATATTAACACGATTGAGTTTTACTCCGGCGACATCAGCGGCAACTTCGCCAATGCGGCTTCTCCAGAGGCGAGCGGCGGCTCGCAGGACAACGGCTCCATCTCCGTCACATTTGCCGGGACACCCACCGGCCCTGTGCTATGGCAATTGGGCGTTGGCGGTGATGGATTCTACTCGCGCATCGATCCTGTAGGCACAGGAACGAGTCTGCGCTTCTGGCAGGGTAACAACAGCGGTATGCTTCATCGCTGTGTCAGTAACTGCACCGCACAGAATGCGCCTTGGAGCGGCAACGTGTCGGGCGGTTCTGGCAGCTGGAGCGGCGATACAAGGTCGTTCATTCTCCCGTACGATCTTTTCCATGGCGGCATCCCAGGCGGCGATGATTGTCCGCCAGCGGGTGTTCCCGGCGGCTGCGGCCATCTCATTGCCGGCACGACCCGAGTGTGGGAAACGATCTTGGGGGGAAACAGCTCGTTCTCGGGCTCCAACTGGTACATAACAAACAATCCCATTACCCAAAACATGACCAAGCAGACCTTGGGCAATCGTTCCTTCATTAATCAGGTCAAGTATTCACCGAAATATCAGACCGTGGCGATGGTTGGCACCAACGATGCCAACGTCTGGATCGGCTTTAACCTCGGCACCGGCACTCAGGCACAGGCAAACTGGGTCGATGTCACTGGCAATAACAGCGTTGTGCCTTTGCGCCCCGTGCTTGGCATCGCGCTCGATCCCACCGTGTCGGCCGCGAATCTGCCCGTGGGTTATGCAGCCGTAGGCGGGTTCGACGCTAATACGCCGACAACACCGGGTCATGTTTTCCAGGTAACCTGCGCTGCCGACTGCGGCTCCTTCACATGGGCGAACAAGACTGGTAATCTCCCGGATATTCCGGTGGATTCGATTATTGTTAACCCGAATAACGCCCAACAGGTCTATGCCGGCACCGACTGGGGCGTTTACTATACCGACGACATAACGGTAGCATCTCCAACCTGGCAACGCTTCGAGAACGGCATCCCGCATGCGATGGTATGGGATATGCAAATAGATCGCGGCTCGACGACGCTCTCCGTTTGGACGCGCAGTCGCGGCGCGTACGTTTTTCCTCTGCCCGGCGGCGGGGGGACTCCAACTCCGACACCAACAGCAAGCCCATCGGCTACACCTACATCCACACCTACACCGACTCCGACGCCAACTGCGACACAGTGTGATACCGGGATAATCCAAAACGAAGGATTTGAGACCGGCAGTCTTCCGCCCTGGGTAATTGACGGCCACACCAACGATCCTGTGGTCGCCACCAACTTTGTACACAGCGGGACTTTTTCAGCATTCGCAGGGGGTAACCCACAACAAAACACGTTTTGCGAGGAGAATAATAACGAACCACTCGGAGACAGCTCGTTCTATCAGCAGTTCACAGTCCCTGCTGGTACCAGCACACTGAGCTTCTGGCACATGGACTGCACTAATGACAGCATTACGTTCGACTGGCAGGATGCTTATATCACCGATAGCAATGGGAACATTCTGCAAACGATCTTCCATGTGTGTGATACTTCGGACTGGACCAACGAGGTAGTGGACATGACGTCGTATGCGGGACAAACCGTGTGGATCAAGTTCTTGGTGCACCAGGATGGCTTCAACCCTCCTGGGGACACCACCGGGATGTGGGTGGACGATGTGGTGCTATACCAGCCATGCGGAACAGCGTCACCAACTCCGACGGCTACTGCGACACCTACACCCACAGCAACGCCTGGGCCCAGGCCCATCCCAACGCCAAGGCCCCGGCCGACGCCGCCTCCTCGCCCGTAAGCCTTCGGTTGCGTGGCCAGGCTTGTCGTAGCCTCGCGCGAAGGCGAGTGATCAGTGAAGTGGTCCGCCTACGCCAAGGCTACGGCGAACAAGTGACTGATTCGCTGTAGCCGGGGTCCCTGACCCCGGTGTTGTCTCTCACTCGACGCGTCGCGCGCTGCCTTTTGGTCGTCGCGGCTGACCTACGGGGTGGCAAAACGGGCTAGCCGATCAACGCGCGCGCGTACGTGGAACGTGCTTTTCCGCTCCTTCTGTAGAGGCAGCCGTGTCGGCTGCAAGACGGCGCACTTTGCTAAAGGTGGATCGGCCCGCCGCGGCGGGACGGTGCCGGAATAGTCGCCGAAGGCCGTGCGCGCAGTTGCTACAGCGTTGCAGGCGGGTGCGAAGCATTGCGGGCAGGACAACGCGTTCCACTTTCGATCGGCGCCTTATGCGCGTGAACTCGCGAGTTTCTCTCGCGAGTTCACGCCTTAACAATTCCAGTTAGCGCTACGGGCGCGGCGGCGGCGTTGGACGGGGCCGTGGTGTAGGTGTTGTCCGCGGTGGCGCCGTCACTGTAGGCGTGGGCGACGGAGGAGGAGTCGTCGTTGCTGTTGCCGTCGCGGTAGCCGTTGCCGTTGGTGTTGGCGAAGGCGTCCCGCACTGGGTCAAGATTTCCATCGAGCCATTCGCCACGCCAGTGTCATCATAGCCACCTGCCGCCCAGATGCGATCGGTGCCATTGGTGTCAGTGGCGAAGTTGCGCCGCGCAGTCAGCATAGGCGGGCCAAGCGACCAGCTATTGAGCACCGGATCATAGATATCCACCTCGTTCGATGGCGTGGGAAATTGCCCGCCCAACACCCACATCTGCCCATTGAAGTTCAGCCCACGCGTGTTGCTCGTGGCCCGCGGTATGCTGGTAATGGTGGTGATGGAATCAGCCACCGGATCATATTTGAACGAGTTTGTAGTATCGGTCAGAGCGCCACCCGTGATATCGGCGCCGCCACCTGTGTAGATTAGGCTGCCGATGGTAGCGGTCGGTATATAGCCGAGCGGAACCGGCAGGTGCGCGCTCTTTTGCACCCAGGCGGCGGGACTCACAGTATACTCCCAAATCTGGTCGATCCCGATGCCATTAGGAATGTCGAACCCGCCCAGGATGTACATCTTATTCGAAAACACACTCCAGCCACCGGGCAAAATACTGCTGGCGCCAGGCGGCCAGGAAGCAGCACCAGGGGTGATGGCGTCAGCAACAGGGTCATAGCGGAAGACGCGACCGGTCCCGGTCTGGCTGACGAAATTGGAACCGCCCACGCAAAAAATGTACGGTGTTCCAGAATCAGTGAGTACGCTGCAAGCCATGTTGTTCGTAAACGTGTCTGGGTAAGTGGCTGACTTTGTCGTCCACGCGTTGGTGGCCGGATCGTATTCAAATGGATGAGTGAACTCGACATTATTGGCGTCCCGCCCGCCCATGGCATAAAACTTCCCGTTAGCTGGGAAAAACACGCCAGCGAAGCGAACCCCAGCAAAAGGGAGATTAGGACCAGGCGACCAGCCAGGCGTGCACGTAGGTGACGCCGTTGGAGTTGGGGTTGGGGTCGGGCTTATGCCGCCGCCTGCGAAACTGAACTTGCCGATGCGCGTGTTCCAGTTGAAGCTGCTGGTTGTGGCGTAGTATTCGTTCACGTGCCAGAAGGTCATGCCGTCCGCCGGGTCGATGGTCGTCATGGTATAATCGCCCCAGCGGCCATTGGTGTCAGTCTGGCTCCCAGTACCGTCAAACATATCAGCTTCCCCTTGGGCGAGGTTACCTGGCGGGTCAGTAGCAAGACGTCCGGCATAACGAATACCAGGGAACATGGTTGGGCTGGATATCGAATAACCGATCGCCGTGTTTCCGTTTTGATCGACAGCTATGCTCGGCATAAAGCGCCATAAACCGTCGCCGCCATTGCTCCAGTCTTGTTGTTGCGCAGCTGTGGCGGGAAAATTGCCGCCCGTGACATCGAATTGATACCAGCGAATGATAGTCGGTCCAGCAGGGAAATTCAGGATATTGGTCTGGTCAGCCCATAACGACTCGGTGCCACCACGATTCTGGTAAACGACCGGTGTCATGATCTTATCGCCCAATGTGTCCAGAAGCTGCGATGTTCCAGACTGCGGCACGAGTGTAAAGCCAGCCGTATTTGTCCATGCTTCAACGAATGGGTTGACTGTGATCTCGGCGTTCGGCTGATGGGTTGCGCCGACGCCGAAAACTGAATTCGCTGGCGTGACAAAATCGACATGAAAGAACCGGGCATGGACCTGGGTCAAGGTCGTGGGATTGCTGGCCGGGCTGTCAACAGCCAGGACCATTTCATTCCTGCCCGCAGGTGGCGGATCGCCTGTGCGAAACGTCGCGGCGACGAAGCTATAGGAAGCGCCTACATCGGCCGCGCTAAGAGTGAAGCCGATCGCGTTGGCAGGGCCACCAGCGAGCATGCTGGCGCGGTCAAGCGCATAGGCGCGCACACCGTTGAAGGTGGTGAAATTGCTAAACAGGTTCATCATCAAGAAATAGGCGTTTTGGTCCGGGCTTCCGCCAGAGACCCAGAATCCAAACTTGGGATAATCGCCAAGGAATGTTGGATTCGCGGGATCCACTTGTAATGCATAAAGGAACCAGCCGCCGCTGACTGGGCTGCTGGTCTGAGACACTGCGATGCATTGCCAGAACGAACTGCCTGGAAACGAAGGAAAAGCGAAATCGCTGATCACCCAGCGGTCAGCCACCGGATCGTAGAGAGCATAAGGGTCACCGTCGTTGAAGCCATTGCAAGGAGTACCCACCAAGGGGGCAAAGAATGAGTTCCATGTCGTCGGGCCCGCCAGAGTGTTGCCGTTTTTGTCGAAAACCTTAAAGGACTCATTGACTGCTTCGACGTAATGAGTCGGGCCGACGTCGCCATCTGTATCAGGCGGCGCGCAATTGCAACCGCTGTTGACTCGGTTTATCCCATCAAACGTAAGCAACGGCGGCGGCATGGTGGGCGCCGGCCGCCAAATACTTTTGAGCAGTCTCTGGACGTACGCCAGGCCGGAGGTTCCGTATCCGGCTGACGCTTCTGGCTGGCCCGAGCCGTGCGGGTAGCGCGTCAGGACTCTTTCTTCAAACTCGGGCTTCGGGGCGACGTAAGGGAGGTTGCGCAAGTCCTGGTCTAAACGGACCGGACCAACCATCCGTACCACGTCGGGCGACTGCGTGCCGGGGGATGCCTGGTTGTTTTTGGTGCCTCTTCCCTGGGCGAGCGCGCTGGAGAACGCGCCCATGCCAAGCAGCGCCACAGCGACGCCGGTGAGGCAAAAGAGAGCAGCAATTACGATTCGAAGGTTAAAAAAGGCTGATTGTGAGGTGGATTTCTTTTTCATGGGTGAAGTGAAGTTAATTTCCGTCTACGGTGAACCCGAGACCCCGTCGTAACCGTGGTTGACAGGATCGATGCGACGCATCGGTTTCTCGCGAGTTTGTTCTTCGATTACATGCGCGACCAACCCGGGCGTGCGCGCGATCATGAAAATGCCGTTGAACGCGGCCGGGTTCATTCCAAGATCGGCGAGGATCGCGCCGATGGCGCCGTCCACGTTGATGGGCAGCGATTTTTTCGCGTCGGCGAACGCTTTCTCAACCGCGCGTGCCGCCTGCATATGCACGCCGTCAACGCCGGCCTCGCGCGCGAGTTCGAACAAACGCGCCGTGCGCGGGTCTTTCGTGTGGAGACGGTGACCAAATCCCGGCATGCGTTCGCCCGCTTCTCTCATAACGGCGAGCGTGCGCGCGGCGGCTTCATCCATCGAAATCGATTCGCGTGTCGCGCGATCGGCGATTGCTCTCAGTTGCCGAGCGCAATCTTCAATCGCGCCGCCGTGATGGCGATTAATCGACATGATTCCGGCCGCGACCGACGCGCTCAACGTAGCGCCAGTGGACGCCACGCTTCGCGCAGCTAACGCACTGGGAGGTGTCGCGCCGTGATCAATCGACGACACTAAAATCGCGTCCATCAAACGCGCGACGGCCGGCGATGGCAATTCGCCGGTCAAAGTTAAGTAAACCGCTGCGCCGAATGAGACGCGACCCATCAGCTCGGCGATGTTATATCCGCGCACCGCCACTTTGTTAGGCTCAACGCGCGTGATGGCGGTATTCCACACCGCGTTTTTGTCGGTTTCGCTCATAAGACTTTCTCCTTTCAGTTTGTTTAGAATCTTGACGACCGCATCCGGCAGCTCACCAAACGCATCGACGACGGTGGCGCCTGCTTCGCGCAGCGCTTTCACTTTGCCAGCGTGCGTGCCGCGCCCGCCTTCGATGATCGCACCCGCGTGACTAAAGCGCGTCCCTTCGCGCGCGGCCTTTCCACCGATGTAAGCGATCACGGGCTTGATGACTTTTCGATCGACAATCAGTTGCGCCAGTTCTTCTTCCTGTGACGAACCAATTTCGCCAAAGATCACGATCGCCTCTGTAAGCGGGTCGGCTTCAAACATCAGCGCCGCGTCGGGCAGACGAATACCAATTACGGCGTCGCCGCCGATATGCACGATGGTTGAGATGCGCACGCCCGCTTGCCCAAGATAATAACCCGTGCTCGAAGCCATGCCGCCGGAGCGGCTGATGACGCCAACGCCTTTCGGAACGCCCGGCTTGAACCATTGCCGCGCGCTTTCCGCGCGACCGCCGATCATCCCGATCACGCCCTTGCCCGGGCTCAACACGCCGAGCGTATTTGGCCCCAGAAACATCGCGCCATTTGCTTTTGCCGCCGCCGCGATCTCCATCGCGTCCCACACCGGCACGCGATCAGGCACCAAGACCGTGAGTTTGATCCCGGCATCAATCGCGGAAACCGCCGCGTCCTTTACACCGGCACCCGGTACAAAAACGACGGAGATGTCGATTTCCCCTAACGAATTCACTGCTTCCTGCGGCGTGTTAAACACCGGCACGCCGAGCACGCTTTGTCCTCCTTTGCCCGGAGTCACACCGGCGACGACGTTCGTTCCGTATTCGCGCATCAGGCGCGTGCGCGCCCGGCCTTCGCGTCCCGTGATGCCTTGCACCAGCACGCGCTTTTTCTCGTCAATCAAAATTCCCATTTAACTTAATTTAACTTATTGCCCTAACTTGAACTGAATTTTACTCGATGCTCGTGCGTCGGCATCAGTCGTTCGCTTGCGGGAACACTTTCATTCCGAGAAGTGCGGCGCCTTGCCGCATGCGTGTGTCGGTAGAGACCATATCCGCTGCGCCGGCGGCCAGTGCACTGGCCAACTGCAAAGCGTCAAGGACACGGACAAGAACCGGCTCCTTCGCGCCATAGCACTGTCGAACGACTTCCAACGCGTTTTGCTCGACACGTGAATTGTATGCGATCAGCCTGAAATACTCGGCTTCTATCTCATCCCGAAATGTCTGATATAGCACCTCGGCCATACCTGGTTTCAATGCTTTGACGAATTCCTTTCGATGTAACCCGCAATGAAGCTCGTGCACGGTGAAAGCTGAAATGAGCAGGCTTTCGGGTCTTTGCGCCAGCGTTCTAAAAGGCCTGGCGTCCGGCTCGTCTACATACAATCTAATTACGGCAGATGTATCCCAGAAGAGCATGCGTCAAAACCGATCCGCCCGATTCTCATCCTGGATTTCCTGCGCCGTCATTCCAATGATGCCCGTTCCTGTTTGCTTGCGCAGGCGTGCCAACTTGGCGAGCCATTTTCTCTTGTCGATTTTCCTGCGGCGCTTGGGAAGGCCTACCAGCTTGGCGACTTCCGTGCCGTGCACGGTAATCACTACTTCCTCTCCCTGGCTCGCCAGCCTTACCATCTCCGACAGTTTCGCCTTCGTTTCTCGCAAAGTCGCGGTCATGTAGTTACAGTAGTCACAATCGAGTTCCAAGTAAAAGCCTTCGATTCCCGCGAGTCGACACTCGACATCGCACGCTAGCAATTCGGAATCTTTGTTGGCGAACTCCTCGCTCGCCAGCGCCGCTGCGGGCGCGCCTTGGCGATCGACGATTAGTCCGGTGGAGTGCGTTTCAACTGCCGCGCGAATCTGCGGCCAGCTTGTGGTATCGATCCAGACGCGGCCATTTTTTACTTGGAGCATCGTGGCCGATGGATCTTCCACAAATTTCGGCACACGCGGCAGACGCGGTCTCCATTTCGCACCCTTCGCAGTGGCGACGAGTTCCGCTAAGCGCGCAGCGATGAAAGCTGGCGTATCCGTCTTGCGATAGCCTTCGACGGGCGCGCGAAGCAGCTTAGACATGCGATGCAAAATGTCCACGGCGCGATCTTCGGTGTTCCCGCCCAGACGAATCACTGCGGGAATATCGAGAGCGAGTTCCCAAAACGCTTTGGCCAATCCGTAGGCGGACCAATATTGTTCCTGACTTGCGACGCCGGAGCCGGAACCGAAATAGCCGACCAGGTCGGGCTGGGCGAGAATGATTCGCGCTGCGCGATATACTTTCGACGCGGATGGATTGCCGCTTGTGTCGGTGAAGTTCGTGATCGTGAATCCCGCGTTCACGATCGCGTCCATCGACATCATCGAACCACCGCCGCCGGCGCCGTGAAAACCAACCAGACCTTCGGAATTTTTCGGAGCCGCTGTCGCTAGCTGCGCGAAATAAAATGTGCCACGATGATCGTTTTGCTCGACGGCGTAGGCAATACGCTCAAGTGGCGTCGGTGGATGATCGAATTCTCGCGCGATTTCAATTCCCAACTCCGGATGTCGCGCCACGGCGTAATCATCAATCGTGATTCGGCAATCAGCCGCCACGAACTCGCCGTTCTTGGTCAGCACCAGTGGATTGATTTCCAGCGAGCGCGCCTCAACGCTGCGTGCAGCGCCAAATAATTTTCGGATCGACCCGGCAAGCTGTTTCGCCTCCGCTGGTGAAAGGCCGCACGAATTCACAGCTTCATCAATGGCCGAATCCGAAGCGCCGCGGTCTACATCGCAGGGAATTCGCCGCGTCGAAGCAGCGCGCTCCTCGATCCCGGTGCCACCGCCGGCGGCGAAAATAATCACCGGTGCACGCGCGGCGTCATCGATGGCGAATGAAAGGAAAAATTCCCGCTCGATGTCGATCTTCTCTTCCACCAGCACGGCTTCGACTGGAAACTGTCCCACTTTCATCGACAACATCCGCGCCGCGTGAGCGCGCACGTCATCTGGGTTTTTGGCAAAGCCAACTCCGCCGATGCCAGCGCGTCCAGTGGTCCACGCTTGAATCTTGACTACAACTTCGCCGCCTAATTCTTTCGCCGTTGCGACCGCTTCGTCCACAGTCGATGCAGCGCGGCCACGCGGGATCTTGAGTCCGTTAGCGGCGAGAATTGCTTTTCCCTGATATTCATGAAGCCGCGCCATAGGCGTGTGCTATTTCGGATGAAAACGTCCAACGTTCAACCCGCTTCACGCAAGGCTACGGCGGGCAAGCCAGCCTCCGTCCGGCAGCGGCCGGGCTGCGGCGCGGCGATCGCCCAACTCACGCTAGCTTTGCTCTCGACATCGCAGTTGAGTCGAGATCTCGGAAATATCACCGTCCAAGCCAAGGACGTCGCCGCGGCGCGAAAATATTTTGAGGAAGCTTTAAAGCTGGAGCCGAACGGCCAATACACGCAGGATGCGACGGAAGCGTTACGAAAACTGAAGCAGGAGTAGCACAACTGCGGTCGAATGTACTCAGCGGGAATTAAGAGCTTCGTTTTCTTCGCTGCCTTTTGTAGAATTCTTTCTGCGATCCAAACTAAACGTCTGCAAAGAAAATAAAATCCTTATGAAGCCATCGACCAAAATCAAAACGACCACTCGACTACGTCTCATCGCCTTTGCGCTTGCCTCTTTTGCGCTGTTGGCAGCCGCGCAAGCGATCATTGCTTTACCTGCCACAGTGGACCTGTTCGCTTCGATCAATGGGACCACACAGAATGGCGGCGGCTCAATCCTAGAATTTACACCGCCTGGAGTGCAGAGCACTTTCGCCTCCACGCTTGACCGGCCGCGGGGAGTGGCTTTTGACACCGCGGGCAATCTCTTTGTAGCCACTACTACGTTGGATATGAATTCCGGTAATTTTTCAGGAGCAATACTGAAAATCGCTCCCGATGGCACGCAAACGACTTTCGCTAATGTCAGCGGCCCCAGTGCCAGCTTCTTTCTGGAGGACCTGAAGATCGACGACTCGGACAAAGTCTTCTTGATCGTGAATGACGAGACGGATCCTAACGAAGCCAGCGTAATCTATCAATTCGCGCCTGATGGGACCCAGAGCACGTTTGGCAACCTGCCCGGGCAAAGCTATGGCCTGGCCTTTGATAGCGGGGGAAATCTCTACGCAGCGGACTTCGGCGACCAAACGATCTATATGTTCACACCTGGCGGAACGCGCACCATTTTCGCCGGGCCCTCCGCGTTCGATCCTGATCAAGGTCCTGCCGGTTTGGCCTTTGATCGGTTCGGCAATCTCTTCGTCTCGACCGAGATCGTTGGGAGTCCTGGCGGCGGCGACACAATTCTTATGTTTGCTCCCGATGGGACTGAGAGCACATTCGCCTCCGGACTGGATGAACCTCGCGGCCTGGCTTTTGACAGCGCGGGCAATCTCTTTGTGGCCGAGGTCCCTGTCACAACCACAGGTGACATTCTGAAATTTGCACCTGATGGCACTCATACCGTTTTTGCCTCCGGGCTAGGCAGGACCGAGGGCAACGGAGGGCCGGAATTCCTGGCCTTCCAGCAGAATGCAGCACCTATTCCAAGGCGCCATCCAACCCCACCGCCTCATCCAACCCCGCCGCCTCACCCGACCCCGCCGCGCTAGAGGAAGCCACGGTTTCAATCAAAGAATGCGCGGACAAATGGTTACTTATCATAAAAGTCTGCTTTTTGTAGCGCTGCTAATTTCCATTTTAGACTGTGCAAGTGGCCAGGATTACGCTGCTCGTTACAAACAGCTGCAAGATCAGCATGCAGACGCTCAAATCGAGACGTTGCTCAGCGAATGGCGCGAGAAAGCGCCTAACGATCCCGAAGCGTGGATCACAAGCGCCAATTATTATTTCAATAAACGTCAGGTTGTGATTTCAACGAAGCCTCCGGGGAAAGACGACTTTAAGTTGACCGATAAGAAAACGGGAAAGCAGGCGGGAAGCATTTCGTTCGAGCAAGATAAAGGGAATGTGAAGCGGGCGGCCGATCTTCTTCAGGAAGCGACGACGAAATTTCCCGATCGCCTCGATATCTGGTGCGGGCTCGCGTTTATTTATCAAGAGAGCGGAGATTTCGATAATGAGTTGTCGACGTTGAAGAAGATGGTCGCCTATGCCCGCGAGCATCCGGCGCAATTGAAATGGTTGAAAGGCGAGCCGCTCAACGAGCCAGCCGACAAGTTCGTTCCAGAAAAGTTGCACAGTTACGGTTTGTTCTACGAGAAAAAGGAAAATCCGGACGACGATAAACGATGGTTTCAGATTTCCACGCTAGCGGCGCAGCAGTATTCCTCCAACGCCACGGCCTGGAACGACATCGCCGGTTACTATGCAGACCTCGGCGAATGGCAGAAAGCGCGGGAGTCGCTGGAAAAGGCGCGTCAGATCGAACCAAAATCAGTTGGTGTGCTAATTAATCTCGGAAATATCACTGTCCAAGCCAACGACGTCGCCGCGGCGCGAAAATATTTTGAGGAAGCTTTAAAGCTTGAGCCGAACGGCCAATACGCGCAGGAAGCGAAGGAAGCGTTACGAAAACTGAAGAAGAAGTAGCAACTGAAGTGTTTGTGCGTGTGAGAAAAGACATTCTCAT
>WNFY01004173.1_pt1 | contig 13382 bp, 9 predicted proteins | sample 5400091 | NCBI WGS metagenome assembly WNFY01 (sample SAMN13153364, study PRJNA577476) | soil metagenome | isolation source: 60 cm soil or saprolite under grassland replicate 1 | place: USA:California | collected 2016-06-15 | reverse complement strand
GGACGTGATGGCGGCCGTCGCATCGCGCTTGCTCTGGGTCCCATAGCCAACGGAGATCTGGTCGTCGGGGGTCGGGACCTCGACCCGGCGCGATCCGGTCGGCCCGCAGCCAGTGACCAGCGCGACGGCAAATCCGCAGCAGATGGCTCGCTTCATGTCTCCCCCTCGAGTCAGGGTAAGGCAGGTTCAACGCTGTTCGGGATTGTCGGTTCCTTCGGGTTCCTTTCGGCAACGCGGTGGATGGTGTTGCGAAGATACAACAGTCGGGAAAGAACCGCACCCCGCCGCGGCTAGCGGCGGGGTGCGGGCGAGGTGCGGGCCGATCAGTATCCGGGGTTCTGCGTCAGGGCCGGGTTGGTATTGATCTGCGTTTGCGGAATCGGGAACCGCTTCTTGAAGTCAGCGAGCGGATGCAGCTTTTCCACGTTCGGGTCATGGGCCCGGAGGCTGTTTGCCCAGTAGCCCGGCTCTTCGGAGTCGCGGCGCACCAGGTCGAACCAGCGCTTCGCCTCGAAGGCGAACTCCCAGGCTCGTTCCATATAGATCGCCTCGCGCACCGACAACTTGTCGATGGGCTCCCCGGCGGTGCCATAGTCGTGGGGCTCGGCCCGGTTCTCGGCGCCCGTTCCTTTGCGCGCACGCGCGCGGATCATGTTCAGGTACTGCACCGCGACCGCCCCGTTGCCCAGCTCGTTCTGTGCCTCGGCGTACATCAGAATCGCCTGGGCAAAGCGGTACAGCGGCGTGTCCACGTCATTCAACATCCAGTTCAGACCGTTGTCGCTCTTGCGGTACTTGTACGGCATCGGCCCGTCGGCCAGGGTATCGTGGCGCACGACATGTGTCACGGTGTCGTTGAAGGTCGGGCAGACACCGCTCACGCTGCAGCCGCCCCAGACGTAGGCCTTGGTGGACGCCCAGCCGGTGTCGGCTCCGCGACGGTAGTCACCGAGGAGGTAGCTGTTGAAGAACCAATTCGTGGGGTGGATGAGGCCCCACCCACCGCCTTGCCCCTGATCGAGCCCCCAGTCGCGCGGATAGTAGAACAGCTGGAACAGACTCCTGGTGTTGGTGGTCACGCCCGAATTACTGATTACGAAGATCATCTCCCTGTTGCCCTTGTTCTGGGGCAGGAACGTGCTCAAGTAGTCGTTGTTCAGGGCCCAAACGCCCGACCGGATCACACTGTCCGCCCAATCGGAGGCCTGCTGCCATTCGTTCTTCAACATGAAGCTGGAGCGCCACTGGTACAGGTCGGCGAGCGCCATCTGCGCCGCTCCCTTGGTGACGCGCCCCAGGGTCGGATTCCCGTACCCGTCGCTGGACGGCCACGTGGCGGGCAGTGCGGCCGCAGCCTCTGTCAAATCCTTGATGATCGCCTGGTCGACCTGCTCGACCGGGGTCCGCGTAGGTTGAGGGTTGGCCTGCTCCGCCGGCGACAGGAGCAGCGGCACGTCGTCGTACACCTTGACGAGCCAGAGGTACGCGTAGCCGCGCATGAACTTGGCCTCGGCCAGATTGTACGCTTTGACCTGTGCGTTGGGCGCGTCGATGCCCGGCCCGTTTGCGAGCACCAGATTCGCCCGTGTGATCATGGAGTATGCCGTCCCCCAATACCCGCCCGTGTTGCCCGTGCTGGCGTCCCAGTCCAGGAAGTCTGGCCCGCTCGTGCCGAGGTTCGGCTCGCGATTATCCGCCCGCGCCTGGTCGGAGGCAAGCTCGGGCGTGGTCCACTGCGCCTGCCCCTGCATGCCGCGCAGCGAGTTGTAGATCGCGATGGTGGCGCTGTTCAGATCCGCTCCGGTCTTGTAGAAGGTGTCCGTCGTCGTAAAGCCCTTCGGATCCTCGGTGAGCAGATCGGTGCAAGCGCACACGACGTACAGCGCGGCGACCGCGAGGGGGGCGGCGATCAATCGGTTGCGTCTCATGGAGTCTCTTCCTCGCTCAGAAGGCCACGCTGACGCCGAAGTTCCAGACGCGCGAATGCGGGTAGGCGCCGATGTCGATGCCGCCGAACCGCGGGTCGCCGCCCATGCTGTTGACGTCCGGGTCGAACCCGCTGTAGTCCGTGAACGTCGTCAGATTCTGGCCGGTGAGAAACAGCCGCGTCGTCTCGGCGCCGGGGATCAGTCGTGCGGGCAGGTCGTAGCCGAGTGTGAGCGTCTGCAGCCGCAGGTAGGACCCGTCCTCCACCAGCGTGCTGTAGAGCCGCCGCGGCCGCGCCGCGTTGGCCCGCGGCACGTCGGTGTTGGTGTGCGTCGGCGTCCACCGGTCGAGCACCGTAGCCCGCTCGTTCGCCTGCCCAATGGCGAGGCCGCCGTAGGCGTTCCCCGCGTTGATGATCTTGTTGCCGTAGTTGAAGCTGAAGAACAGGTCCAGCGAGAACCGGCCGTAGGTCAGGGTGTTGCTCAAGCCGCCGTAGAACTTGGGATCGCCGTACCCCAGGATGACGCGGTCGGCCGCAGTGATTGTGCTGTCACCGTTCATATCCGCGATCTTGTACTCGCCCGGGACGCACGATTGCGCGGGGTTCTTCAGATAGCACTGGTCTCCCTGCTGCCACAGGCCGTTCACCTGATAGCCGTAGATCGAGCCGAGCGGTTCGCCCACCTTGATGATGTAGGTCTCGGCGGGGCTGAAGAAGTTGCCGGTGCGCGGCGCTAGCAGAATCTGGGTCTGACCACCCAGGTCGAGCACCTTGTTGCGGTTGGCGGCGACGTTCAACGCGCTGCGCCAGGTCAGATCGCCGCGTTGCACGTTGACGGTGCTCAGCGACAGCTCCACGCCGCGGTTCTGCAGTGAGCCGATGTTGCGGAGCTGGCTCGAGAAGCCGGTGGTGGACGCGACCGGGACCGAGAGCAGCAGGTCGGTCGTCTTGGCCTCGTACGCGTCGAGCGACAGGGTGACCCGGCTGTTCAACAGGCTCGCGTCGACGCCGACGTTGAATTCGGTCTTTTCCTCCCATTTCAGGTCGGGATTCGGCATGCTCCCGCCCGGAGCCAGCGCCGGGATCTCGGTCGTACCGGAGGAGTACCACGCCACCCCCAGCCGCGACAGCGATTGATAGGGGGAGACGGCCTGGTTGCCGACCTTGCCGTAGCTCACGCGCAGCTTCAGGTCGCTGAACAGCGACTGGCCTTGCATGAAGCCCTCGTTGCCAATGCGCCACGCGAAGGCACCCGAGGGAAAGAATGCCCACTTGTGGTTCGCTCCGAACACGCTCGAACCATCGCGCCGGCCGGTGAGCGTGAAGATGTACTTGTCGGCGATGACGTAATTGGCCCGGCCCAGGTACGACAGGATCGCGGACTCGATGACGCCGCTGCCCGCCGGCGAGAGCTGCGAGCCGGAGCCGAGGTTGTAGACGTTCGTGACGTCCGTCGGGAAGTTCCCCGCGTTACCCTGGACGGCCTCGCTGTCCGTAGTCTGGACCGAGAAACCGACGAGCGCGTCCAGGCTGCCAGGACCGACGGCGCCGTGGAAGCTCAGGTTGTTTTCGTTGGTGAGCACCCGACCCTGGCTCGAGTAGATCCACCCGTTCCCTCCCGCCCCGCCGTCGAGGATGGTGCGGGGGGCGAAGAAATGGATGCCGTTGAACTCGAAGCTCCCGCCGAACGTGCTCTTCACCCGCAGCGCGGGGGTGATGTCGAATTCCCCGAAGATGCTCCCGAGCATCCGCGAGGTCGTATTGAGATCGGTCTCCTCGGTGGCTCGGGCGACCGGGTTCGGGACCGGCTCGGTGGACGGCGAGGTCTTGATCCAGTTGCCGGCTGTGTCGCGAGGCGCCGCGAACGGGGCGAATTGCATCGCGGCCTGAATGCCGTTCGCGCTGTTGCCGACGGCGGCATTCTCCACGCCGGCGGCGTTGCGAGCGACGCGCGTCATGCTCAGACTCGTGGCCCAGCGGAACCTGGGACTGACGTCCCCGTCGAGGTTGAGCCGCAGCCCAAAGCGGTTGAAGTCGGAGCCGAGCTCGATCCCCTCCTGCCGGGTGAAATTGCCGCTGAGCAGATAGCGCAGGCGTTGCTCTCCGCCCGAGAGACTGATGGTCTGGTTGGCCTGCAACCCCGTGCGCAGCATCATCGCCGGGTAGTCATAGGTCGGCGCCGCGGCGACCTGAGCAGCGGTGTAGAGCGGGGACAGGTTCGCGTTGGCTCTCGCTTCGTTCGACAGCTGCATGAACTGCTGGCCATTGAGGACCGGGATGGTGCGGGCGATGTCCTGGAACCCGGCACTCGATTCCAGCGTCACCTGGCTCTTGCCCGCCTGACCCCGCTTGGTGGTGATCAGCACGACACCGTTGGCCCCGCGCGCGCCGTAGATGGCCGTCGCCGACGCGTCCTTCAGCACGTCGATCGACTGGATCTCGCTCGGGTCGACGGACATGAGCGGATTGCTCTTCGGATCGGTCGAGTTCGAGCCCTGCTCTGCCGGGAGGCCATCGATGACGTATAGCGGCTCGCTGTTGGCGTTGATCGAGCCGTTGCCGCGAATCCGCACCCGGGCGCCGACACCCGGCATGCCCGAGTTGTCGATCACGTGCACACCCGCGGCCTTGCCCTGGAGGCCGCTCGAGAGGGTCACCGTCGGCGCCGCCTTCGTCTCGAACTGCTCGGCGCTCACGGACGACACCGCGCCGGTGAGATTCCGCCGATCGGCGGCGCCGTACCCGATCGCGACGACCGGATTCAGCTCGATAGCACTTCTGGCCAGCTGGACATCGGCGACGGCCTGCTCACCGTCCTGCACCGTCACGCTGACCAGTGCCGCCGTGTAGCCCAGCATGCGTACGCGTATCCGATAGCTCCCCGCCGGGACCCCGGTGATCGTAAAGCGACCGTCGGCGCCCGTCTTGGCCGTGAGGGCCGTCCCGACGAGTGCGACCATCGCGTCCACCACCGGAGCGCCGGTGGTCGAGTCTCTGACCGTTCCGGCGATCGACCCGGGCTGTTGCCGCGCGCGCCCGACCGATCGGTCCGTCACGAGCAGAATCTGACCGGTGCCGTCGAGCGTGGACGCGACACCGGTGCCGTGCAGCAGCGCATCGAGTGCGGCCTCAACCCGCACCGCGGCGAGCTGCACGGACACCGGTCGGTTCAGCGGCACGACGCGACCGGAGTAGGCGATACGTACGCCGGTCTGCCGCGCGACGGCGTCGAGCGCGTCCTTCAGGGGCACGCTCTCCAGACGGAGCGTGACCGTGCGGTCCAAGGGCGACGCGGCGGCCGCCTGCTGCGACCGCACGGGCGCCGTCGCCGCGACGAGCAACGCAAACGGAATCAGAAATCGCATGGTGGGTCTCCTCCGATTACGGTCGCCGACGCGAGGGTGTGAGTAGCGCCGTCCTCCCGGACCTGGTCCAGCGGGCGTCGACCACCTGGGCGAGCATCGCGAGGGCTTCATCGACCGAGCGGGTGGCGAACGCGATGGTGAGCCGTTCACCGGACCCCGCCACGCCGCTCACCGCGATATCCACGTCGTACCAGCGCTCGAGCTGCGTCACGACCTCGCCCAGCGGCGCATCGTGGAACACGAGAGTGCCGCGGGTCCACCCGAGGTAGTCTCCGAGCGAGACGCCCGACGTCGCGCGCAACCCGCCGTGCGCGTCGAGCACGCCGCGATCACGCGACCGCAAGCTGAGCACCGAGTCGCCCCCCCCGGCCCGCAGGGCCACCCGGCCGGCCGCTACCACGACTTGGAGGTAGTCGTCCTCCGGGTACGCACGCACGTCGAAGCTGGTGCCGAGGTCTTCGGTCACGCCCCAGCGCGTGTGCACGAGGAAGGGACGCCGGGGGTCGTGCCGTACCACGAAGTACGCCTCGCCGTCGAGCTCGACGGCGCGCGCACTGACGCCGAAGTCCCGCGGCACGCGCAGCCGCGTGCCCACGCTCAACAACACGCGGCTCGAGTCGGGGAGCTCGAGCTGGAGGCGCTGTCCGGGCTGCGTGGCGTATTCGCGAAACGGCGCTACGCGCGGGCGTAGCCGCCACACGAGCGTGCCGGCCACGACACAGGCGATCGCCGCGGCGATGCGGACCATCGCAAACCGCGGCCCGGCACGCCGCGGTCGGGGCCGCGCGGAGAACCCGGCCGACCCCTGCGCCGCGTGACGGCCGCGGCTCCGCAGCAGTCGGATCCGGGCTTCCGCGACGACCCAGGGCCGCGTGGTCGAGCCCGTGAGGCGCCACATGGCGCGGATCTCGTCGAGCAGCTCACCCCGCCGCGGATCGGCGGCGATCCACGCCTGGATCGCGGCCGCCTCGTCGGGCGAGCAGTCGCCCTCGACGAAGCGCAGCAGTTCGGACTCTTCGATCCCCTCCGCCATGAGGCACCTCCTGCCTCGAAAACCCGCGGAGGGGGGCGGGAGTATGACGCCGGGGCTCCCCTAGCCGGCGCGGTCTTCGGGAATGCACGGACGGGCCAGGTAGGGTGCCAGCCTGGCCCGCAGCCGCAGCGTGGCGCGCCACATCTGCGACTTCACCGTGCCGAGCGAGATCCCGAGGCGGGTCGCGATTTCGCGGTAACTCAGCTGCTCGCGGCGGCGCAGCACGAAGATCGCGCGGCAGCGCGCCGGCAGCTGGGCGATGGCCTGCTGCACGGCCTCGTCGAGCTCGCCGCGCAGACACAGGTCCTCCGGCGTATCGGACGGGGGTATCTCTTCAGACGCCGCGCGCGCGATCCACGCCGCCACCACGCGACGGTGGCGCAGATACTTGAGGGCGCGGTTCCGGGCCGCCACATAGAGGTACGGCCGCGTAAGCCGGCTCGCGTCCCGCGGGCCGCGGCTGTCCCAGAGGCGTAAGAACAAATCCTGCACCAGATCCTGCGCGGCTTCCGCCGACCCGACGAAGCGGAGCACGTATTCGCACAACTCGACGTAATGGGCCTGGAAGGCCGACTCCCAGGAATGCGATGACTGCGGCGTGGCGCGCGCCACGCGATGTGGGAGCGGCTGGAGCGGCGGGAGCGGCGAGCGGCGATGTGTGTCGAGCATGTGGCCTGTGGTGAGCGACCGTTGCGGCGTCGCAACAGGTCCTCGGTTCACGCCGTTGTGCGCCGGGTCACGAGTTGCAAGTTCGAGACCGCCGGTGATCTTCCTGTGACGAGGTCGAAAACCAGAGTGCACGCCGCGAGCGGCCTTCCTTTAGTCGGTCGGGCCCACTGGCCGGACAGCGCCTACCGTCGGGACGAGCTGCCCGAGCGCGTGCTGCAGTTCGGCACGGGCATGCTGCTGCGCGCCCTGTGCGCCGGGTCCGTGGACGCCGCCAACCGCGCCGGCGCGTTCCACGGCCGCATCGTCGTCGTGCAGAGCACCCCGCACGGCAGCGCGCGGGCGATCAACGCCCAGGACGGGTTGTTCACGCTGGTGGAACGCGGCTTGCTCGATGGCGCGCCGATCGAGCGCACCCGCTTGATCGGCGCCGTGTCGCGCGCGCTCGTCGCCGATACCGAGTGGCAGGCGGTGCGCGCCGCCGTCGTACAACCCGAGCTGCAAGTGATCGTGAGCAACGTGACCGAAGCCGGCTTCCGGCTGGACGGCGACGGGGCGCGCCCGGATGCGACGGGGGCACGCGCGCCCGCGGGATTCCCCGCGAAGCTGCTGGATGTCCTGCACGCGCGCTTCGAGCGGCTGCCCGACGGCCCGCCGCTGTACGTGATCCCGACCGAGCTCGTCCCCGACAATGGGCCGCGGCTCGCCGCGATGATCGATCGGCTGGCGTCGCAGTGCGGCGAGCGGTTCCGCGCCTGGCTCGCCTCCCACGTCCACTTCTGCTCCTCGCTCGTGGACCGCATTACCACTGGAAGCCCGCCCCCCGAAACGCGCGCCGCGCTCGAGAAGCAGCTCGGCTACGCCGACGAGCTGCTCACCGTCACGGAGCCGTACGCCCTGTGGGCCATCGAAGGGGAGCCGGCCGCGCTGCGGGCGGCGTTTCCGATCGATGTGGCTCCCGACGCGGTGGTGTTCGCGTCCGACATCGGGATGTACCGGGAGCGCAAGCTGCGCCTGCTGAACGGGTCGCACACCGCGCTCGCCCCGCTGGCACTGCTCGCCGGCGTAGCGACGGTGCGCGAGGCGGCGGAGCATCCGCGGCTGGGACCATTTCTCGAGCGCACACTGTTCCAGGAGCTCGTGCCGGCGACCGACATACCACGCGTCCAGGCGCAGGCATTCGCCGCGAGCGTGCTCGAGCGGTTTCGCAATCCCTGGCTCGAGCACGAGTGGCGTGTGATCGCCACCAACCAGACGATGAAGATGCGGCTGCGCGTCGCGCCGGCGATCGAGCGATTCGTCCAGGACGAGCGGCGCGTTCCGCCGGGGCTCGCGCTCGCGTGTGCCGCCCACCTGCGATATCTTCGCCCCGTTTCCGAGGGCGCACCCGCCGGTTCGGCGCCGCACGGGCGGTGGCGTGGCCACACGTATCCGATCAACGATGCCGATCTCCCGCTCGTCGCCCGGCACTGGCTGGCGTTGGACGTTGATCACGTGTCCGGCCCCCTCCCGCGCGACATGCTGGAGCGGCTCACGGCCCACGCCCTGGCCGACGAGGCGCTGTGGGGCTCTTCTCTCGCGCGGCTTCCCGGATTCCTCGAGGCGACCACCCAGGGGCTCGCCCGACTCGAGCACGAAAGCGTAGAGGCGACTCTCGGATGATCGATGCGGCATTAGCGAGCGGCGTGATCGCGGTCGTGCGGCTCCCGGCGGGCGCCGACTTTCGCGCCCTGGCGGGCGCGCTCGTCGCCGGGGGCGTGAGCGTCGTGGAGATCACGCTGACGACGCCGGGCGCATTGGCGGCGATCCGCGACCTCACGGCGCAAGGCGCCGTCCCGGGCGCGGTCGTGGGCGCGGGCACGGTGCTGGACGAGGGGTCCGCGCGCGACGTCATCGCCGCCGGCGCGCGCTTCGTCGTGAGCCCGACGCTCGATCAGGGCGTCATGCGCTGCTGTCGCGAGGCGAACGTTCCCTGCATGCCGGGCGCACTCACGCCGCGCGAGCTGCTCGAGGCGTCGCGCGCGGGTGCGTCGCACATCAAGCTCTTCCCCGCCTCGCTGGTGGGCCCGCGCTACATTCGCGAAGTGCTCGCTCCGCTGCCGTTTCTCCGCCTGGTGCCGTCCGGTGGCGTGTCGCTCGACAACGCGGGCGACTGGATCCGCGCCGGCGCGATCGCCGTCAGCCTCGGGAGCGCCCTGGTGAGCCCGTCGCTCGTCGCGGAGCAAGGCTGGGACCGGCTGACGGCGCGCGCCCGCGCGCTGATCGACCGCGTGGCGGTGGCCCGCCGCCAGCCCGCCGAGGCACCGGCGTGAGCGGCGCGCGCGCGGTGACGTTCGGCGAGCTGATGCTGCGCCTCAGCCCGCCCGGTCAGGAGCGCTTGTTCCAATCGCCCGAGCTCCGCACGGGCTTCGGCGGGTGCGAGGCCAATGTCGCCGTAGGGTTGGCGCACCTCGGCGTCCGCGCCGATTACGTCACCCGGCTGCCCGACCACGCCATCGGCCACGCCGCGCGGCACGCGCTGCAAGCCGAGGGCGTGGGCACGGCGTGGATCGCGCTCGGCGGGGTGAGCGAGCGGATGGGGATCTATTTCGTCGAGCCGGGCGCCGATATCCGCGCCAGTCGCGTCGTCTACGACCGCGCCGGCTCGGCGTTCGCCGCCATCACGCCCGGGACGGTGGATTGGGCGAAGGCGATGCAGGGCGCGGCCTGGTTTCACGGCTCCGGCATCACGCCCGCCCTCGGGGAAGGCCCGCGCGCGGCACTCGCCGCGGCGATCGACGCCGCGCGGTCGGGCGGGGTGCGCATCAGCCTGGATCTCAACTACCGGCCCGCCCTCTGGCAGGGGCGCGAGCCTCGGTCTTTGATCGAGCCGCTCGTGAGAGGAGCCGACCTGTTGATCGGTAACCGCGACGCGGTGCGCATCATGCTCGGGATCGAGGCGCCGGACGACTCGCTGGCGCAGCGCCTCGCGGAGCGGTACGGCTGTCGCCACGTGGCGCTGACCCGGCGCGAAGTCCTCTCGGCGAGCGAGCACGGCTGGAGCGCCGCGCTGTACGACGCGTCGTCCGGGGGCGCCTGGCAGAGCCGGCGCTACCAGGTGCGGGTCGTGGACCGGGTGGGCGGTGGCGACAGCTTTGCCGCGGGCCTCATCGCCGCGCTCGCCGCCGATCGGGACCCCGCCGACGCCGTACAGTTCGCCGCCGCCGCCGGCGCCTTGAAATTGACCATCCCAGGTGACTGGAACCGGGCCACCCCGCGGGAGATCGAGCAGCTGGTGCGCGCATGCGCATGACGTTCCGCTGGTTCGGGCGCGAGGACCCGATCCCGCTGGTGCACATCCGGCACATCCCGGGCGTCTCGGGCGTGGTGAGCGCGCTGTACGACGTGCCGGTGGGCGCGGCCTGGAGCCGCGAGCGGCTGCAGGGCCTCAAGGGAGAGATCGAGGGCGCCGGACTCACGTTCGCCGTGGTCGAGAGTATTCCCGTGCACGAGGACATCAAGCTCGGCCGCCGGGGCCGCGACCGGCTCATCGCGAACTATTGTGAAAGCGTGCGCGCCATGGGCGCGCTCCGCATTCCCGTGCTGTGCTACAACTTCATGCCGGTGTTCGACTGGCTGCGCACCGACCTGGCGCAGCCGTTGGCCGATGGATCGACGGCGCTCGCCTACGACGACCGTGCGCTCGCCGCCGTGGACCTGACGCGCGGCACGGGCGATCTCCCCGGATGGGCCACGGCGTACGGCCCCGAGGAGCTCGAGCGGCTGCTCGCGGCGTACCGGGAGGTGGATGCCGAGCGCCTGTGGGACAACCTGGCCTACTTTCTCGAGCGCGTGGTCCCGGCGGCCGAGCAGGCCGGCGTGCGGATGGCGATCCATCCGGACGACCCCCCCTGGCCGATCTTCGGTCTGCCCCGGATCATCTGCCGGGGCCCCGATCTCGAGCGCCTAGTGGCGCTGGTGGACAAGCCGGCGAACGGCGTGACGTTCTGCACAGGATCGCTCGGCGCCGATCCGGAAAACGATCTGCCCGCCATGGTGCGGCGCATCGGCGATCGCATTCACTTTGCCCACTGCCGCAACGTGCGCGTCACGGGAGAGCGGCGCTTTCATGAGACGGCCCACCCGTCGGCGTGCGGCGGCGTGGATTTGTACGAGGTGCTGCGGGCGCTGCGCGACGTCGGCTTCACGGGGCCGATGCGCCCCGATCACGGGCGCATGATCTGGGGCGAGCGCGGGCGCCCCGGGTACGGCCTGTACGACCGGGCGCTGGGCGCCATGTACCTCCAGGGGCTGTGGGAGGGACTGACGCGAGGGAACGCGTCCGGCGCATGACCGTTCGCATCGGCCTCGTCGGGTGCGGTAACATCAGCGACACCCATGCGCGCGCGGCTCGCGAGGTCGGAGACGTCGAGCTCGTAGCGTATTGGGGCCGCGACCCTGCCAAGGCGTCCGCCCTGGCGCAGCGATACGGGGGCAAGGCCTATCGGGAGCTGGACGCGTTTCTCGCGCACCGGCCCATGGACGTCGTGGTCGTGGGGACGCCGTCGGGTCTGCACGCCGAGCACGCGCAGGCGGCGGCGCGCCAGGGGTTGCACGTGCTGGTGGAGAAGCCGCTCGACATCACGACCGCGCGCATCGACGGGCTCACGGCCGAGTGCGACCGTGCCGGCGTCAAGCTGGGCGTGATCTATCAGGATCGCGCGGCGCCCGACCTGATCTGGCTGAAGCGTCTGATCGCGCGGGGCGGACTCGGCCGCCCCATCGTGGCGTCGGCCCGCGTGCGGTGGTATCGCCCGCCGGAGTATTACACGGGTTCGCGCTGGCGCGGAACCTGGGGACTCGATGGCGGCGGCGCCCTGATGAATCAGGGGATCCACACCATCGACCTGCTGCTCTGGCTGCTCGGCGACGTCGACCGCGTGTACGCCACGACGCGGACCGCGTTGCACGCCATCGCCGTGGAGGACACGGCGGTCGCGTGCCTCGAGTTCGCGAGCGGCGCCGTCGGTACCCTCGAGGCGACTACGGCGGCGTTTCCGGGGCTGCCGCGTCGGGTCGAGCTCACGGGCTCTGAGGGAACGATCGTGGTCGAGCGGGACCGCGTCGTCTCGGTCGAGCTGCGGACGCCGCTGGAAGCGCCGCCGCACGATGGCGAGCCGTCCGGCAACGCCAGCGCGTCATCGCCGGTGGTCGCGGACGCGCGCGGCCACGCCCGCGTGCTCCAGGACTTCGTGGCAGCGATCACTTCAGGCGCGGCGCCGCTGTGCGACGGTCGCGAGGGTCGCAGGAGCGTCGCGCTGGTGGAGGCGATGTACCGCTCGGCTCGGGCGGGAGCGCCGGTGGTCGTCGCGGAGCGGGAGGGCGTGCTTGACGCACTCGAACGTTAAGGTCGCGACGGCGGTCCCCACGCGCTGGGCGCGCTGGAGACTCGTGCCCCGGGCGGCGGCCCGCGCCTCGCTGGCGCGCCTCGGGCCCGCGCTGGCGCTCTTAGTAGTCGTCCTGGTCTTCGCGCTGCTCACCGACGCGCCGGCGCGTTACCTCTCGCCGTTCAACCTGCGCATCGTCCTGTCGCAAACGGTGATCGTCGCCCTCGGGGCGATCGGCATGACGCTGATCATGATCAGCGGCGGCATCGACCTCTCGGTGGGAGCGGCGATCGCGCTCACGGGCGTGGTGGCGGCGCTCGGGCTCGCCGCGGGATGGTCCCCCGGGGCCGCCACCGCCGCGGCCCTCGTCGCAGGCGGCCTGATCGGCCTGGGCAACGGCCTGCTCATTACGGGCCTGCGGGTGGTGCCATTCATCGCCACGCTGGGGATGCTGGGCATCGCGCGCGGCATCGCCAAATGGATCGCGCACGAGCAGACCGTAAACGTGCCGCCGACGTGGGTGAACGACCTGCTCGTTACGTTCCCGCGCCAGGCGTGGATGGTGCTCCCCCCCGGCGTGTGGATCATGCTCGCGCTGGCGGCGCTCACGGCGACAGTACTCTCCCGCACCGTGTTCGGCCGGCACGTGTTCGCGCTCGGCTCGAACGAGCTGGCCGCGCGCGCCTGCGGCATCGCGATCGACCGGCTCAAGCTGGCGATTTACAGTTCCGCGGGCGTGTTCTTCGGGCTTGCCGGCGTGATGCAGCTGTCCCGGCTGCGCCAGGGGGATCCCACGGTGGCGATCGGGACGGAGCTCGACGTCATCGCCGCGGTGGTGATCGGGGGCGGCAGCTTGCTGGGCGGCGAGGGGAGCGTGTCCGGCTCGGTGGTGGGCGCGCTCATCATGGCGTTCCTGCGCAACGGCTGCCAGCAGATGGGATGGCCCAACTACATCCAGGAGATCATCATCGGCGCGATCATCGTGCTGGCGGTGGCGCTCGATCGGGTAAGGGCGGGATGGGCGA
>WNFY01005792.1_pt1 | contig 13385 bp, 9 predicted proteins | sample 5400091 | NCBI WGS metagenome assembly WNFY01 (sample SAMN13153364, study PRJNA577476) | soil metagenome | isolation source: 60 cm soil or saprolite under grassland replicate 1 | place: USA:California | collected 2016-06-15 | reverse complement strand
GGCGTCGAGCTGCAGCTGCGGCAGCGGCTCGACGAACTGGGGAATGCTGCTGCCGGCGATCGGCACCTGCGGCGAGGGCGCTGCCAGGGCGGTCCCGGCCATCGAGACCGCGGCCAAAATGACTCTCAGTGACGTGCGGTATGCGTTCACGGTTGTGATCTCCTGTGACACTGCGGTTCTCTTCGTGGTCCCCCAGGAGAAGCCGCATTCACCCTCAGAGAAAGGCGCCCGTGTAGGTGCGTGACCCACCGCGAGCGCTCGTCTCCTTGGGAATGGAGCGACTGTAGGGTTGGCCGGTGTGACCGGTAGGCCCCATGTGGGTACGAAGAAAGAGTTACGCCTGATAGTGGATTGCTGGCGATCAATCAAAACGGCGAGAGCGCGAGACTGATAGGCGATTCCACTTCGAGTTGAGTGGGACGCAGCGTCGAATCCCTGACAGGCCTTGGGCGCTGTGTCGCACCCATCGGATCGCGTGGGCGCGGTCGTCCTGTCATCCTACACGCCCCGCTCCCCTCCGCAGTCGCTCGTCAGCGGGCGATCTCGGCGAGGAGCTCTCTCCACGCTTCCCGCTCGCGCGCCGGCTCGACCAGCGGCCGCAGGCGGTCCGTCGCGCCGCGCAGCGCGGCCATGAAGTCCGCGTCCGTCTCGGCGCTGACGAGCAGCGCCGCGAGCGCGCCGGCGTCGCCGACGGGGTAGAGGCCCGGGTACTCCCGGCCAAGCACGCCCGTCGAGCCGTCCACCCGCGTCGAGATGACGGGCACCCCCGACGCGAGCGCCTCGGACACGACGTTGGAGCCACCCTCGGCGCGCGACGTCACGGCGAGGAGCGCGCTGCCGGCGAGCGTCGCGAGCGCCTCGCACCGGCGGCGCTCCCCCAGCCACAGGTAGCGAGGGTTCTCCGCCATCTCGCGCCTGGCGTGCGCGCCCGCGTCGGCGTCGAGCGCCTTCCCGAGGTGGACCAGCCGCACGCGCGAGCGCAGCGGCAGCCGCCGAACCGCCTCTGCCGCGAGGAAGGCGTCCTTCACGGCGCGGATGTGCGCGAGCAGGCACACCTGGAACACCCCGTCGGGCGCGCGCGCCGGGCGGGCGGGGCGAGCCGACTGGACGATGGCGCGCGCCTTGTGGCGAACCTCGGGCGGGAGCGCCTCGATCCCGAGCGGCTGGAGCACGGTGAGGCGCGTCGCCAGGTCGAGCGATCGGCGCGCCGCGGGCGACGCGGGGAGGTCCTGGTAGAGATCGGTCCCCGCGAGGCCGACCACGAGCGGCGCGTCGGGGCGGCGCTCGCGGTACCGCGCGACGGACGGATGGCTCTTCGTGGCGTGCAGCGCGATGAGCAGGTCGCAGGGGTGCCCGTCCCACGCGTCGGCGAGCGCCGTCCGGTGGCCGAGCGCGCGCAGGTGCCCGGCCCAGCGGAGCGCCGTCACGCGATTGCCGGCGTGCGATCCGCGCCGGGCCGGCGTGACGATGACGATCCTCACCGCGCGCAGGTCCGGAAGCCCGCCCACATGTCGCGGCGGTCGGGCGTGTAGAAGTTGCGCCAGGTGTTCCGCAGCAGCCGGGCGGGCGTGGCGAAGCTGCCTCCCCGCAGGACCTTGTGGCTGCCGAACCAGGGCTCCGAGTACTCACGATAGGGATCAGGCTCGAACCCGGGATAGGGCAGGAAATCGCTCGCGGTCCACTCCCACACGTTCCCGATCATCTGGCGACAGCCGAGCGCGCCGTCCCCGGCCGCGAGCGCGCCGGTGTCGACGGCGTGCAGCGCGCGCGCGTCGAGGTGGGCCCGGTCCGCGGTGGCGGGTGCGTCGCCCCACGGGAAGCGGCGCTTCGTCGCGGCGAGCGATCCCCCCGGGCCGCGCTCGCCCGCGGCGGCGGCCTCCCACTCGGCCTCCGAGGGGAGGCGCCGCCCCGCCCACCGGCACCACGCGTCGGCCTCGAACCAGCTCACGTTCACCATCGGTCGATCCGGCTCGAGCGGCACCCACCGATCGAAGTCCCGGCGCGACCAGCCGTCGTCCCGCCGCTCCCAGTATACCGGGCGCTCGGCGCCGGTGGCCTCGCGCCAGCGCCAGCCCTCGTCGGACCACAGCTCGCGCCGGAGGTACGCGCCCTCGTCCACGAACTGCGCGAACGCGGCCTGCGTGACGGGCGCGCGCGCGATGCGGAACGGGGCGAGCTCGACCGGGTGCGCCCACTTCTCGTTGTCGAAGACGAACCCCTCGTCGCGCCCGGCGCCGAGGAGGAAGGCTCCGCCCGGCACCTCGACGTCCGGCAGGGTCCAGCGCGCGTCATGCGGGATCGCCGCGGAGTCGTAGAGCGCGTCGCCGTCGGCGCGGAGCGGGCGCCTCCGCGCCGCGTGGCGCAGGACCCACCTCTCCTGGAACCACGCGACGTGCCCGAGCTCCCAGAGCGGCGGGTTGACGATGGCGAGCCGGGGCCCGAGCAGCGCGTCGGGCGCGAGCGCCGCGGCGAGCGCCCTCGTGCGCCCCCGCGCGTCCCGGACCCATGCCGCGAGCGTCTCGACCATGCCCAGCGTCGATAAGCAGGAGACGGGCCCCCCCGCAACCACCCTTCGCTCGGAGGCCCGTGAATCTCCATGCGGCCGGTAGGCTCTCACCATGGCATGAAGAAGAGGCTCGTCATCATCGGAGGCGTCGCCGCGGGCGCGACCGCCGCGGCGCGGGCGCGGCGGATCAGCGAGGAGGCGGAGATCACGCTCCTCGAGCGTGGTCCGTACGTCTCCTACGCCAACTGCGGGCTCCCGTACTTCATCTCGGGGGAGATCGCGCAGCGCTCGAAGCTGCTCCTCCAGACGCCGAAGGGGTTCGCGTCCCGCTACCGCGTCCAGGCGCTCGTCGAGACGGAGGCCCTCGAGATCGACCGCGCTCTACGGCGCGTCCGCGCGCGAGGGCCCGACGGGGAGGCGTGGTTCCCGTACGACGCCCTCATCCTGGCGCAGGGGGGCAGCCCGGTCGTGCCGCCCGTGCCCGGCGCCGATGCGCCGCACGTGTTCGAGCTGTGGACGGTGCCCGACATGGACCGGCTGCACGCCTACCTCGACGCCGAGCGTCCGAGGACCGCGGTGGTGGTGGGCGGCGGCTTCGTCGGGCTCGAGATGGCCGAGGCGTTCCGGAAGCGCGGCCTCGAGACGACCGTCGTGGAGCTCCTGCCGACGGTGCTGGCCGTCATGGACCGGGAGTTCGGGGTCCGCGTCGCGGGCGAGCTCGAGTCGAACGGCGTCCGCGTCGTCACCGGCGCCGGCGTGAGCGCGGTGCACGCCGCGGACCGGACGGTGGAGCTGACCGGAGGCCGCCGCATCGCGGCCGACGTGGTCCTCTTCTCGGTCGGGGTCCGGCCGGAGCTCGGGCTCGCGCGGCGCGCCGGCCTCGAGATCGGACCGTCGGGCGGCCTGGTCGTGGACGACCATCTCCGCACGTCCGATCCCCACGTCTACGCCGCGGGCGACATGGTCGAGGTGGCGCACGCGGTGTCCGGGCGCCGGGTCCGCGTCCCGCTCGCCGGCCCCGCCAACCGCCAGGGGCGCATCGCGGCGTCGAACGCGCTCGGGCACGACCTCCGGTACCCGGGCGTGCTCGGCACGAGCGCCGTGAAGATCTTCGACGCCACCGCCGCCATGACCGGGCTCTCCGCGCGCGCGGCGCGCGAGGCCGGGATCGACGCCGGCGTCGCGATCGTCCACAAGGACCACCACGCGGGCTACTACCCCGGCGCGAAGGAGCTCTCGCTCGCGCTCGTGTACGACCGGAGCTCGTCGCGGCTGCTCGGCGCGCAGGCGTTCGGGCACGCGGGCGTGGAGAAGCGGATCGACGTGCTCGCGACGGCGCTGCACGGCCGGATGACGCTCGCGGACCTGGCCGAGCTCGACCTCGCCTACGCGCCGCCGTACTCGTCGGCGAACGACCCCGTGAACATCGCCGCGTTCGTGGCCCAGAACGACGTCTCCGGGTTCAGCCCCCTCGTCGCAGCCGCGGAGCTGAAGGCGGCGCTCGCCTCGGGCGAGGGCCCCGCCGTGCTGGACGTCCGCAGCCGCGCCGAGTTCGAGCGCTCCCACCTGCGCGGGGCGACTCACATCCCGCTCGACGATCTCCGGCTGAGGTGGGAGGCGCTCCCGAGGGACCGCCGCGTCGTCGTGGTCTGTCGCTCGGGGTTCCGGGCGCACCTGGCGGTCCGGCTCCTGAAGGAGCGCGGCTTCCGGGACGTCGTCAACCTCACCGGCGGGCACCTCAGCATGGTGGCCGAAGGCGGATTCGAGATGGAGCCCACGTGACCCTCTGGACCATGGCCGCCCTGGCGCTGGTGGCCCTCGTCGTCATCCGGCGCCTGTTCGGAGGGCGGAGCATGTCGATCGAGGTCGTGAAGGCGAAGATCGCGGCTGGAGCGAAGATCGTGGACGTGCGCACGCCCGACGAGTTCCGGGGCGGGGCCTACCCGGGCGCGGTGAACATCCCGCTCCAGTCGCTGCTCGGCCGCCTGAAGGACCTGTCGAAGGACAGGCCCATCGTCCTGTACTGCGCCTCGGGCTCCCGGAGCGCCGCGGCGGCGTCCATGCTGAGGCAGGCGGGCTTCGCGGACGTGGTGAACGCAGGCGGTCTGGGGAACATGCCGCGCGACCGGGTGTAGCGCGCGGACGGCGCCGGCCACATACGTCCCGGCATGTGGCCCAGGGTCCTCGCGCAGAAGCTCGGCATCGAGCACCCCATCATCCTCGCGCCGATGGCGGGCGGCCCCGGCACGCCCGACCTCGTCGCTGCCGTCAGCGAGGCGGGCGGCCTCGGCTCGTTCGGCGGCGGGTATCTCGCGCCGGAGGCGGTCCGCACCGCCATCCGGGACATCCGCGCCCGGACCTCCCGGCCGTTCGCGGTGAACCTCTTCATCCCGGAGCCGAGCCGGCGCGCGCCGACGGAAGCGGAGGTGAGCGCCGCGAGCGCCGCGCTCGAGCCGATCCGCCGCGAGCTCGGGCTCTCCGGCGTGGCGAGGCCGGGACCGCCGCCCGACTTCGAGGCGCAGCTCGCGATCGTGAAGGAGGAGCGGGTTCCCGTCTTCAGCTCGACCTTCGGCGCGCTGCCCGAGGCCGAGGTGCGCGCGCTCCACGCGATCGGCACGCTCGTCCTGGGCACCGCGACGACGGTCGAGGAGGCACGCGCCCTCGAGGCGACGGGCGTCGACGGCGTCGTGGCGCAGGGCGCGGAGGCGGGCGGGCACCGCGGGTCCTTCGCCGTTCCCCCCGAGCGCGGGCTCATCGGGACGCTGGCGCTCGTGCCGCAGATCGTGGACGCCGTCGGCGTGCCCGTCGTGGCGTCCGGCGGGATCATGGACGGGCGCGGCATCGTGGCGGCCTTCGCGCTGGGGGCGGCCGCGGTGCAGATGGGGACGGCCTTCCTCGCCTGCGCGGAGAGCGGGGCGCACGCCCTGCACAAGCGAGAGGTCCTCGCCCGGCGCGCCGACGACGCGACGAGGCTCACGCGCGCCTACTCCGGGAAGCTCGTGCGCGGTTTCGGGAACCGCTTCATGGTCGAGGTGGAGAAGGCCGGCGCGATCCTGCCGTACCCGTACCAGAGCACGCTCACGACGGAGATCCGCCAGGCCGCGGCGCGGCAGGGGCGGCCCGAGCTGCTCTCGATGTGGGCCGGGCAGGGTGCGCCGCTCGCGGTCGCGAAGGGCGCCCGCGAGCTCGTGCGGGACCTCGTCGCGCAGAGCGAGAAGGTCGCCGCCCGCCTGCGTTGAGATTCGGGTTTCGCCCTTTTCCAAACCCGCGCTGGGGGTCTGGGGGGAGCGGCGCTCGCTCCCCCCAGGTTGAAGGCTCGCAGCGCGGAGCGCAGCGAGCCCGGAAATCACCCTGACTCGCCTCTGAACGCCGACCGCAACCGAGGAAAACGGCGAAAGGCGAGTGAGAGCCGGAGCAAGCAGCTGCTCGAGCTCCGATTAGGCGCCCCGTCGCGTACGAGCCCCGCATGATTTGCGGGTGACTGCGCTTGTTGCGCACGCGGTCATGGCGCCCGCTCGCCCGCCCTCATCCAGCGGGCGCGCACCTGCGCCGAAAAACCGCACGCGGCCGCGCGAAAAGAGGCTGGCGTGGGACGTGCATCACGGCCGGGCGCTGTCCCGCAATCCTTCCCGGTTCCAGGCGCTGGACGGGTTTCTCCCTTCGGGCAGCCAGGAGACACAGAGATGGCGAACAAGATTGGCGAAGACTGCACCAGCTGTGGCGCTTGCGAGGCCGAGTGCCCGAAGCAGGCGATCGCCGAGGGCCCCGATCACTACGAGATCGACGCCGTCAAGTGCGACGAGTGCGCGAGCAACGGCGGCGACCCGACCTGCATGTCGGTCTGCCCGAGCGACTGCATCGTGAAGGCTTGAGCCAGCAAGCAGCAGCGGCCATCGCGACCGACCCGGTCGCGAAGGCCTTCGTCGTGGACCCCGCCTCGAGCGCGATCCGCTACCACGCCGCGCACAAGCTGCATCGCGCGACGGGGCTGTCGAGGAGCGCCCAGGGCAAGGCCCTCGTCCACGAAGACGGAAAGGTGCTCGCGGCGGTCCTCGTGCCCGTCGCGAGCTTCCGCTCCGGCGACATGGACCGCGACGGCCGGGTGCGCGAGATCCTCGGCACCGGTGGCCCGGCGGTCGTCGTCTTCAAGGGCTCCGGGCGGCTCGCGCCTGCGGCCCTCGGCGACCGCGGGGGGAGCGTCGAGCTCGCCCTCGAGGGCGAGCTGACGCTCCACGGCGTCCGGCGCCCGCTGGCGATCCCGGTCGCCCTCGAGCTCGCGCCCGACGGGACGGCGCGGGCGCGCGCGAGCTTCGAGGTGAGCCTCGACGCGCACGGCGTCGTCCGGCCCTCGCTCCTCCTCATCAAGGTCGAGGACACCTGCCGCATCGAGGTGGACCTCGTCCTGCGCGCCGCGCAGCCCTGATCACGCCGCGCGGTCCACCGGCGCGTGCGCCCGCCGGCGCCGCGTGAAGCGGTCGAGCGCGAGGTAGACGACGGGCGTCGTGAAGAGCGTCAGGAGCTGCGAGAGCACGAGCCCTCCCACGATGGTGATGCCGAGCGGACGCCTGAGCTCGGCGCCCGCGCCCGTCCCCAGCGCGAGCGGGAGGCCCCCCAGCAGCGCCGCCATCGTGGTCATCATGATGGGGCGGAACCGCAGCAGGCATGCGCGGTGGATCGCCTCGCGCGTCGAGACGCCCTCCTCGCGCTCCGCCTCGATCGCGAAGTCGATCATCATGATGGCGTTCTTCTTCACGATCCCGATGAGCAGGATGACGCCGATGAGCGCGATGATGCTGAACTCGGTCCTCACGAGCAGGAGCGCGAGCAGCGCGCCCACGCCGGCCGACGGCAGCGTCGAGAGGATCGTGATCGGGTGGACGTAGCTCTCGTAGAGCACCCCCAGCACGATGTAGACGGCGATGAGCGCGAACAGGACGAGGTAGGGCTCGCTCGCGAGCGACTCGACGAAGGCCTGCGCCGTCCCCTGCGGCGCGGCCTTGATGCTGGCGGGCAGGCCGATCTGCTGCTCGGCCCGGTGCACCGCGGTGAGCGCCTGGCCGAGCGAGACGTCCGGCGCGAGGTTGAAGGAGAGGGTGACGGCGGGGAACTGCCCCTGGTGGTTCACCGAGAGCGACGCCGGGCCCGGCGCGAACGACGCGAACGTCATGAGCGGCACCGGCGCGCCGCCGGGCGGCCGGACGTAGATGCTCCGGAGCGAGTCGGGGTCCTTCTGGTGCTCCGGCTTCACCTCGAGGACGACCCGGTACTGGTTCAGCTGCGTGAACATGGTCGCCACCTGGCGCTGGCCGAAGGCGTCGTAGAGCGTGTCGTCCACCACCTGCGAGGTGATGCCGAGCCGCGCGGCGGTGTCGCGGTCGACGTCGATCTTGAGCTGGAGCGCCGAGGTCTGCTGGTCGCTCGCGACGTCGCGCAGCTCCGGCAGCGTCTTCAGCTTCTCGAGCATGCGCGGCGCCCACTCCTTCAGCTCGTCCAGGTTCGCGTCCTGGAGCGTGTACTGGTACTGGGTGCGGCCGACGCGGCCGCCCATCCGGACGTCCTGCACGGACTGGAGGTAGAGCGCGATCCCCGGCACCTGCGCGAGCTTCGGGCGGAGCTCTCCGATCACCTGGTCGGCGGTCTGCTTCCGCTCGCCCTTGGGCTTCAGCTCGATGAACATGTTCCCGGTGCTCACCGAGCCGCCGCCGCCGATGAACGAGACCATGTGCGCCACGGCGGGGTGCGAGAGGACGACCTTGTTCACGAGGTCCTGCCGCTCGCGCATGGCCGGGAACGAGATGTCTTGGGGCGCGTCGGAGATGCCGCCCAGCGCGCCCGTGTCCTGCTGAGGGAAGAGGCCCTTCGGGACGACGATGTAGAGCAGGATGCTGAGCGCCGCTGCGCCGACGGTGATCGCCAGCATGAGCCGCGCGTGGTCGAGCACCCAGGTCAGGCCGCGATCGTAGCCGTGGAGCACGCGCTCGAAGATCCGCTCCGACGAGCGGTAGAGGCGCCCATGGCGCTCGTCCTCCTTCGCGCGCAGGAGGCGCGAGGCCATCATCGGCGTGAGGGTGAGCGAGACCACGGCCGACACGGCGATGGCGATGCTCAGCGTCATCGCGAACTCGCGGAAGAGCCGGCCGACGATCCCGCCCATGAGGAGGAGCGGGATGAAGACCGCGAGCAGCGAGGCCGTGATCGACACGATGGTGAAGCCGATTTGCTTCGCGCCCTTGAGCGCCGCCACGAGCGGCGCCTCGCCCGCCTCGATGAAGCGGGTCACGTTCTCGGTCACGACGATGGCGTCGTCCACCACGAAGCCGGTGGAGATGGTGAGCGCCATGAGCGACAGGTTGTTGATGCTGTAGCCGAGCAGGTACATGCCGCCGAAGGTGGCGACGAGCGCGAGCGGCACCGCGACGCTGGGGATGACCGTCGCCCAGCCGCTGCGCAGGAAGACGAAGACGACCAGCACGACGAGCAGCACGGAGAGGACGAGCACGAGCTGCACGTCCTTCACCGAGGCGCGGATGGTCTGGCTCCGGTCCATCGCCACCTTCACGTCGATGGCCGGCGAGATCGTCTGCGTGAGCTGCGGCAGGAGCGCCTTCACGCGCTCGATGACGTCGATGATGTTGGCCCCGGGCTGGCGGCGGATGATCATGAGCACCGCCCGCTTGCCGTCCGCCCAGCCGGCGACGCGGTTGTTCTCGACGTCGTCCCTCACGGTCGCGACGTCGGAGAGCCGCACCGGCGAGCCGTTGCCGTAGGCGATGATGAGCGGCCGGAAGCCGCTCGCGCGCAGGAGCTGGTCGTTCGCCGCGATCGCCTGCGTCTGCTTCGCGCCGCTGAGCGCGCCCTTCGGCTGGTCGACGGTGGCCTGGGCGAGCGCGCTGCGGACGTCCTCGAGCCCGAGGCCGACCCCCGCCAGCGCGTGGGGGTCGACCTGGACGCGGACCGCGGGCTGCTGGCCGCCTCCCACGAACACCTGCCCGACCCCGTCCACCTGCGCGATCTTCTGCGCCAGGATGGTGTTCGCGGCGTCGTAGATCTGCCCGAGCGGCAGGGTGTCCGAGGTGAGCGACAGGATGAGGATGGGCGCGTCGGCCGGGTTCACCTTGCGGTAGTTCGGCCTGGTGGGCAGGCCCGCCGGCAGGTCGCCGGCGGAGGCGTTGATGGCCGCCTGGACGTCGCGCGCGGCAGCGTCCACGTCGCGGTCGAGGTCGAACTGGAGCGTGAGGCTCGTCGAGCCGAGCGAGCTCACCGAGGTGATCTCGGCCAGGCCCGCGATGCGGCCGAACCGCCGCTCGAGGGGCGTCGCGACCGCCGAGGCCATCGTCTCCGGGCTCGCGCCGGGGAGCCCGGCGTTGACGTTGATGGTGGGGAAGTCGACCCGCGGCAGCGGCGCCACCGGGAGCTGCGTGTAGGCGGCGGCGCCCGACAGCAGCAGCGCCGCGGCGAGCAGGGTGGTGGCGACGGGCCGCCGGATGAACGGCTCGGAGATGCTCATGTTCCGCCGGCGACGGCGCGGGGCCGCTCCTCCGGCGCGCTGCCGCGCCGGCGCAGCAGGCGGCCGAGCCGCGCCATGTACAGGTAGATGACTGGCGTCGTGTAGAGCGTGAGCAGCTGCGAGATGACGAGGCCGCCCACGATGCTGATGCCGAGCGGCCGCCGCAGCTCCGAGCCCGTGCCGCTCCCGAGCGCGAGCGGCAGGCCGCCCAGGAGCGCCGCCATCGTGGTCATCATGATGGGCCGGAAGCGCAGCAGGCACGCCTGGTAGATGGCGTCCTCGGTCGAGAGGCCCTGCTCGCGCTCCGCCTCGAGCGCGAAGTCGATCATCATGATGGCGTTCTTCTTCACGATGCCGATGAGCAGGATGATGCCGATGAGCGCGATGATGCTGAACTCGGTCCGGAAGAGCATGAGCGCGAGGAGCGCGCCGACCCCGGCCGAGGGCAGGGTGGAGAGGATCGTGACCGGGTGGATGTAGCTCTCGTAGAGCACGCCCAGCACGATGTAGACGGTGACCAGCGCGGCGAGGACCAGGATGGGCTCGCTCGCGAGCGATTCGCGGAATGCCTGCGCGGCCCCGACGAAGTCCGCGCGCACCGCGGGCGGGAGCCCGATCTCTGCGTCGGCGCGCCGGATGGCGTCCACGGCGTCGCCGAGCGCCACGCCCGGCGCCGTGTCGAACGAGATGGTGACGGCGGGGAACTGGCCCTGGTGGCTGATGGCGAGCGGCGCCGTGGTCTGCTCGAAGCGGGTGAACACGGCGAGCGGCACCTGATCCCCGCTCTGCGACTTCACGTAGATGTGGCTCAGCGCCTCCGGGTCCTTCTGGTACTCCGGCTTCACCTCCAGGATGACGCGGTACTGGTTGAGCTGGGTGAAGATGGTGGAGACCTGCCGCTGGCCGAAGGCGTCGTAGAGCGCGTCGTCGATGGCCTGGGGCTGGATCCCGAGCCGCCCGGCGGTGTCGCGGTCGATGGTGAGCTTGAGCTGGAGGCCCGCCGTCTGCTGGTCGCTCGCGACGTCCCGCAGCTGCGGCAGCGCCTGGAGCTTCGTGAGCACCCGGGGCGCCCACGCCGCGAGCTCCTCGAGGTCGGGATCCTCGAGCGTGTACTGGTACTGCGTGCGGCTCACGCGGCTCTCGACCTGCAGGTCCTGCACTGCCTGGAGGTACAGCGCGATGCCCGGGACCGAGGCGACGCGGCTCCGGAGCCGGTCGATCACCTCGCCCGCGCTCGCGCTGCGCTGCTCGCGCGGCTTGAGCGTGATGGAGAGCCGCCCGCTGTTCGTGGTCGGGTTCGTGCCGTCGGCGCCGATGAAGGACGCGACGGTGGCCACGTCGGGGTCGCCCATGACGGCCTCGGCGAGCTGGCGCTGGCGGGTCATCATGCTCTCGAAGGAGACGTCGGGCGGAGCCTCCGAGACGCCGATGAGCAGGCCGGTGTCCTGCTGCGGGAAGAAGCCCTTCGGCACCACGATGGCGAGGACGACGGTGAGCGCGAGCGTCCCGATGGTGATGGCGAGCGTGAGCGGCTGGTGCGCCAGCACCCACTTCAGCGTGCGGTCGTAGAAGGCGACCATCCGGTCGAAGGCGCGCTCGAAGACGCGCGCCAGCCCCCGCGCCTCCTGGTGCGGCCTGAGCAGGTGGGCGCACATCATGGCGGTGAGCGAGAGCGAGAGGACGGCCGAGACGCCGATGGCGATGCTGAGCGTGATGGCGAACTCTCGGAAGAGGCGCCCGATGATCCCGCCCATGAAGAGGAGCGGGATGAGCACCGCGACGAGCGACACGGTGAGCGAGACGATGGTGAACCCGATCTGCTTCGCGCCCTTGAGCGCCGCCTCGAACGGCGTGTCGCCCTCCTCGACGTAGCGGGCGATGTTCTCGATCATGACGATGGCGTCGTCGACCACGAACCCGGTCGAGATGGTGAGCGCCATGAGCGAGAGGTTGTTGAGGCTGTAGCCGCACAGGTACATGACGCCGAACGTGCCGATGAGCGAGAGCGGCACCGCGACGCCCGGGATGACGGTCGCGCGCAGGCTGCGCAGGAACACGTAGATGACCGCCACGACGAGCACGACGCTGAGGAGGAGCGTGAGCTGCACGTCGTTCACCGACGCGCGCACCGTCTCGGTGCGGTCGCTCAGGATCTGGACGTGGAGCCCCTGCGGCAGCGCCGAGGAGAGGCGCGGCAGGAGCGCCTTCACGCGCTCGGCGACCTGGATCACGTTCGCGCCCGGCTGGCGCTGGACATTGAGGATGATGGCGCGCTGCGCGCCCGCCCAGCCGGCCAGCTGCGCGTTCTCGACGCCGTCGACGGCGTCGGCCACGTCCATGAGCCGGATGGGCGAGCCGTTCCGGTAGGCGAGGATGAGCGGCCGGAAGCTCGGCGCCTTGAAGAGCTGGTCGTTCGTGGCGAGCGTGAAGTCCTGGCGCGGGCCGTCGAGGTTGCCCTTCGCCTGGTTCACGTTCGCCTGCACCAGCGCCTGGCGCACGTCCTCCAGCCCGAGGCCGACTCCGGCGAGCGCGGCGGGATCGACCTGCACGCGCACGGCGGGCTTCTGGCCGCCGTTGATGGTGACGAGCCCCACGCCGGCCACCTGCGAGATCTTCTGCGCCAGGATGGAGTCGGCCTGGTCGTCCACCTGGTCGAGCGGCAGGGTCTCCGAGCTGACCGCGAGCGTCAGGATGGGGGTGTCGGCGGGGTTGCTCTTGCTGTACGTCGGGGGCGACGGCAGCGTCCGTGGCAGGAGGTTCGACGCGGCGTTGATCGCCGCCTGGACGTCCTGCTCCGCCGCGTCGATGTTGCGCTCCAGGCTGAACTGGAGCGTGATCTGCGAGGTGCCGAAGCTCGAGACCGACGTCATCTGCGCGAGCGACGGCATCTGCCCGAACTGCCGCTCGAGCGGCGTCGTCACGGCGGACGCCATCGTGTCGGCGCTCGCGCCGGGAAGCGCGGTCGAGACCACGATGGTGGGATAGTCGACCTGCGGCAGCGCCGACACCGGGAGCTGGCGGTACCCGGCCGCGCCGGCGAGGAGCAGGCCGACGGTGAGCAGCGCCGTGCCCACCGGACGCCGGATGAACGGCTCGGAGATGCTCATCGCGCGCCGCTCGGCATGACCTTCGCGCCCGGCTTGAGCTGGTTCTGACCTTCCACGACGACCCGCTCCCCCTCGTTCACGCCGCTCGCCACGAGCGCGAGGTCGCCCTGCGCGATCGCGAGCGTCACGGGCCGCAGCGCCACGGTGTCGTCGGGGTTCACCACGTAGACGAAGGTGCCGTTCGGCCCGCGCTGCACCGCGGAGGCGGGGATCGTCAGCACGCCCTTTCGCGTCTCGAGCCGCAGGCGAGCGTTCACGAACTGGT
>WNFY01009621.1_pt1 | contig 13387 bp, 12 predicted proteins | sample 5400091 | NCBI WGS metagenome assembly WNFY01 (sample SAMN13153364, study PRJNA577476) | soil metagenome | isolation source: 60 cm soil or saprolite under grassland replicate 1 | place: USA:California | collected 2016-06-15 | reverse complement strand
CCTGCAAATGATAATATCTTGTTTTTCGGGAAGCTCATTAAAGAACAGAATGTAAAAGTGAGTCACACCCAAAACTTAATAGTAATTCAAAAGCTCAACCAAAAAATAAAATAACGCTTATGAGAAAACTCATCATTTTGTTATTGTGCTTTGTCACAATCACATCCTTTGCTCAAAAACAAAAACCTTCGGAGGACAAACGATTTGCAGGTTTTGATACCGCTTTTGCAAGAGTACTAAAAGAGTGGCACGCCGCCGGTTTCGCGGTTGCCGTAGTTGAAAAAGATAAGGTTGTATATGCAAAAGGTTTTGGTTACCGTGATTATGAAAATAAAATTCCTGTTACACCAAACACATTGTTTGCAATTGGTTCCTGCACAAAAGCCTTTACTGCCTCTTTGCTTGGTATACTCAACAAGGATGGTAAAGTTGATTTTGACAAACCCGTTAGAACTTATCTACCTGATCTAAAATTTTATAGTGATGAATTGAACGATCATGTAACGCTGCGTGATATGATGTGTCATCGCACGGGCTTGCCGCGGCATGATTATTCGTGGTATTTGTTTCAAACACATTCAAGAGATAGCCTTGTTCAACGCATTCAATACATGGAACCTTCTGCAGGCTTAAGAGAAAAATGGCAGTATAATAATTTTATGTTTTTGTTGCAGGGCGTTGTTGCAGAAAAAATTACCGGCAAAAGTTGGGAAGACAATATCCGTGAAAAAATATTTCAGCCAGTGGATATGAGTCATTCCGTTGCCTCTCTTGCAGAGTGGACAAAAAGCAGCGATGCAGCATTTGGTTACGAAGTAAAGCAGGATAGTATTGTACACAAAATGGATTACTATGATATTGCTGCAATGGGTCCCGCAGGCAGCATCAACAGCGGTGTAAATGATATGGCAAAATGGGTAATTACATGGATCAATGGCGGCAAATTTAATGGCAAAGAAATTTTACCTGCATCGTATGTAAGCCAGGCAATGAGTTCGCAGATGGTAATTGGCGCAGGTTTGCCAGGTAAGGACATGCCTGATATTTATTTTTCAACTTATGGTTTCGGTTGGTTTCTTGCTTCTTATCGCGGCCATTATCGTGTTGAGCATGGTGGTAATATTGATGGCTTCAGCGCAAGCACAAGTTTTTTTCCAACAGACAGCATTGGTATCATTGTATTGTGCAACCAAAATGGTTCATCCGTTCCCGCTATCGTACGTAATCTTATTGCAGACAGAATGCTTGGTTTAAAATATCATGACTGGCAAACAGATTTAAAACGTAATGCTGATTCGGCAAAGGCAAAGAAAGATGCAGAGAAGAACCAGGTGTCAAGCCACAAAATAAATACAAAACCATCGCACGACTTAAAGAGTTATGAAAGTGCCTATTCACATCCGGGCTATGGCAGTTTCGATGTAAGCATTAAAAATGACTCACTCTCTATAACGACTGTTACACATACTTTTTGGTTACGCCATTATCATTATGATGTGTTTGTTGTGTTTGAGAAGGATCCAAAAGAAGGCATTGACACAACAGATCAAAATACAAAAGCACAATTCAATACAAACATCACGGGAGATATTGAGAGTGCATCTGTTAATTTGGAACCCACTTTAAAACCAATTGTTTTTACACGCACTATAAAAGCAAAGGAAATTACAAAGGACAGCCTTCAGCAATATGTTGGCGATTATGAGATAAGTGGGCAGTCAATCAAGATCGACCTTAAAGGTGAGAAAATTTTATACATGTTTGTGCAGGGCCAACCCGAGTATGAGCTAATGCCGACAGAAAAAGACAAATTCTCTATAAAAAATCTGAGCGGCTTTAGTGTTCAGTTTAACAGGAATGACAAAGGTGAAGTAACTGAACTACTTTCCATACAACCGAATGGTACGTTTAAAGCAACAAAAAAGAAATAGATAATATTTTTTGGTGATCAGCGGCAGAATTATCCCAAAGTGTCCCTTTGAGATTCGCTATGTCACCCGGCAGCTATCGGGTCACTTGTACGCCTTTATCTTTGTTGCTCTTTTTGAAAAGCAAAAAACAATAATTCTATTGCTTTCGATTTATTCAACATATCAGATATCTCTCGGGGATAGTTATCGGGACGGAATGACAAAGGGCAGATTATATGATTTACTAAAGTCTGAACCTGTACTTACGCTTGTCATTTTGACGAAGGAGAAATCTATCGAAAATTTCAAATAGTCATTCTATATTCATATCATGAGCAAAGGCATCGCAATTATCGGAGCAGGCATTAGCGGAATGTCAACGGCATTTTTATTAGCACAAAAAAATCATCAGATCACCATTTACGCAAAAGCATTTACACCAAATATTACTTCCAATCGTGCAGCGGCATTCTGGTTTCCTTATCATATTCGCAATGATCGGAGAGGCATCAGCTGGTGTCAAAAAAGTTATGATTATTACATACAATTGGCACAACAATCTGAAACAGGAATAAGCATCCGGCAACTGGTTAAAGTATTAAGAAAAGGAGTTGAAGAAGAGGAACCAATCTGGATTGATTTTATGCCGCAAGGATCTTATCGCATTATGGCTTCAGATGAACTGCCTTCCAACATTGCAAAAGGTTATGATGTAAAAGTTCCTTTAATGGAGACACAAATTTTTCTTCCCTATCTGCAACAACAGTTACAACAAAAAGGCGTGAAGCTTATTGAAAAAGAAATAAAAAATTTTAATGAACTCGCGGGAGATTATGATATTTTAATTAACTGTTCAGCATTAGGTTCAAGGAAATTATGCAATGATGATAAAGTGATTCCTGTAAAAGGACAAGTAGGTTTATTGTCACCGCGAAATAATCTTCCTATATATCTTGATAATGAAAAGCCCCTGTATATAGTGCCACGCAAGGATGCAATTATTGTTGGCGGCACTTATGAAGAAAGAGTAGAAACAGAAACAACAGAACCTGCAACAATTGAAAGAATTTTAAATAATGCTTATGAAGTTTTTCCTGAATTAAAGCAACAGGAAGTCATTGGCAGTTGGGCAGGCTTGCGTCCTTATCGCCCTGAAGTAAGAGTGGAGCATGAAGAAGGAACAAACATCATTCATAATTATGGTCATGGCGGAAGTGGATTTACTTTATCATTTGGCTGTGCAGAAGAAGTAGCCGCTATTGTTGATCAATTAAATTAATTTGAAAATGATCGATATAAGAAGAGCAGAACGAAAAGATTGCAAACGTTTATTGGAACTTGTTAAAGAATTAGCCACTTATGAAAAAGCGCCAGATGAAGTAACCGTTACACTTGAGCATTTTGAAGAAAGTGGCTTTGGTGAAAAGCCTGTGTGGTGGGGATTTGTAGCGGAATCTCGCTCTTCTGAAGGAGAGAGTCGGGGTGAGGTTCTTGGCTTTGCTTTATATTATATTCGTTATTCAACATGGAAAGGACAACGGATGTACCTCGAGGATATTGTTGTAACAGAAAGTGCAAGAGGTAAAGGCATTGGCAAACTATTATTCGATAGATTGATTGAAGAAGCGAAAGAAAAAAAATTTAATGGTATTGTGTGGCAGGTACTTCATTGGAATGAGCCTGCTATTAATTTTTATAAAAAATACAATACAAAGTTTGATCCTGAATGGATCAATTGCAGCATTGAAGTATAAAAGAATTATCCAAGTTTTAAAGTTTTGTAATAGCCTTCTTTACTACTTTTAATTTTTCAACTTACTCCATTTGTTTGTACGGCTTTGTTCACTTTTACAATTAAACCCTGCAATACTTTTCCGGGACCAACTTCTGTAAAATGATCAGCACCATCTGCGATCATTGCCTGCACACTTTGTGTCCAGCGAACCGCTGATGTTAATTGATCAATCAAATTCTTTTTAATTTCAGCGGCATCAGTCACTGCTCTTGCCACAGCATTCTGATATACCGGACATACAGGAGTATTAAAACTTGCTGCGTTAATAGCAGCAGTCAATTCTTCTTTCGCAGGTTCCATCAATGGAGAATGAAATGCTCCGCTCACAGGTAACCTCAGTGCGCGTTTTGCACCCGCAGCTTTCATTCTTTCGCATGCTATTTCAATTCCTTTTATTGAACCACTTATTACTAACTGACCAGGACAATTATAATTTGCAGCAACAACAATTTCACCTGTTTCATTTTGAACTTCGGCACAAATTTCTTCTACTTTTTCATCAGCCAAACCAAGTACTGCTGCCATGGTTGAAGGATTTAATTCGCATGCCCTTTGCATTGCCTGTGCACGAATGCTTACGAGTTTCAATGCATCTTCAAAATTTAGTGTCGCATTGGCAACTAATGCAGAGAACTCTCCAAGTGAGTGTCCTGCAACTATGTCTGGTTGCGGATTATCCAATACTTTGTAAGCAATTGCTGAATGTAAAAAAATAGCAGGCTGCGTTACTTTGGTTTGTTTCAATTCTTCTTCTGTTCCGCTAAACATTATATCACTGATGCGAAAACCTAATATTTCATTTGCCTGTTCAAATAAAATTTTTGCAGCTGAATTGGCTTCATATAAACTTTTTCCCATGCCACTAAATTGAGAACCCTGGCCAGGAAAAACATAGGCGTGTTTATTCATAGTTTGCGGTTTGCATTTCTGATTTTTCGATTTTCGGATTGTTGAATAAAGATCTGAACGTACAGGTGCCGCAAATGGTTGGGGTGAACCAAGTGACACAACAAAATTTAATAGTAGTACTATAATTTGTCACCAAAAAATATTAACCCAAATCAGCACTAATCAATTTAAGAAATTCACTGCGTGTAGTATTTTTTTCAAACTCTCCGTAAAAAGCAGATGTAGTAGTTACAGAATTTTGTTTTGCAACACCACGCATCATCATGCACAAGTGTTTTGCTTCAATAACAACAGCAACACCAAGCGGGCTAAGGCTTTCCCTGATGCTGTCCATAATTTGCACCGTTAAACGTTCCTGCACCTGCAGCCTTCGTGAAAAAACATCTACTACTCTTGCAATTTTGCTTAAGCCGGTTATCCAGCCGTTTGGAATATATGCAATGTGCGCTTTACCTATGAAATTAATTGCGAAGTGACTTGTTCGTGAAAATGTTCTGTTCTTTTATAAGCCATATATTCTGTTGTTATAAAGTGTACGAATTTTTTTATTAGCTAAACATTGAATAAAAAATGAGCTTTCGTTGTGTCACTCACTTGTATGTTCTGTACTATTTTCAACAAGCTTCTTTGCTATAATTATCTTTAAGTTTAACTTATCAACTCCTCAACTTCAACCTTACACCTTTTACCTTAACCCCTCAACCTTCAATACTCACACCGGGTAATCTACAAAATTCCTTTCCGTTTCATACAAACGCACTTGCAAATCAAGTCGTGTATCAATATGTGCACGCAGCAATCTGTAGATAACCATGGCAATGTTTTCGGCCGTTGGATTTAACTGGCTAAATTCTTCTGTATCAAGATTAAGATTCTTATGATCAAATTTTTCAAGCACCACTTCTTTAATAATATCGCTAAGCATTTTCATATCTATCACATAGCCGGTACGTGCATCAGGATCTCCAATTACTTTTACAACAAGCTCATAATTATGTCCGTGATAATTTGGATTATTACATTTGCCAAATACTTTTTCATTCACTGCATCACTCCATTCAGGATTGTGCAAACGATGAGCTGCATTAAAATGCTCTTTGCGATATACTGCTACTTTATGGCTCATTAATTTTATCGTGTTAGAATTATACTCTTCATTATATCTTGTAAAGGTATTAATACCTCTTTAGGAACTAGACACATCACCATAATACTCTACATAAATCCTTGGTGTTTCATACAACTTAATACAATGCAGTGTTACATTCTGCGAAAGATGCGGTTGCAATTCTTTCCAAATTCCCATTGCAAGATTTTCAGTTGTACACATCTTACCATTTAAAAAATCAACATCAAGGTTAAGATTTTTATGATCCACTTTTTTAATTACATATTCCTTAATCAATGCTTTTAGTTTTTTAACATCCATTAAGAAACCAGTATCAATATCCGGCTCACCCTTGATTGTTACATACAGCTCAAAGTTGTGTCCGTGCCAGTTTTCATTGGCGCAAACTCCAAAAACTTCCTCATTCTTTTCTTTGCTCCATTTAGGATTATACAACTTATGCGCTGCATTAAAATGTTCCAGTCTTGTGAGATAAACCATTGCTCTTTTCAAAATTTTTGCAAAGGTAACGAACAAGCTACAAGAAACAAGTTATAGGGAACAAAAAGGAATTGGGAATTGTTGAATAGTTGAATGAAGTTTATTGCCATAATTTGTGTCAGGTTTTAGTTTAAAAATTTGTCCATCTCATTCAAGACAAGACAACTGTAACTACAAACTGAAAACTATAGACCCCAAACTATATTCATTTCTTTTTCAATCGTAACAAGTAACCACCGCCTGGTTGCATTTGAATTTTAATTGTATCATTATTTGTAACAGAAAATGTTTTTATAGAATAATCAGCAGCATAACGATCGGCGTTAATGCCATCTTCACAAACAGTTGCTTCATAATTTTCTTGAGATAAAAAATTGAGCGGGAGATTGAATGTTCTTGCAGTCCAGTCTGTCATGCCGCCAATAAACCAGTCCTCTCCTTTTTTTCGCGCAGTAATAATATAATCTGCAACTTTTGCTTCCAATATAATTGTTGTGTCCCAGGTTGTTGGTATGCTGCCGAGCAATTCCATAAAGTTTGGTTCAACATAACCCTGTGATGGATTGCCTGAAAAAATTTGCAAAGGATTATTATACACGACAAACATTGCTAACTGGTGACAGCGTGTTCCCTGGCTCATTACTTTTCCCCATATTGCCCTGAATTGTGTTTTTGTTGCGTTATCCAAAATACCCGGCTCATAATCCATAGGTCCTGCAAGCATTCTTGTAAATGGCAGTATAACATCATGCTCAGGTGTGGGCTTATCACTCCATGCATTGTATTCGGAGCCAAGCACACCTTCTCTTGTTATATTGTTTGGATATGTACGATTAAAACCTTTTTGTGGATAAGCGCCATGAAACATGATCATGATGTGCGCATCTGCACATGCTTCTGTTATTCGCTTATAAAAGTTTACCGTTTTTTGATCATCACGATCAATAAAATCAGTCATGATAAAATCAACTCCCCATTTTTGAAATTGCTTTAATGCGCTGCCAAGTTGTTTATCCAATGCCATACTTAATGTCCACATACTTAATTTGATGTCTCTCTTTTTTGCATAAGCAACAATAGTATCCATGTTGATGTTTGGACTGATCTTAAATAAATCTCTTGTATCGCTCCATCCCGCATCCATCATTATTCTGTTAAAGCCAAAGCGTTTGGCGAAATCAATATAATATTTGTAAGATGCAGTATTGACACCGGTTTTAAACGGGACATTAAAAAGATTTACATCAATGATCCATTCATCGGTACATTTGCCGGGATGAATCCATGAAACGTCTTTTATTTTTGAAGGAGTGGCTAAACGATACACCAAATCATTTGCCGGCAAATCTTTATCATTTCTTGCAATTATCAACACACGCCAGGGAAAATTTCTTGCACCGTTTGTTTTGGCGATATAAGCTGCCCGATCTGTGACAACCATTTGCGGATAATCTCCTTCAGCAATTTTTTCCTTCAAAGGATATGAAGCAAATTCTCCTTCCAATGCAAAAGCTTGAGTGCCTTTTAAAAACATTCCAGGATAATCCAAAAGATCAGATTCTGTTACAACGATTTTTATATTATCAGCAGATGATACAAGCGCCGGTGAAAACATTACATCTTTATATGTAAGGCTATCTAAAGATTTATACTGATACAATTCTTCAAAACTGGTGTGATAGATATCCAGGTTTTCTCTTTTTTGAATTAAAGGTGCAAATACATGAGCATCCTTTGCAAACTGAAAAACGGCAGTTTCTTTTTTAATGGTAATCGAATCTTTAAATCTTGAAATGATCCTGTACGCAACACCATCATTGTATACCCGGAATGCAACGCTGAAATTTTGTTTGAACTGAATAAGCAATTCATTATAAACATCAGGAATATTTTTTCTTGTATCGGGAACAGGTGATACAACAATTTCGTTAACAGGATGAAGTTTTGTTGCCTGTATAGAAAGATCATCAGAGAGCTTTTTGCCATTCATTAATTCTAAGTCAATGACTGATGGTTCAAGAATGATTTTATTATCAACAGAGATAGTATAAGTAAGAATTTTTTTTGTGTTAATTGTAATATCAATCGAATTATCAGGAGATAAAACATGCAATGAATCTGCAGCTTTAAGTGCATAAGAAGAAAACAGGTAAAAAATAATGAGAAAAAAAATTTTCATAAGCATATTAATATTAAGTGCTTAATAGCCGGGTTACATATAAGACCACAAGTATCATTGACGCAACGGAAATGATAATTAAAGATAAGAACGATAAAGTGATTGCGACGCAAGGGACGATCCTATGAAAGACCAAAGAGGGTATCATAAAAATTTAATTATCAAAAAATATTTTTGAATGTACTTCTAATAAAAATTACTACGACCTTTATCTGCCTATGAGAGTTGTAATAACAGCAGCAACAGTTGGCGAATGGATGGCTTCTTTTCTTGATATAAATACCCTGTATACAAGCGAAAGCCAACGATTAAAAATTATGTTTCACCAGGGTGGAGTGGGCTTACTGGCAAATGCTGTGGCGTTAACAAGGTTAGCGTATGAAGAAAAGCCTGACCTAATTATACAAGTTGGTATTGCAGGTTGTTTTGATTCAAAATTAAGTTTAGGTAAAGTGGTTGCAGTGAAAGAAGAAATACTCGGCGATATGGGTGTGCAGGAAGAGGGTAAGTGGAAAGATATTTTTGATTTGAAATTAGAAAAGTCTGGTTACCCGCCTTATGAAAAAAGAAGATTACCAAATCATTGTCTTGCAAAAGTTAACCTGTTGAAACTCGAAGAAGTAACCGCCATTACAGTAAATGAAGTAACTACTAATGAAGACCGCATTAAGGAGCTTGTGCGAAAATATGAACCTGATGTGGAAAGCATGGAAGGTGCTGCATTACATTTTGTGGGCAGAGAAATGAACATACCTTTTTTGCAGATAAGAGCGATATGTAATTATATTGGTGAAAGAGATAAAGAAAAATGGAAAATGAAAGAGGCAATTGATAATTTGAACCAAACAATATTAAAGTATGTTGATAAGTTGTACAAGGTTGCATGAGTGCAGTAAAGGAATTTGGAATTAGGAATTTGGAATTGGCAAAATCCGAAATATGAAGTACTCAATTTGAAACTACAAACTGAAAACTACAAACTACAAACTTTCTATGCAACTTTCTCTTGGCTTCTCTCCTTGTCCTAATGATACATTTATTTTTGATGCACTGGTCAATAATAAAATTGATACAGAAGGTTTGCAGTTTAATGTAATGCTGGAAGACGTGCAGACGCTGAATGAATGGGCGATACAGGGGAAGCTTGATATTTCTAAGATAAGTTATGGTGTGCTACCATTGATATTAACTGATTATGTTGTGTTGAATAGCGGCGGCGCATTAGGGAAAGGTGTAGGGCCATTATTAATTTCAGATTTCGGATTTCGGATTTCAGATTTAAATGATTCCGTTATTGCCGTACCTGGTGAAAATACTACCGCACATATGCTTTTTTCTCTTGCATTTCCTGATGCAAAAAATAAAATATTTAAAGTATTTAATGAAATAGAAGATTGGGTTTTACAAAGTTCATCAACTGCTGCCGGCGTTATCATTCACGAAAATCGTTTCACTTATCAATCAAAAGGTTTAGTTAAACTAATGGATTTGGGCGAGTACTGGGAAAACAAAACCGGTGTACCAATTCCATTAGGTGGCATTGTTGTAAAAAGAAGCCTGAATAAGTTATTAGTTGAAAAAGTTGATAAGTTGATTAGGAAGAGCATCCAATACGCTTATAAAAATAATTACGTTGAGTTATCAGCGTATGTAAAGCAGCATGCACAGGAAATAAGTGAGGATATAATGCGTAAGCATATTAATCTTTATGTAAACAATTATTCTACTGATTTAGATGAGGATGGTAAAAAAGCAGTAATGAAATTATTAGAAATATATCAGCAACTACATCCTGAATTGAGAATAAACAAAGAAAATATTTTTATCAATTAGCAAATTAACCAATTAGCAATTGTCGGAGGCATTTGCACATTTTCATATTTCCACATTTCCACATTTTCACATTACTTATAAAAAATCTATTGGGAAAAAAATACCACAATTATCTAAATAATTCCACAATTGAATTCAAAAAAAAATTCCCTGATGAAGTTATTACAATTTGTAAAACCTCATCAGAGAATGTGGTGTTTTTAATAAGTTACTCAATGCTTTATCTATCCGAGAGACCTGAGCCATTGTACAAGTTCATCACGGGACTTACCCGTTTTCTTTTGTAACCGGCCCAGCAATTCATCATCTTTGCCTTCTTCATAGGTCAGGTCATCATCAGTAAGATTGGCATACGATTGTTTAATCTTTCCTTTTAGTTCATTCCATCTTCCTTTTATTTCTAATTTATCCATAGGTTAGAATTTTAACGATTCCACAGACTCTATGTTAATTTCTCTACAATCGTGCCAACTCATTTATTTATATTGAAAAAGATTGGTTAGCTTTTTGATTATTATTAAGCATTTTGAACGAAATGGGTTTTAAAACGTTATGTATAAGGATATTAAAAAAAAGAGTGTTTAATTTAAAGAGTGTTTAATTTAAAAATCTAAGTTTTATGAAGATATGTTTAGTCAGTAGTTATCCGCTCCGTCAATGTGGAATTGCAACATTTTCTTATAACTTGCTTTCGTCGATACAGGCTGGTACGGGAAATAGTAAAAAAATTAATTCGTTTGTCGTCGCATTAAATGATTGTGACGAAAAATATGCGTATCCTGAAGAAGTTGAATTTACTATTCAGCAAAATGTGCAACAGGATTATATAAAGGCAGCAGAATATATTAACAGCAATGCTGACGTTTGTTTGTTGCAACATGAGTATGGGATTTTTGGAGGAAACCATGGCTTATACATTCTTTCATTATTAAATAGGTTGACTATCCCATTTATTACTACACTGCATACGGTTTTAAAAGAGCCTTCATTTTTACAAAAAACTATTTTACAGCAAATAGCAAGAAAAAGTTCAAAGGTGATTGTTATGACACGCCTTGCAATAAAATTTTTGAAAACGATTTATGATATTCCCGAAGAAAAAATTGCATTGATAGAACATGGTGTTCCTGAATTGGCAGGAACAGCACATATGCAAAAAGAACTTCTTCCTTTTACTGATAAAAGAATATTATTCACTTTCGGATTATTGAGTAAAAATAAGGGCATTGAAACTGTAATAAGAGCCCTACCTGAAGTTGTAAAAAACCATCCCGATATAATGTATATCGTATTGGGTAAAACACATCCTGCAGTATTGCGACATTGTGGTGAAGAGTATCGCAATCATCTCAAGCAACTCGCTGAAGAATTACATGTAGATAAGCATATACATTTCATTGATAAGTTTGTGAACGATGAAGAATTATTTACCTATCTCAAATCGGTTGATATTTATATTACGCCTTACATGAATGAAACGCAAATTACAAGTGGCACCTTATCTTATGCCATAGGTGCAGGAGCTGTGGTAGTATCAACACCTTACTGGCATGCGCAGGAATTGCTGGCAAATGACAGGGGAAGATTATTTCCGTTTAAAGATGCAGAAGCCCTTAGTTCTGTTTTAAATGAACTGCTGGATGATCCCGTTCAAATGGAAAACATAAAGAAAAGAGCATTTCAGTATGGACAACATTTAAGATGGCCTTTGATAGGTTCAAGATATGCTGATATAGCTGCAGAAGCAATGCAATATTATCAGCAACCAAAGAGAGAAGTGGAGTATTTACTTAATGAAAATAATTTGCCTCCGTTTACTCTTGCTTATTTAAAGAGATTAACGGATGATACAGGAGTGATACAACACGCAAAATATGGCATTCCAAACTGGAAAGAAGGTTATTGTTTGGATGATAATGCAAGGGCGTTAATTACAGCTTTAATGGCGCATCAGCAATTAAATGACAAGCATGCTATTGAATTAATGCCCACTTATTTAAGCTTTATTCATTATATGCAAAGGGACGATGGCACATTTGGAAATTTCCTTCATTACAATCGTACTTATCTTGATGAAGTAGGTTCACAGGATGCATTTGGGAGAACAATATGGGCGCTTGGCTATCTTATTCGTTATGCGCCAAATAATTCTTATAAAGAGTTTGGAATCGAATTATTTTCCCGCTCTTACCCACAATTCACACAGCTAACAAGTTTAAGGGGTATTGCGGATACCATAATCGGAATTTGTCATTACCTGAAGGCAATTCCTACTGATGAAGGAGTGCTGCAAACATTGATACAGTTAACTAAAAAATTAACTGATGAATATGAGCTTCATCATTCAAAGAACTGGAACTGGTTTGAAAATGAACTGATTTATGATAATGGTATTCTTCCATTAGCCCTGCTGCACAGTTATGAAATCACAGGTAATATCTCGGCAAAAAATATTGCATTGCAAACCATTAATTTTCTTGAAACTAAAACTTTATCTAAAGGTTACTTTACACCGATAGGCAATCAAGGCTGGCATCAAAAAAATGGTAAGGTCCCTTTATTTGATCAGCAGGCTATAGAAGTAATGGCTATGGTATTTATGTATCAGCAGGCCTACCAGATTACAAAAGATTCTCAATACATTAAGCATCTGAACATTTGCTTTTCCTGGTTTTTAGGCAACAATGAATTGCATGTTCCTTTGTATGATCATGAAACCAATGGCTGTTGCGACGGTCTTGAATGCACAGGTATAAACCGTAACCAGGGTGCTGAAAGCACACTCGCTTATCTCACTTCTTATCTTGTAGTATTAAAGACAAAGACATGGCAGTACGAATCGGAAAAGAAGAAAATAAATATGCTTACTAAAAATGAATTAATGGCAGTATGAGGATTGCAGTGTTGGCCCCTGTTGCCTGGCGTACACCACCAAGGCATTATGGTCCGTGGGAACAGGTGGCCTTCAACATTTCAGAAGGACTTGCAAAAAGAGGGATAGACACCACAATTTTTGCCACAAAAGATTCTTTTACTTCAGGTAAGCTTGATGGAATTATTGAAAGAGGATATGAAGAAGATAAAACGCAGGACGCAAAGGTGCTTGAATGCATGCATATAAGTTATGTGATGGAGCAGGCCAATAAATTTGA
>WNFY01008837.1_pt1 | contig 13391 bp, 7 predicted proteins | sample 5400091 | NCBI WGS metagenome assembly WNFY01 (sample SAMN13153364, study PRJNA577476) | soil metagenome | isolation source: 60 cm soil or saprolite under grassland replicate 1 | place: USA:California | collected 2016-06-15 | reverse complement strand
AATCGAGCAGCATATCTTTGATCGTCTGATAGCGCTCCTCACGGTTTTTGCGGAGTGCCTTCATCACTACGCGCTCGAGTTCCGCCGGCGCTTCTCGTGAGTAACGCGCTAGCGGCTGCGGGTCTTTCTCGCTTAGAAGCGAAGCCAGCACCTCGCTTGATGTCGACCCCGCGAAGGGCAAGCATCCAGCCACCATCTCATATAAAACGACGCCTATACTGAAAACATCTGTCCGCGCGTCCACCTCTGTTCCACGCGCCTGCTCTGGTGACATGTAGACAGCGGTCCCGACCACCGTGCCGGGGTCTGTCTTAATTATCGCTTTCGTCGCTGCTTCGGCATCAACGTCACTTGATTCGTGCGCCGTGAGTTTGGCTAAACCAAAGTCCAGTACTTTTACGATACCATCCCGGCGAATCATAATGTTCTCCGGCTTCATGTCGCGATGGATGATGCCCGCTTTGTGCGCCGTCGCCAGCGCAGTGGCGACTTGAATACAAATGTCGAGCCCCTCATTCAAGGTCATCCGCGTGCGTGAAAGATGATGGCGCAGCGTTTCGCCGTCTATGTACTCACTGGCAATAAAATGAATGGAATCCGCTTGTCCAATCTCGAAGATGGTCAGGATGTTGGGATGATTCAAGGCGGACGCAGATTTGGCTTCCTGAACAAAACGCTGCAATCGCGTTTGATCAGCCGCGACATTTTCAGGCAAGATCTTCAATGCGACGGTGCGCTCTAGTTGCGTGTCATCGGCGAGATATACCTCGCCCATCCCGCCTGCACCGATTTGCGAGCGAACCTCATATCGGCCAAGTTTTGTGCCTCGAGAAAGAGGGAAACCCATAGAAATGGTTTTGGAGCTTTGCTAGGCTCAGTCGCTGACTTTCTCGCCTCTGATTCTATCTGACTTATCAAAGGCTAGGCCAACAAGTCTCTCTGATTTCATTTCATTCTCTGGTGAACATTTGAAATGATTAAGCGCAACAGGGCGACGTCATCTGATGCTAACGAAAGAACACATATAAAAGGTCCTCGGGTGTGCGAGTTGTGTGCGAACGCAATCGCGATGGCTGCAACTTGTAAAAGGGGCAATAACTTAGCATTTTGCCCTGAGTCCGTTGCGTAGTCCCAAGGTCGTCAAAGCGGGCCAATGTCCGTTTTCACCTCGTTGTTCTTGTGGCCAAATTGTGGCCGGATGCGACAACAAACTATCTACACGATTGAGCGAAACAACGTAACGAAACGGGAAACCCTTGCAAATCCGTGCTGGCTGCAACCCAATTAATTGTCTTGGTTTAAGAAAATCGCATGGCTAGAACTAGCGGTCATGAGGTCAGGGGTTCGATCCCCCTCGGCTCCACCAATACTTCCAGGATAATTCGCTAGCGAATCTGGACCAACCGCCCGAACCGACAATGGCCCAGCGGATCAGCTTACTCAATAATAATCTCATCCGCGAAGATCCACGCCTCGCCGCCGCGACCGGGATGCCAGTCAGGCAGCTTCCCGTAGTTATGTGCCCTGATTCTTACATAACGGCACATCTGCGGATGGATGGATCCACCGAAGTCCTTAATGACAACGTTCTCGTCGCTATCGGCAACATCAGTAGGTAGCGACAAAGCGGTAAAGAAATTTCGTCCGTCGCTGGAGAGTTCAAAATCGATCATGCGCGGCATCAGGATCCATGAACGAACGTCCTGCAGGAAACCGGCACCAAGCTTCGACACCTTCTGCATCTCCCCAAGGTCGACCACAGCCACTAGATCTTTTCCCTGGTAACCCTGCCATGCGCCACTGCTGAAGTTTGTCGTACCTCGGATTCCATCGATCAATGCCAGGTCTCCTCCTCCTGTATAGTGCGAGCTGTATTGAGTATTCAATCTTAAGGTCCAGTTGTGCGGAATCTTTTGATAGATGGCTGTAGCTATGAGACTACTTTCGCCTCGGCTGTCCATGGCTCTGGCTCTGACGGTCGTGGTTCTCTCAATAAAGAAAGGTGTGGTGAATACGGAAGACCTGGCATCTGGTTCACTCCCGTCCGTTGTGTAATGCACTTTCAGATCGCGCGCACCTGTTGTGAAGGTTACCTCCAGACGATCTTTGAAAGTCTTGCCTGCAGCCTTTATCACGGGTACAGGAACGATCTGATCGTCTGAAATTTGGGAAACGGGCTCGTCGCCCGCGCGAGCACCCCAGTTTGGATTTGGTCTTGCCCCCATTGTGAACACCAGTGTACCGCCGGCCGTTAGATCGCCGTGAGTGATAAACGAATTGCGATAAGGTTTGCCATTGAGTGTAGCCGATTGGATATAGACTTTCTGGGGGGAAACACCGTTCGCTTTAATGAGGAACGACTTGCCATTCTCGAGATTGAAACGCACTTCAGGAAAAAGCGGGCTGCCGATAGCATAAACAGGCGAGGCCGGCGTAACGGAATAAAAGCCGGCCGCGCTCAAGACGTACCACGCCGACATCTGTCCACAATCTTCATTGCCGATCAGACCGTCAGGAGTCGCCTTGTAGAAGTTGTCCATGATCTGACGCACCCGATACTGCGTTTGCCAAGGTCGATTAACATAGTCGTAGAGATAGGCCATGTGATGACTTGGCTCATTGCCGTGAGCATACTCGCCAATCAACCCCGTGATGTCAGCTTGTTCCCGGCCTGTGGTCTTGCTTTCCGCCGTGAATAATTCGTCGAGTTTACGCGCAAACTTCGCGTTGCCGCCCATCAGCGCGATCAATCCGCCGACGTCCTGTGGCACGAAGAACGTGTATTGCCACGCGTTGGCTTCAGTAAAGCTGAACGTGACCTCGCGCGGGTCGAATGGCGTGACCCACCCGCCATTACTCCTGGGGCGCATAAAACCGGTCTCGGGATCAAAGACGTTTTTATAGGACTGTGCGCGACGAAGGTAGTGATGGTAATCATCCGGACGCTCGACCAGTTGGGCCATGCGAGCGATGCACCAATCGTCGTATGCATATTCGAGCGTCCGGGAGACCGATTCTTTTTCTTCTTCCATGTCGATGTAGCCATGATCGCGATAACCGGGCAAACCGAAATGTCGCAGCTCGGCGCTGTGTTTCATGGCTGCGAGTGCTAATTGACGATCGAAACCAGTGATTCCCTTGGCGACGGCGTCTGCAATCACCGCGACCGCGTGATAACCGATCATTGTGTCAGTCTCGTTGGCCGCGAGTTCCCAAACTGGCAGCCGGCCACCCTCTTTGTACTGCGCCAGGAACGTGTTGATGAAGTCTACGGTGCGTTTGCGATCGATGATCGTATAGAGCGGATGGGCCGCGCGGAAGGTGTCCCAGAGTGAGAACACGGTGTAGTTGTCGAAACCCTTCGCAGTGTGAACCTTGAAATCACGTCCGCGATACTGTCCATCAACATCCATGAAGAGATTTGGTGCAAGCATGGAGTGATAGAGGGCCGTATAAAAAGTCTTCAATTGTGATTCGGTGCCACCCGTGACCTGAATCTTATTTAGTTCCTTATCCCACGCGCGATCGGCGTGGCTCCGGACGAGGTCAAAGTCCCAGTTGCTAAGCTCAGCCGCGAGATTCCTGCGGGCGCCTTCGATGCTGACGGCTGAGATCGCTACTTTTACGAGGATCGGGTTGCCATTCCTGACCGGAAAGTTGAAGAAGGCCTTCACGTTCCTGCCGCGAGCTTCTGACAGTTCCCGGGAAATCCGACCGTCAAGAGCGATGCCATCCGAGGAAAAGGCTTCAGAAAATTCAGCCACGAAATAAACTACCTGATTCCTTGCCCAACTTTCGGATCTGCGAAAGCCCTCGATGTGTGTGGTGTCAACCACGCGCAGGTAGGAGTCGAGGACCGTGTCGCGGTGCGTCAAGTCGACGATCAAGTTGCCGACATTTGTGTGAAGTGGATAGCTGTAACGGTGAAAGCCAACTCGGGCTGTGGTTGTTAGTTCAGCAAGGATGTTGTTGTCGAGCTTGACTCGGTAATAACCGGGCCGAGCTGTCTCGTTGTGATGGCTGAAGCCGGAGGCATAACCACGAGCATGCTGACTGTCGCTCGTGGCGTTTAAGAAAACCTCGCCGATCGTGGGCATAAAGAGGAGGTCACCGTAGTCGGAGATTCCTGTTCCGCTAAGGTGCGTGTGACTAAACCCATAGATGGTGCGGTCTGAATAATGATAACCAGAACAGCCGTCCCAACCAGTCAGCCGTGTGTCCGGGCTGAGTTGGACCATACCAAACGGCAATGTCGCGCCAGGGTAAGTATGACCATGCCCCCCCGTCCCTATGAATGGATCGACGTAGCGAGTCAGATCCCGCTGAGCCACGATGCCCAGTGGTAAGAGCAATAGAAAACAGAATGCGTGGACGAGTCGCATTGTATTGATTGTTTAGGGTCGGTGGTTAGTCGGTAGTTAGTTGTCAATGGTCAGCAGTCAGTGGTCATTTGTCGCGTTTGAACTTTGAGCTTTGTACTTGGTACTTTGCATGCCTCGATGAAATGAGTAAGGTCCTCTCGCAAATAGAGTTTCAAAACACAAAGCCCAAGCACACAACTCGAAACTCAAAGCTCAAAGTACAAAGTACAAAGTACAAAGCACAAAGCACAAAGCACAAAGCACAAGGTTACACCGCGTTCATCTGTGGCTCACTCTTTCTTCCAGCGACAGCCTGCGTATGGGTCCGCCGATCGCGAATAGGACCGTTGTGCCCAGCATGGGAAGCAAGCCTGCCACTACCAGAATCGGCGTGTAAGAAAAATGATCGACTACCCATCCTGTCGTCAACGTGAAGAGAATGGCTCCTACGCCGGCGCCCACGCCTCCGAGTCCGGCAACGGATGCGACGGCACTCTTCGGAAAAAAATCGCTCGGCATGGTCTGCACGTTGTTGATCCAGCTTTGGAATGCAAACGTGACTACACTGATAAAGGCGAGCGCCACCATTGCGCTATTGGTCAAGGCGGCCGGAATGCCTGCCGACATCAGCACGGCCGCTACCACAATAATAACCTTCCGCGCTCGGTTCGCGGTCCAGCCGCGCTTAATCAGATGTCCGGACGCCCAACCTCCGGCGAGGCTTCCAGCGTCGGCGGCCACAAATGGCACCCAGGCAAACTGGCCAATTTGTTTGAGGTTGAACCCCCGCGCATTGTACAGATAGAGCGGGAGCCACGTGATGTAAAGCCACCAAACTGGATCGGTCAGGAATCTCGACAGCACGATGGCCCAGACCTGGCGATAGCGAAGAAGATTGTTCCAAGTTACGGACGACGCGGAGACGGGAAGAAAAGGAGACGGGGACAGCGCGAGACGAGACGACGGTAGGATTGAAGGTAGCTCCATTTGTTCCGGTCTCCCTTTCTCCCCATCTTCGTCACGAATGAGTCGATATTGTTCGGTGGTCAACCACGGGTGTCGCTCCGGCGTTTCATAAAACGAGAGCCACAACGCAAGCCAGCCGAACCCCAGGGCGCCGGTTGTCAAAAAAGTGGTTTGCCATCCGAAGCGTAACTGCAACCAAACTATTAACGGTGGCGCCAAAATTGAACCAATGCATACTCCGCTATTAAAGATTCCCATTCCCAGCGCACGCTGGCGAGCGGGAAACCATTCGGCGATGACTTTGGCGGCGCCGGGCCAGTTGCCGGCTTCTCCAAGTCCGAGCACAAAACGAAAGCAACTCAGACTGATGAGTCCGCGCGCGAGTGCATGAGCGCTCGCGGCGCTGGACCAAACCAGAATCGAAACGGTAAAGCCTCGTCTCGTCCCGATGCGATCGTAGAGCTTGCCTGATAATCCCTGGCTGGTGGTATAAGCAACAAGAAACCAGGTGGTGATGCTGGCAAATTCGACATTGGTGAGGTGTAGCTGCGCGGTGATTACGGGTCCCAGGATCGCGATGGTCTGACGGTCAATAAAGTTAATAACCGTCGCGAGGAAGATTAGTCCTGCGATCCACCAGCGCAATCCAGGCAGGCGAATCCTAATTGCAGAAAGGGCCAGTGCCGAAGAATCCGTATTAGAACTATTCCCCATGCGGAAATCGATCATACAAGCTTCAGGTCGCGCACGGCGCGACCGGCTGCACGAAGATTGTCTAGCTTCATCTCAGAATACTTCCGCGACAACAGCACGCCATGGGCGCCTCCGCCGAAAGCGGCTTTCACCGCTTGATACACGTCCTCGGGTTGGGACTTCTTGCTATCTGCCGCTGTCGGGATGTCGATGTCGATCCCTGGCCAGATCTTGACGTTCGGCGCGGAACCGGCGACTGCCCGTCGCGTTTCTCGCAGCACATAGTCAGCCGAGAGGCCCTCCTTCGCAATGCGATCCAGCGATCGTTCGTGGCATTGCTGCATGCCGTAGGTAAGGTCGAGAATCTGCTCAGGCGCCAGGTCTGCGAAGAGCGATCCGTGAACGTTACGAACATATTGAACCAACCGTTCACCGCCGCAGTTGTTATACATCACGACTTTGAGAAAATCTGAATACTCACTCAGCTCTCCGTAGTCCTGCTCAGCTCGGTAGAAGGGCGAAAATGAATTGTTGTGCCAGATGTGCCAGCCGATACCTTTCGCAGGAGCGATGCTATGGGCCAGCGCATGCATCTCACGATAAGTGTTGTTGAGCGCTTCATTCCATAAACGTTCCCAGGCCAGTAACTCCGGAAACTTTACGAGCAAACGCCAGAAGCTAACGAAGGCGCCATCGACAGGTTTCTGTCCGGCGCGAATCGCTGTCACAAGACGATGAAGTTGCTGAAAACCTTCGCGTGCGCGGTCGGCATTGACGCCTTCCCTGCCGGCTGCTGCGAGACAATACTGACAAAAGCAGGTTGCCCTGGTGTCGCTGCCAAAGCCTCCATGCTTTGCGCCAAGCGCGTTGTCGAGCGGTCCCTGCCGTTCACTTCCCCACATCAGTCCATCGACCTCATAGGATCGCAGATAGTCTTCGACAAGGCCGAGCCAGAAGTTTCGCGTGTTCGGGTTCCGGTGACAGGCCGTTGATGTCGGTTTTCCCGTTAGATCGATCTCGACGGCCTTCTCAAAGCCTGCCACGTCGTTGCGAAACACGTCTTCGAACCAGCAGATCACCTTAATGCCTCTCTGGTGTGCCGCAGGCAGGACATCGGCGATTACATCGTAGCCAGGATGGTCCGGCGCTTTCTCCGGCGTGATGCTAGTCTTGCTGAAATACTGCTGATGCGGCGTTGCGAAGTTGCCGCCGCGAAAGTTGTCGTCGTATTCCTGCTTGCCGTGGTCTGGCAACGCACTGCCCCGGATCTGACGGCCCGCGATGCCACGACCATACGTGAAGGTAGCGAGAAACAGAGTGTTGACAGCAGCCATCTCTCGAAATACGTCGAGCACCTTTCCAGTTCCCTCATCGACAAACGAAACAGCGCCTGCCTGAATACCGATCATAGGTGGATCCGAAGCTGCGTCGGAAGGGATAGCTCGAGAGAGCAAAGTTCCTCCCGCGAGCAACGTTGATGCTTCGAGGAACTGACGACGATCCATTTACCAACCCCCTCTCTTTGTTTCAGCAGGGTGGCCAAATTAAGGCGACCCCGGCATAGGTTCAGCTAGATCGGATGCATACAATGCCGTCGCGGGCCAGACCCGCGGTGGTTGGCGCACCACAGACATCGCCAGAATCCTGAGGCGACTGTCGCTTGGCAACGTCACTTCACGTGCACCAGGAGGCAAATCGATCGCGTAAGCAAATAAATAGCTCGGAATGTAGGGCTGGTTACCTTCGGGCGCGTGCCGGTGTGTGCCAACCCAGGCGATCTCATCTCGTTTTACGAACCCGGGGCGAATCTGATCGATCCCACTCACTGCACCTGAGGCCGGATCATAGCGGACGACCAGATCTGCCTGGATTGCCTCCGCTGTCCACGATTGTCCGCTCGTCATCGGCGCCACGTAAACCTCACGCAACTGCCGCGGTTCTTTCAGGCGGCTGTCCCACTGGCCAATGGGTGCTTGCCATTCGCGAACACCGATTGTCTGTGGCGCACTTGAGGCGACACCGATGGTTGTTGTGATATCACCACCAACTGCGGCCGCAAGGATGTAGAGCCGGTTATACGAGCCGTGTGGAAGAGGCAACCGATGCCCCTTCGGTACAAGCACATTCAACGCGCCGGGGGCGGTCGAGCCAAAGTTGAACCGAATTCCATCGAGGATTAGTTTTTCCGGCATCAGTTCGCCTGCCAACGTCTGCCCTTTTCCGTCGAAATCACCGTCAGCTCGATCCGCGTCAGTTGAAGCACCATCGAGATTGAACGGAAGAGTTAAAGTCGCTGACGGTTGTGCAACGCGAAGCTGATCGCCTAAAGTTCCAAGACGCAACGCAAACGTTCGAGGCTGATAGGGCTTGAGGTCAATAGCGAGTTCACCGCGCGACGGGGAAAGTGATGAGACCGGCTCTTCCGCGGCGTTAATTTCGCGCGCTGCGTGAAGCGGCAAGTTGAATCTGATACGCGCCTTTGCCGGTCTGCCGTAAAGTTCCTGCACACGCAACACAACCTCGTCCGAATCTTCTGCCTTCTTCAATGCCCGAATTGAAACCTGGCCTTCACGATCCTCCATCGACAAGAGAGAAAATTCCGGGCCAAGCAGCGGTGATGGCCCAGATCGTTGCTGCTCTGATATGGATAGGCGCGCGCCTTTGCGGTGTGGAGCAACGTCAGGCGCAGCACGTTATCTTTAGGTTTGTCCCAGCCATACTTGCTGTCGTTCAGTATCGCCGCTCCATAGGTGCCACCAGCGTCAGTCAAGTCGGCCCATTGTTGCGCCGGCACCTCGTAGTGGTCGGGCGTGTTGTTCCCGCGCTGGATCGTGCCGAGGCCCAGGTCATAGGTTGCTTTTGGGTTTGAAGCGGCAAAGGCAAACGCGGCCTTTACCAGCGTGTTCGGAGATTTCCAGTCAACCAGGTTCTCGACGTCTACACGGTCGCCGCCGGTGGTCAGCATCACTCGCTGCACGAAAGTCGAACCAGCCGCCTTTCGTGTGATCTCGATGGCTACTTGCACGGGTCCGTTCTCGACGACGCGAATCTGTGGTGAAGTCAGATATTCACGCGGCGCAGAGTTCACAGTGTCCCAAAGAATTCGCCACGCTGGTTTGTCGGGCGACGGATCGTTTCTGAGCTCCAGCCGGATCGGCGCCTGCAAAAGTTCACGGCCCGCGTCTTTATCAAATATCGATGCGAGATCGCCGTTTGTGTCGACCTTTACCCTGTAGCGTGCGTTCTCAAGTGATGACTCGGTGACTCGCAGCGCAGATTTAGTGGGTTGCGACGCGGTGGCTGCGGTTACCGCAAAGACTCTGAAGCCCACTGAGGACACTTTAGTCAGAAAAAGAATGTGCGCTTTGTTGCCTTGCCGCTCGAGTATTTGTGACGGGACCTCGCGCCGTAGAACGCGATCAATAACGCGTATTGCCTGCGGAGCTGCGTCCTTGAACTCCACGATCGCTTCCACCGGATCGCGTCTTGTCGCGGACAGTGGGTTGTAGACAATGAGCGGAATGCCCGGCCCGCGCGTGTCCAGCATGCTCGCAACGGCAGACGTGGAGCTCGTAAGGACGCCCGCAAACTGGTTTGCCGAGACCAACTCATCATTCCAGGAAAACTGGTAAGCCTGCGGTATACATGTACCCGTCAAGTCGTCGTGGAATTGATGCCACAGGACGCGGATCCATGCGTCGCGTAAACGCTCTGTCGGATACGGGAGGCGCCCAAGCAAATCTGCTGCGACACCGGCGCGCTCTGCCGCGTCTGCAAGCAGTTCGTTTTCACGGTTAAAGCGCTTCATCGCTGCCTGCGACGTGTAGCAGCCAACGCCGTGCGTCTTCATTGTCAGTTCGCCTTCGTATTCCGGTAGCGCAGCCTTCTCTTCAGGTGTCAAATCTCGCGCGAGTTGATCGGCCGAGGTATTGCGAACTTCGGCATACCCTGCTTTGTTTGCGATCGATTTTTCCAGCCAGCTGACAGATTCGACATCCGGCGCTCCACCGATATCGCCGGTGCCAAAGTAGCGGAAACCAACCTTTCGGCCATTGCCGACCTTGGTTAGATCTTTAGACCACTTGGGATCGACCGAAATGTCACTCCTGATCTTCGTGACGTAGTCTCCAGGATTCAGAGCGGCTACAACCGTGTTTCCGTCGACACCTTTCCAACGACCAATAGGGAACGGAATTCCATAAGACGAACCCCAGGTCAGCTTCTGTGTGGAGAACGACGAGAGGCCGCAGTGTGTGGCAATCGACGGGAGTGCGAAGCCAAATCCAAAACAATCGGGAAGGTAGACATCCTGGCTGACTTTGCCAAACTCCTGACGGAAAAAACGCTTTCCGTAGAGGGCCTGCCGCATCAATGACTCGGGCGACGGCACGTTGGTATCGACTGCATTGATCCATGACCCTGCCAGTTTCCAGCGTCCTTGTGCGACGTAAGTTTGCAGGGTGGGCCACGCCTCTGGGTAGTACTCCTTGAACCACATGTAATGGATCGCGCCTTCGTAGTTGAAGTTGTAGTTGGGGTATTGCTTGAGGCGGGCAAAGTTGTCGAAGAATGTTGATGGTACGAACTGGCGAATCGAGTCTTGCACGGTCCAGTTCCATTGCGAGTCGAGATGCGACGTGCCCACCACATACAGTATGGGCTTTGGATTCGCACCAGGCTGCTGGCTGTGGATGGTAGGCCTGCCGGCGCACAGCATGATGAAGATTGCGGCAATCCAGCGTAGGTTGCGCCGCTCGGTCGGACCTGTTCTGCGTTTTGTCATCGGTCGTCTCCCCCGACTTTGTGCTGCCACTTAGGAAAACTACTAAACTGCTGAATGGGTACCGGTAGCGACCTGGTCGTGGCCACAGCTGCGAGTTGATTTGGATCAAACAGACCCGGTCGCTAACGCTCACGGTTCCGCAGTTGAATGGTCAATTCAAACCTTCTTCTGCCGCGGTACTTTGAAACTGAATCTACCTACTTTAACTAACCTTTTATCACTGTCGGCTTAAAGAGACTAGCGTTTCAGTTACTGCCTGAGTGTCGTATTCAGTTATGGTTTCTATCCATTACTGCTTATATCTCTTTTGAACGCTCTTTGTAAGGAAGGCGTTGGTTCTCTTGTCTCCTCAAGGAGCACACTATCCGTTCGCCCCGCGTCGCTTCTTTCAACGCCCAGCTGCTCTTTCCGCAAAGTGGTAGTGTCCTAATTTGACGAAACTGTAGGGGTGTCCCTCCGTGTGGGCGCCCCTCTCCGCGCGACTCGGGGCGCCCACGGAGGGACGCCCCTACACAAATTAGGGCACGACCCGCAAAGTTTCTGTCTGGACATATCGATCACTGGGGCGCATCCTCAATACCCTGCATAGCTTCCGTGAGATGGGCCGAGCAGCTCCAGCATGAAAGCATTTGCATCTCAAACCAGGACTTGAGTAGGAGCGCTGAGGAATAAACATGGACCTGATACAGATTCTCGGCCTGGCGTTCGGCTCGGCGTGGACTGCAGGCATTAACCTATATGCGACGGTGGCAGTTCTTGGTCTGCTGGAGCATTACAAGCTCGCTCACCTGCCCGGAAGTCTTCACGTGTTGGATAACTGGTACATCATCGGTGTGGCGCTGGCGCTCTACGTACTTGAGTTCTTCGCCGACAAGATTCCTTATGTGGATACAGTTTGGGATGCCATCCACACTTTCATTCGTGTTCCGGCTGGAGCAGTGATCGCGGCGGCTGCCACTTCCGGTATCAATCCTACAGTTCAAGTCGTGGCTTTGCTCATAGGAGGTGGGCTCGCGCTCTCGACGCACGCGACGAAGGCAACGGCACGCGGTGCCGTCAACGTTAGCCCGGAGCCGGTGACAAACTGGATCCTCTCTATTGTGGAAGACATCATAGCGGTCGGCGCGGTCGTATTGGCAGTTCTCCATCCGATCGGCATTCTGGTACTCATCTTGATCTTCCTCCTGATTTTAGCGTGGATACTGCCTAAAGTTGTGCGACGGATAAAACATATGCTGGCGATTGTGAGGTCCTTCTTCGGTGGCAGACCGCTCCCAAATTCTCGGTATTAGTTGGTGACGGACCTCTGCAAGTAATTACTTCAGCGGCACGTGTCATTGGCGAAGGAGTCGGAAAGGGCTTTCTGGATTATGAGATCCGAGCAGCAGCGTGCGTGGCAAATGGTGAGCATTTCGCTCGTATTGGGGTTCGCCGCAGCGATTAGCGCGCTTGTGTTTTTCGCCTGGCTGACCGAGGAAGTATTAGAGGGAGAGACCCGGAACTTCGACGATGCCACCCGAACCGCCGTACACCAATTTGCCTCGCCGGGACTCACACTCGTCATGCGAGGCATTTCGTTTCTCGGGTCAACTGACTTCTTACTTGTTTTAACAATCCTCGTCGTAGTTTGTTTTCTGCTGCGTAATTGGCCGCGAGAAGCAATTCTCTTTGGCATCACAATGGCGGGAGCGGCGTTGTTGGACGTAACGTTGAAGCACACGTTCCATCGGGCACGACCAGTCCCCTTCTTCAACCTCGCCGCGCCTGCCTCTTACAGCTTTCCCAGCGGACACGCACTCGCAAGTTTCTGTTTTTACGGATCGCTCGCGGCCATTTTGACTGCACGCTTGGAGGCCAAGAAGATCAGGATTGGCCTTTGGACCAGTTCAGCGGCAGTGGTGTTGCTGATTGGTTTTTCCCGGATCTATCTCGGTGTACATTACACTACGGATGTGCTCGCGGGTTTTGCCGCTGCGCTTATCTGGACCGTGGTCGTAGCCTTTGTTGAGGAGCGGTTGGCACAACGCCGTCAAAGGAGGCGGGCCCGCGCCTAATGACGCAGGATCTTCAGTTTGCTGAAAGCTGTTGGTCGGAAGGCACCCAAACCCGGGGACGAGTGCTCTGCTTGTACGAGTGAAGACCGCCAGTTGTCTAGTGCGCTCACTCGGTAGATAATCCATGTCTCCCCCCTTTAGAGTTCTTCCAACCCGGAGGGTTCCATGATTATCAGTTGTCCCGGAAAGCGCGTAGTATCGCTCTGGGCATTTGGTCTTATTCTATTCATAGCTTCACTTCAAACAGCCGCGCAAACACCTCTCCCAAATTCCGATAGGTCGCCTGATCCGGAAGCCACTCCCACGCCGGTGGCCACGAGTTCCAGGGATAATCTGGAAAAGAAGTTTCTTAAGAACATCCTTGCAGATCAACGCGGAATTTGGACTGCACCATTTCATCTGGATCGCGAGGATGCAAAATGGGGAATCCCTTTGATGATCTCTACGGCTGCCTTATTAGCAACCGACCGCCATACATCCGGCGAGTTGGTTGAAAACGGCGACAATCTGAGCAGGCTGCGAATCAGCAAAGAC
>WNFY01004169.1_pt1 | contig 13394 bp, 12 predicted proteins | sample 5400091 | NCBI WGS metagenome assembly WNFY01 (sample SAMN13153364, study PRJNA577476) | soil metagenome | isolation source: 60 cm soil or saprolite under grassland replicate 1 | place: USA:California | collected 2016-06-15 | reverse complement strand
CACGAGAAGCACGCCGAGTTCATGGTCCCCGCGTTTCTCGTGCGCGCCGCGGTGTACGAGATGCACCCGCTCGACGAGGCGGACCGCCGGTCGTATCTCCGCGAGGCGGGAGGGATCGGGTACTGCAACATCACGAAGTGTTGTACCGAGGTCTGTCCCGAGTCGATCACGATCACGGACAACGCCATCATCCCGCTCAAGGAGCGGGTGGTGGACGCGAACTACGATCCCCTCGCGGCATTGTGGCGGAAACTCACCAGCTAGTCGCTCCGTTTCCCAATCGGGCCCAGATGCGTCCACCCAGAACCAAGGGGAGTCCGTGGCCAGCGCGCAAACCATGATCGTCTCCACGCCGAGGGACGGAGCGCCCGCACCGCGTGCTCCGGCGACCGCCGCTCAGTCTGCCGGCGCGACCCGACCGCGCGTAGTGATCGTCGGCGCCGGATTCGGCGGCCTGCGCGCCGCCCGCGCGCTCCGGAAGGCCCCCGTCGACGTCGTGCTGGTGGATCGCCACAACTACCACCTGTTCCAGCCGCTCCTGTACCAAGTCGCCACCGCCGGTCTCGAGCCCGAGCAGATCGCCCGGCCGGTGCGCGCCATCCTGCGCCGCCAGTCCAATACCGAGTTCCGGATGACGGAGGTGACGGGCCTCGACGCGAGTGGGAAACGCATCGTCACCGCGGACGGGCCGATCCCCTACGACTACCTCATCCTCGCCGTGGGCGGCGAGACGAACTACTTCGGCCTCACGAGCGTGCCGCGACACGGGTTCGGTCTCAAGGACATCCCGGAAGCGATCCGCATTCGCAACCACGTCCTGCACGCCTTCGAGCGCGCCATGCTCGAGGCCGATCCCGAGCGCCGCCGGGCCGAGCTCACGTTCGTCGTGGTGGGTGGCGGTCCGACGGGCGTCGAAATGGCGGGAGCGCTCTCGGAGCTGATACGGCTCGTCCTGGTGAAAGACTACCCGCGCCTCAACATCAAGGACGTGCGCGTGCTGCTGCTCGAGGCCACCGACCGGCTGCTCGCCGCTATGCCCGCCCGGCTGCGGGATGCCGCGGCCGAGACGCTATGGCGCAAGAAGCACGTCGAGGTGCGCTTCGGGGCGACGGTCGCCGACTACGACGGCGAGCGGGTGCTCCTGAAGAGCGGTGAGGTGATCCCGGCGTGCACGCTCATCTGGGCGGCGGGCGCGAAGGCCGTGTCCCTCACCGGTCGGCTCGGACTGCCGACGGCGCAGCAGGGCCGGGTGCCGGTGGCACCGACGCTCGAAGTGCCGGATCATCCGGACATCTACGTGATCGGCGACGCGTCCTACCTCGAAGTGGCCGGAGCGCCGCTGCCGATGATGGCGCCGGTCGCCCTCCAGATGGCCGAGACGGCGGCCGAGAACATCCGGCGCCGCATCGCCGGGGCGCCGCCGGTGGCGTTCCGCTACCGCGACCCCGGCTCGCTCGCCACGATCGGTCGGAATGCCGCCGTCGCCTACATCCGGGGGATCGGGTTTACCGGATTCCCGGCGTGGGTGGTGTGGCTGGTCGTCCACATCATCCAGCTCATCGGATTCCGCAACAAGTTGTTCGTGCTGTTGAACTGGGCCTGGGACTATTTCTTTTACGAGCGCGCCGCGCGGCTCATTACAGAACTAGGGATTCGGGACTAGGGACTCGGGGCTCGGAGGCGGTTCCGAGTCCCCAGCCCCGAGCCCCGAGCCCCGGTCACACGCACCCGCCGTACCACGCCGTCCCAGCCGCACTCGAGGCACCAGCGTCGTTGCAGCGCCGGGAGCAGGCGGTCGAAGAAGCGGTTCCGGAGGGGCGCCATCTCGATGCCGCAATGCGGACAGAGGGGACCCCGCGGAAGCAGCAGGTAGACCACCGCGGTGACGATCGCGACCCGCATCGCCACGGTCACGAGCAGGACCAGCACGACCAGCATACTGCCTCAATGATAGGGGCCGGTCGCCCGGCCGGCCACCTTAGGTCCCCCCGGAAGCCCCGCGCACGAACAAGATGATCCGCCGCTCGAGCTCCGCCAGCTCGACGGGCTTGACCAGCACCCGCTCCCGCGGCACGGGCGTGTTCCCGGGCTCGGCCAGCTGGGATACGTCGCCCGACAGGAACAACACGCGCGCCGCGAGCTCGGGCCGCTCCTCCTCGAGCTGCGCGTACAGCTCGACCCCGCCCATGCGCGGCATCCGCAGGTCCGCGAGGATCACGTTCGCCGGTTGCGCCCGCAACCGGGCCAGACCCTCCACACCATCGGCCGCTTCGTCGACCTCGGCGCCCCGACGCGTCAAGTACCGCGCCATGGGCCGTCGCACGGCCTCCTCGTCCTCCACGATCAGCACGCGGAGCCCCGCCAGCGATCCGACCGGGGGGACGGAGGGGGCGGGAGCGGGGGAGGGAGCGGGGGAGGGGGCGGAAGCGGAACCCTCGGCGACGGGGAGCGACAGGACGAAACGCGCACCAAAACCCGGCGGCGAGGTCAGCGTGAGGTCGCCGCCCGCCTCGCGCGCGATCTGGCGCGAGATATACAGTCCGAGCCCGGTGCCGCGCCGGCCCTTGGTGGTAGCGAACGGACGGAACAGGCGCGGCGCGATCTCCGGCGTGACGCCTTTCCCGTTGTCCCCGACCCCCACCGACACGTGTGCGTCCTGGACCCAGGTGTCTACCGTGAGGTTGCGGGGAGGGGTCACGGCGCGGAGCGCATCGATCGCGTTGGACAGGAGGTTGACTACGACCTGCTCGAGCTTGATGGCGTCTCCCTGCACGGGCGGCAGGCTGGTGTCGAGCCGCCCACCCACGGTGATCTCGTCCACCCCAAACCGATACGACACGAGATCGAGCGCCCCGCGCACCACATCGTTGAGATTGACGTTCGTCACCTCGCGCTCGGACGCGCGCACGAACCGCAGCAGGCCCCGCAGCAGTTTGGTGGCGCGGCGCGCCTGTCGCAGGATCTGGGTCATCTCGCCGCGCTGCTCCCCCTCGAACGCGGGATCGGCCAGGCGGTTCTCGGCGTGCGCGGCGATCGCCATGAGGGGATTGTTCACCTCGTGCGCGACACCGGCGAGCAGCTCGCCGGCCGCCGCGAATCGCCCCTGCTCCTCGGCGCGGTCGCGCAGCACCCGCGTCATCGCGTTGAAGTGCTCGGCCAAGCGGCCGAGCTCGTCGGACCCACGGACCGGGACCCCCACAGTCAGATCGCCTTCGGCGACCTTCGTAAGGCCGGCCTCGAGCTCACGCAGCGGACGCCACACCCGGCGGCGCACCACGTAGGTCAGGGCGGGGATGAACAACAACCCGACGACGAGCCACACGATGGTATCGCGCCGCACCGCGTTCACGGCCTCGCGCAGCGCGCGCTGGCGCTCGAGTAGGTCGTCCCGCGCGATGCGCGCGGCTCGGGCCCACGTGTCATGCGCGACCTGGACCAGGTCTTCGATTGCCAGCAGCCGCGCAGCCATGTCCGCCCGGTGCCCACTCTCGAGTGCGCCGAGCAGGTCCGCCAGCGCGCTCCCCACGCGAGACATCGCGCCGTCGGTACGCGCCAGCTCCGGACGCAGCACCGGCGGGACCCGCTCGTCGGGAGGCAGCTGCAGCGGCACGCGGCCGAGCGCCAGCAGCCGGCGCGCCACCCGTACGGAATCGGCTGGCACCGTGGGGCTGCGGGCGAGGGTACGCACGAGCACGAGCGCCCGAGCGAGGACGCTATCCCTCCGAGCCAGATCCTGGCCCAAGCCGGCGACGGTCTCGGTCTCCGCGCCGAGCGCCAAGGCGGGGCGACTGACGCGGAAGAACAAGTACATGGGCAGCGCGCCCGCATACGCGCCGGTCGCGAGGGCGACGGCGAGCAACGTCACCCGGAGGCTCGGCGCCCGCTTCGAGGCTGGAAGAGCCAGTCCGCGGGGGGTCACGGCAGGAGGAGCGCGAGGTTACCGATCATGGAGTTCATCCCCCCCACCCGCGCGTGCACGGGAACGTCGCGATAACGACCCGCCTAAGATACGCGGCCGCCCAGCGCTGACTAGCGGGGGTGCGCCGCAGTGCTCACATTTGCTCCCGCGCCCCGATGGCCAGGGGCGAGGGAGGACCGCATGGGTAGCGACACCGGTGATCGGATGAGGATCGTGATCGGCTACGCGGTGTGGGCCACGCTGTGCGCCGTGGTGGCGGGGGTGGCGATCTCCCTCCTCCACACGTGGTTCTTCAGCTACCACGCGACGCGGCCGGGATGGTGGCGCACCCTGCTCGAAGACGCCGGGCAGGGCGCCGTCGCACTGGTGACGGGCAGCGTGCTCACCCAGCTGGGCCGCGGGCTGCACGCCACCGTTCTCCTCGGCTTGCTGATCGGGCTGTTCGACTTCGTGATGAACTTCCTTCAGATGGCGGTGCCGCGGACCGAGCTCGGCTGGGTCCCCGATCTCCTCATCCTGACGGCGGCCACGATTGCCATCACGGTCTTCGGATCCCGCGCGGCGGCCGCGCCCCCGCCGTCCCCGTGAGCGACGAGCACCACGACGCGTTGCAGCGACTCGAGCGACGCGTCGAAGTGCTGGAGCAGATGGTGCGGCGACTGCTCGCCGCCGGCGCCGCCCCAGAGCGTATCGCCCCTGAACCCCAGCGTCTCGCGGTTGCCTCACCGCCCCCGCCCCTCTCCCCACCCCCGGAACGACCCCGCTACTCGCCGCCACCCACCGCGGCCCCCGACCTCGAGCAATGGTTCGGCCAGCGCGGACTGCTGATCGTCGGCGTGCTCGCGCTGCTCACGGCGGCGGGTTTCTTGCTGAAGTACGCTTTCGATCGCGGTTGGATCGCTCCAGTGGTGCGCTCGCTGCTCGCGATCGTGGCCGGCATCGGACTGGCCACGTGGGGGGAAGCGCGCATCCGCGCCGGTTTGCGGCGCTACGGCGCGGCGATGATCGGCGCCGGGGGAGGACTCGCCTACCTCGGTCTGTGGGCAACCGCCGGGCCGTACGCGTTGCTCGAGCGGCGCATCGGGGTGCTCCTCCTCGCCGCGTGCACGGTCGTCGTGACGCTGCTCGCGCTGCGGCACGAGATCGAGGGACTCGCGATCTGGGCGCTGGCCGGCGCGTACCTTGCCCCGATCCTGCTCCCGTCGCCGACGCCCAACCCCGAAGCCTTCCTAGGGTACCTCGAAGTGATCGGCCTGGGCACCGGCCTCCTCGCCTACACGATGAGTTGGCGCCGAACGTTCGACCTGGCGCTCGCCGGCTATTTCCTCCTTGCCCCGGCCGGAGCTGCCCGCCTGCTAGCCGGTGCGCTCGGCTGCTGGTTCCTCGCCGCCGGCGCGCTGCTCACCCTACACGTCACGCGACGGCGCGCCTGGCCGGAGGCGCGAGTCGGGATGTTGGTGCTCGCGTGGGTCCTGCTCGCTGTCGCGCTCGCCGACGTGAGCGGCGACCCCGAGCCGCGGCTCTGGCTCGCCGTCGGCGCGGCGTTCGCGATCGCGGCCCTCCTGTGGTGGCAGGAGCTCGACGTGAATCGGCTCGGGGCCCCCGAGGAAGCGCTGCTGTTCGTCGTGAATCCCTTCGTGCTGCTCGGACTCGTGTGGCTGGCGGATCCGAAGCTGCTCGACCGGGCGCCGGCGCTCTTACCCGCACTGCTGGCGGCTGTGTACTTCGGGGTCGGGTGGGCGCGCCGCGCCGCCCCGCACCTCGTCATGGGGTTTGCGCTGGGCGGCTGCGCAGTGGCTGTAGCCGCAAGCCCGCCCACGGTCGTCGTCGGCTGGACGGCGCTCGCTCTGGCGGGGCTCGCGGCCGAACAGCTGGGCGGCCGATCGGGCGGGCGGCTCGCGGCGCTCGGGCTCGCCCTGCTCGCGTTCCCCTGCCTGTTCGGCCTCGCGCTCTGGTCCCGACCATCGGGCGCCGCGACCTTCACTGACCCCTGGGCGCTGGCGCTGTACGGATACATCGCGGGCACGGCCCTGGCCGCGCACCGCTGGGAAGCGGGCCTGACGGACCCGAGTACCACGCGCTGGACCGCGCGCGGCGGCGAGCTGCTCTGGGTGCTGTGCGGGGCGGCGGTGTTCGCGGGCGGCTCGGTCGAGCTGCCGCGCTATTTCGGGCGACGCGCGCCGCTTGCCGGCGACCTCGCCCTGAGTGTCTTCTGGCTGGTATACGCGGGCAGCCTGGTGCGGCTCGGGTTCCAGCGCGAGCGCAAGGACGTACGCTCGGCGGGGCTGGCAGTGGCCGCCGGGGCGGGCCTCAAGATCGTGTTGTACGACCTCGCGAACCTCGATGCGCTGTACCGCATCGCGTCGTTCTTCGCCCTCGCGCTCATCGCCCTCGCCGTGGCGTACGCATACAACAGAAGGGCGTCTAGCAGAAGCGTCTAGCGGAGACGTCAAACAGAGACGTCGAACAACACCGTGACTACGGTTTCGTTCGACGCTCTCGCGTGACGTCTCTGTGCTACGTCGTTGCTCGACGTCTTTAGAGTTTCGGCAGCGTAATTCCCTGCTGTCCCTGGTACTTGCCTTTCTTGTCTTTATAGCTGATCTCGCACTCGTCTCCCTCGTCGGCCGTGAAGAACAGCACCTGGGCGATCCCCTCGTTGGCGTAGATCCGCGCGGGGAGGGGCGTCGTGTTCGAGATCTCGAGCGTGACGAAGCCCTCCCACTCGGGCTCGAACGGCGTCACGTTGGTGATGATGCCGCAGCGGGCGTAGGTGCTCTTGCCGACGCAGATGGTCAGGACGTTCCGCGGAATGCGGAAGTACTCGACGGACCGGGCGAGCGCGAAGGAATTCGGCGGCACGATGCACACGTCGCCCGTGAACTCGACGAACGATTTCGGATCGAAACGCTTGGGGTCCACCACCGCAGAGAGCACGTTGGTGAAGATCTTGAACTCGGGAGCGACCCGCATGTCGTAGCCGTAGGACGAAACGCCATAGGAGATGACGCCCGCGCGGGCCTGGTTGTCCGCGAACGGCTCGATCATCCGGCGCTCGGTCGCCATGCGCCGGATCCAGCGATCGGACTTGATGGACATGGGGCGGCAATATATCGGCGGCATCGACACTTACGCCACTCGATTCGGTTGACAAGGCCGCCGTGGCTGGATACGTTTCGGCGGGTCAAGTGAATTTTTTCACGAACTCACATGAACCAGCCCTATCTCGCCTTCCTCCTCCTGCTTGGCTTCGTGGCGTTCAACGCGGCACTGTTGATCGGGCTTTCGCATCTCCTCGCCCCCCACAAGCCCACCGCCCTCAAGGACAGCCCGTACGAGAGCGGCATGCCGCCGCTCGGCAATGCGCGCGAGCGTTTTTCGGTGAAGTTCTACCTCGTCGCCATGCTGTTCATCATTTTCGACATCGAGACGGTGTTCCTGATTCCCTGGGGCACGATTTATTTCGGCGGCGCGGCCGGGGGTGCCGGGGGGGGGGGAGGACCGAGTACGGGGTTCCTGCTCGTCGAAATGCTGGTGTTCATGTTCATCCTCGCGGTCGGATACGTGTACGTGTGGAAGCGCGGGGCGCTGGAGTGGAATTGAGACGTCAAGCGAAGGTGTCAAGACGCCTCCGCGAGACGTTTCTGCTAGACGAGGTACGCTGATGAAGCGCGTCATCGAGACCAAGGAAGTCGCCGGGCAGAGCCCGAACTATCTCCTAGCCAAGTTCCAGGACCTGGTCGACTGGGCGGTGAACGCGTCACGCGCCAACTCGCTCTGGCCGATGCCGTTCGGGACCGCGTGCTGCGCCATCGAGTTCATGGCGACCGCGGCGAGCCGCTACGACTTCGCCCGCTTCGGGATGGAGCGCCAGGCGTTCTCGCCCCGCCAGGCCGACGTGCTGATCTGCGCGGGCCGGCTGCCCTTCAAGCTCGCTCCGGTCATCCGGCGGATCTACGATCAGATGCCCCAGCCCAAATGGGTCATCTCAATGGGGGCGTGCGCGTCCACCGGGGGCATCTTCGACAACTACGCGATGGTGCAGGGCATCGACACGATCGTCCCCGTGGACGTCTACGTCCCCGGATGCCCGCCCCGCCCGGAAGGGCTGTTGTACGGCGTGCTCCTGCTGCACAAGAAGATCAAAGGCGAGTCGCTGTTCGACCACGTCGCGCGCCGCGAGGAGCAGCCGCTCGACGAACGCGGCCTGCGCCTCCCCCCCGAGCAGATCGACGAGATCTCGGAGCCGTTCGGCAACTCCGTCCACCAGTTCCGCTCGGCGTGAACCCCACCGTCGACGCCCTGCGAGCGACCTTCGGCAACGCGATCGGCCGCGGGCTCGAGTCGTGCGGCGACACCATCGTCTACGTGGCGCGCGACGCCTTACTCGACGCGATGGCTTGGCTGCGCGATACGCCACAGCAGGGCTACGATTACCTGGTCGACGTCACGGCGGTCGAGTACCGTGACCGCGAGCGACCGCTCGAAGTGGTGTATCAGCTGCGCTCGCTCGCGCGCCGCGCGGACCTGCGGGTCAAAGTCGAGCTCGACCCGCGCGGGGACCTGACCGTCGACTCGATCGTCCCGCTGTGGCAGGGGGCCGACTGGCTGGAGCGGGAGACCTACGACATGTTCGGCGTCACCTTCCGCGGTCATCCCGATCTGCGCCGCATCCTCATGTGGGAGACGTACGCCGAAGGCTACCCGCTGCGGAAGGACTTCCCGTTGCGCGGCCGTTTCAGCCGCGCCGAGCAGGTGCGACAGGCTTTGGGCGCCAACCCCGAGGCGCATTACTCGATGGAGGAGTTGTCGATCGCCGAGGCGTACGACGAGCTCCCCGCCGACATGAAGGAGCGGCTGCGCCGCGGTGAGCGCGGCAAGCTCCCCGACTCCGAATGAGCAAGCGCACCGTCGAGCTCGAGCTCGCGACCCCCGGCCTGGACGCCCAGGGCCAGCCGGTGCGCGTGCCGCTCGGCGTCGCCAACGACCCGCGGGCCACGGATCCGAGCCCGCCGGAGCCGGACCTCGCGGGCGAGCACATGTTGATCAACATCGGGCCCCAGCATCCGGCGACCCACGGCGTGCTGCGGCTCGTGGTCGAGCTCGATGGCGAGACCGTCGTCCGGGTGATCCCCCATCTCGGCTATCTCCACTCCGGCTTCGAGAAGCTGGGGGAGTATCGGCACTACAACCAGATCATCCCGCTCACCGACCGCACCGACTATCTGTCACCGATGGCGAACAACGTCGGCTTCGCGCTCGCGGCCGAGCAGCTGATGGGCATCGAGATCACGCCGCGCTGCACGGTGCTGCGCGTGATGGCGTGCGAGATGAGCCGGATCATCTCGCACATGGTCTGGCTCGGCACGACGTCGATCGACCTCGGCGCGTTCACGCCGTTTCTCTGGGCGTTTCAGGAACGCGAGCGGATCTACAACCTCCAGGAGATGTGGACCGGCGCCCGCCTCACCACCAGCGTAACGCGCGTGGGCGGCTTGATGGCCGACATCCCCGACGAGTTCGTCGCCGGGCTCCGCGACTTCACCCAGACCTTTCCCCGGACGTTGCGCGAGATCGATCGCGTGTTGACGCGGAACGCCGTGTGGGTCGGCCGCACCCAGGGCGTGGGCGCCCTCACCGCCGCGGAGGCGACGAATCACTCGCTCTCGGGCCCGATGCTGCGCGCTTCGGGCGTCCCCTTCGACGTGCGTAAAGACAAGCCGTACCTGGACTACGAGACATACGACTTCGACGTCGTGGTGGGCGAGCACGGCGATGTGTACGACCGCTACCTCGTACGCCTCGAGGAGTGCTCTCAGTCGAACCGCATCCTGCAGCAGGCGCTCGTGCGCCTGCCCGATGGCCCCGTCAACGTGACGGACCCGCGTGTGATCCTCCCTCCCAAGTCGCGCGCCATGAACGACATGGAGGCGATGATCTACCATTTCAAGCAGGTCATGGAAGGCGTGAAGGCACCCGTGGGCGAGGCCTACGTCGGGATCGAGAACCCGAAAGGTGAGCTCGGCAACTACCTCGTGTCGGACGGCACCGCGAAGCCCGTTCGCTGGCGCATCCGGCCGCCGTCGTTCATCAACCTCTCGGCGCTCTCCAAGATGGCGGAGGGGCACCTGTTGAGCGACCTGATCGCGATCAACGCGTCGGTCGACATCGTGATGGGCGAGGTGGATCGATGAGTGTCCGGGCGCAGCCGACACCCCAGCCGGGCACGGAAGAGTACCAGCCGGTGTTCGTGGGCAAACCGCTCGAGCAGCTGAGCGAGATCCTGGCGCGCTATCCCACCAAGCAGGCGGCCCTCCTGCCGGCGCTGTGGCTCGTGCAGCAGGCGCGCGGGTGGATCTCCGACCGCAACATGGCCGAGGTCGCCGAGCTACTGGGGTTGACGCCGGCATACGTCAAGGGTGTGGTGACCTTTTACACGATGTATCACCAGCACCCGGTGGGGAGACACTTCGTGCAGGTGTGCACCACGTCGCCCTGCAATATCTGCGGCGCCGAGGCCGTCGTGAAGGCGCTGCTCGACGCGACCGGTGCCAAGGAGCTCGGCGCCACGAGCCCCGACGGCAAGTGGACGGTGATCGAGGTGGAATGCCTGGGTGCCTGCGGGTTCGCGACCCCGGTACTGATCAACGACGACTTCATCGAGAGCGTGAGCCCGGAGAAGGTGCCGGAGCTGGTGAGGAAGTACCAGTGAAGACCAGATGCGGAATGCGGAGTGCGGAATGCGGAATATATCGGGCAGGCGTCGAGGCCGACGTCGGATTTCGGGGATCGAACCTGGACGTTCAATTACGCATTCCGCATTCCACACTCCGCACTCGGGGTGGGGAAGGGCGGCGGTAATGGGCTACCCCCACAAACCGCATCCCAAGGAAACCGCCGTCCTCTCCAGGTACTTCGGCGACCCGGACGCGCGCAGCTACAAGGGCTGGGTGAAGCGCGGGGGCTACGAGGCGTGGAAGCAGGCGCAGACGATGGCGCCCGCGGCCATCACTGAAGCGGTGAAGGAGTCCGGGCTGCGCGGGCGCGGTGGCGCCGGCTTCCCGACGGGTCTCAAGTGGTCGTTCATGCCCAAGGAGAAGAAAAAGCCGCACTACCTGTGCGTGAACGCGGACGAGTCCGAGCCGGGGACGTTCAAGGATCGCGAGATCATGCGCTGGACGCCGCACGCGCTGCTCGAGGGCACGGCGATCGCGATGCGGGCGATCCAGGCCGAGGTCGGCTACATCTACATCCGGGGCGAGTTCACCGAGCCGTATGCGATCATGGAGCAAGCGCTCGCCGAGGCGAACGCCGCCGCCCTGTTCGGCGATCTCAAGATCCACTTGCACCGCGGCGCGGGCGCGTACATCTGCGGCGAAGAGACCGCGCTGATGAACTCGATCGAGGGGAAGCGCGGCAACCCCCGGATCAAGCCGCCGTTCCCCGCCGCCTTCGGTGTGTTCGGCCTTCCCACCACGATCAACAACGTCGAGACGCTCGCCGCGGTGCCGCCCATCCTCACGAACGGCCCGGCGTGGTACAAGAAGCTGTCCCTCTCCAACCCGAAAAGCACGGGCACGAAGCTGTTCTCGGTGTGCGGGCACGTCCAGAAGCCGGGCAACTACGAGGTGACGATGGGCTTCCCGCTCAAGGACCTGCTGTACGAGCTGTGCGGCGGGATGCGGGCGGGCCGCACCCTGAAAGCCTGCATCCCGGGCGGCTCGTCGGTCCCGATTCTGAACCGCGACGAAACGGAACGCTGCCTGCTGGATTACGAGGGGGCCGTCGAGCAGGGCACCATGCTAGGCTCGGGTGGCGTGATCGTGTTCGACGATTCCGCCGACCTGGTCTATCAGATCATGCGCCTCGCGCGCTTCTACGCGCACGAGTCGTGCGCCCAGTGCACCCAGTGCCGCGAAGGGACCGCGTGGACCACGAAGATCCTCGAGCGGATCCTGGCGGGCCAGGGGAAGACATCGGATCTCGACCTGCTGCTCGACCTCGCGGACAACATGACGGGAAAGACGATCTGCGTCCTCTCGGACTCCTGCGCCGCACCCGTCGTCTCCGGCATCAAGAAGTTCCGCAGCGAATTCGAGGACTACATCGCGGGCCGGCGGAAGCCCATGATGGTCGCGTGAGGGCCGATCCCTGATGGCCGACAGCGTCGTCAATCTCACGATCGACGGGATGGCCGTCAGCGTGCCTCCAGGCACCCTCGTCATCGAAGCGGCGAAACAGGCGGGCGTGCTGGTCCCGCACTACTGCTATCACCCGGGGCTGCCGGTGGCCGGTGTGTGCCGCATGTGTCTCGTGCAGGTCGAAAAGGCCCCGAAGCTGCAGATCGCCTGTGCCACTCAGGTGACCGAGGGGATGGTGGTGCATACGCAGTCCGAGCAGGCGAAGAGCGCTCGCATGGGAGTGCTCGAGCTGCTGCTCATCAACCACCCGCTCGACTGCCCGATCTGCGATCAAGCGGGGGAGTGCGAGTTACAAGACTTCACCTTCCAGGAGGGCCGCCCGGCGACGCGCTACAGCCCGGACTATGCGAAGCGCTTCAACCCGGTGGAGGACTTCGGGCCCGACGTGCTGTACGTCCCAAACCGCTGCATCCTGTGCACTCGCTGCGTGCGTTTCATGGAGGACATCGCCCAGGAGCCCGTGCTCAACGTCTCCGAGCGGGGCGACCGGGCCTACATCGGGATCCACCCCGAGGCGCGGCTCGACCACCCGTGGGCCGGGAACGTCGTCGATCTGTGCCCGGTCGGCTCCCTCCTGTCCAAGGATTTCCTGCACCGGGCGCGCGCCTGGGAGCTCGACAAGTCGGCCTCCGTCTGCACCGGCTGCTCGCAGGGCTGCAACGTCACGCTCGACACACGCGACAACGTCGTGGTGCGCGTGCGCCCGCGCCCGAACCTCGAAGTCAACCGCTACTTCCTGTGCGACCACGGCCGCATGCACTACCGCTGGATGAACCGCGGCGACCGGATCGAGGCGCCGCTGGTGAAGCGCGGCGGCGGTGAGCTACAGGCAGTAGACTGGGACGAGGCGCTGGAGCGCGCCGCGACCGTGCTGCGGGGGGCGAGCGGCAAAGCCGTGGCGCTGGTGTCACCCAGGATGTCGACTGAGGCGCTGTTCCTCGCCCGCGAACTGCTCGCCGGATTCGACTGGACCGGCGCCGTGCAGATCGTGATGGGCGAGGAGGCGCCGCTCGCGGGAGTCCCGAACCTGGCGCTGCGGGCGGAGCGAGCCCCGAACGGCACCGCCGCCGAGCTGCTCGGGTACGGGCGCGATTATGCCGCGGCGCTCCGGGCGGCGGAGTCAGCCGGGGTGGTCCTCGTGCTCGACGAACCGGAGGTTACGGTCCACGCGGCGGGGGCCCTCATCTACCTCGGCACCGTGCTGCCGGACGGCGCGCGCGACGCCGAGGTCGTGCTCCCCATCGCCAACGTGGCGGAGGAGGACGGCAGCACGG
>WNFY01004167.1_pt1 | contig 13398 bp, 16 predicted proteins | sample 5400091 | NCBI WGS metagenome assembly WNFY01 (sample SAMN13153364, study PRJNA577476) | soil metagenome | isolation source: 60 cm soil or saprolite under grassland replicate 1 | place: USA:California | collected 2016-06-15 | reverse complement strand
ATATTTCCGTGGGTTTATCGATCGAGGCTGTCTGGAAAAGCATTTCCACGAGATGAAAGCTTTGCTCAAAGCCCTTTTTTACCTCGATCGGATCGACATCGCGTGCCTGTAGATAATCGCGTAAACGGTTATCAGGCCCTTCAAGCATAGACGTAAACAAATGAGCCGAACTGACTCCGGTATCACCTGCATATTGCAGACTGCTCTCAAGAATGTTAAGGCATGTATTATCAAAGTCTTGTCGTTGCAGATCGATTGTTTCTAGGACTCGGTCCAAGACTGTAGCTGCCGGATCGGCCGCTGCTTGCCCCCAGATCAGCTCTAGGCAGGGGTTGCCGTAAATTACAAAAGCCAATCCTGATGCCAACTCTCTATCAGCTAGAGGAATGTTCTGGCGCGCGAGTCGTAAGGCCTCGCCCGCAGGTAGGTTCGTCATCAATCCATGATAGAACACTTCGGCCCAATAACGCGCGCCTTGATCAGACACGTCAAATAATGTGCCTATGAATAATTGGGCGCCACTCTTCAAGAAGGCATCTGCCAGTCCTTCAACGGATGCGGTGTCACATCCATTCAGGATAACGATGGGGCCATTGTTATTGATAGCGCGTTCGATCTGTGCAGACGAGAGCTGATGGTCAGAGAGGGCCAGTCCCTGTGTATGATCTTCCTCGCTTATGTACACATGTCCAGAATAATGAATAAAATTGTAGTCATCGGAGGCAAGGCGGAACAGGACTTCCGTTTCGCTAGCCTCATTGCCTAACAATAAATCGACCTTGATATTTTGTTGAACAAACCACTGCTTGAGTTCAATTGCTTCCTGGCGCGCTTCAGGTAAATCATTGCCCGGGTCGGCAATCAGTAGACAGCGGATCTGATTCCCTTGCCAAGGCGTGGCGATCGGAATGCTGATCGATTTGAGCAATTGACGTCCGATCGCATATTGGTTGCCCAGGAAATCATGTCCGTTGTGCAACAATTCCCAGGGTATCTCGGATACATCTGTGGAGATCAATAAAGGCGCATGTGCTTCACTCAGTACAGCCTGCAACCGATCGCCAGACTGCCCGGGCAAAAATAACTGTCGATAGAATCCTTTGCCCCGACGCACAATCTCCTCATGTAATTGTCGAGTGGGTGTATCACAGTATGTTTTTGCAGCCTGAATTAATCCCTCGGATAACTTTAGAATCAAGTCTGGACGAAGTTTGACATCCCAGGTTTCCATAATGGGCGCGAGTACTTGATCTGGTTTTGTGATCTTAAATCGGAATAGAGAACCGGCTCTGATAACATCAAGGATAGTTGGACGCTCGTTCATTCTTGCCCTCTCCTAATCTAGCAACGATATTCGTATCCGCATAACACCCTTTAGTCTCTAGACAATGATGGTTTGGTCAGGACCAAATCTTGGAATTGCTGCGCTCGCCTAAATAATGATTGTAAAAATCAGGGGCAAACCTGTTGGACATAAATGCCCTTTTCTTCGATACTGAGTCCCTTTCACGTACCTAGCAAAATCGATAAAGACCGGACGCGATCACTATCAATCTCTTCTGCCAGGTCTCCCGTTCTCTATACATAGGCGTTCACGCTCCTGCAACAACTTAGAGTTCCAATTTCCAATACAGCTCAATTCAAAAGACAGCATTTCAAAATAAGCCAAGGCCATCTCTACTAGAATCTCTAGCTGTCACTCGCATCAAGGAGTAATGCTGCAAATGCACCTCTCAGTAAGGTATTGATGACCACCCATTACGCCACTAATACCCTACAATTGACGGATCAAGATAGAGCCCAACCTAGAAACCATGAGAGGGCGCATTAAAGAGAGTCGTATGCTCATTATAAAGTATTTCTAGCGCGGCGATCAGAATTAATTCATTTCATTATAGATTTGGGCTGCTGTAGACATAAAACACCCAAAATACATACTCGAATACGTAATTAAGAATGTCCTGGAGGCAATAGAACTGTTATAACAAGAATGAATTCTTGGAGGGTTTCATCTATGAACTTCTTGATCATAGCGGCAATAACTCATCAGGGCAGCGGCGTCTAAGTTCAGTCATAAAGTGTCGATCACCACTCGCGCGAGGTTTTGAAACCTATTGACAGGACCTACTGCGTTTTGACATTTAGATCTCCTTTAACGAGTGCAGATTTTAGGCTAATATTACATAATCGTGAGACTCGTACCGTTTCCTGTGGTAGATCAAGCCCAAAATAGGGCAATTTTCGCACAGCGTTAATACAGCAGCCCGGAATGAGAAATGCTTTTGTAGGCACAACCTGCAAAAACTATGAATTTGAAACCAAATTCTGATATAGATTTCTCGTTGAAGCACGGTGGACATACATTCATATTGGGAGCTGCACAAAGATCTTGCCCTGACGGTTATGGCGCTGCGAAAAAGAGTGTGCAGCAGTTACGCCACTTTCGCTTGCAAGAAACGATATTCGACTTCTTTCACGTGCTCCTCAGCCGATTTCTGAGCCGTCTCGACCTCCAGCCAAATTAGCGTTTGGCCTCCTTTGTAAGTTCCCCACACAATGGCATCAGGATTAGTATAGGCAAAGGCTGGCTCGAGCTAAGACTGCCAAACCTGGAAAACGGCCCCGTATGCTCTATAGATAATGCAGGTTTTGCTATCCAGACCCTGAGGCAGTCCGGAAGGCCATACCAACACACTGCCCTATTCGTTGGCGAGCGAGGGTCATTCCGTCTGGATAGATCGCAAGAAGCTCCTCCCAGGTCAGGATTGGAAAACCGAGATCGAGCAAGCTATCCAAAGCAGTGATATTTTTATCGCCTGCTTATCCACGCATTCCGTTGATAAAGTTGGATTTGTCCAGACGGAACTGCGCAGGGCATTGGAAGTAGCAGATCTGATGCCTGAACGGAAGATTTTTATCATCCTCGTTCGTTTGGATGAATGTCAAGTGCCAACTAAATTGAGAAAATTACACTGGATCAACTACTTTGATGTTGGTAGCAATGAGAGTCTATTACGGGCGGTACGAACTCGAGCAGATGTTGAAAAGGAAATTGCTGATTTTTTGATTCATGATAGCCAAGATGAAATCCCTTAGCGGTTTTCTGGAGTATTGCCAGCTAATCTTGCCAAGGCTCTGCTTTCCATTGCAAAGAAGGAAGACGGACTTACCTTAGTTCGTCGAAGGGCAGTACGCGGATTGGCAAACTTAAATGTGTTAGGTCCTCAAGTGTGGTCCGAGATTCTTCCTCATGCTTCAACAGAATTATTACAGGAATGGATGCCGTTGTGGGGCGAAGATTCCGATACAACAGTTCTCGCCTAGGAACATATCCGCATAATGTTAGAGGGAAAACATCTTCCAAAATCAACCACGGTTTTGGAAAAGCGGTCAGGAAATTTATTGAACGCGGGCCCGGGTATACCAGTGCCGGCTTTATACCTGGGAGGTCAAGCATGATTGCATTAGCACAATTATCCGATTGGACGACCGTGACTCCATGCGGACACTCTCTGCTTTCTCCACCATGAGTTATTGGAAAGCCCGACCCAATATTATTGACTATATCGACGAAAAGCTGAAGGCTGGATCATTATCTTCTGATGACAAAACGTATGCGACTAGAATATTGAAGTAGGTGGTGAGTGACGGAAAAACGGATGAAAAAACGCCGACGATGAGGAAGGCGAAAGAGGTACTAAACCAATTAAGTACTGCTGATTGATCGTACGGATCTTCGAATATTCCGGCATTGGCGAAAAACAATGCCTGCTTGTCAATAAGTAAGAGGAACTTCGCCAAGTCGGTGTAGCGCCAAATCTTCTGCGCCAAATTATCTGGAGGCTCAAATGTTGAATCTTCTTTGTACATGAAAAATGATTTTCTCTGAGAATTACACTGATCGTCTGGAATGCACTTGCACAATTATCCTTTTCTAGGGAGCCCAACGGTGTACGTTACCCGCTGGTGGGCGGGACAGGACAACGCTGCTTTGACGGAACCAACCTCAAGCCACGCAAACTGCCTGAAAACGCGCCGACTCCCACCAGTCGGGTGCACGCTTTGTTAGGCGCTTTTGCCTCATCAAGTGCTCGCACCTTTTGACTGACCATTTATTACTTGCAGTTCAACATAGCGCCTTGTTGAATTCCAGAAGAAAAACACCCGATTGAATCTTGTGATGTAGTGATGCGTTAACACAAGTTCTGATAAATCTACAGTTGAAGGAATACGAAAATCGTCTGCAACGATTAGTAGCCATATTTCTTCACATTTGATCTTGTAGTGGTCTAACTTCAATTCTTTATGATTAATCTTATCTTGAAGATATTCTGGCGTAAGCTTGGGAATTCGACCAGCACTGGAACTACGCCAACTGTTTTCGTTCATGTTTGAATGAGCATAAATATGAACCATCACAACTTCCCTCGGAAAATATCCTGCATTCTCTTTGGTGCGCCTTAATGTGATTGGTTCACCCAACACTATTGGCGTTGTTTCGACCAAATTCAGCACCACTTTAGCAAGCCGATCAATGTCCTTTTTGCTTATATTTACTTTCTCATTGAAAAAAACTTGGACGCGGAGTGGTTGACCGTTGCTTTGTAGATAAAGCTCCTTTGCTTTGCTAACGACTCTCTGTCCCAAAATATCTTGGGCTTGTAGAGAGGTGCCGTCTGAAGGACCAGGCTGAAATATTTCAGTATGTTCAATACCTAAAATACTTTCTCCCGCGTGTACAAGAAAATCGGGTTGCTCAGCCTCTTCGATTTTGCCATCTGGAAAAGATGGGCAAATTGTTTTGAAATGCTCTAGATGGGCAACTTCACGATTCTTTTCCATTTTATCAAGTAATCTACCTGCGCCTAACGGCTTGCGTTACCCGCTGGTGGGTGGGACGAGGCAACGTCGCTTTGCCGGAACCCACTCCAAGCCACGCAAACTGCTTGAAAACGCGCAGACTCCCACCAGTCGGGTGCACGCTGTGTTAGCCCGCTACTGCTATTAGGGAACAATTCTCTTGTTGTTTTAGCCTGCGCTAAAGAAACCATGTCAACACGCAATTCACGGGCGTTGCCCAGTAATTGTATAAAATGTGGAAGCGGCGATGAAATATCCCTGCTCGCTGCGACTTGAGATATCACGCACCAAACGATTAGCCTCCTCTGAACTCATGGTTCCTGTTCTCACAAAGTGGGGTATTGATGGGTCAAGTATCCGGTCTTTAAGAAAAGTCCAGTTGTCGAAGATCATCTGTTGTGGAATCACCTGAATATTGGTAAAGCCTTCTTCACGAAACCAGCCTGTATACTCTCGTACAACCAAGCCATTGCGAATGCCATCGCTAAAAAGATGGGTAAAGCGGCGTCCGAGTTCCTTATCACTGCTTCCCAAAACAAGTGTATCCCAGTCCATGTCCGCGATTGCTACCAACCCATTCTGGTTGGTCACACGACATATTTCATGAAAGGCGAGACGCGGATTGGGCACGTGTACAAGCAACTGAGTCGCCATGATACGATCGAAACGTTTGTCCGGAAAGGGAAGTGCTTGGACATCCATAGGTTCAAAATGCAGGTTTTTTGTCTCATCTGTAACATGCCGTTGTGCTGTTCTGAGCATGGTCTGACTTATATCGCCCCCATATGCTTCGCCTGGTGTGATCAAGCGGGCGATAATGGCAAGCATATCACCGGTTCCACATCCACAATCTAGAACTGAGACGCCCGATTCAAGTCCTAAATGCGCAAAGGCGACTTGAGGGTTCTTGCGCGCCAATTCAAGTGCTCGTGCGCGGGAGGCGGTGAGAAACTGCACGAAGAACTCCGGATCGTCAGTTTCGTCAATATTTATCCAAGCGTTGTTAAGATGACCAGCCGATTGTTTGTTGTTCATAAATTCTCCTCGAGAGTTGCCTATAAAGACTGGGTTGCTGACTCATGTCGGAGGTTACTTCAAGACCATATTAATAACAAGGTGCGGGCTAACGGCTTGCGTTACCCGCTGGTGGGCGGGACGAGGCAACGTCGCTTTGCCGGAACCCACTCCAAGCCACACAAAACGCTTGAAAACGCGCAGACTCCCACCAGTCGGGTGCACGCTGTGTTGGGTTGCGATTGCGGGTTACGGAATTAGGTTTTCATTCTTAAGTTTGTAAAGTTGGATATTAGCAAATCCTACCATAAGACTAACTTCATATAGTCCATCATCGCTGTAGGGAGACGGATAAGACACTATCATGAGTGCGATGGATCCTCTTGATGTAGTAAGCACATAACCTCTATTCCAATCGCTAAAACCAATATGACTATTTTGGGTAGGAGCATTGATCCATTTGTACTCATCAATGCTGTATTCGTAATGATAAGGATTCAAACTTTTAAATAATTCCATCGCTTTTTCACTTGCTTCTTGTTCATCTTTCATACGAATCATTATAATTTCTAAATGCCGCTGAACTCGAACAGATAGAGATTGTGTCCAAGTTTGCTTTGTACATTCGATTGGACAATCTGCTTTTATCTCAGAACTTCGATCTTTTACATAGATTGAACCTTCCTTGAGAAACGAGTCAATTATCCCAGGTATAAAACCCCAGTCTTGGATTTCCCGCGAAAGAATATCATCTTTAGAAATTAGAAAATCAGTAAGCGCAGGCGAAGCTGGATAGGGAATGTAAGATACAGTGGGTGATAAGGTTTCTGTTGGGGATCGAGTTGGAGTTAAGGTAATATCTCTTGTTGGAAATAGCGTATTTGTGGGAAGAAGCGTTGTAGTAGACGGAATGATAATTAGTGACTCCGCATTTATTTCTGGTGGGGCATTTAGGCATGAAGCAAGGAGCGCCACCCAAAATAAATATGTGAAAACTTTGCTGATGTTTTTACAGGAGACAAGCATTGTGAATTTCATTGAAAGAAAACCAGCAACCCAACGGCTTGCGTTACCCGCTGGTGGGCGGGACGAGATAACGCCATTTTGCCGGAACCCACTTCAAGCCACACAAACTGCTTGAAAACGCGCAGACTCCCACCAGTCGGGTGCACGCTGTGTTAGCCTGCCTGACTAACGGGCTTAGGAACATGCTTTTGCAAGACTCCACTTTTTTGAAAGAAGCGATCCATTTCACGTTTCGGATACTTGGAGAAACAAGCCGTTACAAGATTTTCGCATTGCTCAATTGCAGATAATGACTTGTCCTTAGATACAACACCGAACAACTCAAGATGTTTTAGCTTGGGAAGTTTACTGATTGGCTCAACGGACTCTACAATTGTCTTTTTGCCTGAAGCATCCCAGCTTGGCAATGTTGCGAGCGATAATGACTCCAGGGATTCGAGTTCCGCTAGCGGTGATAAATCGCTCACCTTGGGGAGATGGAGTATGCGAAGATAATTCAAGTTCTTCAACTTTCTTAGCACATTCAGAGTAGTATCGGGATAGCCCGCAATTGCAAGCGTTCGGAGATTTCTGAATTCTGACAGTGGTTCTAATGTCTTATAGTTGCAAAACCATACCCGAAGACTCTCTATAGTCTCGGGATTGCTGATCGAAGGCAAAGACTTTGCTTTATCGCGATTCAAATCAATGTGCATATTCAGAATGGCAGGCTAACGGCTTGCGTTACCGGCGGCTGGGGAGAATAAAGCTCGGAGACGGGAAACCGCCAAAGTTCAGAAACAGCTCCAAAAAACTCGCCGAGTCCCAGCCGTCCGGTGCACGCTTTGTTAGCTGGCATTCTTGTTAATCTCTTTCCATTTTTACGAGACCAACTTTGGGTGAACCCATCGGTTGTAATAGGTGAAGGTAGACAAAATAAATTACAGACTGAATTCTTTTGCCGTCTTCTTTTTTTCCTTTGATGCTTAATTTCAAGCGTATATCTGGACCATAATGAATACTTACAGGCTCATCATTATAGAAATCGAGTGTAAAGTCTGTTTCCGTTTCGCTCATGTTCTTGGTTGTATTAAATATTGAATGATCCCTTGATGAAATAACAGCGAAAGAAGCTCTGCTTTCATTATCCAGAGTAATTTTTCCATCAATACGGATTGAATAATAGTTCCACCTAAAAGGCTTATCGAAAATGTCTTTTCCGTGAACCTCCCAAGCATTCTCCAAATTTTTCCACGCGATTTCATCTAGCAAAACACAACATTCCTCTATGTTTTGCCCTGATTCATTAATGAGGGTAAGGTAGTACTCCTTGATATTGTAGTCTTGTGATTTCTCCATCAAGCCTTCTGCAAGACGAAGTTTAGCAAGATTGAAACTGTCTTTAGTAGACTGCGCAATTGTTTTCGCATTTACGGTAGATGCTACTTGCTTTGGTTTCGTCCACAGCCTTCGACTAAGGTCAACAACAATCCCAAGAAGAATAGCAATAAATGAAAGTAAGGAATAATATCGCAAAAAACAGATGTAATTCCCCACTCCACACCAGCCAGCTTGTATCATGGCATTGGTTATCACGCTATCATCACCAACAAACAGCCCCTGAACAAAAAGGGCAGTAACAAGCGCAAAGGCAGATGATGTAAACGGGTATTCCTTGATAAGTTCTTTGTGCATCGCCATATTTTACATTGTTCGTTCCCGAAGTCGAATGCTTCAGCCAGCTAACGGTTGGCGTTACCCGCTGGTGGGCGGAACAAGACAACGTTGCTTTGACGGAACCCGCTCCAAGCCACGCAAACTGCTTGAAAACGCGCCGACTCCCACCCGTCGGGTGCACGCTGTGTTAGGCTGTTTTCATTTTGCAAAGCACTTTGCTGTTTTTCAAGTTCCTCAATCAAGATTGCGAATTTCAGTCATCAAATAAATGCCTTCAATGATTTGCTTGATGCGACGCTCTGATAACGTACCAATGAACTCTCCCAGTTGAGACTTATCGACTGTGAAAATTTGAGAAACTAAAACTACACTTTGTTTTGGCAAATTCGCTTCCCCTTTTTCCAGAAGCACACTTCCAGGGGCTTCTGCTCGTTTTATATTTGATGATAATGCACACACAATCACGGTATTGATTCTGCTGGCGTTAAAGACATTGTTTTGAACGACAACATGAGGGTGGCTATAACCCGGCTCTGAACCTGTTGGCTCATCCAACTCTATCCAGTAAATGTCCCCTTGGTTGATTACCACTCATTCCTCACAATTTTGCGATGATGCTTACGCATTTTGGAGAGACGAACTTTGTCACTGGTATCTTGCTCATCCGAATATGCCTTATTGATTTCTTGCAATAACGCCTGATTTTGATGTTGCTTGACAAAAGTTTCAATCGCAAGCCCAAACAATTCACTGCGGGACACATTTAATTCTTGCGCCAGACTTTCAGCTTGCTCGAACAAAGATTTCTGAATTGAAATAGCAGTTTTAATTGTATTTGCCATTGGTTATACCTTTCTATTTATTGCAGTATAACCATGTTCGTATCTAAAGTCAATCGCCTTTTGTGCCATGAACAGCCTAACGGCTTGCGTTACCCGCTGGTGGGCGGGACGAGATAACACCACTTTGCCGGAACCAACTTCAAGCCACATAGACTGCTTGAAAACGCGCAGACTCCCACCAGTCGGGTGCACGCTGTGTTGGGCACTCTTGTTCTACACGCTAGCATTGGTTGACCAAGCACTATGTTGGGGTGTTAGATTCAAGGTCAGTGCTCTCGTCCATTTTTCTGAGTAATTCATTCCGTAGCCTTCTATTTTGTTCTGGCATATTTCCGCTATATGCCAAGCTTTCGATAAACTCTCTAATCTCGTTTCGTTTTCCTTTTACCAAGTTCATTGCGGCTGGCGTTACAGATCCCTCATCGTCAATATCTTCATGTAAGTAATGCATGAGTCTATCGATCACGAGCATTTTATCCCTTGCTGTTTTACACAAAGGATATTCATCTAAATAGGCTAAAAAATACTTGTATGCTCTGCCTCCATGAATGCGGTCAGTTTGAAATGAACGGTGATAGTATTTCCATTTTGAAATCCACTGACAATGTTGGCAGGCTATTTGTCGATCCAGATGGTTGCCATCAAAGGCACCCTGAATCACTTCGGAACAATCCGGGCATAATCTTTCCGTTACTTGTTTAATGGTTTTGCAACGTGAGTAAAAACCAATGCCTATTTCATCTAATAATTCTTCGTCGAGTAATCCAGAGGCTTCGGATTTATATAATCTGTATAGGTCATTTTTGCTCAATCTGCGAGCCCACTTGAAATCTTTTGTTTCATATATTTTCACTTTGTACTCGCTCTCTACGCGCGCCCAACGGTTTGCGTTACCCGCTGGTGGGCGGGACAAGAGATAGTAGGACTTAATGTGCTTCTTGAATAGTAATAGGAATACTCTGGCTAGCGAAGAAATTTTCAAGTCGATCTGCCTCAGCTTTGAAACCAGTATTGGCATGTACTACAGTGCCATGTTCATTTACATATTCGTAAGACAAAGATCGAAAACCACCTTTAGGCCCGACTACCTTCAAAACATTCCGCGCAGATTTTAGTGGCTCATATTGTGCTTCGACATACTGACGATACTGGCCAACAGTGAATTGGAAGAAGTCACTGTGCCATTCTCCTCTCCATTGACCCATGACTGGAGTCTCGTCAGTCAAAGTTAATAACTCAACTGGCTTGTCAATGATGTGAACTGTGACTGTGTCTTCTGATGCTATGAAGGCTAGCAGCGGTGTGTGGTTCAACCGCTCACTTTCAAACACTCCACTGATTTTGAAATAGTCGTTTATATCTTTTCGCCCATCAAGAACAATTTTTACCATTGAATCACCTCTTACACTTGTTAGAAAATATGATCCAGCATACGTATTGTTCAGACTTGGCGCGCCGCCCAACGGTTTGCGTTACTGGCGCTGGGGAGAAATATGCTTGGTAACGGAAAACTGCCATAGCTCAAGAAAAACTCCCAAAAACGCGCACAGTCCCAGCCGTCCGCTGCACGCTTTGTTGGGCGGCTTTATTGTTCAGGAGACGATTTTCTTGGAGCCTTGATGAGATCAATCAGTTGAACATCGTTGTCTTCCATATCGAAGAGCATAAGAATACCTTGGGATATAGCTTGCAAAATTAGAAAATATGCAATACCGATAGCAAGAGATAAGAACACATTCACCCAAAGATTGAATTGTGTCACAAATGATGTTGGCGTAGGGTTTTGCACGTTAACAATGCTGCTATTGATGAACTCTTGAAATGTCGTTATGAACCTACTCAGAAAGTTTACTGCATAACCTATCAATACCACCCAAGAAATAACATTTGCCCAGTATGATATCTTCATTAACTTGTTTTCATTATGAAGAGGCTCATCTTCCGGCGATCCTTTTTCTTCAACAAGTTCTTGAGGAGGAAGTTCACCAAGTCTTTCCAAAAGTATTTCTTTTACAACTTCGATTGCGGTATCTGACCATTCAGTGCGATCACCGCGTTTCCATATTTCGATGAGTTCCTCAGTTTCTTTCAATCGCATGTTGTCATAAACTTGGTTTGGCAAAGAGGAGTTGTTTATATTCTCAGTCATTGATGTTAGCTCCATTCTTTCTCAAAAACTTCATACTCGTTCAGCCGCCCAACGGTCTGCGTTAGCGGATTTTGGGCGGCTGAAAAAAGGTTTGAGATGTAGAAAAAACCGAAGCCAGAAAAATGCTTGTAAATCGCGCAGACTCCCAAAAATCCGCTGCACGCTTTGTTAGGCGCATTCGCGGAATGCAAGACATTTTGCTTGGGCATGATTTGATTTTATTTCACGCTATCAAATTGTATCTCTCTATAGTTGTCAAATACAATACTGCCGCCATTAGCCTGTAATACAAAATTCCAAGTTAGGTTAGACCAGTTTTTACCAAGTTTTTCACGATAGTAAATTGTTTTAGTAGGGTCAGATGGATTCCAAATGACTGCTAAAAATTCGCCATCGGGTAAAAGTGCCATCAAGAGAGAATAAGTTGTATCTGGTTTTGGAGAAAAATTTCCCGATAATTTTGGGCCGCCGAGCTGGTTTTTGCCTGCCCATACATTTACTGCTGCAGAATTGTTCCCCAAGTAAATACCAAATCGTTTGTATGGGTCAGTGTTCCAATCACCCCTGGCGACATACATCTCAAAAACAGAACCTTTTGTGTAAGTAAAATCTATAATAATGCCCTGATTGTCATTAAAGCCTCTATTACGACTAATCCCATTCTGGTCTTTTCCAATAACATTCAGCACGCCGTTACTAATTCCCCCAGAGATAAGACCACTACTCCATTTATCTGTAACTAAATCAAAAGTATCAATATCGACTACTTGTACACCATTCAAATACTCCAAAGTTTTGTCAGGTGCTTGGATAGTTGCAGTCGGAGGAATAGGTATTTTTGTAGGTACAGGCGTATTAGTCGGTACAGACGTGTTCGTTGGCACGGGAGTATCTGTTTGTAAGGGAGTAGATGTAGATGGTACAGATGTTGGAGCAGGAGCGCACCCACTAATTACCAAAACCGTTAGAAGAACAAACAAAAGAAATTTTGACCCAATTGACTTTTTCATGACCTTATCTCATTTTGTTTTGATTTTGCGATGAAGCGCCTAACGGTTTGCGTTACCCGCTGGTGGGTGGGACGAGATAATGCCATTTTGACAGAACCAACCTCAAGCCACGCGAACTGCCTGAAAACGCGCAGACTCCCACCAGTCGGGTGCACGCTGTGTTGGGCGTGGACTTAAAGACTCATTGGCTATTGTCGTTCTCGATAACCGTTTTCCAATCTGATTGTGTCTCAATATCATCCAGGGATGTATTTTCTCTTTCTTTCCATTTCAAGGCTCTACATCATTCCTCACTCCCGCTCTGTAAATTGCCGTCTTGATGTTTCTGGTCTGTTTCAAGGAGTAAGTACATCTCAAATGCAGATTTTCGCTCTGCGCACCGCGCTGGATAGATACCACGCGCCAGAAGCAGCGCGACTATTAATAATACAACACTGAAAAACACAGGCTGTAGTTGAAAATCAAAATAATAAGCCCAAGCCACTGCATATGCGATCAAAGGCAGTACTAGCATAGCACGCAAGTTGATTTCATTCTCATATTCGACGAGTTTCTGATTAAAGTACTTGCTCTTTTCCATGATAAATAGTTTGCAAAAATTAAACAGATCTTCATCATGGAGCGTTCGAACGTAAGCCTCATCTGGTTTTTTTTCCTGAAGAATTTCACCAACCCGTGCCTGTAGCTCGTCAATATCCGCCCAGGCTTGTTCACGCTTCAAACTTATTAAGGACCACTTGTGCATCCAACTGCTTAGATGAATAGTGATGCTGAAAGACAAATCCCCAACTGCGTGCCCGACCACAAGCCCTGCCGCCAAAAGTGCCACGAGCTGATACAC
>WNFY01004508.1_pt1 | contig 13399 bp, 9 predicted proteins | sample 5400091 | NCBI WGS metagenome assembly WNFY01 (sample SAMN13153364, study PRJNA577476) | soil metagenome | isolation source: 60 cm soil or saprolite under grassland replicate 1 | place: USA:California | collected 2016-06-15 | reverse complement strand
TCTCCTAATTCGATCCGATATCCTCGCACCTTCACCTGGAAGTCTCCCCGTCCGAGAAACTCCAGGTTCCCATCTGGCCGATAGCGTCCCAGATCTCCTGTCTTGTAGAGCCGCGCCCCTTCCTCCTTGCTGAAAGGATCGGCCAGAAAGCTTTCCCTGGTGCGCTTTTCATCGTTGCGATATCCCCGTCCTACTCCGATCCCTCCGACGTAGAGTTCGCCACTGACTCCGATCGGCTGTGCCTGCAGGTGTCCATCGAGCACATACAGGTGCATATTGGGGATGGGCTTGCCGATGGGAATGCTCTTGAGCGTTTGCTGGGGAGGCTCAAAGATGGCATAATGGGTGACATCATCTGAGCACTCGGTGGGACCATACGCGTTGAGCAACGGGATCTGGGGGTAGCAGGTCAGCCAGCGTTGGCACAAGGAGACGGGCAACGCCTCACCCGTCGGGATTAACCAGCGTAAGGTGTGTAAGGACGGGCGAGTGACACCCTTCCGATCATAGGTATCAAGAATGGCTCTTAAGAACGAGGGGACGGTTTCCAGAATGCTGATCTGCTGCTGCTCTACCTGCTGAAGTAAGGCCGTAGCGTCATGGGCGATTGCGTCCGGGTAGATCTGGACCTGTCCACCTACCAACAAGGCGGCGAGAAATTGCCAGACTGAGATATCAAAGCACTGCGATGCGGTTTGTGCCACGCGATCGGCGCTATCCAGGTCCAGAGCCTCGATCTTGGCATAGAGATGATTAATCATGCCGCGCTGCTCAATCATTGCACCTTTAGGCGTCCCTGTCGAGCCGGAGGTATAGATGACATACACCAGGCTGTCTGAACCGTTGGTTGCGGGCAGGTTGCCTTGCGGGTAGGTGGGTAGCGATACCTGCTCGAAGGTGATTTCACGTGGGTGGCGTTCTGCGTCTATCTGCTGGATAGCCCGTGAGCGCGTGTTGGCAAAAGCGGCGGTGCTGAGCACAAACTGACAGCCGCTCTGCTCGATGACATGACGCAGCCTGCTCTCAGGGTGTCCTGGATCGAGCGGCAGGTAAGCTCCTCCTGCTTTCAAGACTCCCAGGATCGAGAGCAACAGGGGAATACCACGTTCGGCCAGCAGCGCCACCAGAATCTCAGACTCGACACCCTGCGTACGCAATGCGTGGGCAAGTTGGTTGGCCTGCTGGTTCAGTTCGCGGTAGCTGAGTTGCTCACCTTCGCATACTACCGCCACCGCCTCAGGGCTACGCTCGACCTGTGCCTCAAAGCGTTGGGCAAAGGTTGACGTAAAGAAGATATGTTTATCTGATTCTGATAGAGTCTCATTGGAAAACGTTGTCGTCATACAATTACCCTTTCTTTCTTAATTTTCGAGCTTTTATAGTGCTTCTAAGCATAAGTCTTCCTCGACGCCTTCCTGAATGCTGCCTGTATATATCCAAATGTATTGATGATTTTTCGTGGTGTAAGTCCTCCAAGTAACAGTAGAATTACACCGTAAAGAAGCAGCGTAACTATGGAGATAGACCAGCTTATCAATGGTTTCTGAGCATGGATCAGTAAGGTACTTCCGGCATAAAGTACAACGCCAATCGCCAGTCTAAGGATAAAAGAGCCAATCTCAAAGCCGATAGGATAAATGCGTTGATTCACGATATAAGACACTATTACCAGGAGTGCATAGGCAAGAAGTGTTGAAACTGCGGCCCCTATTGCCCCGAAGGAAGGGATAAGGAAAAGATTGAGCAGCAGATTTACTGATGCCGCAATTACCACATAGACGAACTCTAGTATTGTCTTGCGACGTATATTTACTCCGATCATGAAAATATACCAGACACCTGTAAGCATAGTTGACAGGGTAATGATCGGGATAACAGGCTCTGCTGCTTGATAAGATGGTGGAAAGAGTATTGCGAGAACTAGTATGCTGAGCAATGAGAGACCAAATGCAGCAAAAAGTAAAACACTACTCCACCAGCGGAACACAAGCTTAAAGATATGGGGAGCATCCTCTCTTTTAGCGATAGAATACATAATAGGAATCCAGGCCAGTCCCCAGGGCGCGAGGATTACAGGAGAGAGTACCCCACCTAATGTATAAGCCACACTATAACTTGCCGTTTGTGCCAATGACCCGAAGTGGCTGAGCAAGTAGCGGTCCGAGAGTTGGAGAACCCAGGCGGCTATGTCACTGAAAATGGTTGGTATTCCGAAGGTGAGCATACTCCACATAATATCGAAGCGCAGATGTAGATTGCGCTCACGAGCAAGGCGAAGCAGTGTGAATGGCAATGTACAGACAATAATAGCGGCAAAACCAGCCCCTTTAGCAATCAGTGCGCCATTTACACCTGCATGCAATAAACCTACCAGTCCGATATTCGTGCCCAGGACGACCAGAAGATTGAGAATTGATAACGCTGAATAAAGTAATGGACGTTTTTCGGCCCGGAACCACGAGATCCCTGGCAAGGCGAGATTCTCCATAACTATAACCATAGCTGTAAGTACCACCGGCATACTGAATGCAGGAGTGTTGAAAAGGAGCTCCGACAACCATGGGGCGATTAGCATCATTGCAATAGCTACAGGTAACGAAGCAAATGACAGCAGGGTAATAGTAGTGGCAAGGACGCCTGAGCGATCACGTGCCGATTCGTAATCACTATTATATGCACGGAAGAAGGCGGGGCTAAGCCCAAGCTGCGTTATTACCGTTACAAGATCAACGACAGTGTAAAGAACCGCAAGACCACCATAATCTGTACTGGAGAGATTATGAGCTAAAAATGGTGTAAGGATCAGAGAGACAAGGGGAGACATCAGGGCGCCCACCGCATAGATACCAGAGCTTTTGACCATCTCAAGTGCGAGTGAAAGATAGCTTTGGGGGCTAGAGCCTGTTTGCGCCTTTCCCTTCGCTTTCTCCTGGGAAGTTGGTAAGCTCTTTTGTGTATTAGCAATCGCTGATCTGGGTATAGCAGGCAACATCCAGGTCTGCTCTTCTGTGATCCAGCTAGTGTCTACGGCCTGTGGTAAGGACGGAAAGGATGGTAGTGGCATGGAGATAGCATGTAATTCTGCTGAGACTGACAGTCCGGGTACGTCGCTAACAGGCCATTCTGTTGTCACAATTTCATCTTCATCGAATCCCAGAGCATCAACAGAGTTTGCCAGTAAATCACGATGGTTTCTCGCATCTTTCGAGGAAAGCGTCTGCTTCCCCATCATTCCTCGACCATTTTTGCGCATATTACTCATAATCACGAACCTTGTCTTGCTTTGTTTATCCAGGCTCCAACCTGAATATAGCCCGCTTCTGCTGTCTTAGCGATTGATGACGTTGGTTGGTGGTGCAGGTGACGCCCAATAAGCGGTGTGGCAACGACACCAGCAATCAGCCAACCGAGAAACTGCACATCAATAGGGCTTGTCCAGCCATCTACACTCAAGCTGTTAACGCTCAGTGCAATGAGAGCAGCTATCCCTGCTGCGAAAAGAACACGATAACGAGCCTCTACAGCCAACCAGTTCCGCCATGCCAACCAGAATACGGAACCCAGCATTAAAAGGAATACAAGCATGGTGGGAATCCCTGCTATTGCCCCCCATTGCAAATAGGAGTTATCTGGCTCTGCTAAGGGCTTCGTTTGCATTGACACGCGGTAGGGTTCCGCGCGGATAAGATATGCCTGGTTTCCCAGGCCAACACCAAACAGGGGATATGCCTGGATGACTTGCAGAGCCGTTAGCCAGTCCCCAATGTGAAGTGAGAGGTCGCCCTGATCCTTAGCATGAGCTAGCTGGGCGGCGATCTGCGCAGGAAAAATAGTCAGTGCTATCATTGCCAATGCTGCTATTAACAGAAACAGCAATATACTATAACGGACACGCCCTACTAGAAACATAAAGACCAGTATCCCGACAAGGGTTGCCACCCATGACCCATTACTGTAGGTAAACATAAGTGCTAGCAGGATTAGTAGCAATTCCAGGAGGTAGATTACCTTCGCCCAGAACTGTTTACTTTCAATAAATAATCCTAATGGAAGGAAAATGCAGGTCGCCAGAAAGATCCCGTTCCCGTTTGGATTGCCAAAGAACGAACCAGCACGAGAAATTCCTTGCTGTAATTGAAAGTTTCCAACTTGTAGAAGGTTAGCTTTAGCCTTCGCAGATTCAAATAAGAATATGCCTGTGGTTGTTTGAATAATCGTATGTATGGCGAAGAGTGCAGCCATAATAGCCAGACATTGAAATATCCGTCGTATAGCCGATATATCCTTCGCAATAATGTTGCCCAGCCAGAACATAATAAATGGACTGATAACAATCTCAAGATAGTAGCCAATGGAATTTGTGAGACTAAAATCTCCACCTTTAATGGTCGGGACAATGGTCAGGACAATAAACACAATCCAGAGCCAGAATAAGCGTGGCTCGGTCCAGGGCCGATCTTTAGATCGGCCAAAGTAACAGACAATGAGTAATACCAGTGCCATGATCAAAGCGATCTGATAGATTGCAAAACCCATATATGAATCAATTAGTATATGAACTGCAACGATCAACGCTAGAATAAACTCGTCTAGCCTGAGTAGTAAGATAATTGCCAGCACGAGAGCGCTAGCAAGAACAATGGCGTAGGTTATATTGAATACACCAATGATTATGCCCAGGAGAAGCGCAACCAATAATGTCAGGACTGAGAAAATTGACACAGGAAAAGCCTGTTCGGTCATCTTCACACTACTCACCAGCTTTCTTCTGTGTGACCCGGGGCATCGTCACTGTCTGATCCCCCTCGTTATCAGAAACATCTTCAGAGGAGTCAACAGCATCATTTTGTTTTTCCTGTTCTGGCTTAGATAAGGCTGCTGATTGCTTTGGTACTGTCGTAGCAGCAGGTACCTGCGTCACTGACACAACAGGTGAAACAGTAGAGCGACGCACATCTTCTCTGTCATAATTGTCCCTATCATTCCATCTGCCAGTGCTATAGGGAACGAGCTTGTAAGGGATGTCTTTGCGCTTCTGATGCTGTTTATTCACGACACAGCCAAGAACGCGAGCATCTGCCTGCTCAAGCAGCTCTTTCACCTGCTGGAGATTTCCTTTTCTGGCACGATTGATATCAACTACTACGAGTGTGCCGTCGGCCTTTGATGCGAGAACCAGGGCATCCGACAAGCCCGGTACAGAAGGTGCATCAAGGATCACTACCTCAGCTCCGCTACGGCTGAGTGCAGTAAAGAAGAGTTGCATCGGCTTTGAGTCAAGTAGCTCTGACGGATTCGGCGGTAGCGGTCCTGACGGTATGACCCCTAGATTTGGAATGTTCACTGATCGAATGAATGGAATGAGAGAAAGTTGGTTGGCAGATGTGCCTGGTTGCCCATTGTAGGGTATAGGAAGAGAGGACTGCCGATAAGCAGATGTGTTCGTCGTCGGCGTTCTGAAAGCTAAGACGGCATTACTGAAACCCATTGCGTAAGCCGGAATATCAAAGTATTCATACAGCGTTGGATGGCGCAGGTTTGCGTCGATGAGAAGCGTATTTTTACCGGATTTAGCCATACTAATTGCTAGATTGGTTGCAACAAGACTCTTACCCTCATTTGGAGTACTACTTGTGACCACCAGAGTGTGTAATGGCTTGTCCAGTGCTACAAATCCCATATTCGTACGTAAGGTACCATAGGAATCAGCATTGGCGTTATAATTGATTGATTGAGCCCCACTCCCTTTACCTGCTGTTTGCCAGATCGTACATAAAACTGACCAACCAAGCAATGATACGAGAGACTCTTTTGTGCGGATACGTGTGTCCAACAGTTCCAGAAGCATTGCCAGTATCATTCCTAACAACAAGCCTATCAATAGTCCTCCACCGGTGTTGAGGAGTTTATTGGGACGTGCAGGGGTTGAAGCAGGCCGCGCAGACTGAGCTATGATCAGGAAATTATTCTGTGTAGTTTTATTCTGCGTAGTTTTATTTTGTGCGGGAGCACCCGGCGTAGGAACAACTGGCGTAGGTGTTGGTTGTGTCAACTGGAGTTGCTGTTTGATGAGTGTCGCTGCAATATCATTGGCAAGGTTGGCTGCCCGTATTGGATCGTGGTCCAGGACATTAATTTCAAAAAGTGGTGTATTGGATCTGGCCGTTGCGGTCACTTCTTTGTCCAGATCATCGACCGAGAGCCCAGGATAGCGAGAGACAACCGCACTAAGCACCGGATAGGTGGTAGCCAGGTTTGCTTCCGTCTCAGAAAGTTGCTGGCTTGCAAGTATGTTGTCATTAACTAATGGATCGCCCCCAGAACGAATAACAACCTCTACCAGGACAGTTGACTGGTAGGTTGGCTTTATAAACTTGCTACTGCCAATATATGCTCCCAGTCCTACAAATAAAAAGCAGATTACAACGATACCCCATCGTTTTATTAATGCCTTATAAAATTGTTCAAACGTCATCTCACTCCTCTTTCACAACATCTGGTCCCGTAACCAGGGAAAATGTCATAGGGACAATCCCTTATGGTTGTCCCTACGCGGGTCGGCGAGCGATATGTGAATATGCTATGCTCCACGCAGAGATAGCACTTCTCCTACTGTTTTCAATATGATAAACAAATCAAGCATAAAAGACTGTCTTTTGATGTAGTAAAGATCATATTGCAACTTGATCAATGAGTCATTACCGCTCCTACCATAGCGATACTTCACCTGTGCCCAGCCCGTCAATCCAGGTTTGACTGCCAGACGATGACCATAGAAAGGAATGGTCTTTTCCAGTTCTCTGACGAAGGCCGCCCGTTCTGGTCTTGGGCCTATCAGGCTCATGTCACCACGCAAAATGTTGAAGAGTTGTGGTATTTCATCGAAATGGGTGGCACGCATGATGCGTCCGACCCGCGTTCTCCGTTGATCTGATGCGGCTGCCCATATCTCATGTCCCTCCCTTTCGGCGTCAGGGCGCATTGTGCGAAATTTGTAAATGTGGAATACTTTTCCACGAAATCCGACGCGCTCCTGGCTGTAAAAAATTGAGCCTGGAGAGTCAAGGTAGATGATGAGCGCTATCAAAGGCAATATCGGGCACAGAATCAATAAGCCACAGACGCTAAAGGTCAGATCTAAAGCTTTCTTCCAAAAGAGGTAGAAGGGAGATAAGATTTGCTCTGATTGCAGAGCCGCATACCATTGATCTCCAACATATTCTACAGGAATTTTGCCTGTACTGTTCTCATAGACCACTGCCATAGGTAGCACGGATATACCAAACTGTGCCGCATCGGTCGCGTCTTTCAGCAGGCCAGGATTCTTGCCGTACTCAAGTGTTATGATGATCATATCAATCAAGCCATGATACGCTAAATAGCGTAGAGCACTTCCATCACCCAGGATGGGCAATGCACCTTGATACTCTTGCTCGTCAGTGTTTTCACCAATATAGCCCAGGATACTGATATCGGCACTTCTGGAATTCTGTAATTCTCTAGCCACAATCTCACCAGCAGGGTTGACTCCAACAATGACCGCCCGGCTGTGGAAACGCGGCAAGTGCTTGATTTCGGCAAACATGAAGCGCCAAATCATAAAGGTAGGTATCGCAAATCCCAGGAATAAGCATTCTAACTTCGCTAAAGCCATAGCTTCGTGACCAGGCAGAATATATGAGAGTAGCATCCAGAAGACACACATGAGTAAAAGGGCAAATAATGTACAACATGGGCCTTTAAAGCGATTCGATGCGTAGTTCAGCTTCTGCGCCTGAGTCATATTAACTGCAAGACTCCAGGATACCAGAGCCGGACATATCCATATGAGTTCCATTTCCCGTATACCGAATACGCTCGTTGGCATCTGAGGCAAGGGGTGGAAGAAGAGCAACAATCCTAATAAGGTCATGAGCAAAAACACATCACCTAGCACGAGAATAAGATACCATGCTGTTGATGAAAGTCTTTGCCGTCCTCGTATCCCTTGCTGGCCAGTGATTAAACCTTTCAGTTTTTTGTCGTTTACTGGTAAAGCCTCTTGCTCTTTTATATGTTGTGCAGAGACTGTGGGTATATCTGATTCAAGATTGGACTGCATGTTTTTCTCCCTTCTCTTTTGATGGAGGGGCAGGCATCTTTTTTCTAAGCAATTCTGCGATATGAACATCAAGTTCGGTTGTTAGTTGATCTCGATCATAATTCGCCTCCACGTAGACACGACCCTGTAACCCTAATACCCTTGCTTCTTCTGGGTGCTCCTGTAAGTAGAGAATCCCTGCTACTAATGCTTCTGCATTCTCTGGTTCTACATATATAGCTGCATGTGCCTCATACTCAGCAATCCGGCGTGCTTCGCCTTCCACCCCTAACAAAATGGGACGAGCGCAGGCCATCACTTCAAACATTTTTAAAGGCAGCCTACCTTCAAACAATGCCAGGTTTCGCATAGGAACCAGACAAACATCGGCTCCGGCTAAAACTAGCGGCACGCGATCATGTGGTTGCGCATCTAAGAAGGTGACATTCTTGAGGTTCCATTGCTGCGCTTTCTCTAGCAAATCGGCCCTTTCAGCACCATCACCCACGAGAATAAAATGTATATCTGCACGATCCTGTATATGCCTGGCCGCTTCAAGTACCGTCGTTAATCCATGAGAAAGTCCAAAGTTGCCTGCGTAGAGAACCGTAAAGCGATCATCCCACCCAAGCTCAGTACGAGCCTGTATTTGCGGCAATGGACGAAATTTGCTGAGATCAGCACCGTTCGTCAAGAGAAAAACACGTTCTTGCGGGATGCCACATTGCATGATTCCGTCACGAATGCCTGCTGACAGAGCCCAGATCAGGCTTGCTCGCTCATACGTCGATCGCTCTAGCCATTCTGCAAGCCGGATCAAGGCTTTATTACGTAACACTCCTAATTCGACTGCTGATGCAGGCCAGAGATCGGAGACCATAAAGATGAACGGGCAATGTTTCAAATTTGCTAATATGCGTCCTGCAATGGCATTAAAGAGCGGATGTGACTCAACGATAATTACATCTGCGTCACCGGTCGCTTTCCCGCCGAGCAGGGGAGCGAGGCAGCCAAAAGAAAGTTGAGCCAGGACACGACGTAGAAAACCCTTGTTCGGGCTGGTATAACTCCAGAAACGTATCACACGTACTCCATCTATCTCCTCTTCTTGTAGAAGATGACCACGATATTCCTCTGGCACGATCCCAGTTGGATAATTGGGAAGCGTCGTTAAAACCGTGACCTGATGCCCTCGTCTTACCAGGCGTGCGGCTGTTTCGCTGATACGTACCGCTGCTGCTCCTTTTTCAGGAGGATAGTAAGGTGTAATAAAGAGTATGCGTGTCATCTTTGCCCTCTTTCGAAGAAAACCGAGGAGAAAACCTGCTGCTCATCTGTCCCTTTGTATGTTTGTTTATAGTTGCCGTCCCCAATGGCGATATAGCGCATACCAAGCGCTTCAATCTTTTCGCGGTGGAGTGCCTGGCGACCGTCAAGCACAACCTGGCAGCAACTAAAGCGGCTAAAGTCAAGCGATTGGTATGCATGGTGATTCGCCTGTAGAATGATGGCGCGAATCTCGTTCTCTCTGCCGGAAGCGAGAGGAGTATAGCCCAGTGTACGCAACTCATCGGGGCTAAATAGCGGGTCATCTGTATACACATCGGCTCCATACGCTAAGAGAGCCTTCTGGAGGAGATTCGCACTTGTGAAGGCAACTTCACGCACATCCCCTCGATAAGCCGCTCCAAGAATGAGTACGGATTGATGAGCTAACGATCCGATAGTGGCTTGTAGTCGTTGTACCGCATACTCTGCCATTGCATCGTTAATGTGCCGTGCATAGCGCGGTAATGTAAGTTCTGGTGGTTCCACATCATGCATGCGTCTATGCTTGTTTTCTACTCCAGCGAGAAGGAAGTACGGATAGACGGGAATACAATGTCCACCAACACCAATCCCCGGAGTGTGGATATGCGAATAAGGCTGCGTATTGGCTGCCGCAATCGCGGCAGCGGCATTAAGCCCATAGACATCAGCATAACAGGCAAATTCATTAGCTAATGCAATATTGACATCACGATAGGTTGTTTCGATGAGCTTAACAAATTCAGCTTCATCCGCCGATGACATAGTGATAATTGATGCATCAAGTACGGACTGATAAAACCTGACGGCAGCAGCCGTGCTTTGCTCATTAACACCCCCTACGACTTTAGGATAAGTGCGCAAATCACGAAAGATGTGTCCTGATGATACTCGCTCTGGACTGTAGGCAAGAAAAAAGTCTTGACCCGCTGTAAGTCCTGACGCCTGTTCAAGCATCTGGCAGAACCGATGAGCAGTAGTACCTACTGGAAGCGTCGTTTCATAGACGACAAGTGTACCTGGCTGTAAACCTGCTCCGATGGCAGCCGTAGCAGCATCAATCGCGTGGAAGTTCACTTCCTGCTTTGCGTCAATCGCAACTGGTACGATGACTACCACAACATCAGCCCGGCGCACTGCTTCTGTTGTATTGGTGGTGGCTGAAAGTAAACCTTCGTGAACCAGATGTGGAAGCTCAGTCGTCAACTCCGCTTCCTCCTGAACATGCGATTGACCAGTATTGATCATGTCAACCACCCAGGAGGCGATGTCGCAACCAATCACATATTTTCCATGAAGCGCGTACTGCACGGCGAGCGGTAACCCGATCTTGCCCAGACCGACTACTGCAACTGTAAACAAGCCATAGTGTGACATCAGGCCTCTACCTCTATAGATACATATGTACTCTGACTTCTGCTCTCACGCCGATGTGTCGCTTCTGATAATTGGAGTACGATTTTCAAGACTGCTATACCATCGTCGCCAGTAACCGTTGGTGCCGTATCGTTGCGTATCGCGGCGAACACGTCTTCATACTCTAAGCGTAGAGGCTCCATTTTATGGACCTTGAGACGTGTCATTGTTCCTTCGCTGACACCGCTGATAGAACGCAGGGCTTCCCAATTCGTCGGCGTATAGTCGTTTTCATAGAAATACACATCCTGAGTGAGATAGTTGACAAGGTACATCCCTTTTTCTCCAGTAATGCTCAACTCCCGCACTTTTGTGGGTGTCAACCAATTTACATCGAGCATACCTATGGCATCATTGCTAAAGCGCAGGATACCAAGCAATAAATCCTCATAAGTGTTATGGATGTGACGCTGAGTTTCCGCATAGACCTGTTCAACTTCTGCATCTGTTAGATAACGCATGACATCAATATCGTGGGTGGCAAGGTCGAGTGTCACACCAACATCACGTATACGAGGTGGGAATGGGCCAAGTCTGCGAGCATGGAGATGAAAAATCTGACCCAGTTCGCCAGCGACAAGATGCCGTTTCAACTGAATAATGGCAGGATTGAATCTTTCGATATGCCCAACTGCAAGCTTGACATTTCGTAGGCGAGCAAGCTCAACAAGCGCAAGTGCTTCATCAATGGTACTGGTTATAGGCTTTTCAACGAGCACATGAACGCCTCGATCAAGAAGGTAGGATGCTACCTCAAAGTGCAGATGTGTAGGTACAACCACTGCCACAAGATCTGGATGCGTCTCCTCAACCATCTGGCGATAATCCGTGTAGCCTGCCAGGTGAAAGCGATGTGTAGCCTGTTCTAGTGCTGCTTCGTGTGTTTCCGCGATACCCACAAGCCGAGTTTGTTCATCGTCGAGATCATTCAATATTCGTAGATGATTCATCCCCATTGATCCTGCACCGACTACTGCAACTTTCAATTGCATAATGTTAGTACCTCCCTGACAATTGTTGAGAGGTCATCCTTGCTGAGAGCAGGATGGACCGGGAGTGATAGTACCTGTTTCGCTGCCCTCTCTGTCTCAGGTAGGTGAAGGTCAGACGTATCGCATTGTGTATTTGCCGTTCTACCTGGAGGCGAGATGCGGAATCGTGATATGGAGTCTCGATAGAAAGGCTGCTGGTAAATCGGTGTGGGATAATGAATCCCTGTACCGACTCCCCGCTTATGCAACTTCGTCGCCCATTGGTCCCGATTGTCAGGGTCCAGGACACGGATTGTGTACTGATGATAGACATGACGATGCCCTGGGCGCGATCCGGGTGTTTGGAGTGCTTGACTGAGATGCTCCGTCAAAAAATGTGCATTAGAAATGCGCTGCTCGGTGAACTGTTCTAGTTTTCTCATCTGTACGAGGCCAATAGCTGCCTGTATCTCTGTCATACGCATGTTATAGCCAATCGCTGTGTGACAGTAGCGTGTTTGTTGTCCATGATTACGTAGGAGACGCACCCTTTGGGAGACAACAGGATCGTTGGTTGTGAGCATTCCCCCTTCACCTGTCGTCATATTCTTGGTGGGATAGAATGAGAAGCAGCCAGTGCCAAACCCACCGATGGTCCTGTCACCAATTTTTGCCGCGTGTGCCTGGCATGCGTCTTCGATAATGACCAGGTTATGAGCGTGGTGATAACCTCATCACCAGGGCCAATATTATGAGCTAATAAGGCGAGATGGAGTGCTGCTGTTCCAGATGAAACGGCTACGGCCTCACGTACGCCACACATTTCCGCAAAACGTCGCTCGAATGAATCAACTTGCTCCCCCTGTGCCAATTGACCTGAAGCAATCACACTAACCACCGCTGCTTCTTCTTCACTGCCCAGTAAAGGATGTGCAATGGAAATCATGAATATCTCCTAATAGTTCAATATCCCTTTCCCAATCTACCACAACCCTATATGAAAGGAACATCCAAAAAGGGATATGTTTGCGCGTGATAATACAATTGCCCGTCTATGTGCGGTTGTCTTTTCCCTGATGAAGCAGATTTCAGCTTTCATCTAGTTGTGATGATTCTATATATCCAAAAATCGAAAAGGATCTATTTAAGTATTTGTGCTGATAATAACTGTTTCTAATAAGGAATTTTTTCTGTGTGAGTAGATGCGATATCGTAAATTTACGAACGTTTGTATACTTGATGCAAACCAAGAGTCTGTTTGAAAGGGTTAGGCAGCAGCCAATTCAAACAGGCACAATGTTTTTACTGCTCTCCCTTTGACTCAGTATACATCGAAGAGGTTGCGAGCAGGTTATCCTACAGGTGTTTTTTGGGTGTTTTGGCGGAATGTTTTGTAAAGATGTTAAAAAGGATATGTCTCCAGTTTCACAATGCTCCTACTGCTTGCACTTTGTTGTGCAGCTTCAATAACTCGCAATGTGAGCACTGCATCAGCCGGATCAACGGGCGCAGGTCCACCTATTAAGAGTGCTTTACGCAAGAGGGCATAGTAGCTTTCATAGCTGCCAGTGAGTGTTTCTATGGTGCCATCGATATGCACGCCACCAATATCTGTAGAGAGTTT
>WNFY01005948.1_pt1 | contig 13407 bp, 17 predicted proteins | sample 5400091 | NCBI WGS metagenome assembly WNFY01 (sample SAMN13153364, study PRJNA577476) | soil metagenome | isolation source: 60 cm soil or saprolite under grassland replicate 1 | place: USA:California | collected 2016-06-15 | reverse complement strand
CGTTTCCGGAGTTTTGGATAGGGTTGGATTACGCTTCGGATTGCGTGTTGTTTCTGACGGGCCTGAAGGTGGTAACGTGCGAACCGCTTTTGTCGAACTTCGCGTTCATCCCACAGGCTAAGATGTAGAGGGGATGACGGCGCGGGTTTTTATCGTTTCCCCGCTTGGGACCGGATGAAGTCCAACGATGTCAATACGGGCCACGGCATCCCCCTTGGCGAGCGGCAAGTAGCATGATTTACCTGCTCTACCCGCACCACTCCGGAGTATGATGGTGTCAGCTTCGCGATTCACTTCATTCCGGCTTCATTGTTTAGCAACTAAACGGAGACTGCTGTCTGATCTGTTGAGTCTTGCTTCCGCGCTCCGTTGCGAGGAGGGTAAGCCATGTGTCACGCGCGCGTTTGGCGGCGATTGTTTCTAGTCATCGCGTCAATCCTGGTTTGGAATGTTTTCGCATCTGCCCAAGCTGCTCCGAAATACGATGTCGCCACCGAGACCAAGTTCAAGGGAACAATTGCAGACCTGAAGCTCCCCGAAAAAAGCAACAACAAAGAGATTGCGCATCTTACGATCAAGGCCGGCACAGATACGTTTGATCTTTACTTGTGCCCGAAGTCGTTCATGGATGACATGGGCGTGAGCTTCGCCAAGGGAGACGAAGTTGCGTTCACCGGGTCGAAGGTAAAGCTCGGCGAAGCTGAGATGATCTTGGCGCGAGAAGTAGTAAAAGGAACCGACACGCTAGTGTTGCGCGATGCCAAGGGTGTTCCGGTATGGAACTGGAGAAAGTAGTGCCTTAGTTTCTAGCGCCGAGAATTTCGGGCGGATCGAGAAAACACTGTTTCCAGAAACTTGCTTCCGAAATTGTGCCGCGGCGCCATTGATCGAGGACTTCACGGGTTGATGCGATCATTCCACCGTCCTCGGCGTCAAAAATCAGCACCAGCCCATCCACGGCGGGCGACAGCGCCTCTTTTCTAAAAACAGAAACAGTGAACTGGAGCTTGTCATGAGGGCTCGTGATTCGTCCTGAGCCGGCTGCTTGTTGCACGGAGATGATTCTTGCACTCTTCCCTTTCAGCGGTCCCCAATCTCCTGGAAATACGCCGACTTCTTCGCTGCTGACGGAAAAAGGTGCGCTGGCCGGCGAAACAATGGCCTCGCCAAGCGTTTCAGTTCTTGCCGGCGCGTCAGTCTTAGCAGCCTCGGAGTCGTCCAGCATCTCTATGGTTGAGCGACGCAGCCATCCACGAGAGAGGCCTGAGATTCGAACGTGCACCCACGCGGGATTCGCGTCGAGGACTTCAAACTCATCTTCGGCACTGGCGAGAAACAGCACCTTCGCGTCAGAACGTGGAAGTTCAAGAACGGGCGTCTGATCCAGTTTGACGGCGACGAGATTTGTCGGCCGCGACTGGTTGCGAAGAATATCCTCGAGACTCGCGGCTTCCTGCTCCAGATTTGAATTGTCACGCTTCGCAGCTTCCGCAGGAGGAACCAGACCTGAAGACTTGGAAAACTGGGGCATAGGTGCGGAGATGTCTGGGACGCGGTCGGCACGCGCACCGGTGGCTTTGTTCGCATAAGGGGGAACTAAGGCATCCTGCAGCCGGTCGAGCAAGTCGGACTCCAGGCGTCCATTCGAGGCCAGGACCTCATACCCGGAGTGAGCTCCGTTGTGCCACGCTGTGATTTTTGCCGAGACGCGCACCAAAGTTTCGCCGGAAGGAAGTTTAGAGGTGCGTACTGTGCATTGGTATCGCGGCTTCTTATATTCATCGAGCGCCTGCGGGCCGGAGATTACGAAGCCATCCAGGGTGGGAAGTTCGCCTGAAGTTGTCGGCTGGATTTTTGTAAGCGCCGCCGCCACTTCCGAAACGGGTTGAGGGAAAGCCCGTTTCACCAGAGCCGGAGGCGCCGAGCCAGCAGAATTCTGGGCGAGACAATAGTTCGCCACCAGAACAATGGCGAGAACAAGCACCCTCACGGAAGCGTCCCCAATTGGCTGTGATGTACCCAGCCGTGCTCGCCGCTCTCGGTTTCGACCCCATACCAGTAGCGGGTCGAAATCAGAATCACGACCTGCGAGCCAGCTGCGAGAGACTTCAGGCTGCTGGCGCTATGAAAAGGAGCTGATTTCAACTGAGCACCGCGAGACCTGACCACCCGTTCCACTTCATACCGCAGGTTTTCGACGTGTTGTTCAACATTCTCGTCCGGCTTTTGCACAACGGCGGCTTCCTGCTCCTCCTGTTTGCGCCGCCGCTCCAGATCCTTCGCCGCCATTTCTTGCCGCTTATGTTCCTCCTCTTCGGCGGCGTGCTGTTTCTGCAGATGCATCGTGGCGAGGTGGTCCTGAATTGCGGCATATTCAGCGGTCTCAACTGAGCCGTTGGACGCATGGACGCGGCGGTGGAAGTCATCTACGAAAATGGCGTCAATCTTTAGTATGGAGAACATCCTGGACCGCCTGCAGAACTTCCGCCTCGGTGGAGGAGACGTTGACAGTCAATCCCATTCCGAAGCTCTCTTGCGAAGGCTTCTCGCGGGCGTGCACGGGTACCGACGAAATCAAGCATAGAAAGAGATAGAGCTCTGCAACAAGGCGACTAGTGTCTGCGAATGTGCGATTGCGAACGGGCATGCGCGAAAGACAAAGCGTACTCATACCGTGGATGAAGGGGCTGTGTCAAACCCGGCGCGGGGCGATGGAGGAGACAATTTAGTGACAATTTCGTGACATCGTATTGACATCTGCGGTTCTCTTGATAGACACTTCCGAACTGTGCGCCGTAGGGGTTAAGAAGAGAAGTAGTAGATGTGGTCATTTCCCAGGAGGTCCAGATGACTTCTGCCCGAAGCGGTTTTGCGGGTCTGCTGTTAACTGCAAGCTTCCTCCTTTCTTTCACCAGCAACGGCAACGCCCTTCCGGCATTCGCCAGAAAATATGGCTTGCGCTGTTCGGCGTGTCATGAAGCCTGGCCGATGCTGAACTACTTTGGACAAAAGTTCAAAGACAACGGCTATCAGCTGATGAACGACCGAGATTCGCCGGTTTGGCAGAATCCGTCCTATTGGCCGGTCACGTTCCGGATGACGCCGTTCTGGCATCGTGAAAGCACCGACAAAATTACATACGATACTCCCGGTGGCGGGTCCGCCCTGCGCAGGCTGACGTTCACTGGGTTCGATTACGGCGGGCTCGACATATTGAGCGCCGGAACCATCGAGAAGAACATCTCGTTCCAGATAATTCCAGCCTCAGATGAGACCGGCGCGTTTCACATTGAGGCCGTCAACGCCCGCTTGGACAACCTGTTCCATAGCCCGTGGTTGAACTTCAAATTCGGAAAATTCGAGCTCGATAACATCGTTTCCGAGAAACGTGGCCTGACGCTTTCCGCTAGCGGCGGTGGGTACAACATCTACCACTTCATTCCGGTCGGAGACGGAAATATTTTCGGACAACTCGGCGATAACCAGATTGGCCTGGAGTGGGTGGGGCATTCGGTCAACGACCGTACTCGTCTTTCGGTCGCCGTCCTGAGTTCCACCGATGGCAATCCTGACGTACCCTATGGCAGCAACTCCTATAGCACTTTCATTGATGGCAGCCATGCATTCAACGTGGGAAAGCTTGGGACTGATCGCGTAGGTTTCTATGCCATGATCGGACAGGCCCCAACCACCTTTCTGACCGACGGTGGGGTTCCGCTACCGAATTCCGGTGTCGGGAATAAGGGATTCAGCCGCGAAGGCTTCGTCGGGTTGTTCTATTTCAACAAGCTGAATTTCCAGGTTGTAACCCAACATGGATCCGACAGCCCGTGGTTCGGAGCGGGATTTGGAAATCCGATTGACGATCCCAGTGCACCGAACTTTCCTGTAAACACGCTCCCGTCTGGGTTTCGCAGTCCGACCTGGAATGGCGCATTCGTAGAGACCCACTGGGTGCACAGTCCACAATTGATCTTTTTCCAGCGATCGGAATGGATCCGAATGTCGCAACAGGCTGATCCAACGACGATGCCATCGAATCTCGGCAATCTCGATAACTACGTTTTCGGCTACCGCTACTATCCAATCATGAACAGCCGCGCCGGTTTTGCCTGGCACAACGAATATTCGTGGATCCGAGGTAGAGGACTGGCACCTGATGGATCGGACCTTACCAACAACAGCCTGATGTTGGGCTTTGATTTCGACTTCTAAGGAGGAGACGATGCGTACACTACAGCTCAAATCAATCGCGTGCGCAGTGGCAGTGCTGGCACTCTGCAGCATCTCCTCCGCGCAGGTCACCAAAGATCAGGAAGACGCAAATCTGGGGATGGAAGTCCACGTGGGAAAGCTGACCGGCCACGCGAAAGATGCGGCCATGAACTACCGGCGATACTGCGCAGGTTGTCATGGCGACTTGGGTGACGGCGAAGGCGAGAACGCCGTCTGGCTCGATCCTAAGCCGCGCAATTTCACTTTGGCGACGTTCAAATGTCGTTCCACACCCAGCGGGAGTTTGCCGACTGACGAGGATATGTACAACACCGTGGGAAGAGGTTTGGAAAGCTCGAATATGCCTTCCTGGAATCCTCTTTCCGATCAGGCGCGAGCGGACCTGGTGGCATACGTTAAGCACTTTTCGGATCGGTGGAAGACGGAAAAAGCTGGAGCTACAATTGAGATTCCACCTGAACCCGCGGTCAACGCAGATCGGATCAAGTCTGGACAAGCGCTGTTCACGAAACTGGAGTGCTGGAAGTGTCACGGAGTCGAAGGCCGAGCCAATGGTCCATCGGCGGATACGCTGACCGACGATCAGAACCGGCCGATCAAGCCGTTCAACTTCCATGATGAGACGAGGTTCAAGTGCGGCGAGACCGACCGCGATCTCTATCGGATATTCATGACTGGATTGGATGGCACTCCGATGCCGTCGTTTGCCGATAACGTGAAGCCCGACGAGGCGTGGGACCTGGTGTTCTACTTGCGCACTCTGCAGCCCATGCATACCCAGGAAAAAGAAATCGCGAAGCAACTTGGGCTGAAGCCGATTAATCCAAATGCGCCCGCTCCTGCAAATGCGCCTGCGCCACAGCCGCAGAGCAACGAGAGCAAGCCTCAGTGACTGAAAGAATGCTGGGCGAGGAGAAAGACATTATGAAAAAGCCAAACCGGTACAGAGTAATTGCAGCCCTGTCTGCGGTACTGATACTGATATTCGTGGTAACCGTGTCGCAGCGGCCCGTGAAGGCAGCACCGCCGTCGGAAGGCGGGATCACTGGGACGGTCAAGCTGGAGGGGACGGCGCCACATCAAAGGCCGATTGACATGTCGAAAGAGCCGGCGTGCGCGGCGGTGCATAAAGCGAATCCCGTAACCATCGAAAATGTAATCGCTGGGTCGGACGGCGGGTTGAAAAATGTGGTTGTTTACATCTCTGAAGGATGGAGCGGATCGCCGGAAGCGGCGACCTCAACACCGACGTGGGACCAAAAGGGATGTCAGTACATCCCGCACGTGATGGGATTGGACGTGAATCAGCATTTCAAAGTAACCAACAGCGATCCCACCTCGCACAACATTCATCCTATGCCGAAGCCGGGCGGGCCGAACCACGAATGGAACAAATCGCAGCCATCGGGCGCGCCGCCGATTGATGCAGTGTGGAGTGCGGAAGAAGTTGCCATTCATGTGAAGTGCAATATTCACCCATGGATGAGTGGGTATATGGTGGTGTTGAAAGGACCCTATGGAGTCAGTGACGACAAAGGCTCATTCAAAATTGAGAACGTGCCGCCGGGCAATTACACACTGACCGCCTGGCAGGAGACTCTTGGAACGCAGACCCAGAAAATTACAGTGGCAGCGGGGAAGCCTTCGACCGCTAGTTTCACCTTTAAGGCGAAGTAGCCCGTCTTCGAGGGGGCGTTGGCCGCTTCTTTCTGCGGCCTTGATCCCGCGCTACACATTCAAATAGAGGACGCATGGGGAAACTCGTAGCAGTCACTCTGATTCTGATCGCAATCGGTTCTGCGATTCCCATTCTGGCGCACGTCTGGGTGCCCCCAGCAGATATTTCCACGCACGGTTACCAGATTGACGAGCAGATGTCGGACACCATGGTCGAAGCCGGAATCTGTTTTCTAGCGGCGCAGATCATTCTTGCGGTCTTCATCTGGATGTTTTCAGACCGCAAACCCGGAACTAAGATCAAGGCATTCCCCGGCGGCGCTAAGGGCTTGGTGATCGGGGCATTCCTGCTGGTGGGAACGGAAGTTCTGGCATTGGGATTTTTCGGAACCAGGGCCTGGGCCACGATTTATTTCACGCCCGCCGCAGCGGACGCGATGCCGGTGCAGGTACAAGCCGGGCAGTTCGCTTTTTATTTCCGATATCCCGGGCCGGACGGGAAGTTTGGTCCGCTTCATCCTGAGAAGATCAACGAAGCCAATCAAAATATTTTCGGCTTGGATGTGGATAATGATCCGGTTTCAAAAGACGACATCGTCACTGCCGAAATGGGAGTTCCGGCCAACAAAGAAGTCCGTTTGCTTATGCACGCAAAGGACGTTGGCCATTCCTTTTACGTGCGGGAGTTGAGAATTCAGCAGGATTTTGTGCCGGGACTTGATTTGCAACTGCACTTCACGGCGACGAAGGTTGGGCGCTATGAAATTGTGTGCACACAGCTCTGTGGCCTAGGGCACTACAACATGAAGGCCTATTTGAACGTCATGTCGCAGCCGGATTACGATGCCTGGATAAAGCAGCAGGCAACGATGCAGTAACGGGACAGAAAGCTTCTGACCACAGGGATATAGAGGCAGACAGAACAAGTCCCGTAAGACGTGATCCTTGAGATAACCATATGCACGATATCGGCGCGAATCCCGTACATCACCATACCCCTCCGCAGAGTTTTCTCCGCAAGTACGTTTTCAGCGTTGATCACAAAGTAATCGGGAAGCAATATTACGGTCTCGGCCTGTTGGCGGTGGTAATCGGCATGGTTTTGTCGTGGCTGATGCGCATTCACCTGGTTTGGCCCAACTTTGCGATTCCAGGATTGCAATGGCTCTCCTCGGCGGGCGCTCCGGGCGGTGTGATCACGCCTGAGTATTACCTGCAGTTGATGACCATGCACGGCACCCTGATGGTTTTCTTTGTGCTCACCAACGTGCCGTTCGCGGGATTCGGAAATTATTTCCTGCCGATTCAGATCGGTGCCGAAGACATGGCATTCCCGCGCTTTAACATGATGTCGTTCTGGGTGACGTTTGTTGGTTTCTGCGTTCTGGTGGCGGCGTTCTTTGTTGGCGACGGGCCGCCGCTTTCCGGCTGGACCGCTTATGCACCGCTGAGCGCGATTCCTGGAACCGGCCCTGGACAAGCCGTCGGGCAGACGTTGTGGGCAATTTCGATTGCGATCTTCTGCATTGGACAGTTACTTGGTTCTCTAAACTTCATAACCACGACGCTTGACCTGCGGACCAAGGGCATGACGCTGATGCGCATGCCGCTGTGTACTTGGGCTTGGTTTATTACGTCGTGCATCGGATTGTTGGCGTTCGCCGTTCTGCTTCCAGCCTGCATTTTGCTGATTCTCGACCGCGTCGCCGGGACCAGCTTCTTCGTCCCTTCAAACCTCGTTGTGAGCGATCAACTGGTGAATCACTCAGGTGGATCACCGCTGCTCTGGCAGCACCTGTTCTGGTTCTTCGGGCATCCCGAGGTTTACATCGCGATATTGCCCGCAGCCGGAATCGTCTCCCACATTTTGGTGAATAGCTACAGGCGCCCCCTGCTCAGCCATAAAGTGATCATCTATTGCATGATGGCGATCGGTTTCCTCAGCTACATGGTCTGGGGACATCACATGTTCCTGAGCGGGATGAATCCGTTTTCGGCGCTCGTGTTCTCGTTCCCGACGCTCGTCATTACGATTCCGGCAACAATTCTTGTTCTGATCTGGATTGGGAGTCTCTATGGGTCCAACCTGCAGATCAACAGCGCTTCCCTGTTCGCGCTGGGATTCATCTCCATGTTTGTGTCCGGCGGCGTGAGTGGATTTTTTCTGGCGCAGCCTGCGATTGATGTGTATCTGCACGGCACCTATTTTGTCGTGGGTCATTTTCACATGGTGATGGGCGTGGCCGCGATCTTCGGAATGTTTGCAGGAACGTATTTTTGGGCGCCAAAAATGTTTGGCCGGATGATGAACGAGACGCTGGGCAGAATTCACTTCTGGGGAACGTTCGTCGGCACATATTGCATATTCATGCCATTCCATTACCTCGGACTTGTCGGGAACGTTCGCCGCTATTCGGCCTTCGTGGATGACTATCTGGCGCCATTAATGCCGGTGCACAGATTCATCACGATTGCGGCGCTGGCCACCGGGGCAGTACAAGTGATTTTCGTTTACAACTTGATCTACAGCCGTTTCAAGGGCGCGCCGGCGCCGGAGAATCCGTGGCAGGGCACGTCGCTCGAATGGGCGACGTCATCGCCGCCGCCGTGGGACAACTTTGGCGGAAAGCTTCCGGTGGTGTATCACGATCCGTATCAGTACGGCATTGAAGGATCGAGCGGCGATTACGTTATGCAGAATTCTCCGGAGCAAATACAGACGGCACGCGAAGACAAGAGGTTAGTCTAGGAAACAGAATGGCAACTACATTACAGCCGCCGCCTACAATTGCTTCCCCGCCGCGAGGATTACGTCGCATAAAGCCGCACGAATCCAGTGCTCCAAGCACGGGGATATGGATCGGGTTGTCGGCGATCACGATGACATTTGCTGCGTTCACCAGCGCCATGGTGGTGCGGCAGGGCTCAGCCAACGATTGGCGGCATTTTTCGTTCCCGGTCATTCTCTACTTCAATACTGCAGCGCTGGCCGCCAGTAGTGTGACCCTGCAGATAGGGCGCAGAAGGTTCGCAGCGGTCTCAGAAGGCATGGGCGATGCAGCATCTGCAATTCGCGCTCTTTATGGAACGCTCGTTCTGGGGTGCGTCTTTGTTCTTGGTCAATATGCTGCCTGGCTGCAGTTGCGGTCGGAAGGTTTGTATCTCGCTTCTGCTCCGAGCAGTTCGTTCTTTTACGTTTTCACTGTGCTGCATGCCCTGCACGTGATCGGCGGCCTGATCGGACTCGCGTACGTAGCCAGCAAAATGCATCGCGGCGTGTTGCGAGTGAACACGCTCAGCGCCGCATCGCAGTATTGGCATTTTATGGGTTTGCTGTGGGTGTACCTGCTGGTTTTGCTGCGGATGAGAATTTGAGGAGTGTGGCAGATCCTCTAGACGGTAGTGATGGTTCATGCGGGACGTAAGGTCCCTCTCCCGCCTTCCTTTGGAAGGCCGGTTCGGGATGACATGTTGATAGTGACAAGTTGATGGAGGAGGCAGATTGAGCGAAGGACATTTGACGATGGATCCACCAGCCGTGGAGACGCGCGAGGCACCGGCGTTTGCCATCCCCCACAAGAAGCTGGTGATGTGGCTATTCATCATCTCGGACGCGATCACGTTCGGGGCGATCCTGTTCGCTTACGGGTACCTCAGAAATGCGACCACTGACTGGCCAAAGCCGTTCGAATCATCCAGTGTGGTCAATGCCTACATCATGACGTTCATCCTGGTGACGAGCAGCCTGACCATGCTGATCGCAATTCGCGCGGCCAAGAGCGGCGAAAAGCCCAAGGCGATCGTGTGGAGTTTGCTGACTGTGGCAGGCGGCCTGATTTTTGCCCTCTTGCACTTGAAGGAATGGCTTGGTTTGATTGGCGGAGGGCTAAGTCTGTTTGCAAACCCATGGGGATCGGGATTATTCGGCGCCGCATTCTTCAGCATCACCGGCTTGCACCTCACTCACGTTGTTGTAGGCTGCGTTGCGATCACGGTAGTGACCCTGGGTTACAGACGCGGCCGCTACGACAGCATGGATCTCGAGGTTTGGGGACTGTACTGGCATTTTGTGGATATGGTCTGGATGTTTGTAGTGCCGTTTGTGTATCTGCTGAATGTGAAGCGCTGAAACAAAAGGAAGAAGATCATGGAGACTTCAGAAGGACCAAGCGGAAGTATGACCACGTACATTGCCGTGTATGTCATCATCCTGGGTATCTCCGCGCTGCAGATTCTGATCGCATACTCAAACGTGGAAGGCTCGCGCATTTTCATGCGGATGCTGGCGCTTGCAATTGTGCAGGCTGGGCTGGCAATCACGTTTTTCATGCACATGAAATCCGAGAAACGTAATCTGACTCTGTTCTTGCTTCCCGCAACTGTGTTCGTCCTTGTTATGATGAACATGATTTGGTCAGACAGTTTCCGGCTGCTGAACATGCGGCCGTTTGCGCACTGAGCGCGCTGGCCATTTCTCGAATTGAAGTTTTCAAAAGATCTTAACCGCAGAGTTCGCAAAGGTTTCGCAGAGATCGCCGAGAATACCGAAGGATTCGCATGTCGAAATGGATGAGAACGTGTACTGCTCTGGCGATTTTGCTATTCGCAGTCCCCGCCTTTTCGCAAAGTTGCGCGCTTTGTTATACGCAGGCGGCATCGAGCGGTGCGCGGTTCATCGCGGCTTTGCGGAACGGAATTTTCGTGCTGATGGTGCCGCCGATGTTTATGTCAGTCGGCATCACATGGTTGGCTTACAGGAAGCGAAACCAATTCAGGCAGGACATTGACATCGAGGGCCAATTTGGTGAAGATCGAGAGTCCTTTGAGGAATAATGCCACCGCAATTGCACCCTTGATGCAAAGAATGCTCTGCAAATTTCAGGACTACTACACCCTCACCAAACCTGAGGTGAACCTGCTGATCCTGATGACCACGTCAGCGGGGTACTACCTGGGATTCCGCGGTACGTTTCATGTGGCTGGCCTGCTTCACACGTTGCTCGGAACTCTGCTGGTTGCGAGCGGCACAGCGACACTGAATCAATGGATGGAGAAGACCTGGGATGGGCAAATGCGGCGTACTGCGAAGCGTCCGCTGCCCTCTGGCAGAGTCAGCCCACGCGAAGCATTCTTATTTGGTTTGGTCTTGAGCGTATCCGGCGGCACTTATCTTGCTCTATTCGTCAACGCGATCGCTTCCCTGCTGGCCATTTCCACGCTCTTGAGTTATCTGCTGATTTACACACCACTGAAGCGCCGCACACCACTTTGCACTTTGCTGGGTGCGTTTCCGGGTGCGATGCCAACGCTAATTGGATGGGCGGCCTCTGCGGGTTCTCTGAGCTGGCAGGCCGGTTTTTTGTTCGCAGTCTTGTTTCTATGGCAGTTCCCGCACTTTCTGGCGATTGCGTTGATGTACCGCGAGGACTACGCGCGCGCAGGTTATCACATGTTGCCGGAGTTCGATCTGGACTCGAGGTTCACTCGCGGAGAGATTGTGGCGTTTACGCTGGCGCTGATTCTGACCACATTGCTACCGGCGGCTTCGCATGCCAGTACAGCTTATTTCGGGCCTCTAGTGCTGGCGGGAGGCTTTCTTCTCTATTATGTGCTACGGCTCGCAGCGGCAGGATCAAAGCTCGCGGCCAGCAGAGTTCTACACGCTTCTGTGGTCTATCTTCCCATAGTGCTCGTCGTAATGGCGCTGGGAAAGCGCTAATTCTTCCACCCTACAGCGCTGACGACATTCCCCGAGTCGGATATTGCAAGCACCCAAGCATCACAACCTGGCGGGTAATCGTGTCGTAGGCGTCTGCGAGATCGATATGGGCCAAACTGATGCCGGGAATCAGCATGCCGAGATAGAGGCGAGGTACGACGCGGAAAGCATACAGACGCAGGCGAAATGCATTGTCGAGTAGCTTGTCAGCAGCCTGGGCAACAGCCGGATCAGAGTTCTGCTGGGCGGCTTCCGCAAGCCGTACTAAGATCGCGGCGTTCTTTGCTGCACCGCGAACATATTCAACCGCAGCCAGCATTCTTTCCCGCTGAATGCTTCTAAATTCGCTGGCGGGCAGATGCTTGCGCAGGTACTCCTGCTCGCGGTGGTCAACCAAGTTGCGAAACGCCTCGACGTCCACTGACTTCAATTGAGAGGCGAGCTGGTCGAGATCGCCTCCGGTGGCGTGATGACCCTTCGCTAAATGAAGGATCAATAAGAGTGCCAGAAAACTTAGAACTACGAAAACTGCAGGGATAATCATCGGCCCGTGATCCTTTGCAATTCCTGGTCCCAGATCTGGATATCGGATTCGCTGAGACCCCTTCCCGCAAATACGGGGGTCCGCTTGGGAAGAAAAAGGTAAACCAGCCAGACCACAACGCTCACGTGAAGGGCAGCCATTTGCGCTATGTCCACGGCGACGAAGCCTGACTTACCCAGTCCCGAGCGCAGAGCCGCCGCGGCCAGATTGATGCATGCCATGATTCCAAAACCTAAAGCCACGCCAGTGACTCGGTTTCTCCAAGAAATGTGCAAAGCCCGTGAGAATACGAATAGAAAAATGAGCATTCCCGCGATTATCAGGCTTGAAAAGAAATCCACGATTTCAAAACCGTTCGTGAGATGTTTGCGGCTCACATCATGCAGGGTCCCGGACGCAACTGCCGCTATTAGCACCAATAGGCCCAGTGTCCAAGTGAGCGCGGGACGAAACACCTTTTTCAGGGTTGTCCGCGAGAGGATTAAGTTGTCAGCCAGCTCATACAGCACGCCCAATTGTAGAAAGGCATTGATCGCCGCTCCGCAAGTCAGAAACCAGAGATAAACACCGAATGTGGAAGTGGTCACGATCCTGCTGACACTGAACAGCACCAAAAACTGAATTAGTTCAAAAATAAGGAATACAAAAAAGAAGGGGAGCTGCTTCTGTAAGCGTCTTTGCAGCGCAGCGATCAGAACAACGCCGAGCACCACGTGAGGGACAAACCAGAGGTAATAACGCAGAAAGAGCATGGGCTATCGGAATATTAACGGGTTATGCCGACAGCCCACAAAGTAATTTTTGAACGTACTTATTCGGGGCAGCCGAGGTTGGGTGGGCACAGAGGATTTCCCCCCTTGGTGGCAGGTGAAGCTGAGACGGACAATGCGATTATAGCTAAGGCAAGCACTAACAGTGTTCTCTTCACGGTGAAACTCCTTGTTGAAGTGGAACTTGCACCGTGATAATGTGTTCGCGCATGACCCTCCGCACGACTTTGCCGATTTATTTAAATTTCCGAGAAATGTAACGGAAATGACCCTCAAATCCGCCTTCGAAGACCTCTCGCGCACGACCTTGGAGGCCCTAAATGGCTGTCTGCGCAGGCTGGAGTACCTGGCTGGTCTGAGGGAGCCCAAGGGGGAATACTCTCACTGGGGATTTAGCAAGGTTTATGGGGAGCAGCCAGCGCGGAAAGCACTGACCGCCGCGCATCGCACTGCTGTTTCAC